>Ga0233425_10010762_pt1 | contig 10968 bp, 10 predicted proteins | sample Watercolumn_Towu_2_FD_181712 | JGI IMG/M metagenome (GOLD analysis project Ga0233425, IMG submission 181712) | Freshwater microbial communities from Lake Towuti, South Sulawesi, Indonesia - Watercolumn_Towuti2014_140_MG | ecosystem: Environmental > Aquatic > Freshwater > Lake | place...
ACTCCCATCGCCACAGCCGCTGGCCGCAAGTTGTCATATCCGTCTCCTATCGAGCAGAGGGTATCGTGGGTGGCAGGCTACTTCTTCTTCGTCAATTCGATGAACGCCTCGCCGAGGGCCTTGCCGATCTTGCCGTAGGTGCGGACGCTTCCATAGTAGTGGTAGCCGTAGTCGGAACCGACCGTGTTCCACTCCTCCAGGTTCTGCCGCCAGCCCTTCTTGTAAACGGCCTCCGCGACCGTGTCCCAGAAGATGTCGGTCTTGATCACGACCACGTTTCCCTGGAACTCGGGCAACGTGCCGACCGCGGCCTGGGCGTCCTTGATGGCCTTCATCTTCGGGTTGGCATCGCCGGCGGCGCCGTCGAATCCCACCTGGCCGATGACCACCGGCAGTTTCGGCGCCTTGAACTCCTTGCGGACGTCGCGGATGAGATTGGCCATGTTCTTCGTGTATTCGGCCGTGTAGTCGGGATTGAGCATGTCGTTCCAGCCGTGAAACCAGATGAAGCCGGCGATCTCGTAACCCTGTCCCTGGTACTCGGGAAAATGCTGCTTGAGATTCGCCAGCGTGTCGGAAACGTCCGCCACCATCTGCCGGTAGGATGTGCCGAAGAGCGCCTTGATGTCGTCGAGCTTGGTTTCGGGCTTCTTCTTCTGGGCGTCTTCGAGCATCTTTTGCAGAACGGCGTCGGCGGGCAGGCCGGAACTCGGCGGCCGGAAGTCGCGGTATAGGCTCCTGCCGCCCCAGGCGGTCTTGATCAACAACACTTGCTCGTCGAAGCGGTTGCCGACGGCGATGCCGAACTCGAGTTCGGGACCGATGCAGTTGGGGCTGCCGAACCCGACGGTCAGCTTCCCCTTGCGGTCGAGGAACTTGATCCACACGTCGTCGCGCACGATCCACTGGCCGTCCTTGTGCAGATGCGCGAACTCCTGCTGCGTCTTGGGATCCTTGATTTGTTTCTCCAGCAGCGCGACCTTCGCCTTGCCTTCCATATTGGATTGCCCGGCCAGGATGAACACCTTGACGGGTTTCTTCGTGTCAACCGGTTTGTCGGCTGCAACGCACGCCGCCGACAGTACCGCCGTCAAGCCGAGAGCCAGGGTTGAAACGTGTTTTCGCATGGGGCGTACTCCTCGCGTGAAAGTGGTGGGGATGCAAGCAACTACTTCGGCTTGGCCGCCGGTTCCGTGCGGAACGACACGGCGGGCAGGTTCTCCTTGTTGATTAAATTGAAACGGGCCAGCGTGTTCCAGCCGAAACGGACGTACTTCGGCGACGGCACCGCGGCCGCGGAGACTTCGACGGTGTCGGCGCCCACGATCTTCGCCTGGGCCTTGACGTACTTCAACCGGTTGCCCTCCTTGGTTCCGTCGGAGATCTCGAACCAGTCGGGCTCCTTGCCGTCGCGGGTAGCCAGGCCGCTACCGGCGTACTTCAACTTCACCAGCACCTTGTCGCCGCGGACTTCGTGCGAATCGTACATCGGCCCAAACAGCGGGCGATCCGGTTGTGTGTAGACCTTCACCAGCGCGATATTGGCAAGTCGTTTGGCGATGCGGTCCTTGCCGGGCGGGTGCGGGTTCCCGCCGCCGGCCAACGTCCAGCCCGTCTCCTTGTCGGGGCGCTCGATGAAGCCGCCGTTGGTGGTGCCGTCGTAGACGTCGTTGCTCACGGCGAGGCCCGTGTTGGGAACGGTCTCCATCACGCGGACTTGTCCTTCCCACACACCCAACATCCCGCCCGCGTAGCCCGTCTGCGCGATCTGCGCGAAGTAGAACGGCAGGTCCGGGCGGTTCCACAGTGTGCGCCAACTCTCGATTAGCTTCTTCAGGTCTTCGCCGTAGTTCGGGTTGCGGCCGTCATCTTCGCCTTGGTACCAAATCACACCGCGGAATGCAAACGGCACCAGCCCGCGCATGCGGACCCAGTAGAGCAAGCCGCTCTGATGCGTGATCTTCAGGATCGGTTCGTCAAGGACGATTTTTGCCGCAACGTCGGCGGGCGGGGGCGTCCAGTCTTTCGCCGTGGAGCCGCCGCAGTTGGCCTGGATCAGGCCGACGGGCACCTTGAGTTCCTCATGCAACTTCCGGCCGAAGACGTAGGCCACTTCGGAGAAGCCGCGGCGTTCCGTGCCTTTACCGTCGCCCGTCTTCATCAGCGACGCGGGCGTGCAGACGACCCAGCCGGTCACGTCGTCCATGCCCGCGCGGCGCGGCGTTTCGCCCGACGAATTGAACAGGCGAACGAGTGGCACGTCGGCCGTCTTGGCCTGTTCGGCGCTAACGGGCCGGCCCATGTTCGACTGCCCGCTGCACAACCACACCTCGCCCAGCAGCACGTCCTTCAGTTCGATGGAGCCGCCCCCTTTGACTGAGAGCGTGTGTGCCTTGCCGTCGGCCTTGGCGGCCGGCAGCGTGACTTTCCACGCGCCGTCTTCGCCCGCGCGGGTTTTGGCCGATTGGCCGTCCAGCGCGACGGTCACCTCCTGCGCCGGCGCGGCCCAACCCCAGACCACAATCGGCATCTCCTGCTGCAGCACCATGTGGTCGGTGAAGATGGGCGCCAGACGCAGCGGAATGGTTTCGGCCGCGCGGGCGGCGAGTGCGGAACCGAGCAACAGGACAAGGGCGCACGCGGGGCGGTACGGCGGACGGAACGTAATCATGGAGTGCTCCAAACTCGGGTGAGTGCTGCTTCGGCAGGCGGTCGGCAGCAGGTGGCGGGCTCGCGCGTGCTCCGCGTTCGGAAAGCTCGCGCAAACCTCATTCTACCCAATGCTGTATCCGAAAATGCGTCATTCTGTCAAGTATATGCGTCAGTCGGGGGGAATCCCGTTGCGATCTTGTGCCGCCTCCGCGACATTTACCGTGAGGTAATTGGAGCGCGGGCGCAAAGGCCCGCATCAAGCGGCCGAGACGGCCGTGGCACGCGCGGAATTCCGGAACCGAAGGAACATGAACCCGAAAATGCTGCTACAATGTGCAGAGCCGGGTACGCAATGACCTAACGGATCGGGTGCCATGCCCTCGCAGGTTTCCGCGTTCGACATCGCCGTCGTGCTGGCGTACTTGGTCGGGATTGTCGGGCTGGGCTGCTACGCGGGCAAGGTCCGCCGGCAAGGCGGCGAAGGGAGTCACTACTTCCTGGCCGGCAACACGCTCACCTGGCCGGTCATCGGCCTGGCGATGTTCGCGGCCAACATCTCGACCGTCCACCTGGTGAGCCTCGCCGAATCGGCCTACGTCTATGGGCTCGGCTTCACCGGCAACTTCGAGTGGATGGCCGGCTCGACGCTGATCCTGCTGTCGCTGTTCTTCGCGCCACTCTATCTCCGCTCCCGCGTGCCCACGCTGCCCGAGTTCCTCGAACGCCGCTTCAACCGCCGCTGCCGCGACTGGCTGGCGGGCGTGTCGATCGTCTCGGCCGTGGCGGTGCACATGGGCGTGGCGCTCTATACGGCGGCCGTCGTGCTCCGCGGCGTACTCGACCTCGACGTGGACGCCACCGTGTTGGGCATCGACGCCACGATGTTCTTCATCATCGTCCTGGGCGTACTGACCGGCGTCTACACGATGATCGGCGGCCTGCTGGCCGTGGTCTGGACCGAGAGCATCCAGACCGTGTTGCTCTTGGTGGGGGCCGTGTGCATCACGGTCGCGGGCTTCGTCCATGTCGGCGGTTGGACGGAAATGTCGCAGACGCTGGCCGAATCGCCGCACCCGCTCCACGGCCACCAACTCTCCGACCGCATGATCGACTGGGACACGCACAACTTCCTGAGCATGATCGGCGGCACGGCCGATCCGGGCCTGCTGCCGTTCTACGCGGTGTTACTCGGCTACCCGGTGATCGGCATCTGGTACTGGTGTTGCGACCAGACGATCGTGCAGCGGGTGTTGGCGGCCCGCGACGAGCATCACGCGCGCGTCGGACCGCTGTTCTGCGCAGTCATCAAGATCCTGCCCGTGTTCTTCTTCGTGTTGCCGGGCGTGATCTGCGTGGCGCTCGTGCAGCAGGGCTACTTCGACGCCGGGCCGACGCGCCCCGGCGACACCTATACGTTTATGGTCACGCACATGTTGCCGTTCGGGCTGAAGGGGTTGGTCATTGCCGCCATGTTGGCGGCCGCCATGCAGACCTGCTCGGCCGCCTTGAACTCGACCGCTACGCTGTTCGCCTACGACATCTTCCAACGCTGGCGCCCGCAGACGAGCGACCACCAGTTGGTGGTCATCGGGCGGATCGCCACCGTGGTGGGCACGCTGCTGGCCATCGTCTGCTCGCCGTTGTTCGGCGACTATCCGACGATCTACGAGGGGCTGGCGACGCTGATCTGCTATCTGGCGCCGCCGGTCACGGCGGTCTTTGTCGTGGGTGTGTTCTGGAAGGGCTGCTCGGGCAGGGCCGCCTACTTGACGCTGGTGGTCGGGGCGATGCTCGGCGCGGCGGCGTTCTTCCTGGACAAGTTCAAGAGTTACACGGGCTGGTCCATCCATTTCATGATGGCGTCGTTCTACTTGTTCGTGCTCTGCGTCGCGCTGTTGGTGGTCGCCTCGCGCCTCATGCCCGAGCCGGTGAAGGAAGAGGCCCGGCCGTTGATTTGGGAGGACTGGCGGGAACCGCTCCGCGGCGGTTCGCACGGCGCGGGCCTGCGCGATCACCGCATCCTGGCCGCACTGATCGCAGCGACGTTCGTGGCGCTGTATATTGTGTTTCGTTAGTGTTGCGGGTGCCATGCCCACGCTTGCCGTGGGCATGTGATGGTTGTCGGCACCTCCGACATGCCCACGGCAAGCGTGGGCATGGCACCCGACATGCACTTGTGGGCCCCAAGAACCGCGGGAGTCGAGATCATGAGTAGCTTACGTTCGTGGATTCTGGCGTGGATCGGTGCGGCAATGATGTTGGCATGTGTGGCGGTGTCCGCCGCGGAAAAGCCCGCGCCGCGGCCGGCCCGTTACGGCAGCGTCATCGGCCTGCGGGCAGAGAAACTCGACGAGTACAAGAAGCTTCACGCGGCCGTGTGGCCCGAGGTGGCCAAGGCCATTCGCGAAGGGAACATCCGCAATTACTCGATCTACCTCCGCAAATTGCCCGACGGCCAGTACTACCTGTTCAGCTACTTCGAGTACGTGGGCAAGGATTTCAAAGCCGACATGGCCCGCATGGCGGCCAATCCTGACGTGCAACGCTGGTGGACCTTCACCGATCCTTGCCAGAAGCCGCTGGCCGACCGCAAAGAAGGCCAGTGGTGGGCCGATATGGACGAGGTGTTTCACCAGGATTGAACGACAATGATCCGCGTCTTCCGTCTATCGGTGCTCTTGCTGCTTGCCTTTGCCGGCGTTGCCACCCGCGCCGCGGGACAAGTAGCACGCGACGTTGGGGCGGCTTATGGTTGGGGTGGCAGTTGTACTGCCACCCCCGGGGCGACAGTGCAACTGTCGCCCCAACGCTGGTTCTCCGGGGTGGCCGTGCAACTGCCACTCCAACGACCGTGAGTATAGGCGACAGACAATGCTGCACGACCCCAGCCATTACGAACCGCCGCCGATCGCCGAGGAGATCAAACTCGGCCCCGGCGACACGGCCGTGCTCCGCCGCCTGGCGGGCGAGTTGGCCGAGATCGCTGCGCTGCCAGTGCATCAGGAAAAGGCCCGGCTCTGGCAATCGCTCAACGATCTGCGGTCCGTGCGGCCGATGGTCTGGATCAACGAGATCCCCTGGCACGAGATGGACGTCGACGGGGAGCTGACGCTGGTGGCCGAGCACCCGTGGGCCCGCGACCAGGAACGCGACCTGCGGCGTACTCTCTACCAGTGGCGGCACATGCCGGGCGACATGATCGTCGCCGGCTTCCTCGCCTGCCCGCTGGCCGTCCACAGCACGGATTTCGGCATCATCGAGGACGTAGACGTGGTGGCGACCGACGCGGCCAGCGACATCGTCTCGCGGCACTTCAACGTGCAGATCCGCGGCTTTCCGGACCTCGAAAAGATCCACATGCCGGTCGTCACGCACAACGAGGCCGCCACCTATCACCGCTTCGAGGCCATGTGCCGCGTGTACGACGGCATCCTACCTGTCAGGAAGGTCGGTCAGACGCACATCTGGTACACGCCCTGGGACTACTTGATCCGCTGGTGGGGCATCGAGGAGGCGATGCTCGATATGGTCGAGCGCCCCGAGTTGGTCCACGCCGCAGTCGAACGGATGGTCGACGCCTGGATGACGGAACTCGATCAGTTCGAGGCGCTTGCCGCGCTCTCGTTGGACTGCAACAACACGCGCATCGGCTCCGGCGGCTACGGCTACACGGGCGACTTGCCGGCCGCGGGCTTCGATCCGGCCCGCGTGCGGCCGGCCGACATGTGGGGCTGCTCGAACGCCCAGATTTTCTCCGGCGTCTCGCCGCGCATGCACTGGGAGTTCGCGCTAGAGCACGACCTCCGCTGGCTGTCGCGGTGGGGACTGACCTACTATGGCTGCTGCGAACCGCTCGACCGGAAGATCGAGATCCTGCGGCGGATTCCCAACCTGCGGAAGATCTCCGTAAGCCCTTGGTGCCGCACGCCGCGCGTGGTCGAGCAGATCGGCGGCGACTACGTCATGAGCCGCAAGCCCACTCCGGCGATCTTCGCCGAGGACGCCTGGAACCCGGCCCGTGCCCGCAAGGACTTGACCGATTTCCTCGACCAGGCCCGCGGTTGCCACGTCGAGTTGATCATGAAAGACATCTCCACGGTCCGCTACCAGCCGCAACGCTTGTGGGAGTGGGCTGCGATCGCGCGGGAAGTGGTCGATCGCGGGGCGTGAAGTTCCTGCCACGGTTGCGGCGGTTCCTACCCGTGCGGGTACTGCCGGCAATACTCGTAGAGGGCCATTGCGGCAGCCGTGGCGGCGTTGTGGGCGTAGGGGCGGCCATAGACCGGGATTTCCACCGTGTGTTGCAGCAGCCGGAGCAGCTCTTCTTCGATCCCCAGCCGTTCGTTGCCCACCACCAGCACCGTGTTCCGCGGGAACTGGAACTCGAAAAGCGATACGGAACCGCTGGTCTGCTCCAGGCCGACAAGGACGTGCCCCCCCTCGCGCAGTCGTTTGAGGACCGGCGGGAGTGTGCGGTGAACCTCGACTTCGACCACGGTCTCGGCGTCGCGGGCGATCTTGCCCACCACGCGGGCGTTGCCGCAGCAGAGAATCCGCGTCACTCCGCAGCAACCGGCCGCGCGGACGATCCGCGAGAGGTTCACGTTGCTCCGCATCGGCGGACAGGCCACGATCAGTTCGCGGGGGCGATCCAACGGTGTTGGCGGGCGGTGGCGGGCTTGGGTGAAGTTGGACACGGTAGGGGAGTTGTCAGTTCGCAGTAGGCAGTTGGCAGTTGGCAGGGAAAGGCCCGGGGAAGCAAGGGCATTGTGGCCGTCGGACGGCCGACTGGCAAGGGCCGGAAGAAACGCGGCGGCGCCAAACTGGCGAGCCCCCGGCGTGAGCCGGGGGATGGCGTTGGCCTACCTCGCCGACCATCCCCGGGCTGATGCCCGGGGCTCGCCAAGAAAACAGGGCCGGCAGACCCTTTCGGCCCTCGACTGCCGATTCCGGGCTGCCGGCCCCTTGTAGCGAGAACGCTACGGTACTTTGCATGGTCCCTCGAATGAACGCATGCACTGGCGCTCTGCACAGCGCCAGAAGTATTTTATCGTTTTTCAGAAAACTTGGGAAGCGCAAATACGCACGAATGACGGGATGGCGGCCTCGCACGACACCGAGCCCAGTGACAACCAGCCTATCGCCGCGGTATGATACGCGAACTGCATCATCACCTTGAACATTGGCGGGAGACGAACCATGAACAACATCGGCACTGCGGTCGTCGGGGCCGGCTTTATCGGTCCGGTCCACGTCGAGGCATTGCGGCGACTGGGCGTCCGCATCAGCGGCATCCTCGGCTGCGACGACAAGGAATCGAACTCGGCCTGCCAGGCCCTGGGGCTACCCCGGGCGTACAGGAGTTTCGACGAGGTGCTGGCCGACCCGGCTGTCAATGCCGTCCACTTGGCCGTGCCCAACGTGCTGCATTTTGACATGTCGCGGCGGGCGCTCCAGGCCGGCAAGCACGTGATGTGCGAAAAGCCGCTGGCCATGAACGCCCGCGAGTCGGCCGAGTTGGTCGCCCTGGCGAAGTCCACGCGGCTGGCGGCCGGGGTGTGTTACAACCTGCGGTTCTATCCGCTGAACCTCGAGGCGCGCAGCATGGCCGAGCGGGGCGATCTGGGGCAGGTCTACGCCATCAACGGCAGCTACGTGCAGGACTGGCTGTTGCGCGACACCGACTACAACTGGCGCGTGTTGGCCGAGCAGGGCGGGGCCTTGCGCGCGGTGGCCGACATCGGCACGCACTGGATGGACCTCGTGCTGTCGATCACCGGCCTGGAGGTCGAGTCCGTGCTGGCCGACTTGAACACCGTCCACAAGGTCCGCAAGCGGCCGAAGGGCGAGGTGCAGACCTTCTCGGGCAAGATGGGCGCCCCGCCGGCCACCGAGGACGTGCCGATCAGCACCGAGGACTATGGCTGCATCCTCTTCCGCTTCCGCGGCGGGGCCCGCGGCAGCCTCAACGTGTCGCAGGTCACGGCCGGGCGGAAGAACCGTCTGTGCTACGAAATCGCCGCCGAGAAGTGCGCGTTGGCCTGGGACAGCGAGTCGCCCAACCAGTTGTGGATCGGCCGCCGCGAAAAGTCGAACGAGATGCTGCTCCGCGATCCGTCGCTGGTGGGCGACCTGGCGCGGCACTTCATCAACTACCCCGGCGGGCACAACGAGGGCTTCCCCGACGCCTTCAAGCAGTGCTTCCGGGCGTTCTACGAGTACATCGCGGCCGGCGATTTCGCGGCCAAGCCGTTGTATCCGACCTTCGCCGAAGGACACCGCGAAGTGGCCCTGTGCGAAGCGATCCTCGCCAGTCATCAGAAACAACAGTGGGTTAGCGTATAGACAACCGACAACGCAAGGGTGGCATGCCTTCACGCGGCAAGGGTGGCATGCCTTCACGCGGCGTAGCCGCGGGTAGGCATGTTGCCCTGCGTCCACGACATGCTCACCCGACGCTGCGCGTCGTGAGAGCATGCCACCCATCGCCAGGAGCTAAACCATGAAACTCGGTTTCGTCACTGCGATTCTGCCCGAACTGTCGTTGGAAGAGGTTGCCCGCTTCGCGGCCGAGGTGGGCTACGACTGCATCGAGGTGATGTGCTGGCCGGTGGGCAAGGCCGAGCGCCGCTACGCCGGCGTGACGCACATCGATGCGACCAATCTCGGCGCCACCGAGCTCGCGCGCGTGAAGAAGACGATGGCCGATGCCGGCGTAACGATCAGCGGCCTGGGCTACTATCCCAACGCCTTGGCCCCCGACGCCCAGGAGGCCGACGTGGCCGTCGAGCACATCCGCCGGGTGATTGCCGCGTCCGCCGCGCTGGGCATCCACCAGATGAACACGTTCATCGGCCGCGAGTGGACGAAGTCGGTGGACGCGAATTGGCCGCGGTTCCAGGCCGTCTGGCCGCCGATCATCAAGTTCGCCGAAGAGCGGGGAGTGCGGATCGGCATCGAGAATTGCCCCATGTTGTTCACCAACGACGAGTGGCCCGGCGGCAAGAACCTGGCCCACTCGCCGGCTGTCTGGCGGCGGATGTTCGCCGAAATCCCCAGCCCGAACTTCGGCCTGAACTTCGATCCCTCGCACCTCGTCTGGCAGCAGATGGACTATCTGAAGCCGTTGAAGGAGTTCGCCGACCGCATCTTCCACGTCCACGCCAAGGACGTGCGGATCGACCGCCAACGGCTCGACGACGTGGGCATTCTGGCCACGCCGCTCCAGTTCCATCACCCCAAGCTGCCCGGGTTGGGCGAAGTGAACTGGGGGAAGTTTGTTTCCGTGCTCTGCGAGGCCGGCTACAACGGCCCCGTGTGCGTCGAGGTCGAGGACCGGGCCTACGAAGGCTCGCTCGATGCCCGCAAGACGGCCCTCAGGCAGAGCTACACATACCTGCGGCAGTTCATTGGAAAGTAGGTGTCAACGCGGGTGCCATGTGGTAAGCGTAGCTTACCCGTGCGTCAAGGCGACGATGTGCATCCACGGGTAAGCTGCGCTTACCGCATGGCACCCAACGATTGATCACGGGAGGAAGCATGGACTATACGCTGCAAGACATCGCCAAGATGATCGACCATTCGCTCCTGAACCCCACGATGACCGTGGACGTGCTGGAGCAGGGGATCGCCACCGCGCTGCAATACGACGTAGCCAGCGTGTGCATCCTGCCGTACTACCTGAAGCGGTGCGCCGTACTGCTCGACGGGAGCGCGGTGCGCGCGAGCACGACGATCGGCTTTCCGCACGGCGGAAACACCACGACCGTCAAGCTGGCCGAAGCCCGACAGGCGCTCGACGACGGCGGCGAAGAGCTCGACATCGTCGTCAACATCAGCAAGGTCTTGAGCGGCGACTGGGACTACGTCCGCGCGGAAATCGCGGCGCTGTGCGACCTGGTCCACGCCGCCGGCCAGAAGAGCAAGATCATCTTCGAGAACTGCTACTTGAACGACGCACAGAAGATCAAGCTGTGCGCGATCTGCGGCGATTGCCGGGCCGATTGGGTCAAAACCTCGACGGGCTACGGCACCGGCGGAGCGACGATGGACGACCTGAAACTCATGCGACAACACTCGTCCGCACACGTGCAGGTCAAAGCGGCCGGCGGCATCCGCGATCTCGACGCCGCCTTGGCCGTCCGCGCCCTCGGCGTCACCCGCTTCGGCTGCACGCGGACGGTTGAGGTGCTGGAGGAGTGCAAGCGGCGATTGGGATTGCCGCAGTAGAGGCGCCACGGAGGACGTACGCATCACGCTCCGCGTGATGGTCCGATCCTCACGCGGAGCGTGCGGAGTACGGCGGTTTCGCTCTAT
>Ga0233425_10010763_pt1 | contig 10968 bp, 11 predicted proteins | sample Watercolumn_Towu_2_FD_181712 | JGI IMG/M metagenome (GOLD analysis project Ga0233425, IMG submission 181712) | Freshwater microbial communities from Lake Towuti, South Sulawesi, Indonesia - Watercolumn_Towuti2014_140_MG | ecosystem: Environmental > Aquatic > Freshwater > Lake | place...
AACCTAAAAAAATACTAATGGCTGGCCACTTTACGCAAAGTTGGAACCAATTTAATAAGCTTTGGTGGGGATATTTTTAAACCAAAACTGAGTTCTTAATACTGAGCTGATTATAAAAAATAACATAAAAATATTTATTACATTTTATAATGCCTTTTAATGAGAAGGAGCAATTCATGTATAAACCAGATTTCAAAAACTTGAAAGAAAATCTTCTTTGCATGGAAAAAAGAAGTACGCCACTTATTGAACTGCATATAAACAATGAATTTAAACAAAAATTTTTTTCAAAAAATGATATAACGCTGCAGGACAATATAATGCTTAGCCTTGAACTTTGCCATGATTTTATAATAGTATCAAAAGGCATATTAAAGCCTGCACAGTCAATTGGAAAAACTACTGAAAAGGGCGGTAAGCTGTGGGCAAGCGAATCAGACAGCATCATTAACAGCCTTGAAGATATCAGGCAATATGACTGGATGGATCCTGACAGGGAAGATTTCAGCGAATTTGTTAAATTAGAGAATTTAATGCCTGAAGGGATGAAAATACTTGCAACGGGCGGAAAAATATTTACCGCATCTTGGATGCTGCTTGGATTCAATAATTTCTGCATGTACCTTTACGAGAATGAAAATCTTGTAAAGAAACTATTCGAAAAAGTCGGGAGCTTACAATACAGGATATTTGAAAAAATGCTTGGATTTAAGGGAACGGGTGCGATAGCGGCCCTAGATGATATCGCTTACACCGAAGGACTAATGGTCTCTGCAAAATTTTTACGTGATAATCTTTTCCCCTGGTACGAAAAAATGGGAAAAGTATGTAATAAGAGAAACATACCTTTTATTTATCATTCAGACGGGGATATATCTGAAATTATCGATGACCTTATAAACTGTGGTTTTAATGCAATACACCCTATTGAACCAAAAGCAATGAAAATTGAAAATCTTAAGGAGAAGTATAGCAGGAAGCTGTGTTTTCTTGGCAATATTGAAATGGATACTCTTATAAGAGGCACAGTTGATGAAGTGAGAAATCTTGTAAAGAAAAACCTTGAAATATTTGCCCAAGATGGTTTTTACGGGTGCGGTTCAAGCAATACTATAACTGAGGCGATGCCTGTGGAAAATGTAATAGCTATGTGTAAAGCAGTGCGAAATATGTAAAAAAATAGTAGAAACTGGTAGTATTAAAATATTTCTGCATTAAAATTGTACAAATCATAAAAATGACCATTAAGGAGCTGGATTGAAAATAAGGCGCCTTTTACACACCCGTCATCTTCTATAACACAGTCAGATTCATAAGCACCCTGTTTTTTCCTTCTACCCCGGCATACATTGCTGTAATTCTTCAGCACTTCCTCTCCGGTATACTTGCAGACTCTCGTATAAGTAATAGGGCAGAGATCTTTTTCCCGCACCAGATGGAATCCTGGCCTTCGTTCATCTGTTGCCTTATAAAGGCGCACAGGTATAAGAATAAGGCAGAAACTTATTGCTCCTTCCCACAATTGGTTTCAAACCGCTACCCTCAAACTACAGATTCATGCTTAAATCTTTTGTTTACTGGAAAATGTACTGCTAAAATAATACAATACCAATTATTGGTGGCAATAACAATATTTGTCCACAGTTTGCCAGTGAAAAGTATTTTGACAGGAACTGCACGTCTGAATTAGCTAAGTCATTGTAATAATAAGTCTGGAAAATTGATAATAAATATAAATAAGCAAATAAATAATATAAATATATACATATATTATTAGGGGGAGTTATGGCACGTAAAAAAATAATGGCATGGGAAATGTGGGGAATATTGTTTATTTTCCTCATTGGAGCACTGCTGCATTTTGTTTTTGAACTGAGTGGAGGTTTGCGCCCGGTAGCTATAATAGGCGGTGTTAACGAGAGCGTATGGGAACATTTAAAAATAGGATTCTGGCCGGCATTTGTATGGGCATTTATAGAATTCTTTGTTTTCGGGAAAAGGGCAAAAAATTTCCTGATTGCAAAAGGTATATCATTTACAAGCATTGCGCTTTTAATTACGGGTATATTCTATGCCTCTAGGGCAATGGGGGTCGAAAGCCTTGCTATAGATATAGCAAATTTTTTTGTTTCTATTGCCATAGCCCAGATAATAAGCTACAGGCTGGTTCTGGTCCAGAGAGGGTATAAGGCACTAAATGTCATAGGAGTAATACTTATAGTGGCAAATTTAGTGGCTTTTAGCCTTCTGACGTACTTTCCGCCAAAATGCCCCATCTTTTTGGATCCTATTTCCGGCGGCTATGGAATAATAAAATAGAACAGGACATGAATTCCAGCAGCATAATTGGAAGTGGTATAAAAAAAATGAATTCTGTTGCAGATAAGAAATCTTAAAGCCAATCTTACTGTATGGTTTCAACTAGTTTTTCAACGATTGATGGGTCAAACTGCGTGCCTGCGTTTTTCATTATTTCTGTAATGGCTTCTCTTTTGGAAACTGCATCCCGGTAAGGCTGGGTATTCGTCAGTTATGTAAGTTTTGATATTGCTGGAATTCCAACCTCAAATATTAATTCTGCGTCACTCACATTTAATATAAGACGAATATATGGGGATCCAACAGATCCATTGGATTTTCTATCTTTAACAGTTTGTAATATATATTATGGCCCAGTACCTATAAGTAATCTAATTTTAGATTATAGTTGGACTACTATTTACTCATGGTGTCTGGCATATAAAAAAAGATCAGGAAAAGGTCTTTTGCAAACTCTATGAGGAATTTACAGAGTTTGCTAAAAAACATTATGGTCTTTTATGTGCAGAGCTTTTTGTGGATTTATCCGATAATACACTTTTTGTTTCTTATGGGTCATGGCAAAATATTGAGGATATAAAGGCCTGGACAGAAAGTGCAGAATTCAAGAATTATATGTCAAGATTTTCTTTATATGGTAAAAGTATAAAAATAAATATTATTAAGCCTTTGGTAAAAGTTTAATTGTTATAAAATTACCTAAAGCAACCTTTATGAAAATCATACAACCGAGAGCCAATACCCAAACAGTTTTGGCAAGCTACAGCAGAACTTGCAAAAAAACATTCAATAGCAACAGTATCTAAAGAACTTGGACTGAGGTATTCAAGCATAAAAGAATATATATACGGTCCCCCGGTTTTTAAAAAAGGTCTATTCATTATGATGAGCTCTTACACAACTTGTTAATCCACCATCAACTGGAAGTATTGCCCCAGTTATCCAATCAGATGCATCATAAGAAAGAAATGCTGCTGCTTTTGCCTGGTCTGATACCCTACCAAGTCTGGGAATTGGAAATTCCAAAATAGCTTTTTTCATCCATATCTCTCCTCCACCAGTGTCTGATAGAAGCATTGGTGTAACAGTAGAAGCCGGGCAAATTGCATTAACATTAATATAATACCCACCTAAATCTACAGCTAATGCTCTGGTTAAACCAACTACCCCATGTTTTGCTGCTACATATGCCAGCTCTTTAGGTACACCCTGTATTCCTGCTCCAGATGCGAAGTTTACTATTTTACCTTTCTTTTTTCTCATCATTTCTGGTATAACAGCTTTACAAAAATGCCATGGTGAATAAAGATTAATCCTAATTATTCTATCAAATGAATCAAGGGTCCATTCTTCAACTGAAGTAAATATATTAAGTCCGACAACATTAACAAGAATATCAATAGTACCAAAAACTTCCAAAGTCTTTTTCACGCATTTTTCAACTGAATCATATATTGTGGCATCTGTTTCAAAAAAGATAGCTTCTCCACCTGATTTTTTTATTTTGTTTATTACAATATTTCCTTTGTCGGGCTGAATATCAGCCATAGAAATTTTTGCACCAAGTTTTGAAAACTCATAGTAAATTTCTTCTCCCATACCCTGAGCTCCACCACTTATTAATGCTACTTTGTTATTAAGTTCGAAACCTGTTTTAGACGATTGTATGACCATAATAAATCTCCTTATATTATTTATAAAAATGTGTACATTAACTATGTATACAATTGTAGTTTTAAATGTTGACGAACTTATTAGTTTTGGTAAACAATTTTTCTTAAATCTATCTAAATTTTGGCAAGAATTAGACATAACACGTAAAAGATCTCTTCAAGATATGCTATTTCCAGAGGGCATCTACATAGAGAATAACATATTTCGAACCGCTAATATTAGCCCCATTTTGAGCTTAATTGGGAGTAAAAAAGACCTTAAAAAAGAGCTTGCGTCAAACCTGGCTGGGGAGAGAGGATTCGAACCCCTGCTATACGGGCCAGAGCCGCATGTCCTGCCGCTAGACGACTCCCCATTGTGACCTGCTGCAGCTTTATATTATAATTGTAATTTAAAAAAATAAAACTGGTTTTCTGTATAAGCTCAATTTAAAGATTAACCAAAGAACATACAGTCTCATACAGGATTATTTTTTAGGGGTCTTTTTTATATAGTAGGTCAGTTTGGAACCTTCCTTTATAATTTCAAGAATCTCATTTCCAGTTGTTCTTGACCAGGCTTTTAAATCTACTTCGGATGTTGGATCGTCAGCAACCATTTTTAAGATCTGGCCATCTTTGAGCTCATTTATCTTTTTTCTTGTTTCAAATAAAGGAACAGGACAATATACTCCTGTGCAGTCAACATATGCGTCTTCTTTTATATCATTACCCTGAATGTCTTTATTTTCATTTTTATTCTGACCGGTATCCATTTTAACTCCCTTTGATTTTTGATAAGCAAAGATGTCCCAAAAGAAACAAATGATTGAAATTATTTACCTGAATTAACTTTGCCCGCATTCCGGGCATACGGTAGTTTCTGCAGGGACGGGTTTGCCGCAATATTTACATTTTTTAATGCTTAAATTACATGTTTTACAAAAGGGAAAGCCCTGTTCTTCCAATTCACCATCACAGAAAGGGCACCTGCATTTTTTCTCATTTTCTTCTTTTGACATATAATCACCTGGTATTATTTTGTTTTTTGTTTTTTTAGATAATCTTTTATAGCAGCTTTCAATGCATCCGCTCCAAGATTTGAACAATGCATCTTATTTTTTGGCAATCCGCCAAGTTCATTGGCAACATCTTTGTTGGTAATTTTCATTGCTTCTTCTATGGTTTTTCCTTTCGCAATATCACTGACCATGCTCGACACTGCAATTGCCGCACCGCAACCGAAAGTCTTAAACTTGACATCATCCAGCTTGTTGTCTTTAACCTTTATATAAAAAGTCATCATATCACCGCACACCGGATTTCCTATTTCTCCAACTCCGTCAGCATCTTTGATTTCTCCCACATTGTGAGGATTCATAAAATGCTTCATAACCTTTTCATTGTATTGAACCATAAACTACCTCTTTATAATTATTGATTTGAAAATACATAAAGTTTTTCGCTTCAGGTCAATTTAATATATTATTTTTGCCTTTTTATTTCAAGCAGTATAAAAAATAAATAACATTTCCTGATATCATTTAACACCCGCAGATCATAAAATTTGAATCCTTATCTGCAAAGAGGGGACATCTGCCTTAACTTATCAACTATTTTAGGCAAAACCTTCAGGACCTTTTTAACTTCTCCTGAAGTGTTGTATTTCCCCAGGGAAAACAGGATGGAACCGTTAACCAGTTCAACAGGGGTATTTATTGCGGTTAAAACATGGGAGCTTTTTAAGGCATGTGAGGCGCATGATGAACCGCTTGATGCTGCAATTCCTTCACTGTCAAGAAGAAGAATAATAGATTCTCCTTCAATATATTTGAAACTCAAATGCAGATTTCCCGGAAGTCTTTCTGATGGATGCCCATTTAAGACAACTTCAGATATATCGTTCATGATACCATCTGATAATTCATTCCTGAGGGCAGCTGTTTTTTTTGCGTTTCCTGTCATTTGACTTTTAGCAAGCCTTGCTGCCTGGCCAAAACCTGCAATTGCCGCCACATTTTCCGTACCTGAGCGTTTTCCGCTTTCCTGTATTCCTCCCTGAAGGATAGGCCTTAGTCTCGTGCCTCTTTTTAAATACAGAGCTGCGGCACCTTTTGGTCCGTACATCTGCTGGGCAGAAAAGCTTATGCAGTCAAAACCGTGTCCGGTTACATCAACCGGGATAATTCCTGCAGTTGCAGTGCAGTCGCTGTGAAAAACGATCCCGGCTTCTCCTGTTATATTTGAAATATCCCTGATTTTCTGTATTGTGCCTATTTCGTTATTTGCATGCATTATGCTTACAAGAACTGTTGTTTTCTTAATGGCCTTTTTTATACTCTCAGGATCTACGAAGCCATATCTGTCAACCGGTAGAATTGTCACTTCCAGCCTTCTCTTTGGAGTTCTTTCAGGGGATTTAAAATCGAAAAATGCTCGATAGCTGAAGTTATTATATGATTTCCCTTATCTTTGTATGCCTTCAGTATCCCCCAAAGCGCCATATTGTTGGATTCTGTTGAGCAGGATGTAAAAAAAATTTCATCTTCTTTGGAACCTATCAACGCAGCGACTGATTTCCTTGCTGCTTCAATACTGTTGTTTGCTTCCTGGCCCAGCACATGAAGACTGGATGGATTGCCATATTTTTCAGTAAGGAAAGGAAGCATTGCCTCAAAAATTCTGTCGTCGATTTTTGTGGTTGATGCATTATCGAAAAAAATATAACCGGTATGCCTGTATGCCTTGCCTGTCTGGCCCTTGGCATCGGCTCTGCTGCATTTTTTATTTTCTGCCATAAATACCACTCTCCGGATAGCTGTCGTTCTTAAAATGGCATTCAAATACTACTAATTTAGTATCTTAAGTAAATATAGAATAAATCATATTAAATAGCAAATTTCTGCCCTGTCTTTGCTTTCTTATTTGCCGAAAAATTTCTTTTAATGTATTATTTTAAAACCGGGAAGTCCCGGTTCTATTTTAAAAATAATGGATATACCCAAAATATTACAGGGGGGTAAAAATGATAATAGGTATCGGAAATATAGGCAGCACTTCATTTAAAAGCAAGATAATCGATATCGATGATGATAATAATATCAGCACTCTTGGTCAGGCAGATATTGATAAAATCAAATCAGAGGGTGAGTCGAATTTTGTTCACTGTACGGGTTCCAACCCTCCGGAAAAGGAAAAAGTAAATGTATTTGGCTTTGAACAGGCAATAAACATCGTCCTGGACTGGTATGTTAAAAACAATGTAATTTCAAAGTCATCGGATATCGCAGCAATGGGGTTTAAGTGTGTTATGGGTGAAACAAATGGCGCAAATATGCTCACAGAGGAAATACTGGCAGAGATGCAGAGGTTTTCTTTTGCGGCGCCTGTGCATAATATCCCGTATATTGAATCAATTAAGGTTTTTGACAGAATACTCAATGTGCCAATGGTCGGGGTCTTTGAACCCTCATTTCACTATTCCATTCCTGATTTCAGAAGGCCGCTTGATTTTCCATGGGACTGGTATGAAAAACTGGGAATAAGAAAGTATGGTTTCCACGGTTCATCCCACAGATACCTTGCGGCTATGGCACAAAAGCTGATGGGTTCTGAGGACATAAAATTGATCACTGTCCACCTTGGTGGATCAAGTTCGCTATGTGCCGTCAAAAACGGGCAGTCAATAGATACCAGCATGAGTTTTTCACCTAACTCCGGGATCATACAGGGAACAAGAACCGGAAATATTGACGGAACCGCCCTTTTGTATGCAATGAAAAAACTGAATTTAACGGTAGATCAGACGCAGTCGGTTATATCGAATGAAGCTGGCCTGAAAGGAATAGCTGGAATTGGAACTGAGGATTTCAGAGAAATAATGGAGGCCGCTTCAAACGGAAATAAAAGGGCAAGGATTGCAGTGGAGATGTTTATAGATGGAGTAAGAAAGCACGTAGGCGCTTTTGCAGCAATAATGGGTGGAATTGACTGCATAGTTTTAAGCGGGGGGATAGGTGAAAAAAGTGCCATCATGAGGAAGAGGCTGCTTGAAGGTTTGGAATTTATGGGAATTAAAGTGGATGACATGAGAAATACCGGTGTGAGCGGCGGACAGGGGCTTATTTCTGCAGACTATTCCCATGATTCCCGTGCAAAAATATATGTTATCCCTACAAATGAAGAGCTTGTTGTTGCATATTTTACAAAAAAAGTTGTTAATCAGAAGAGGGATTTAAAGCCCGAGGAAATGATTTTTAAAATTTAATCATTCAAATTTCAATTGGAAAGAAATTCACGGTACTTCTTTATACGTCTGAGAGATTCTTCTTTACCCAGAATTCCCATTGTCTGAAAAAGAGGAGGGCTTACTTTAAATCCCCAGACTGCTAACCTTACAGCTTCGGCGATTTTTCTGAAGTTGACATCAAGTTCTGCAGGAATGGTTTTCAGGCCATGCTCAATTTCAGCAGGATTGAATTCTTCAAGGCTGTTAAGAATTGCCAGGACCCTGTCTATAATTTTAAGGTGGAGCGTAAAAAAATTATCCATTTCCCCCTCATAACCGGCATCTGCTTTATTTAAATCTTCGAAAATTGTCTTTTTTGAATGGATCGTTTCATTGAAGAAAGGGTAAACAAACTGCGAGGCTTCATTTAAAGTTTTGATTCTTTCATTAAGAAGAGGAATTATTTTTGGAAAGATTTTTTTAAAACTTTCTTTATCTGTTACATTACCCTCTAATTTTTCTCTTAGCAGGTTTTCAAGAACTTCCGGTTTTAAATTCCTGATATAGTAACCATTGAGCCACAACAGCTTATCATAATCGAATCTGGCAGGTCTCTTATTTATTTTTTCAAGACTGAATCTGCTGACAAGCTCTGGAACCGAAAACACTGTTGTTTTCTCGTCATAGGACCATCCGAGAAGAGCAATGAAGTTAATGATGGCCTCGGAAAGAAAGCCCTCTTCCTTGAAAGCCTCAATAGAGATTGAACCGTGCCTTTTACTTAGTTTCTGGCCATCTGAGCCGAGAATCATGGGTAGATGAATAAACTCAGGAAGCGGTCTGCCCAGGCTGTTGTAGATAAGCACCTGCTTTGGCGTATTTGAAAGGTGATCTTCTCCCCTGATTACATGAGTAATTTCCATCAGAATATCATCTATGGCCGCTGAAAAATTGTAAGTAGGGAGCCCGTTTGATCTTAATATTATAAAGTCTTCAATGACATTGCTGTTAAGGTCTATTTTCCCATAAACTTTATCAGTGAAGGAAACCTTTGAATCTTCGGGCACCAGGAACCTTATGGCATACGGAGTATTTGTATCAATAAGGTTTTTAATTTCTTTTTTTGACAGGTACAGACAGCTCCTGTCATATTTATACCTGCTTTCGTCTTTTTTTTCGGACTCAGGAAGAAATGATTTTTTTTCTTTCAGTTTTTCTGGGCTGCAAAAACACATGTATGCCTTTTTTTCAGATACAAGCATTTGTGCGTACTGGTTGTAAATATCCTTTCGCTGAGACTGCCTGTATGGGCCAAAATTACCGCCGGTATCCGGACCCTCGTCCCAGGACATGCCAAGCCATTTCAGCCATTCCATTGTAAGGTTAACAGCCTCCTCCATGTGTCTTGAAAAGTCAGTGTCTTCGATTCTCAGTATAAATTTGCCCCTGGTTTTGCGTGCATAAAGCCAGTTAAACAGTGCAGTTCTGGCACTGCCTATATGCAGATATCCTGTTGGGCTCGGTGCAAATCTTACCCTCACCGCCTCAGGGGCTGTAAGTTTTTCCTCCATAAACGGGCTTTCTGTCATTTAATAGATAGTTTATAAATATGTCCAGAAAATTATACATAAAAATATTTCAGATATTAATATCAATAAATTATAAATCCATAAATTATAAATTGATTTTAAGTGAAATAAAACTTAAAATCTATTCAAAACCTTTCATTGTATCAACACATTAATGATAAATTGAATATTATATAAGAGCGCGAATGATTAATCAAAAAGAAGTGCTGTTAAAGATAATTGATGCAGCAGGCAGGAAATTAATAAGTGCCGAAAACCAGTTAACTGAACTTGATTCGATGGGCGATGCTGACTGTGGTGCAGGGGTAAGGCGGGGTTTTGAAGCGGTGATTAATAGCTCTGGTGAATTGTCAGGTCTTGAAACCGGAGATATTTTAAGAAAAGTCGGTTTTACGCTTGCATACACCATTGGCGGGACCTCCGGAGCAATGCTGGGGACAGGATTTATCGAGGCAGGAAAGAGTCTGGCTGACAGCAAAGAGCCCACAGCCCTGGAATGGATTAGCGCATCACGGCAGGCGCTTGAAGTTATAAAGAGAAGGGGAGGGAATACCCGCATCGGGGATAAGACGCTTGTTGATGCCCTTGAACCTGCAGTTGCTGCAATGCAGGCCGTTTATGATAGTTTTTTTAAAGGCGGGCAGGAAAAGAATTTGGCTTCCGGTGATGCCGGCAATATTGCAAAAATCCTGGTAGAGGCAGGCTATATGGCGGCGGTGCTTGGTTCCGATAAGACAATTGATATGGTTGCAAAAAAAGGCAGGGCTTCATATGTCGGTGAAAGAAGCAGGGGAAACAGGGATCCGGGTTCAGTGATTATTGTCCTTATATTTGAAGCTGCGCTTGAGGTGCTGAAAACCTTATATATCTGAGGAATTTAATAATACCGGGGTAAAGAAACAAGATGAAAAAAATTATAAATAAACCTGATGATGTCGTTTATGAAATGTTGAAGGGTCTTGTACTTGCAAATCCTGAAAGACTTTCCGGTATTCCGGAAAAAAGAATAATTTACAGAAAAGATCCCTATCTTAATAAAGTGGCCATAGTTTCAGGGTCAGGAAGCGGCCATGAGCCCGACCAGGCATTTTATGTCGGAAAAGGCATGCTTGATGCTGCATGTGCCGGTCCTGTTTTTGCGGCCCCGACTCTTGATGCAATTGTTGACACTGCAAAGATA
>Ga0233425_10010764_pt1 | contig 10966 bp, 10 predicted proteins | sample Watercolumn_Towu_2_FD_181712 | JGI IMG/M metagenome (GOLD analysis project Ga0233425, IMG submission 181712) | Freshwater microbial communities from Lake Towuti, South Sulawesi, Indonesia - Watercolumn_Towuti2014_140_MG | ecosystem: Environmental > Aquatic > Freshwater > Lake | place...
GCTCAATACTAAAAAACAGTTGCCAAAAAAGAAAGTAGCAGCTTAATGACCTATACCATTTCGTATAGATTTTTACGTGAGGCAACGATTATCATTTGGTATCGATTTCTATTTGAGGCAACGGGCAACCGGAGGAGGAGATGAATTTTCTTCTACGGAGATTAATCCATTTTTTCAAACAGTGACTTCTGTGCTCCGCAGACAGGGCATACCCAGTCATCCGGCAGCTGCTCAAAAGGTGTGCCTGGCTTTATACCGGAATCGGGATCTCCCTTTTCAGAGTCGTATATATATCCGCATACCGAGCATTTGTATTTTTGCATCCTTGTCTCCTCCTTGAAGTTGCCCTGTATATAAGTGGGCGCGGTTTTTGGGGTTCCCCCTCCCCTTATGGACCGGTAGTATTCGTAAGTCATTGGTTCGGTATCCTTAAGGATTTCGGCGTCAACCACCTCACCCAGGAAAATAGTGTGAGTCCCGGCATCCAGAATTCCGATAATCCTGCAATCAATAAAAGCAGTGGCATGATCAAGAACAACAGGCGTGCCTGTCTGCCCGATTCTGTAATGTATTCCGGCGAACTTGTCGAAATCAGACCCGTGTTTAAACCCAAAATCACCAATGAATTTCAAGGGGGTATCCTGTTCAAGAATGGAGACAGTGAATACCCGGCTGGTCTGCATGAATTCATGAGTCAGATTCTGCTTGTTGATGCAGATTACAATAGTTGCCGGATCAGATGTTGCCTGAAAAACTACATTTGCGATCTGTCCGTTATAGTGGTCGTCCTTTTTTGAGCAGACAATATACAGCCCGTAGCTAAGCTGATGAAGTGCCTTACGGTTCAAATTTCAGTCCTTTCGTACATATTATAACGGAAAAAAGCCTTATCCAAGTCTCTTCCTGAATCTGAGCGAACTTGATACAGTTACAAGAATGCCCAGAATGAGCAATGACAGCATCTGGGGCCAGAGAACATCAATGCCCGCACCTTTCAGGAATATACCTCTTATAATCACGAGGAAATACCTGAGAGGATTCAGATAAGTCCCGTATTGGATTGCTTCGGGCATATTCTCTATTGGAAATACAAAACCGGAGAGCAGGATAGCCGGGGAAAAAAACAGGAATGTTGCCATAAGTGCCTGCTGCTGGGTCTTTGATATTGTTGATATAAACAGTCCTATGCCCAAAACAGGCAGAAGATAAATCCCTGTGCAGGCGGTAAGCAGGAGAAGGGAGCCTTTTATGGGGATATTAAACCAGAAAACACCAACTGTTGTTATAAGAAACATGTCAAAAAACCCGATAACGGCAAAGGGAACGGTTTTGCCGAGAATCAGTTCTGCCGGCCTTAGCGGAGTAACCATTAGCTGTTCCATCGTGCCTATTTCCCTCTCTCGAACAATAGCCATGGAAGTAAGCAGGAGGGAGATAAGCATAATCATGATGGCAATGACCCCCGGGACATGGTAGTTCCTTGATATCAGGTCAGGGTTATACCATACCCTTGTACGGATATCCATCTGCCCGTGTCGTTTGTCTTTTACAGAGACAGCGGATGAATTCCATGAAACGGGCAGTTTCTTTTTATTAAGATCACTGGCAAAATTCAGGATGACAGTGTTTACATGGTGTATGGCAACCGTTGCAGTATTGGAGTCTGTTCCGTCAATAATTATCTGAATCCCAGTTGGAATACCCCTCGCAAGGTCTTTTGAAAATCCCCGGTTGATCTGTATCGCGCAAAGCGCTTTCCCTGTGTCGAGAAGTTCGGTGATTTCAGAGGCAGATTCAGGATAATTCAGTATTGTGAAATAGTCCGACGAAGCAAGCCTGCCTGAAAATTCACGGCTTTCGGACGATTTGTCGAGGTCGTAGAGCGCGGTTGGGATATTGCGCACGTCGTTTGTTACCGCATAGCCAAAAATAAACAGCTGGATTACCGGGATACCAAATATGATTGCCTTCATCCTTCTGTCCCTGAATACCTGGATGAATTCCTTGATGATCATCTGCTTTATGCGTTCAAGCATCGCTATTCAATTCTTTTCCTGAAGGTTATAGTGGCCAGCAGAAATACAAGCAGGCTGAATGCGGAAAGGAACAACGCTTCAATAATGAGGAATTTCAGTGTGCTTCCTTTCAGGAATATTCCTTTGACTATTGCAACGTAATACCTCGCAGGTATAATATGGGTTATTATCTGAAGGGGTTTCGGCATATTCGATATGGAAAACATGAACCCGGACAGGAGAAAAGCCGGCAAATATGATGCAACCATTGCGACCTGGCTCGCTACGATCTGGGATTTTGCAATGATTGAAATAAGAAGTCCAAGGCTGAGGCCTCCGAATAGAAACAGGGAGGACAGCAGCATAAGAAGAAATACACTGCCTTTCAGCGGGACTCCAAACATAAAAACCCCTATCAGAACCGAGATAATGACATCGATAAATCCGATTAGAAAATAAGGGGAAAGCTTTCCTGAAATCAATTCGGTTGTTTTTACCGGGGTTGATATCAATTGCTCCAAGGTTCCTCTTTCCCACTCCCTTGCTATCGCAAGTGAAGTTAACAGAGAGGCAAGAATTGCGATTATTACACTTATAAGTCCGGGGATTATGAAATTTCTCGATTTGAGTTCATTGTTGTACCATACACGAACCCGGGGTTCAATAAGAGGAGGTGTTTTGTGTTGCGCGATCTTTTCCGAATACAGGCCTGATACCCCTGACAGATACCCTATAGCAATGGTTGCCATATTTGAATCACTCCCGTCAACTATTGCCTGGATAACCGCATCTTTACCGGCCCGGATATTATTTGAGAAGTCCCTGGGGATTGCTACAGCTATCCGTGCCTTTCCGGAATTCAGGTGCCAGTCAATATCCCGGCCGGCATCGATATTGCTGATAACAGTGAAGTAGCCTGATTCTGTTAATGCATATATAAATTCTCTGCTATGCCTGCTCTTGTCAAGATCATAGACAACCGTGGAAAGATTATTTACATCAAGGGTGATTGCATATCCGAACAGGAAAAGGAGTATTACCGGCAGCAGGAAAGCCATTGCCAGGCTTAACGGGTCCCGCCATATCTGAATCAGTTCCTTTTTTGCTATTGCCCTGACTCGCTGGAATCTCATTTCATGATACCCCTATCAAAGCCACGAAAACATCTTCAAGCGAGGGCGCTATTCTGGAAATTCTATGCGCGGGAATTCCCGCTTCTTCAAGGATGGCTGCAATTCGTGGTATTGCCGTCCCGGCGCTATCAACTGTTGCATGGAGAACACTACCGAAGATTGCTGTCTCAATCCCATCCCTGTGAATTGCCTGTAATGCCTCGGCAAGCCGTTCCACTTCAATTTCGAGGACATCCTTTGGCATATGCTTTTTTCTCATTTCTTCCGGGGTTCCCTCTGCAATGACTTTGCCCCGATAGATCAGTGAAATCCTGTCGCAATAATCGGCCTCATCCATATAATGAGTGGTAATGAATATGGTGGTTCCTTCTTTTGCCATTTTGTTGATCAGATTCCAAAAACTGCGGCGCGATATCGGGTCAACCCCTGATGTAGGTTCATCAAGGAATAGGATGGGAGGTTCATGCAGGATAGCACAACCGAGGGCAAGTCTCTGCTTCAAGCCGCCAGGGAGGGTCTTTGTGATTGCAGCTCTTCTGTCCTGAAGACCTGCCATATCAAGCACCCATTGTGTTCTTCCCTGTTTTTTCTCACGGGGAACCCCGTATATGCCGCTGAAGAATCGCAGGTTTTCCTCCACGGTAAGGTCATCATACAGGGAGAATTTCTGTGACATATACCCGATCGTTTTCTTTATATCTTCAGACTGTTTCATTATGTCAAACCCGCCAATATAGCCGCTGCCTCCGGTAGGCGTTAATAAACCGCAGAGCATCTTGATTGTTGTTGATTTCCCTGCGCCATTTGGTCCGAGGAATCCGAATATCTCTCCTCTCCGGATATTCAGGCTTATTCCGCTCACAGCAATGAAATCACCAAACCGGCGGGTCAAGCTGTTAACTGATACTGCGAGCGTGTTATTATTCACTTTGGAAATTCTCGCCGGATTCACGGTCTTCTATCATTGAGATGAAAATATCCTCAAGAGAAGGCAGGATTTCTCTTGAGTCCCTCACGGTAACCGCATTGTTTTCCAAAGTCGTAAGAATGCCTTCCAGAAACCCCCTGTTTGTTATTTCTATATGGAGTCTGTCGCCATAACTGTTGGCACTTTTTACCCCGCTAAGCGTTTTTGCAATATCCAGGGCCTTGCGGGAATCATCGGTCCATATCTCTATCATGAAGTGTCCGAGTGATTTTCTGATTGCCATAGGGTCATCCACAGCAAGCAGCTTTCCTCTGTGAACAAGCCCGATTCTCGTGCATCTCTCTGCTTCGTCTAAATATGCAGTGCTGACAAATATGGTTGCTCCTTCTCCAAGGATGTCATACAATATCCTCCAGAAATCCCTCCGTGATACCGGGTCAACTCCATTTGTTGGTTCATCTAAGAAAAGTATTTCGGGTGTGTTAATCAGTGCACATGCAAGACCGAGTTTCTGCTTCATCCCCCCCGAGAGCTTGCCGGCAAGACGACCTTTGAAGGGTGTTAGGTTGCTGAATCCGAGAAGACGTTCTATTTTGTGAGGCCTTTCGCTTTTCGGGACTTCATAAATGTCGGCATAAAAAATAATATTTTCCATTACAGTCAGGTCTTCATATAGCCCGAACTGCTGGGACATATAGCCGATTTTTTCCTTGATCCTTTCTTTTTCTTTAATAATGGAATGACCTGCAACCATTGCCTCTCCTGAAGTAGGTTCCATAATTGTGGCGAGCAGCCTCATGATGGTTGATTTGCCGGCGCCATCAGGTCCAACGAGGCCAAATAATTCACCCTGTCTGATTTCGAGGCTGAGATTATCAACGGCAATGTTGTTCCCGAAGATTTTTGTGAGTCCTGATGTTTTTATTGCTAAAGATGGATTCATCTGACCTTCTGATGGTAAATGCAGACAGAGTGACCTGCCTGTCTTCCTATGATTTCAAAAGCAATTTATTTCAACAGTATCCGCACATCAGCAGGCATTCCGGATTTTAGTTCCTGATTAGTATTTTTTAAACTCACCTTAACTCCAAATACGAGCTTGACGCGCTCTTCCCGTGTCTGTATTGTCTTTGGAGTGAACTCGGCCTCAGAAGAGATATTTGTCACAATCCCTTCATATTTCCTGTCAGGAAATGAATCAACAGTGACCTCTGCCTTCTGGCCGAGCTTCACCAGACCCAATTGGGTCTCTTTTATATATACTTTTATCCAGACGTTTTCAATGTCACCGATTATATAGACAGGCATCCCGGCTGCAACAGCCTCTCCTTCTTCTGCGTTTTTTCTTAATACAACACCTGTAATGGGCGAAAACAATATGGTATTCTTAAGCTTTTCTTCAGATGTTCTTATGGCTGCAGCTGCCTGTTTTGCGCGGTTTTCTGCTGCAGTAATAGTTTCTCTGCGGGTGCCTTCTTTTACAAGACTCAATGCTTCAACAGCTTTCAGATGTTGTGCAAGTGCTATATCATATCCCTTGCGCGCTGCATCCATCTGCTGATCTGAAAATGCCCCGTTTTTATGCAGTATTTCAGCTCTTGTGAAATCCTTCTGTGCCTTGACGAGCTCTGCCTCGGCACTATTTAAATTTGCCTTTGCCTGTTCGACTTCCTGAGTTCTTGCGCCTGCCCTGAGTTCATCTGTTCTGGCGATGGCTTCGTTAAGAAATGCCCTGTTCTGCTCAATAATGCTTTCTATTTCGGTACTGTCAAGGGAGGATAGCCTTTCTCCTTTTATTATCTTCTGTCCTTCTTCTGCGGACATTTGCACAATTCTTCCCGGAATTGTAAATCCAAGGGTTACCTCGGTGATTTCGACATTCCCGGAGAGAAGAATTCCGGATGCTTCTTTTTCTTTTGCTGAATGGTTTACCAGGATTACGATAATGATGGCAAGAATAATGATAAGAATTGCTGCCCGTATTATCAACTTTTTCATGGTGTTACCTCCCTGCAGCAGGTGTCTTCTCCCATTGCTTTCATCAGCGCCGCAGTTGCCATTTCATTGTCATATAGCGCCTGACAAGAGTCCGACTCTACCTGCAGCAGAACTGATTGCGCGTCAAGAACATCAGTACTGGTATTGGAACCTGTCCTGAATTTAAGAGATTCAATCCTGAGGTTTTCTTTTGCTGTCTCAATTGCTTTGAGTGATACTGCCATTCGCTGTTTTGCGTTTTGGCTTTGTATGAATGCCTCTTTTATTTCGCGAATGACTGTAAGCCGCAATGCCTTTTCCTCTTCCATGATTTTTTCCCGCTCTTTTTTTTCTTTCACAATATCTGTTTTGATACTTCCTCCATCGAAAACAGGCATTGTTAACCTTAATGCAAGATTCCAGTTTTCCCTGAATTCAAGGCCCTCTCCGGAACGATCAGTATACTCTCCCATAAGAAAGACATCCGGAAGCCTTTTCCCTCCCGCGTATTTTATCCGGGCTTCCGCCAGCTTCTTTTTCTTCACGACTGCAAGATAATCAGGTCTTTGTGCCAATGCACGGGAAACAGCCTCTTCATATGACAGAGTGTTGTTGCCAAGAGTAGCCCCCGTGACAAGCGAGATATCGTTATTAATGTTTTCCAGTCCCATGAGAGTTTTCAGCAGTTCGTAGGCTGTTTCGAGCGTATTTCTGACAAGCAGCGCATTCTGCTGTGCGCGGGCAAGTTCCAAATCCGTTTTCAGAAGTTCAACCCCGGGCACTGTCCCTGCCTTAAGGAATAACTCAACATTGCCTCTGTGCTCTTCCATCTGTTTTACTGTTGCCTCTGTTACTGAAAGGAGCTTTTCAAGCAGGGAAATTCTGAAATACACACTGGTGAGGTTATAAATGAGCTCCTGCCTGTTTATGGTTAACATATCCTCCGAAATGGATGCCCTGATTCCGGAGATATCAATCCATCTTTCAAGTCTTCCGCCCCTGAATAGCGGCATCCTGAATGATAAGCCTATATCATAGATGGAGGTGTCAAATTCCGGAAAACCTGCTCCTGCAAGGGGTGACCCTGTGATCGGCGTTACTGCGGTCGGATAACGAAACCGGGTAATTCCACTATTAAGATCAACGCGCGGCATCCTTTCCGCTTTTGCAATTTGTATATTTAATTGTTCAATATCCCTGGCATTTCCTGACTGTCTGATACCCGGATTATTTTTTAACGCGTAGGCAATGACCTCTGAAAGACTGAAGAATGACCTGTTGTCTGCTGCAAAGACATCTGAATGAAGTATTGATAAAAGATAAATTATAAGTATTATCACACGGGGGAAAGGATTTGCTGTGGCATGACAGGCTGGCATAATCAGGGAGTTGCGCCTATTTCTTCCAGTGCTTCCTTTGCCAATGCACGCACCTCCGCTTCTTCATCGTTCAGTGCCTGCTTTAAAAAAGGGATGACGCTTATGGAACCTGTTATGCCAAGCAGGTAAACTGCATCACCCCGGAGGGTTGCGCTTTGAGCGTTAAGAAGCCGTATCATGGACGGGATGGCCCGTGAAATGTTTGAGGGGTCTTCTTTCGCCAGCGTCTCAATGAGGGCGGCAGCTCCGATTCTTACCCGAAACCGCTCGTCTTTCAGAAGGTCGCCTGTATATTCATAAAGGGCCGGATTGTGCTTGAACATGTCGATGATATTGTCTAGGAAGCCTTTTTCCATATAGTCGGCAATCATGGTTTTTTCATCAGTATCGCTGGCTTCCACGCAGTTATTATACAACAAAGCAGATGGCGCATATTGAGGCATAGCCTGTATAATAGTGTAACTTATAAAGGTCGGGTTCCCCTGTCAGGGTTTAAACGGGCATAACAGGAGGCGGGATGAAAATCCATAATACGCTAACCGGGAACAAAGAAGAGTTTATTCCCATCAATCCCGGAACAGTAAAGATATACGCATGCGGCGTGACTGTGTATGACTACTGCCATATAGGGCACGCAAGGAGTGCAATTGTCTTTGATGTAATGAGAAAATATCTGAGATTTAAAGGGTATGACGTCACCTATGTAAGGAATTTTACTGACATTGATGACAAAATCATCAACAGGGCGAAGCAGGAAGGTATCCCCTGGGATTCTGTTGCCCGTAAATATACGGAAGAGTATTACTGTGACATGGACAGGCTTGGGGTCGAAAGGGCTGATAAGGAACCTAAGGCAACGGAGCATATAAAAGAAATTACTGATATTGTAAAAGGACTTGTCGAGAAGGGGATTGCGTATGTAGTTGAAGGGGATGTGTATTTCGAGATTGATAAATTTCCTGAATATGGAAAGCTCTCGAAAAGGGATAAAGAGGAAATGCTGGCAGGCGCGCGGGTGGGTGTGGACGAACGGAAGAGAAACCCCATGGATTTTGCCCTGTGGAAGAGTTCAAAGGAAGGGGAACCTGCATGGGAAAGCACTTGGGGGCCAGGAAGGCCGGGCTGGCATATTGAGTGTTCAGCTATGTCTCTCAAGCATCTTGGTGAAGAATTTGATATCCATGGCGGTGGCGCGGATTTAATCTTTCCGCATCACGAAAACGAGATAGCCCAGTCAGAATCATTCACCGGCAAACCCTTTGCCCGTTACTGGGTTCATAACGGTTTTATTACTATCAATAAGGAAAAAATGTCAAAGTCCCTTGGCAATTTTTTTACCATCAGGGACATACTTTTGAAATTCGACCCCGAGGTGATACGTCTGTTTCTCCTTGCAACGCACTACCGGAGTCCGATTGAGTTTTCTGATGAGCAGGTACGCGAGTCTGAAATATCTCTCGACCGTTTCTATTCAACGGTTCAGAGAATTGAAGGTTATTTTGAAAAGGCTGGTAGCAAGAAGATGTCTCCGGCTGCAGAAAAGGCCTTTGAGCAGGTGGTAGCATCATTCAATTCCGGCTTCGAACAGGCCATGGATGATGATTTTAACACCGCGCTTGCCCTTGGGCATATTTTTGAATTGCTGCGCGAGATAAACAGATACCTTGACAGTAACCCTTCAGGTGAAAAAGCAGGGACACTCATAATGAAAGCAAAAGCCTTTCTCATTGGAGCGGGCAACACCCTTGGCATTTTCAACAGGCAGCCGGTTGACTGGTACCGTTCTTTAATGGTTACTAAACATATTTCGCTAACCGAAGACCAGATTCTTGGAAGGATACGTGAACGGGAGAACGCTCGTGGAAAGAAGGATTGGGAGCTTGCTGACAGTATCAGGAGAGAACTCGAAGTGCAGGGGATAATACTTGAAGATAAAAAAGACAGAACGGACTGGAAGATCAGAACAGGATAGCGAATGGATTTACGGGCTTAATCCCGTTCTTGAGGCGATAAAGTCGGGCCGGGGGATAAGGTCGCTCTATCTGTCATCCGGGCGGCATGACTCTCCAGGTATCGTACATATCAAGAAAGAGGCAGAGAGGAAACATCTCACTGTCACGATAGCCGATATTCATTTTTTTCATTCAAGATTCCCGAAGGGACATCAGGGGATTGCTGCGCAGGCAGCGCCCAGGGACTATATGGATCTGGAAGAAATGCTCCTTATCCCTGAAAGGAAGGGGGAAATGCCCCTGTTTATAATACTTGACTGCATCGAAGACCCGCGTAACTTCGGAGCGGTTATTCGTGTAGCTGATGCTGCAGGGGCGCATGGCATTATCATACAGTCGCACCGGTCTGTTACTCTAACTCCTGAAGTCTTAAAAACATCTGCCGGGGCTGCAGAATATATGCCTGTTGCTCAGGTTGTAAACATCAAGCACGCTATTCAGCGAATGAAGGAACAGGGCATTACTGTTGCAGGTGCAGAGGCGGCGATGGGGACATCGCTGTGGGATGTTGACCTGAATATCCCTCTTGCGCTTGTCATTGGTTCGGAAGGTGAAGGATTGAGAAAGACAGTAAAAGAGTATTGTGATTTCCTTATCAGTCTTCCCATGCAAGGGAAAATCAACTCGCTCAATGCCTCTGTTGCGACAGGGATTATGACTTATGAGATATTCAGACAAAGAACCAGTAAATCTATAAAATAAGCAGATAAATAGAGATAATTAAAATTATATCTGAATTTCTCCAATTGACCATTAAGTAATAGAACTTGTTAAATTATAAGATTGCTAAAAGGGATTATTGTTGCCTTTTTCTGTTCATAACACTACTGAATTCCATAGTGCCACCGTAGCTCAGCTGGCAGAGCAGCTGATTTGTAATCAGCGGGTCGGGGGTTCAATTCCCTTCGGTGGCTCCAGGCTTACGGCTCGTAGAGGAGAGGTTCCCGAGCGGCCAAAGGGAGCAGACTGTAAATCTGCCGGCACAGCCTTCGGAGGTTCGAATCCTCCCCTCTCCACCAGCAAACTTTGCTTCGCAAGGTTTGAGTAAGAAGGCAAAGGTACAGATAGAGAACGGTAGAAGATCCTGCCGGATCAGGTTTCTTTGTCTTTAATGTTTACTTTTTTTAAATGCGGGAGTAGCTCAGTGGTAGAGCGTCAGCCTTCCAAGCTGAGGGTCGCGGGTTCGAATCCCGTTTCCCGCTCCATGATTAGTTTGAAATTTCTAATTTGAGATTTCAAATCATAAGGTGCCCATGTAGCTCAGTTGGCAGAGCACATCCTTGGTAAGGATGAGGTCACCGGTTCAATCCCGGTCATGGGCTCTGTAAGCAATATTGATCCGCCTGCAGCGGAATGAATCGTATACCGCAAACAGATCGTAGCCGTTGACCGGCCGCGGTAATAAGGAGGAAAGAATGGCAAAGGCTAAATTTGAGAGAGTAAAGCCGCATGCAAACATAGGTACAATAGGGCATGTAGACCATGGGAAGACGACATTGACGTCGGCGATCACGAAGGTGCT
>Ga0233425_10010765_pt1 | contig 10966 bp, 6 predicted proteins | sample Watercolumn_Towu_2_FD_181712 | JGI IMG/M metagenome (GOLD analysis project Ga0233425, IMG submission 181712) | Freshwater microbial communities from Lake Towuti, South Sulawesi, Indonesia - Watercolumn_Towuti2014_140_MG | ecosystem: Environmental > Aquatic > Freshwater > Lake | place: Indonesia...
TTGCCTTAGGATATTCATTTTTAATTTCACCAGGGTTTTTCCATGTTGCTTTTGTTGCCTCATGATACCATGATCTCAATTGTTGCTCAGAATCAGAATAATATTCCCAGAATTCTCTCAAGATCTTTTTAGAAATTACCCTCATCTGGTTTCTTATCCAAATATGCTGCAAAGATAATAAAAAATGTTACCATATTGGTAATTCTCAGGAAGTTTCTTTCTCAGCACTTTGGGCATTTTTGCTGGCGGCTTTGTACGCGATGTTTGGTGGCGGTATTCACTTTGAATAAAAATCTTCTACCTTCGTGCTTCCGACTTTTTTCGTGCCTCTGATTTCTGACTTCGAACTTCGTGATCGTCATTCTCGGCTCCACCGCTTCAGGTAAGACCCGTCTTGTCGCTCATGTCGCGTACGAATTCCAGCAGGACTTTCTGAAAGCATATCTGGACATCTTGAATCAAAACCGCATCTGCAAGAAGAACTTACCTTCGATTAAATGACCGGACAGCTCCGGCAGGCCATTCAGCAATTTGCAAAACGGCAGCAAACCTGGTTCCGGAGGATGGAACGGCAGGGAATCCCCATCCGGTGGATCGGCCACGCATGGCCTATCCGGCAGCAGGTTGCGGAGGTTCTTCTGCACCGGTGAACTGCGGTTTTCCGCAAAGTGGAGGAAACAGGCGGCTGTGTGCCTGACTCCGGGAATTCCCGGAGTCAGGTTATTTCGATTTGTCGGGGAAAGGCGGAATATCAGGCAACTTTTCAGGCCAGTTTTTCAGCTCCTGCAGTATCAGTTCAATGGCTTTGTTCAATTGCTGATCCTCCCCGGCATATTCCCTGGCAGGATCGTTATCCACCCATATATCGGGATCGACTCCCTCACCCTCGATCGCCCATTTATTTCCGGCAAAGTCATAATTGGCAAATTCGGGCTTCTGCAGGGAGCCGCCATCGATAAAAGGCAGCGATCCGCGGATGCCGACAACACCGCCCCAGGTCCTCACTCCCACCACTTTCCCTACGTTCAGCTTCTTGAACTGGAAGGCGAACAGGTCGCCGTCGGAAGCCGAATACTGGTCGATCAGGCAGATTTTCGGACCCCACATGAACTCCAGGCGGCCCGGATTGGGCCCGGTGTTGCGGGCCATGCGCATGATCACCGCCTCCCGTTCCAGGCGCTCGATGATCATCGGGGATACATTCCCACCCCCGTTCCCACGGTCGTCGATGATGAGCGCCCGTTTGGCAAGCTGGGGATAAAAATATTTGACAAACTCATTCAACCCCTCCGGCCCCATGTCGGGAATGTGAATATACCCTACCTGGCCGTTTGTTGCTTCATCCACTTTCCGGATATTGTTCCTCACCCAATTGAAGTAATACAGGCTGGATTCATCCTCCACCGGCACCACAAGGGTCTTCCTCGCCCCGTCGGGCGCCGGCCTGCTGTTGACTGTCAGCTCTACCTGGACACCCGCCTTCCCCACCAGGGAAGCGTAGATGTCGTTCATCTCACGCGTTGATTGCCCATCCACGGCAAGGATGTAATCCCCATGACCGGCATTCACTCCAAGCTCGGTGAGCGGGGCACGGGTATCCTTTGTCCAGTTCTCTCCCGACAGGATCCTGTCGATCCGGTAATATCCCGACGGATCCCTGGAAAGCCGGGCTCCCAGCAAGCCTACCTTGATCCGCTCGGGTTTAGGCTTGTCACCCCCGCTTACGTAAGCATGCCCTATATTGAGCTCTCCCACCATCTCGCCAATGAGATAATTCAGGTCATTGCGGTTCTTCACATAGGGAACCAGAGGGGCGTATTTATCATGCATTGCCTGCCAGTCGACGCCGTGCATGTTCGGAGCGTAGAAGAAATATTTCATCTGACGCCATGATTCGTTGAAGATCTGGTTCCATTCGGCCTGCAGGTCCACCCTTACTTTCATATTCGACAGATCCACCCAGTCCTTGACCTCGGTTTTGGATTTTGGCAGGTCCATCACCGCGTATTTTCCGCCTTTTTCCAACACGATCTTTTTCCTATCCGCAGAGATCCCGTAACTTCCGAATTCACCCAGCTCCGTTTCTTTTTTATCTTTCAGATTGAACATGCAAAGGGTGGCGGATCCCCCACGTTTGTTCTTCACATAATACACATTGTCCTCCATCGCAGTGATTCCCCAGTACGCCCCGGCCTCCACCGGCAATCCCACGATCCGGCTGATGATATGCGCCGTATCCACTTTCATATCCGCGACGGATCCACCCACGCCCTCTCCGGATTTATGCTCTTCTTTTTCCGGAGGATTCCTGTCACTCTTTTCTGAGGAAGGCTTTTCCTCCTTCACCTTCACTTCGTCGTTTTCGTATGCAAACGGGGAAGGCGTATCCCCGGCCAGGGTGATGAAATAGATTTTCGTCATATCCTGGTAGGCATGGTTCCATTCGGTCCAGCTGTAAATGGGATTGAAATCCCGGTTGGAAGTAAAGAACAGGTATTTACCGTCGGAGGAAAAAGCCGGATCCCCGACGCCGTACCAACCGTCGGTAACGGGAATGGATCTCCCGGTGGCCAGCTGGTACAGGATGATCTTTGATTCCCCGCGTCGCACAGGTTGCGTAAAAGCAATCCATTTGCTGTCGGGCGACCAGGTATAATCATTGTATTCCCACTCGTCGGTACCGGCCACAAGGGTCACTTCTTTCGTGGAGATATCCACATACTGCAGCCGCAGCATTTTGTCGCTCCACAGGAGTTTTTTCCCGTCGGGGGACCATACAGGGTTGTATTTATATGTATCGGCATTGCGGGTGATCTGCACCGGCGGTTCCGATCCATCCTGATTCAGGATAAAGATCTCGTCCTCGCCGGTTTGATCCGATATAAAGGAAATATATTTCCCGTCGGGAGACCACGCAACATCCCGGTCGTGTATTCCGGGAGTGAGGGTCAGGTTCCGGGTGATCCCCGACTTGACAGGAACAGTGAAAACATCGCCCCGGGCGCTGAATCCCAGCCTTTTGCCATCAGGTGAGATGGTATATGAGTTGATGAACTTACCCGCATCCTTTACCTGGTTTCTGCCGGTGATGAGGTCGTTGGCGATCAGTACCGGTACCTGTGTCACCTGTTCCGTGACCAGGTCAAACAGGCAGAGGGCACCGCCGTTCTCGAATATGATGGCCCGGTCGCCCAGAGAAGGGAATTTTACATCATAGGTTGTATACCGGGTCAGCTTCCGTGTTTCTTTTGTGATCAGGTCATACACAAACAGATTCATGGTACGGTCGCGGTCGGAACAGAAATAGATCTTATCCCCATGCCACATAGGGAAGATGTCCTGGGCCGGAGTGTTGGTGATATTTTCGGTGGTTCCGGTCTGGAAGTCGTAAATCCAGATGTCGTCGGCCATCCCTCCCCGATAGTATTTCCAGGTACGGAATTCACGGAAAACCCGGTTATAGGCCAGCTTTGTCCGGTCGGGGGAATAGCTGCAGAAGCCACCTGCGGGCAGAGGGAGTTCTTCCGACAGTCCGCCGGTTTTGCTGACGAGGAATAACTGGCCCTTGAAATCGTTGAATGACTGCTTCCGGGACCGGTATACGATTGTGTTGGTATCGCGCCAGGTCATCACGATATTGTTTGGCCCCATGCGGTCGGAGATGTCATCCCGGCCAAGCACGGCAGTGTATGTCAGTCGTACGGGATCGCCTCCGGAGGAAGGCATCAGAAATACCTCGGTGTTCCCGTCATACTGCCCTGTGAAAGCGAGGTATTTCCCGTCAGGGGAAAAGCGGGCGAACATTTCATATCCGGCCTCATCGTTGGTGAGCTTTCGTGCCATCCCACCGGATTTTGCGACAGTGTAAAGATCGCCTGCATAGGTAAATACGATCTGGTCGCCGAAAATGGCCGGAAATCGGAGCAACCGGGCTTCCGGCTGGGCCGATGCTGCTGTGAGCGTCAGCATTGCAAGTGCGTAAAAAAGAAGTTTTCTCATATCGTCTGGCATTTTATTTCCCTGAAAAGGCCTCAAAATTACCCAGAAAATCGTATCCGTAAAAACCATTTCGATCTGCCGGGAAATTAGCCTGTTGAAACAGTCCGCCGGCTGTGCAAAAAGGATTTATCTTTGCGGAACTTATATATGTCTGTAATCCTGCTTAAAAAGTTTATGATTCCTTAATTCCTGAGCTATGCCAATCAATGTAACATTCCCGGGAGGCGTTAAGGTCGATGCTCACCTTGACAATTTCGTCATTAAAACCGACCAGCCTGTAAAAGACGGTGGCGAAGGAACAGCCCCGGCGCCGTTTGCCCTTTTCCTTGCTTCCCTGGCCACCTGTGCCGGCTATTATGTGAAGGCCTTCTGTGATTCCCGTCAGCTTGACACCACCGGTTTGCACCTGACCATGGACACAGTTCGTGATGCAGAGAAGAAGCGCATCGGAAAATTCCTGATCAGTATCTGCGTTCCGGCAGGTTTCCCTGAAAAATACCATTCCGCGCTGATCCATTCAGCGTCAGTGTGCGCGGTAAAACGACACCTGGCGGAAGATATCGGGTACGAGATCGGGGTAGTGAGGGAAACATGAGACGAAGGAAGAGGGAAGAAGGAAGAGGGAAGAAGAAAGAAGGGTACAGAACACAGAGTTCAGGGCACAGTGATCCGGTTTCTGGTATCGGGATCTACCCCTTCCCTGGCCCCTTCCTAAAAATGGAGGGGAACCAGCATCCGGTTTCTGTTATCCAGTATCGAGTATCTAGTATCGAGCATCGAACAATATTCATTACTTTTACAGCATAAATGAACTCGCTTAATAATTTAAATAATGTACAAGAAATTTTTTTGGCTGATGATCCTGCCCGGGATCATACTCGTTTCCTGTAAAAAAGATTTTTCCCGGCAGCCGGCCGTTTCAACCGGGGCTTTTGACCGGGCGCTGGCCACCGCGCAGGGAATCCTTGTAGATGCAGGGACGAGGGAAATCAGTGACCACGGTTTTTGCTGGGACAACAGTGGAGAACCAAACCTTTACACTCAGACCCTTCACCTGGGCCCCATTACCCGTGTTGGGAACTTTCAGTCCCAGCTCACTACCTTGTCGCCGAATACATTCTATCACCTGAGAGCTTTTATTGTTGTCGACAATGAACCGGTTTTCGGCTCTACGGTTCTTTTCACCACACCCGACCTGCCAACGGTAGTTACTGATTCTGTTTCGGATATTACAGCCAATTTCGCTGTTTGCGGAGGGACTACTTCAGAGAATGGATCGCTTGTGCTGGAGCGCGGAGTATGCTGGGCACAATATCCCACCGTGGATACTACATGGCCACATACACACGACGGAACTGGAAGCGGTCCCTACACCAGTGTTCTTTCCGGTTTATCTGCTAACACCGATTATTTCGTCAGAGCCTATGCAACCTGTATTTACGGAATCCGGTATGGCAGCACTGTCGGATTCCAGACGATCCAGGGCGCTGCAGCTCCTTTTCTATTCACCACGCAGGTCACAAATATCACCCAAACGGGCGCTTCATCCGGTGGAAATGTGGTATCCGACGGAGGAGCGCCGGTAACACTTCGCGGAGTTTGCTGGAGTACAGTCCCCTACCCTTCTACTGACGATAATAAGACCGAAAACGGCAGCGGTACGGGGACCTTTTCAAGTACCCTGACCGGCCTGCAGGTCAGCACAACTTACTATGTCAGGGCATATGCCATCAACGAGATAGGCGCTTCCTATGGAAACGAAGTATTCTTCACCACGGAAAAGCCGCTCGAGCCTCCGACGGTAATCACTTCTCCCGTCACGAATATCACCCAGGCTTCTGCCCAATCGGGAGGAACAGTCACAGCACAGAGTGGCGTTACGGTAACCCAACGGGGTGTCTGCTGGAATACCAGCCCGAATCCAACGCTGAGTAATGTTCATACCCACAACGGAACAGGAGTAGGTTCTTTTACCAGTTCGATCACGGGGCTTACTAACGGCACACAGTATTATGTCAGAGCATATGCCTCCAGTAACGTAGGTACAGCGTATGGCAACGAAATCAGTTTCATGGCCGGTCAAAGCTCTACAACTCCCACCGTACTTACTGATACGCTTTCTAACATCGCTCAGTCAACAGCCACCTGCGGAGGAAATATCACTACTACCGGAGGGGCAGCAGTGAGTGCCCGCGGAGTGTGCTGGAGTACCAGTGCGAATCCGACGACCGCCAATAGTCATACGACAGACGGAAGCGGAATGGGAACATTCATCAGTAACATAACTGGTCTTAATACCAACACCCAGTACTATGTACGGGCATATGCTACCAACCTGGTAGGAACTTCATACGGAAACGAACGAGTGTTTATCACGCTTGCGGAAGTAACCATTCCTTCTGTTTCCTCAGCCCCCGTATCAAACATAACCACAAACTCGGCCACTTCCGGTGGTACTGTGACCACCGACGGAGGAGCCGCAGTCACGGCCAGGGGAGTTTGCTGGAGTACAGCGCCGAATCCCACCACCTCCCAGCCACATACCAGCGACGGTACCGGGATCGGCAACTTCGTGAGCCAGGTCACCGGGCTTACGCTAAACACCCAATACTACCTGCGCGCCTATGCGACCAACAGTGCGGGAACCGCTTACGGAAATCAGCAAACCTTCTTCACCTTGTCAAATCCTATACTTCCCATCCTAACTACCTCATCTGTGACAGATATAACCCAGATCACGGCAACCTGCGGTGGAATGATCTATTCCGACGGCGGATCACCGGTAACCGAACGCGGCGTATGCTGGAGCACTTCACAAAATCCTACGACAGGAGATCCTCACACCCTGGATGGCACCGGTACGGGAAGCTTTGCGAGTTATCTTACCGGAATTTCGCCTAACACAACGTATTACGTGAGGGCATATGCCACCAACAGTGTAGGTACAGCTTATGGCAACCAGGAAGTTTTCAACACGCTGCCGCCTATCACCATACCAACCGTTACGACTGACCCGGTGACTGACATCACACAAACCACAGCAACCAGTGGAGGAAATGTGACCTCTGCCGGGGGAGGCACCGTATCGGCCCGGGGTGTGTGCTGGAGCACAGCCCCCAATCCCACCATTGTAAACAACCATACTTCCAGCGGCACCGGAACAGGAACGTTTGTCAGCAATCTTATCGGATTGGTATCCGGAACATTGTATTATGTCAGGGCATACGCAACCAATAGCGCAGGAACCGCTTACGGGAATGAGGTGACTTTCACAACGGCCGCAGGTGTTCCAACGGTGACCACCTCCACCGTTTCAGGTATCGGCCAAACCACAGCTACCACCGGGGGAGAGGTGACTGATGGCGGGGGTTCATTTGTTTTCTCCCGGGAGTCTGTTACAACACGGCGCCTGAGCCGACACTGTCGAACAGTCATACTACCAACGGATCGGGATTGGGAATATTTGTGAGCAACCTGACCGAGCTCACATCCGGCACCCTTTATTACGTTAGGGCCTATGCTACGAACTCCACAGGAACTTCATATGGAAACGAGGTCACTTTTACAACACTAGGCGCCTTGCCCATGGTGATAACCAGCCTGGCTTCCGGCATTACCGCAACTTCAGCAAACAGCGGCGGAAATGTAACCAGTGAAGGAGGATCTCCGGTTTCTGTCAAAGGTGTATGCTGGAGCATATCACCCGGGCCTACATTAGCTGACTCTTATACCATCGACGGTTCAGGGATAGGTCCATTCGTTAGCCATATCACCGGACTTACTCCAAACACAACTTATTATGTGCGAAGTTATGCAACCAACGGGTCGGGGACAACCTATGGCAATGAAATTATCTTCACAACCCTGACACTTTTCGGGAAAGTGGTTATCAAATAATTACAAGTTACCTATATCGTACGCCCATGAAAAAGAATCCATTTCTCACTGATTATGGGATCATACAACTGTTTTCCATCTTTCTTGGTGTTTTCCTTTTACCGGGAAGCACCGGATCTGCCCAGTCTGTCGCAGAAATTCAGAACGTACAATTCGTGGCAAGGAATGACACGTTGATCGTCACCTACGACATCGAAAAAGCCCAACGGAAAGAGCTGTTTGATGTAACGCTGATTGTCACAACGGCTTCAGGGAAACTGATTCGGCCAAGAGCAGTCAGCGGCGATGTGGGGTCGGTGGTGACCGCAGGAAAAGGGAAGACGATCTTCTGGGATCTGAACCGTGACCAGATTTATCTGAACGAAGGAATTCAGGTGGAGATTGAAGCCATTGCTTTGGGAATCCCTGAAAAATTTGTTTCCCGGGGCAAGGCACTGCTTATCTCTGCGGTCGTTCCGGGACTGGGAATCACCCGGCTGCACAAAGGCGGAGCCTATTGGATGATGGCCGTGATTGTATATGGTTCCTCGGCCGGATCAGCTATCTTTTATGCAATGGCCGATCACAATTTCAGAAAGTACCTTTCCTCAGCGGATATAGATGAACGCAATACGTTGCACAGCCGGGTAATGACCCAAAATACGGTTTCGGATGTATTGCTTTATACGGCCGGTGCAGTATGGCTCGGAAATATGATCTGGACACTGGTGCAGCCGAATAAGACGAAACCATTGAAAGGACTGAGCTTTGGAGGAAACGTGGATCCGGTGAGCGGGAGGCCGTGGTTTGCGGTAACGTGGAGGTTTTAGGGACGAGGGATGCACCACGTAAGACGGGAGACGTAGGACGTGAAACATAGGAGTTATGACGTAAGATGTTTTGATGTATGAATAAGTATAATTGAATTGTATATGAAAAAATGTGTATTGGCTTGTTTCCTGATCGTTCCTTTCTGCTGGCCGGGTCTGGCCCAGGAAAAACAAGTAATCCGGGGGAAGAGCACGATGCAGTTCATCCAGGCGGGGCAGGAGCGGATTGCCAAAACGGTGAAAGATATACCCGATCTGGTTATCAAAGATGAGGTGTTTTTCGATCCGGATGGGAACAACCTGATCAATGCCAATGAAGAATCGGAGATCCGGTTCAAGATCGAGAACCTGGGAACCGGAACGGCACGGAATGTAACTGTGAAGGTCTCGCTGAAGAATCCCTCGGTCGGTGGGCTCGATTTTAAAAAGGAGATCCCGGTCGGGCCGGTCTTCACTTCCGAAAGCAAGGAAGTGGTTATCCCCATCTCGGGAAAGCTGAACCTTGAAACCGCGATCGCCGAGTTCAAGATCGAGGTTCGAGAAGAGAGCGGTTTTGACGCCTATCCCCTGGAAATGAAAATCGAAACCCATGCATTCGAGCCCCCGCGGGTGATTGTCGCCGATGCGGTATTCAGCACGCCCGACGGAGGCAAGCTGGGGCTTAACCAGTTCATCAACCTGAAATTCGCGGTCCAGAATACAGGACGAAGCAAGGCAGGCGATGTCAGGGTGCGGTGCCTGCTCCCGAATGCCGATTGCCGGCTGACCGGTGAATCCGATACCTTTAGTTACCAGAAGCTCCTGCCCGGCGAGAGTAGGGAAATTGATTACGAGTTCGTGGTCACCCGCCGGTACCAGCTACAGGAGATCCCGATCCGGATCCTCATCGAAGAACAGTACGGGAAATATGGCCAGGACACCACCGTCTCGGTCAGCCTGAACCAGACTCTCCTCGCCCAGAACCAGGTTACCATCACCCCGATCAACACACCGGCTGAACCCGTTCATATCGTTTCCCTTACCTCGGATGTGGACCGAAACATCCCGGTGAATAAAGAGACATCAGAGAACAAGTATGCCCTGGTCATCGGGAACGAGGATTACAAGAAGTATCAGAAGGGCATCGCCGAGGAGATGAACGTCGAGTACGCGCGCAATGACGCCACCGTGATGAAGGAATACCTGGTGAGGACGCTGGGATTCCCCGAACAAAATGTCTATCTGCTGCTTGATGCGACGGCCGGCGAAATGGGCCAAAAACTCGATCTGATCACCAAACGGATTGCCAAAGCCGGCCATCAGGCCGAACTGGTATTTTATTATGCCGGTCACGGGCTCCCTTCCGAAACCACTCGCATCCCCTACCTCATCCCGGTGGATGTTTCAGGAGCCAACCTGGAGCACGCCCTCAGATTATCTACGGTTTACCAGTTGCTCGCGGAAACCGGGGCTTCCCGGGTCACCGTATTTCTGGACGCCTGTTTCAGCGGAGGCGGCAGGGTATCCGGATTACTGGCCGCAAGAAGTGTGAAGATAAAACCATCGGAAGCAGATATTTCCGGGAACACCGTGGTATTCACAGCCACCAGCGGGGAACAATCGGCACTTCCATATCATGCAGAGAAACATGGTATTTTTACATATTTCCTGCTGAAAAAACTACAGGAAACAAAAGGCAACCTGACCTGTGGCGAGCTGGCAGACTACCTGATAGGTAAAGTTTCCAGCGAATCCCTCCGGATCAATGAAAAAGAGCAGGATCCGGAAGTACATGTAAGCGAAGCTGTTCAAAATGGATGGAGGGAGTGGAAGCTCAGGTGAGCACTGTCAGGAAATAAGATCAGGGATCAGGGTATATACTTAAGTTATGAACAGAAAGATTCTTTGGTTGATGATCCTGCCGGCGATTGTGGCTTTTTCCTGTAAAAAGGATTTTTCCCGCCGGGCAGTAATCACCACCGGGAATTTTGACCTGGCCCAGACCATGGCGCATGGAACGCTGGTGGATAAAGGGAGCCAGGAGATCACAGATCACGGATTCTGCTGGGATACTGTGGGAGATCCTTCTTTATCCCATCAGGTCGTACGGATGGGATCACTGAATATAACGGGCGGTTTCCAGGTTCAACTGACGACCCTGAAGCCCGTCACTACCTACCATCTCAGGGCCTTTATCCAAACCGGGGGTGAAACCTTGTTTGGATCTGCAATAACTTTTACGACTCCTGATTTACCTGTATTAACAACCATTCCTGTCACTG
>Ga0233425_10010767_pt1 | contig 10965 bp, 9 predicted proteins | sample Watercolumn_Towu_2_FD_181712 | JGI IMG/M metagenome (GOLD analysis project Ga0233425, IMG submission 181712) | Freshwater microbial communities from Lake Towuti, South Sulawesi, Indonesia - Watercolumn_Towuti2014_140_MG | ecosystem: Environmental > Aquatic > Freshwater > Lake | place: Indonesia...
CCCCGAGGGGCTGACGACGGCGCTGGAGGATTACACGAAACTCGACGCCGGCATCACCGTCGGCATCGGTCCGAACTGGGAAACGTTCCTCGTCGTCGAGAACCTGCTGGGCGAGGATATCGAATACCTCGACGACGCCTACACGATGATCGACGGCGAACCGTTCGGGCGCATCGGCGTGCGCTACGCATTCGCCGGGAAGAAATAGCCGGCTTCGTCGTGCCAACTCCCGCTTGCCGGCCGCGCCACCCGCGACTAGGATGCCGCGGTGACGTTAACAAGCCAGGTCCTGCCGCCGGAGCCGACCGACGAGCGGTTGATGCGCCGGTTCGTCGAAACGCTCGATGACGAGCCGTTCCGCCAGTTGGTCGAGCGCCACCGCGCATCCGCCCTCGCGCTGGCCTGCGGCCGGCTGCGCGACCGCGCGCTCGCGGAAGACGCCGTGCAGGAGGCGTTCATCCGCGTCGTCCGCGGCCGTCGCCGCTACGATCCCGTCCGGCCCTTTCTGCCGTGGTTCCATGCCCTGTTGAGGAATGCGTGCGCCGATCAGCAGCGCGGCGCGTTCCGGCACGCGCGCCGGCGGCAGGCGCTCGCCGAAGAGTCGCGGGGCGCCGCCGTCTCGCCGGCGCCCGTCGCCGAGGCGGGCGACTGGATGGGCGCGTTGCCGGAGAGCGACCGCGAGCTGCTCACGATGCGTTTCCTTCAGGGATTCTCCATCGTCGACATGGCCGCCCGTTACCGCTGCTCGGTCGAAGCCATGAAGAAGCGCGCCCAGCGCGCGCTGCAGCGTGTGCGCGAGCTTTCGGCGGCGCGATAGTAGGCCGTCCGTCCGCCGCCCCTCGTCGCCGGGCCCGACGTTGAGCCCCTCTCCCCTTCCCCGTGTCCCTTTCCTGTCGCTCATGGCGTATTCTCTCATGCAGGCGGACGAGGCACGGGCATGGACAACCTCTGGCCGGTTCTCGAGGCGGAGTTGCGGCGGGCGCGCCGGCGGCGGCGCGCCGGTCGGATGCTCCGTCGCGTGGCGGCGCCCGCCGCGGTCGCCGCGGCGGCGGCCGGAATCGCCGGCGCCGTCCGCGCGACACGGCCGGCCCCCTGCCCCTGCACGGCGTGGGTCAGCGGCGGCCCCTCCGCCGGCGCCGCGGCGGGCGCGGCTTCCGCATCGGGCGCGGGCGTCTCCCCCCGGACGGTGTTCGCCTTGCGGCGCGCCGCCCGGGAATGGCGCGTCGCCGGCTTCGATCGCAGCACGGGGGCGCTCCGGTGGCGATCGGGCGAGGCCGTGGAACCGCGGCCGGTGCGGGCGCTGGGCGCGGACCTGGCGCTGGCGTGGACGCCGCCGCGCGCGGGGCGCGCCGAACTCCTCGCGCTCTCCGCGTCCGACGGCGCGGTCGTCTGGCGGCGCGGCTTCCACGTCCGGTCCGGCGCGCCGGAACCCGTCGAGGCGATGGACGGCGACCGCCTGGCCGTGATGTCCGAGGGTTGGATCTACGCCCTGCGGCCCGGCGACGGAGCCCTCCGCTGGATGCGCGCGGCCGGCGGCGCGCGCGGCGCCGGGGTTCTCGCGCTGCGCGGGGACCGGCTCTACGGCGCCGCCGACCGGCGCCTGGTCTGCCTCGACGCCGACGACGGCGCGGTTCGGTGGGCGCACCTGCTCGACGGCGGCGCCACGCGGACCCGCGTCCCGTCCCTGGCCGTCGACGGCGGCGTCTGCGCGGTCGGCGTGCCGTCGCCCGACGGCGCCGGCACGCGCATCCGGGCGATCGACGGGCGGACGGGGCGGCTCCTCTGGCGGCAGACCGCGGATTCCGCCGTCCACCTCGCGGTCGCCGGCGGGCGGGTCTTCGTCCGCGGGCGCGACCTGCGCGCTCTCGATGCCGTCACGGGCGCGCCGCTCTGGAGCGCCGCGGTGGGGGGGTGCGGACCGATCTCGACGCGCGGCCATCGCGTCTTCGTGACGATGGGCGCCGGCCCGTTCGGCGTCGAGGCGCTGGACCTCCGCACCGGCCGGCGGATCGGGCGGCGCCTGGTGGCCGGATCCTGCGGCGGCGTGTCGGTCCGCGGGCGCATGGGCTACGTGACGCTGCGCGACGGTTCGCTCTACGCGTTCCCGCTCGACGATCTGGGATGACGCGCACGGCGGAAGGCCGCCGGCCGGCGGAGGACCCCCGGAGACCGAAGCCGAACCGGAAGCGCGGGTCAGAACCGAGTCGCCCCCGGGCGAGCGGTCATGTATGATCCGATGCCGCCATGAACGAGAGGTGACCGCATGAAGACGATGACGTGGACTTCCGCCGGCCGCGCCGCGGCCGCGGCCCTCCTGGCCGCCGCCGCGGCGGGTTGCCGCCAAGCGATCGAGACGCCCGCCGCGCCGCCGCTGCTGATCCACGTGGGCGGCACGATGCGGCCCGTATTCCAGGAGCTGGCGAAGCGCTACGTGGCGGCCGGCGGCGACCCGGTCGAGATCAATGCGGCCGGTTCCGGCGAGCTGCTCGCGCGGATCGAGAACGCGAAGGAAGGCGACCTCTACGTGTGCCACGACCCGTTCCTCGACTCGCTGATGATCCGCGGCCTGGGCGTCGACGGCTGGACCGTCGCGCAGGTCACGCCGACGATCGTCGTGGCGAAGGGCAATCCGAAGGGCGTCCGCTCGCTCGCCGATCTCGCGCGGCCGGACGTCAGCGTCGTGCTCACCGACCCGGACTACTCGACCCTCGGCCACATGCTGCCGGCCATGTTCCAGCGCGCCGGCGTGGACCTGGCGGCCCTGCAGGCCCGGCCGACCTTCCGCACGTTCCGCGAGGGCGGGCAGGCCGCCAACGTCGTCAAGGCGGGCGAGGCCGACGCGACGATCGTCTGGAACGCGGTGGCCCACCTCCGCCGGGACGAGCTCGACGCGGTGGCGATCCCCGCCGATCACCTTCCCCGCCCCGACGTCGACGCGATCACCAGCGCCACGAACCGCCGCTACGACATCGGACGCATCCGCGTGACGATCGCCACGCTGAACTGCTCGCGCCGGCCGGACGCGGCGCGGGCGTTCGCGGAGTTTGCCGCCTCGCCCGAGGCCTCGTCGGTGTTCGCGCAGTTCGGCTTCACGGAGACGGCCCCGGTGCGCGAGTATCGCGACGGCCGGGCCGTCGGCCGCGCGCCCGCCCAGGCGGCGCCGGGACCGGCCGCGCCGTGAAGTCCGCTCCGCTCCGGCGCCCCTTCGCGTCCCGCGCCGCCGCCGCCCTGATCCTCGCCGCGGCGTTCGCGGCGCGCGCCGGAGGCGGCGAACCGGCCGTCCTGCGCGCCTACGCGGGCGCCGGCCTCAAGCCCGCGCTCGACCGGCTCGCGGCCGCCTTCGAGGCGCGGACCGGCACGCGGATCGAGTTCGACTACAGCGGCAGCGGCGTCCTCCTGGCGCGCGCGAAGCTGGACCGGTCGGCCGACCTCTTCATCCCGGGCGACGCGGACTACGTGGACCAGCTCCGGCGCGAGACGGACCTGGTGGCGTCGCATCGCACGCTGGGCTACTTCACGCCCGTGATCCTCGCGCGCGCGGCGGTCACGCCGCCGCTCCGCGGCCTCGCGGACCTCGCGAGGCCGGGGCTCAAGGTCGGGCTCGGCAACGCGAAGTCGTGCCAGGTGGGCCGCACGAGCGACGACCTCCTCGCGGCCGCCGGGCTGAAGCGCGCGGCGCTGGACGCGAAGGAGTCGCTCACCGTCAACGAACTCGTCGTGTGGTTGAAGACGGGCGATATCGACGCGGCGATCGTCTGGGACGCGCTCGCCCGCGAGCCCGGACCGGAACTGGTCGTCGTCCCGATCCCGCGCGAGGTCAACCGCGTCTCGCGCGTGGAGGCCGCGGTGCTGACACACGCGCCGCGCCCGGAGCGGGCGGCGGCGTTCCTCGATTTCGCCGCGGGCGAGGAGGGCCGGCGCGCCCTCGAGGCCGGCGGTCTGGGGACCGCGGCGCCGTGAACGGCGGGGCGCGGCGCGGCGCGGCGGACAACGGCGAGGTGGAACTGCCCGCGCCGGTCGGGCCGCGCGGGTCGGCGATCGACGTCATCTCCGCCCTGGCGCTGGCGCTGCTGGTCCTCCTCGTCCTCCTGCTGGTCGCGTCGGACGTCGTCTACCTCCGGAACCACCGCCTGGGCCTCGGCGAGGTCCTGTCGGCGCTGTCGGCGCCGGACGTGCGCGGCGCGATCCGCCGCAGCGCGTACACGTCGCTGACCGCGCTCGCGCTGATCCTCCTCTTCGCCGTGCCCGCCGGCTACGCCCTGAGCCGGCGCCGCTTCCCGGGCCGGTCGATCGCCAACGCGCTCGTCGACGCGCCGATCGTTCTGCCGCCGGTCGTGGTCGGCGTCTCGCTGCTGGCGTTCTTCGCGGGCCCCTTCGGGCGCCCGCTCAAGACGGCGCTCGCCGCGGCGGGCCTCTCGATGACCTCCGCGGCCGGCATCGTCCTCTGCCAGTTCATCCTCGCGGTGCCCTATGCCGTGCGCGCGGCCCAGGCGGCGTTCGATTCGGTGGACCGCCGCCTGGAGCAGGCCGCCCTGTGCCTCGGCTGCTCGCCGTCGCAGGCGTTCCGGCGGGTGACGCTGCCGCTGTCGGCGAACGGCCTGTTCGCGGGGGCGGTGATGGCGTGGGCGCGGGCGATCGGCGTCTTCGGCCCGCTCATGGTGTTCGTCGGCACGTCGCCGCGGGTGCAGGTGATGCCGACGATGATCTGGCTCGAACTGAGCGTCGGCAACATCGAGACCTCGCTGGCCATCGCGCTGGTCATGCTGCTGATGGCGGGCGCGTCGCTGGCGGTCGTCCACCGCCTCGCGCCGGGACGGTCGTGGTCATGACCGCGCGGGAACCGGACACGGCGGGCGGCGGCGCGGGCGGCGAGCGGCCGCCGGAAGCGGGTTACGGCGCCGGGCGGCCGCCGTGCGCCGTGATCATCGAGAAGCTGTCGCTCGCGGTCGGCGGCTTCCGCCTCGACGGGGTGGACCTGGAGATCGCGCCGCGCGAGTACGTCGTCCTCATGGGTCCGACCGGCGCGGGCAAGAGCCTCCTCCTGAAATGCCTGTGCGGCCTGATCCGGCCCGACGCCGGCCGGGTGTGGATCGGCGGCGTCGACGTGACCGCGCGCGAGCCGCGCCGCCGCCGCATCGGCTACGTCGCGCAGGAGGGCGCGCTCTTCCCGCACCTGAACGTCGAACGCAACCTCACCTTCGGCCTGCGCGTCGCGGGGCTGCGACATGGGCGGGCGATGGCGGAAATCGCGCCGCTGATCGACGACATCGGCCTGCGGCCGCTCCTGCACCGTCGGCCGGGCACGCTGAGCGGCGGCGAGCGGCAGAAGGTCGCGCTCGCGCGGGCGCTCGCGGCGCGGCCCCGGCTGCTGGTGCTGGACGAGCCCGTCAGCGCGCTCGACGAACGCACGCGCCGCGAGGTGTGCGCGCTGCTCAAGCGCGTGCAGCGATCCCTGGGCGTCGCGACGCTGCACGTCTGCCACAACACCGCCGAGGCGCGCGACCTCGGCGACCGCGCGGGCGTGTTCGTCGCCGGCCGCCTCGCCCAAATCGGGCCCCTGGAGGAACTCCTCCGGAACCCCGCGACCGAATCCGTCGCCCGCCTGCTCGACGCGACCGCCTGAGCCCGTTTCCGGGTTTCGGAAGACGGGGAAGGCCGGGCGGTCTTCCGCCCGGCCTTCCGCCGATTGTCCAAGGGTTGGACAAATCCCTGTAGGCCGGGTCGCCGACCCCGCCCGCCGTCCCGCCTTGTGTTCGCGCCGGCGCCGCAGCCGGAGCAGCGCCACTGTCCCCATCGCCACCGTCTCGTGTTCCGGAGTTCCTGAGTTCCCGATTGAATTCCGGATTGGGCAACCGCCCCGGCGAATCAATCTGGAACTCAGGAAATCAGGAAGGAAGAGGCGCCAACGGAAGAACGCGCATTGGGAGCCTTTGTCCTGGGCATCGCGTTCCTGAGTTCCCGATTGAATTCCGGGCTGGGCAACCGGTCCGGCGGAACAATCTGGAACTCAGGAAATCAGGAAGGAAGAAGATCCCACGGTGGACGCGGATGGGTATCCCGCCGCCCCGACATCGTGTTCCTGAGGAAGCGCGGACGCCCGGCCTTCTGCTCTCGACAATCGCGGCGCCGTTCTTCATCTTGGCCGCCCGGAGAAGCGCGCCATGAAGAATTCGTCCGCCCTGCTCCTGTCGGTTCTCGTCCTCGCCGCCGGCCCGGCCCGCGCGGCCGACGAGGCCCCGCCGCCGCTCCTCGACATGGAGGCCGTCCTGCGGCGGGCGGCGGAGGTCACCGCGGAGAAGTACCCCGACGCGGACGACGTCTACCTCGACAGCTTCGAGCGGATCGTCTACGCGGCCGACGGCACGGCCGTCGAGCACGACGAGACGGTGATCAAGATCCTCACCGAGAAGGGCAAGCGCGACCACCAGTCGCAGACGTTCTGGTTCAACGAAGCCTACGGGTCCGTCGACGTGAAACAGATCGAGGTCATCAAGCCCGACGGCGCGCGCCGCCCGGTGGACCTCGCCGCGCAGAGCCGGGTCATGATCGACCCCGGCCAGATGCAGAAGAACATCTACGACCCGACGCAGAAGATCCTCGGCGTGGGCATCCCGGGGCTGGAGATCGGCGACCTCGTGCATTACCTCGTCGTCCGCCGCGAGACCAAGACCCGCATGCCGGACACGTGGAGCGAGTACACCGTGTTCGAGGCCCCCTCGCCCATCGTCCACGCGGTCTACGAAGTCGACGCCCCCGCCGCGCGCCCGCTCGCGCACCGCGCGCTGAAGGCCCCGGTCGGCGGGACGGTCGCCTACGCCGCCGCGCCCATCGAGGGCGGCACGCGCCACCGGTGGGAGATCCGCGACGTCCCGCGCGTCTTCGAGGAGCCGAACATGCCGGAGTTCTACACCTGCGTGCAGCGGCTGCTGCTGAGCACGATCCCGGACTGGAAGACCGTCTCGCGCTGGTACTGGAACCTCTCGAAGCCGCGCCTGGAGGCCGTGACGCCCGAGATGCGCGCCAAGGTCGACGAACTCGTCGCGGGCCAGGCCGACCGCCGGGCGAAGATCGAGACCCTCTTTCGCTTCGTCTCGCAGCAGATCCGCTACATGGGCATCACGACCGAGAAGGAGGCGCCCGGCTACGAGCCGCACGACGTATCCCTCACCTTCCAGAACCGCTACGGCGTCTGCCGCGACAAGGCCGCCCTGCTGGCCGCGATGCTGCGCCTGGCCGGCATCGACGGCTTCCCGACGCTCATCCACGCCGGGCCGAAGAAGGACGCCGAGGTGCCGCAGCCCTACTTCAACCACGCCATTGTCGCCGCGCGCGAGCCGGACGGCTCCTACCTCCTCATGGACCCGACCGACGAGTCGACCCGCCAACTGCTGCCGGCCTACCTCAACGACTGCAGCTACCTGGTCGCCACGCCCGAGGGCGAGACGCTCCTCACCTCGCCCATCGTCCCGGCCGTGGAGAACCTCGTGCGCATCGCCACCGAGGCGACGCTCGACGCCGCCGGCGGCCTCGACGCCGCCTCGACGCTGCGGTTCGAGGGCATCAACGACAACGCCTACCGCGGCCACTTCGCCAACCTCAAGCCCGAGCAGCGCCGCCAGTTCTTCGAAGGCGTCGTCAAGCGCGTCGCCCCCGGCGCGCGCCTGGTCGAGTTCGACCTGCAGCCGGCCGACATGCAGAACACGGCGGTGCCGCTGACCGCGCGGCTGCGGTTCCGGTCCGACGAGGCCTGGGTGCGCAACGACCGCGAGGCCCTGCTCTCCGCCCCCTGGTTCGGCGGCGCCGTCGGCATGGTCAATTTCATCCTCGGCCAGACGGGCCTCGAGAAACGCCGCTTCCCGCTCAAGACCGAGATCGCGTGCGGCGTCGAGGAGACGCTCGCGCTCGACCTCTCCGCGGCCGGCGCGCGCGCCGCCGCCGCGCCGTCCTACGAGGCCGTGGACCAGCCGACCGTCGTCTGGACACGCCGCCTGGCGGCCGCCGACGGCGCGATGCGAGGCGACGCGCGGTTCCTGCTCAAGGCCGCCGAGTTCTCGCCCGAGGAGTACCTCGGCCTGAAGGCGGCGCTGCGGACGATCGACTTCAACGACCGCAAGCGCGTCGCCCTCGCCCTGCCCGAGACCCCCGTGCCGCCGGGCGCGGCCGAGGCCGACGCGATCGTCCTCGACGCGCGCGCGAGCTACTGGCTCGCCGACGCCCGCACGGCGTTCATCACCAACGAGGTCCGCCGGAAGATCCTCACCTACGCGGGCGTGAAGGCGAACTCGGAGATCAAGGTCAGCTACAACCCCGCGTGGGAGGATGTGCAGCTCGACGCGGCGCGGGTCATCGCGCGCGACGGGTCGATCAAGACCGTCTCCGCCGCCGAGATCAACCGCATGGACGCCGCCTGGGTCGGCTCGGCGCCGCGCTACCCGGCCGAGAAGAACATGGTCGTCAGCCTGCCGGGCGTCGAGCAGGGCGCCGTGATCGAGGCCCGGATCGTGCGCGCCGAGCGCGACCGGCCGTTCGTGTCGGTCGTCGAGTCCTTCGGCGGCCACGACCCCATCCTCGAGAAGACCGTCGAGATCTCCTACCCGTCGGACCTTCGGCCGCGGGAGCTCGACCGCACGCGCGGTCTGGCCCGGCGCGAGGCGGCGGAGGCCGGCGGCCGCACCACGGTGCGCTGGACGGCCCGCCGCCTGCCCGTCGTGAAGCGCGAGGACGCCCCGCCGCCCGCGTGGGTCGTGCTGCCGACCGTGTTCTTCTCGACCGGCGACTGGCGGACGTTCGCCGCCGACCTCTCCGGCGTGCTGTCCCGCGCGGCGCGGCCCGGGGAGACGGCCCGCGCACGGGCTCGCGAACTCACCGCCGGCCGGAGCGACGACGCCGCCCGCATCGTCGCGATCCGCGATTACGTCGCCCGCGGCATCCGCCCGGCCGGGCCGGGGCTCGACGCCCTGCCCTGGTCGGCGATCGCCCCCGCCGAGACGACGCTCGACGAAGGCTACGGCAACAGCGCCGACCGCGCCGTCGCCCTCCACGCGCTCCTCGCGGCCGCGGGATTCCGGCCGTCCTTCGTGCTGGCCTCCGGCGAACCGCCGGCGCCCGCCGTGTGGCAGCCGGCGGTCGAATGCCCGCAGCGCGGCCTCTTCGACTACGCGCTCGTGCGCGTGCGCGCGGGGCGCGAGACGTGGTATCTGAACGACACCGACCAGTACGCGAGGCCCGGCACGACCGGCCACGAGGACGGCCCCGCGCTCGACCTGTCGGGCCGCTCCGTCGGACGCGTCGAGCCGGCGCCCGGCGCCCGGACGCGCGCGGAGACGCGCTGCGAGGTGCGCCTCGAGGCCGACGGCGCGGCGGAGATCGAGATCGCGCGCCGCTACTACGGCGAGGCGCACGCCGGCTTCCGGCGGCGCTGCGCGGAACTGTCGCCCGAGGAGACCCGGCGTCATCACCAGGAGGAGGTCGCCGCCGTCTCCCAGGCCGCCGCCCTGAAGGGCGAGTGGGTCCGGAAACCCGACGAGTATCCCGGGACCGAGTCGTTCACCGTGCGCGTCGCGCGGTTCGCCGTGCGCGACGGCGACGCGCTCTACTTCGAGCTCCCGCAGGCGCCGCGCAACGTGCTGGGCCTCCGCACCGACTCGCGCGAGACGCCGCTCCTCCTCGGCGACGCCCAGCGCCGCCGCTCGGAATTCGTCGTGCGCCCGCCGCCGGGATTCGCCGCCGTCGGCATCGCGCCGCCCGACATCGAATGGGTCGCCCCCGACGGCCGCGGCCGGATCGTCTTCTCCACCGAACGCGCGGCGGACGGTTCGGCGCTGACGATCGTGCGCGACATGGATCTGGACGCGGCCGTCGTGCCGGCCGCGATGTATCCCGAACTGCTCGACCTCAACCGCCGCCTGTCGCACCCGTCGTCGTGGACGGTCCTGCTGCGGGGCGGTCCACCGGCGGCGGACTAGGCGGCGAGCCGCCGCCCGGCGCGCCCGGCCCCGGACCGGCGCGGTGCCCGCACGCCTCGTCCCCGCCGGGGGCGCCCTCGCGGCAGCAGCGTCCCGCCGCCCGCCCGCCGGCGGCCGCGTCGACGTCGAACGAGCACGAGCATTTCCTGATGTCGCGCCGCCGCCCGAGGAACACCCCGAGCCCGATTCCCAGCGCGCAGAGGATGACCACCGCCGCCGCCACCGCCGCCAGGATGAGGAACGAGAACCACGTCATAGGCGCAGTCTACCGGCCTCCGCCCCTTCGCGCAAACCGCCGGGGCGGCCTTGAACCCCCGCGCGCGCCGCTGCGCGGGCGGGGCCGTGACCCGCTGTCGCAGGGGAGGAGAGTGTCCAATATCCAGCTCACGGAATGTCCAATGTCCAGGTAACGGAGCGGGCACGGACAACTTGTGCGTTGGATATTGGGTGTTCGACCTCGGCTACATCCATCACTCCCACACTGCATCGCCAGCCGCTGGATCGGGATAGCAATTGATCTCAACGCGGGGCGGAGCGGTGTCGAGCGAGTGCGGGCCGGATGCGGCGAGCGGTGGACGAGCGATTCTTGCGTTTTTCGGTTTGACACGCGTCGTTTCCGCGCGCAGTTTCGCGCGCCGATGAAGGAGTGAAGCATCTCGACGCGACCGGGTTTCGTTTCGGTTTCGTCGTGAATGGCTTCCGGGGAGAGGATGTGAAGGGAGGCGACAACGCCTACGTCCAGCGCGCGCGGCTTTCGCTGGGCCTGCGCCTCGCCGCCGCCGGCGAACGCGCGAAGGCCGAAGCCCTTCTGCGCAAGATCCCGCCCAGCGCCGGCGGACTGCACGAGATGGCCGGGGAACGGATCGAGGAACTGGTCAAGGCGAAGAGGGGAAGGATTTGAACGAAGGAGTCATGGAATGAAGATGGGGAAAGGCGTAGCATGGGTCCTGGCGGCCGCCGCGGCGGCGATGGCGGCCGCCACGGCGCTTTCGCAGAACCC
>Ga0233425_10010768_pt1 | contig 10964 bp, 9 predicted proteins | sample Watercolumn_Towu_2_FD_181712 | JGI IMG/M metagenome (GOLD analysis project Ga0233425, IMG submission 181712) | Freshwater microbial communities from Lake Towuti, South Sulawesi, Indonesia - Watercolumn_Towuti2014_140_MG | ecosystem: Environmental > Aquatic > Freshwater > Lake | place: Indonesia...
GGTCGCCACGGCCCTCGAGAGGGCGTCGCACGACGTGGTGCTGGTCGTGCCCTGCGACGTCCCTGGTGTGCCCGTCGATCTGCTGGCGCGGCTCCTGCGTGCAGCCCGGTCCGGCGCGGAGATCGTGGTCCCGGTCACCCCCGACGGCCAGTACGAGCCTCTCTTCGCCGTGTACCGCCGGAGCGTGCGGAACCGGTTGATCGACGCACTCGAACGGGGTGAACGACGGATCGTGAGCGTGTACAGCTCGTGCGACACGATGGAGGTCCCGATGGGCTCCGGAGATCGGCTCTTCAACGTGAACACGTCGGCGGACTACGAGAGAGCCCTGGCGGAGCGATGATGCGGATCGATATCGGATACGAAGACGCGGTGTCGTCGACCCTGGGCCGACTCGCGCCGCTCCGGCCGACGACGGTCTCGATCTGGGACGCGAGCGGATTGGTGCTCGCCGAGGACGCCGTGGCCGCGGTCGATAGCCCGTCGGCGGACACCGCCATGAAGGACGGCTACGCGCTCCGGACAGCGGACCTCGCGCCCGTCGTCGCGGGGCAGGAGGTCCGGCTCCGGCTCTGCGGCACGGTCGTCGCCGGACAACAGGGCTCGCTCTCTCTCGAGCCCGGCTGCGCGATCAAGGTCATGACGGGCGCGCCGCTGCCGGACGGGGCCGACGCCGTGGTCCCCGCGGAGCTCGCGCGAGAGCGCGGCGAGTGGGTGACGTTCGGCTGCGGCGCGAGCCCCGGCCGCAACGTGCTCCGCCGCGGCTCCGACGTCGAGCGGGGTCGGCTCGTCGCGGCGGCGGGGTGTCTGCTCCGGCCCGCGGCGGCGGGGCTGCTGGCCGCGGCCGGGCTCAGTGAGGTCCTCGCCCACCCGAGGCCGAAGGTCGCCCTCGTGGCCACGGGAGACGAGGTCGTGGCTCCGGGCAATCCGCTGGCGCCGGGCCAGCTCTACGCGAGCAACCTGGTCACGTTGCGGTCGTGGCTCGCGCGGTTCGGCTTCGAGAGCCGGACGGCGCACGTGGTGCCCGACCACCCTGACCAGCTCAGGGACGTGCTGTCCGGCCTGCTCGCGGAGGTCGACGTCGTGCTGACGAGCGGCGGCGCCTGGAAGAGCGAGCGGGACTTCACTCCCGCGGTCCTGGCCGGGCTGGACGCCGAGATCGTGTTCCAGCGGGTCAGGCTGGCCCCGGGCAAGGCCGTGACGCTGGGCCTGCTGGACGAGAAGGCCGTGTTCTGCTTGCCAGGCGGCCCGCCTTCGAACGAGATGGCGTTCCTCCAGCTCGCGCTCCCGGGCCTGCTGCGGTTGTCGGGGAGGAGCGACGCGCCGTTCCGGACCCTGCGCGCCAGGCTCGCCGGCGACGTGGAGGGCGGGCACGGCGACCCCGCGTGGACCAGCTTCCACCAGGCGCTCCTGAAGGACGTCGACGGCGAAATGCAGGTCGAGCCCCTGCGCAACCCGAGCCGCCTTTCGTGCCAGGCCGAGGCCGACGCCCTGATCAAGATCCCCGAGGGGAGGGTCGCGTACACTCGCGGCGACGAGGCCGAGGTCCAGGTGCTCTTCGACCGCTGACCGACGTCCTCGTCCTCTCGATCAGCTATCCCCGCTCCATGATCACGGGCCGCAGGCCCTCGATGTGGCGGAAGCCGGTCCCGGCGCGGACGCAGCGCAGCACCTGCTCCGGGGCGGTGACGACGGAGCCGCACACCGCGTCGACGCCGTGGTCGAAGAAGACGGGCGAGAGCACCGTGCTCGGCCCGAGGACGATGGTGGTCCGGCCCCTGGCGAGCGCGAGGAGCTCGTCGAGCGTGCCGTTGATGAGCGCCGTTCCCGTGATCGCCACGACGTCGGACCTCGGAATGACGCGGCCGGCCTCCTCCGCCGGGAGGTCGCCCTCGCGCGGCTCCTTCTCCAGCACGCAGAGCTCGCCGACTTTCTCCCGGATCGCGTCCACGAACGGGAAGTGCCCGACGACGGTCACGCGCCGCCCGGCGCCGCGCTCGACGATGAGGTCGTGGGCCTTGCCCTCTCGCAGCATCGATGGGTCCGGCTCGATGAGCGAGTTGATGGCGGCGACGCCGATCGAGGCGTCGTTCGCGTCGGGCGACCGCGCCATCCCGGCGAGCTCGCGGGCCGTCATTTCGTACAGGGGGCGCGCCGGCCTTGGGTCGCCGCTCGACCGCCGTTCGCGGGGAAAGGAGTAGGCGAGGCCAAGGCACCGGCTCCAGACGGCGGTCACGCGGAGGCAGACCGACAGGTCTCGTACCGGGGCGTCGGACCGAAGCGAGGACAGGACGTCGTCGAGGACGGCCACGTTCAGGCTTCCATCGTCTCCCCGCCGCCGCCGAGGGAGCCGATGGACACGAAGGCGGGATCGATGCCGAGCGAGGCCATGGCGAGGTCCCACCGTTTATCGTACGGGGCTTCGAAGATGAGGTCGTTGTCCAGCTCCGCGGGGAGCCAGGCGCCTTCGGTGATCTCGCGCTCGAGCTGCTGCGGCCCCCAGCCCGCGTATCCGAACAGGAGCAGGTACCGCGAGGGTCCCTCACCCTGGCCGATGCGCTCCAGGATCGTCCGCGACGCAGACAGCCTCAACCCGTGGCCCACGTCGATCTCGTCCGGGGCGAGCGGACCGTCGTCGGTGAACAGGACCCACCCCTGGTGGGTCTGCACGGGCCCTCCGAGCAGCACGTCCCGGGTGTCCATGTCGCTCGTGAAGGAGAGCTCCAGGTCCTCGAACACCCGGCGGACCGTGAGCCCCGACGGCCGGTTGAGCACGAGGCCGAGCGCGTTGTCCTCCGAGTGGACGCACATCAGCACCAGCGTCCGGGCGAAGTTCGGGTCCCTCAGAGCCGGCGACGCGATGAGAAAACCGGGTGCGATGGCCGCTCGCATGGTCGTATGGATTGAATATCAGCGCGCTGCCGGTGCCGCAAGGGTCGTCTTCCCCTCGTCGCGGTCGAAGGGCACCAGGAGCAGCAGGAGCAGGGCCGGCATGGCGGCCGCGAGGGTGAGCAGGAAGAAGACCGGCCAGCCGACCTGGCCGGCGATCCAGCCCGAGGCGCCCGAGAGCAGGCGCCCGACGATCGTGCTCGCGCTCGAGAGCAACGCGTACTGTGTCGCCGAGAACTCCGTGGAGCAGAGCGACATCAGGAACGCCACGAACGCGGCCGTGCCCAGGCCGTTGCACAGGTTGTCGGCGCCGATCGCCACGACCAGCATGGTGTGGTCCCGCCCGACCACGGCGAGGACCGTGTAGAGCACGTTGGCGACCGCCTGGAGCAGGCCGAAGACGAGCAGCGACCGGCGCAGCCCGATCCTGGCCACGACGCCGCCGCCGAGCAGGGCCCCGGCGATGCTGGCCCCGAGGCCGAGCCCCTTCACGATCGCGCCCACCTCGGCGCGCCCGAAGCCGAGCCCGTGGTCGGCGTTGAGCAGGAAGGGCATCATCATCTGCGACGCCACCGAGTCGCCGACCTTGAACGTCGTCACGACGATCAGCACGAGCACGGCCCCGGGCCGCTTGAAGAAGTCAGAGAGGGGTCTCCAGACCGCTTCCGGGAGGGTGCGCGCCTGCCGGGCGGGCTGCGCCGCGGCCGGCGCGAGGACCGTCCCGAGCACGCCGAGGAGCATCAGGCCGCCGAGGACCAGGTACACCACGCGCCACGAGAGCCGGTCCGACAGGATCAGCGCGCCCGCGCCCGCCACGATCAACGCGAGCCGGTACACCGCCACGAACACCGCCACCCCGGCCGCCCGCTCCCTCGGCAGGAGCACGTCGGTCCGGTAGGCGTCGATGACGACGTCCTGGCTCGCCGACAGGAACGCGACGACGAGCGCGGCGCCCGCCACCCAGACCGGGACGGCCGTCGGATCGAGGCACCCGAGCGCCGCGACGCCGAAGGCCAGCCCGACCTGGGTCGCGAGCATCCAGTCCCGGCGCCGCGACAGCCAGGGGAGGGAGTACCGGTCGAGCAACGGCGCCCAGAGGAACTTGAAGTTGTACGGCAGGCTCACCCAGGCGAAGAAGCCGATTGTCGTCAGGTCCACTCCGACCGAGTCCATCCAGGCCGTGAGCGTGGACCCCGTGAGCATGAGCGGCAGGCCGGACGCGAAGCCCAGCGGCAGCATGATCGCGACGCGAGCGTTGGCGAACGCCAGCGCGAAGGGCTCGAACGTCCGGCGGAAGTAACCGTTCACGGGGGAAACCCCTCTTTGTGGTTCGCGCGGGCAGGGGTCGATCGGTTTCCGAGGATTTTGCTTGTCCTCAGTACAATGAAGCCCTCGACGCCGCGCGAGGTATGATGAGTTTTCCCCGGCCCCCCTTCCCCCAAGACGTTCATGTGGTTTCAATCCCGTGAACGCTCACTGCCGAAGAACACGGCGAAGCCCCCGTCGATCGGGATCACGGGCGACGCCTCGGCGGGGGGCAGGTCCGCCCACTGCTTCAACATGCCCGGCGGGAAGCCGGTCGGCATGTCCGAGAGCTCGCGGATGAGCAGCCGCGGGTCCTCGCCCGCGAGGAAGCGGCGCCTGGCCTCGTCCGCGCGGTGCCTCGCCTCCTCGGGGGTGCGCCGCCCGGGGCGGTCTTCTCCGTACCGGGCCACGAACCGCAGCGGCCGCACGGTCCTGAGCTTCACGCCCTTGAAGTACTTGCTCATGTCCCCCGGGAGCTGGTAGGGCGTGCCCGGGCCGCCGGGTCTCTCGGCCAGCTCCTCCGGCGTGAGGTCCAACTTCGTCGTCGCGGACGGGCTCGCGTCCCCAGATCGGGAGTCGCCGCCGTCAGGCTCTCCACTGTCGCGACGCTCCGCCCGGTCCCCCCTCACACTCGGCTCGTCTCCTGGCGAGGACCCGGATGGCCCCCGTCCGAGCCCCACGACTACTCCGATCGCCACGGCGAGGCCCGCGATCACCACGATCCAGACCTTCAACGCCCCACGCGAATCCGCCGAACCGGTCATGTCCTGCTCCGCCTTCGCCTCAATACGGACACCGGGAGGCCGGAGTCAAGATCGGGAGGGCTTGTTCTCGAGTGGACATCGTTGACTACGTGGACGAAGTGGACTGGTCCACCCAGTCCACCTGGTCCACTCCGTCCACCGCTCGCATGTCCCGCACCCTGCGATCAGCTCCGGCCCGGCGTGGACGGCGGCCTGATGACGACACGCAGGGGCTCGTCGACCTGTCCGTCGCGGAACCCGCGCACCCTCGCCAGGAAGCTCTGGGTCACCTCGTGGCCGCGGGTCACGAGGAGCGCCCCGGACTTCGTCCGGACGTCCTGCGCGAGGACCATGCCGACCCGGAGCGCGCTCAGCGGGATCTCCCGGACCTCGTGCGTCGTCACGGCGCTCTTGATCCGGACGAGCTCCCGGAGGACGTCGGGCGCGTACATCCCCTTCCGCCCGCGCAGGGTGTCGAGCACGAGCTGGAGCGGTATGCCGCTGGACTCGAGCTGCTCGTAGTCCTCGGCGATCCGGAGCACGCTGGCGGTGACGGGGATGTCCTTCCGGCCCAGCCACCGCTCGAAGGGGATGGTGCGCCCGGCGAGGATCTCGAGCACCGGCTCCATGCGCGGGATGCTGGCCAGGAGGTCCCGCGTCAAGGCGGGGATGCGGGCGACGAGGGCCTCTTCCTCCGCCGTCAGCACCGCGCCGCAGGCGTATCTCTCGGCGACGTCGTCGGGGAGCGCGATGGCGCCGAGCGGCGACAGCATGGCCGCCACCTGGAGCGGCCAGCGGTCCGGCAGGTCGAGCGCACCGGCCAACTCGCCAACGAGCTGTTTGATGCGGGTGGCGCGCCCGAAGACGACGGGGCTCGTCATCGACAGGATGTCGGTGAGCACCTTGATGCTCCCGTGGAGCGTCTCCTCGAGCAGGACGCGCTCGGAGGTCACCAGCTCGTACTGCCTGACGGCCTCGATCGTGGCCGCCCGGAGCTGGTCCGGCGGGCAGGGCTTGGTCAGGAAGCGGAAGATCTGCCCCTCGTTCACCGCGGCGATGGCCGACTGCAGGTCGGCGTGGCCGGTGAGCAGCATGCGGACCGAGTCGGGCGCCTGTTGCCGGACGCGGGCGAGGAACGCCGCGCCGTCCATGCCGGGCATGCGCATGTCCGAGATCACCACGGCGAAGGGCCCCTCCCTGGCGAGCACCTCGAGACCCTGGGCGCCGCTCGTGGCCGTATGGACTTCGAGGAGGCGTCGCAGGAGCTGGGACAGCCCTTCCAGGATGTGCGGTTCGTCGTCCACGCACAGGATCTTCTGTCTGTTCATCGCCACCTCCCGACTCCCGGGGCCACCGATCACCCCTCTGACAGGAGACCGGCCAGGTCACCGGCCATCTCGCGCCACGCCTCGAGCTCGTGTCCGACGCCCAGACCGTCCAGGTAGGCTCGGTCCACGTCGCCGGTCTCCCGTTCCACACCGCTCACGACGGGACCCGTCAACCCGCCGGCCAGTGCCTCGGCCACGTGGACCGCGGCCAGCACGTCGAGCCCCTGCTGCGCCACGCGGCCCGGGGCGTGGTGGTTGGCCACGGCCTCGATGACCGGATACGGGAGCCCCCAGATCCCGAGCAGGTAGGCGCCGATCTCGGCGTGGGTCACGCCGTGGAGCCGGGCCTCCACGGCGTGCATCTCGCCGCCGTGCTCCCGCACATCGGTCGCCACGGCCTCGAGGTGCTCGGGCAGCTCGACGGCCGCGAGGAACGTGCCGATGTCGTGGAGCAGGCCAGCGACGAATGCGTCCTCCTTCTGGGGGCTCGCGCCGAGGACCTGGGAAGCGATCCGCGCTACCAGCAACGAGTGCCGCTGCAACGCATCGAGCGAGAGACCGCCGGAGACCCGTTTCGTACGGCCGACGGCAAAGACCTCGACGGCGAGCGCGAGCTGCCTGACGGCATCGAACCCGAGGTAGACGACCGCCTGGTCGATGCTCGTGATGGTCCGCGAGAGACGGAAGAAGGCCGAGTTGACCATCTGGAGCAGCTTGGCGCACATGGCCATGTCCTGCTTCAGGATCGCGGTCACTTTGGCGGCGGCGACGTTCTCGTCGGCGAGCGCAGAGACGAGCTGCGTGTAGACACGCGGCATCGGCGGCAGGGTCTCGATCCCTCCCACGATGCGCCGGACCTGTTCCTGGCCGACCAGCTCCTTCAGGTTGCACGCCCGCTCGACCACGTTCTCGAGCACGCCCGCCGCGCAGGGCTTGGTCAGGAACTGGTGGGCCACTGGCACGGCCTTGACGGAGAGCTGGTTGTCCGCGTGCCCCGACAGCACGATGCGCACGACCGCCGGGTGCCGCTCCTGCACCAGCCTGAGCAGCGCGGCCCCGTCCATCCTGGGCATTCGCATGTCGGAGACGATCATGTCGAACGGCTCGCGGTCGAGGGCTTCGAGCGCCTCGTGCCCGCTCTCGACGAACCGCATGTCCCACGAGTTGCGCAGACGCCGCAGCCGGTGGCGGAGCCCCTCGAGCACGTTCGGCTCGTCGTCCACGAAGAGGATGCGCTTCTTCACGGCATCGGCGTCGCTTTCTTTCCGCCTCGCCCGTCGACCGGGATGACGATGATGAACGTCGTGCCCTTGCCCTCCTCGCTCTGGCAGCTCAACGAGCCGCCGTGCTTGTCCACGATGATCGAGCGGGCGATGGCCAGTCCCTGGCCGCTCCCCTTGCCGACCTCCTTCGTGGTGAAGAACGGGTCGTAGATGCGGTCGCGGATCGCGACCGGGATGCCGCAGCCGGTGTCCGAGATCTCGATGCGCACGGTCCCGTCGCCGACGTCGGACGTCCGGACCCGGATCACGCCCCTCGACCCGCTGTCGCCCACGACCTCCCCGATAGCGTGGGCCGCGTTGACGATCAGGTTCAGGAAGACCTGGTTGAGGTCGCCGACGTGGCACGTGACCTGCGGCAGCTCTCCGAGCTCGGCCTCGACGTCCGCCACGTATTTATACTCGTTCTTCGCGATGGTCAGAGTGGCCTGGAGCGCCTTGTTCATGTCAGCTAGGCTCTTCTCGCGCGTGTCCGGGTGGGCGAACTCCTTCATCGACCGCACGATGGCGGAGATGCGCGAGAGCCCGTCGAAGCACCGTTCGAACGAGCCGGGCACGTGCTCCGTGAGGTACGCGAGGTCGGCCCGCTCCTCGGCGTCGCGGACATCCCGGAGCCGCTGGTCGCCGCAGACGTCGGAGCCGAGCGTATCCAACGCGTTCCGGTAGGTGCTCATCAACCCGAGGACGTCGTCGAACGCTTCCTTCAAGAAGTGGACGCTGTCGCCTACGAACTGTGTCGGTGTGTTGATCTCGTGGGCGATGCCCGCAGCGAGCTGCCCGACGGCCTCGAGCTTGCGCGCGTGGACGAGCTCGACCTCGAGCTGTTTGCGCATCATCTCCGTCCGGCGCAGGCGCTCGTGGTGCTGGATCTGGGTCCGCACCCGCACCCGGACCTCGGCCTGGTCGAAGGGCTTCCTGATGCAGTCCACGATGCCCGCGTCGACTCCTTCCTGGATGACCTGCTCGTTGAACGTCCCGGTGACCAGGGCGACGGGAACGGCGCTGGTCCGGGGATTCTCCTTGAGGCGGCGGCACAGGGTGAGCCCGTCCATCCCCGGCATGGTCACGTCGGATAGCGCGAGGCACGGCACCCGGCTGGCAACGATCGACAGCGCCTCCTCGCCGCTCCCCGCGGTGATCACGATGTACCCGTCCCGCTCCAGGATCTTGCGGAGGATACCGAGTATCGTGGAGTCGTCATCCACTACGAGGACCGTGTGGACGTGGCTGCTGCCTGCCTCGCTCGTCATCTCATGTGTCCTCGATGTCGTTCATACCCCCATCACGACCACGGCCGCAACGGCCGTCGTTGCGTAGAGCCCCACCTCCCTTGTGGACGAAGTGGACTCGGTGGACGTGGTGGACATCGCTCCATCATCCACTCTGTCCACAGGGTCCACACCGTCCACCTCGTCCACGCTGAGCGGAGCTCCATCGTCTCCACAACTGCGGAGATCCTCATCCGAGCACGGCCGCGGGGCTTGACAGCGCCCGGCCGGCTGGGGCGGACTGGGAGAGCGGGACGAGGTGGAACGATGCGCGCGCTCGTCGTGGTCTTCACGTTCTCGGCGCTCCTGCTGGCCGGCTGCGGCCGGGAGGGCGCCTGCGAGCTGCCGGAGGGCGACAACACCTGCGAGGGCGATGGCGACTGCCTCCTCGCCTACTGCGGCGTGAGCTGTTGCCCGTGCGAGCTCGCGGTGTCGCGGACCCAGTTCGAGGGGACGTACTGCATGGCCACGGTCGAGGAGGGTTTCGAGATCGCGCGCGACCTGTGCCAGGAGGCGCGGGACCTCGCCTGCGACGGGGTCTCGTGCTCTGGGGCGAGCGCCTGCCCGCACCCCACCCGCGCCGTGTGCGAGGACGGCCGCTGCCACGCCAGGTGAGCCCTCGACCGCCGATTGACACCTCTTCCGGGGTCTCGTAGGGTCCCTCGCGGGCGGGAGGAAACAGGATGCGGCGCACGAAGAGGAATCGGGAGACGAAGCACGTCTTCGTCACGGGCGGCGTCGTCTCGTCGGTGGGCAAGGGCCTGACCTGCGCCTGCATCGGCACGTTGATGGAGCAGCGGGGGCTCAAGGTCACGCTGATGAAGCTCGACCCCTACATCAACGTGGACCCGGGCACCATGAACCCGTTCCAGCACGGAGAGGTCTTCGTGCTCGACGACGGCGCGGAGACCGACCTCGACCTCGGGCACTACGAGCGGTTCACGTCGTGCCGTCTCGCGTCGGAGCACAACCTGACCACGGGCAAGGTCTACCACTCGGTCATCGCGAAGGAGCGGCAGGGGAAGTACCTCGGCGCGACGGTCCAGGTCATCCCGCACGTGACCAACGAGATCAAGGAGCACGTGCTGCGCACGACGTCCGGCGTGGACGTGGCCATCATCGAGATCGGCGGCACGATCGGCGACATCGAGAGCCTCCCGTTCCTCGAGGCCGTGCGGCAGCTCATCCTCGACCTCGGGCCGCAGGCCGCCATCTCGGTCCACGTCACCCTGGTCCCGTACATCGCGGCGGCGGGGGAGCTCAAGACCAAGCCCACCCAGCACTCCGTTCAGAAGCTGCGCGAGATCGGCATCCAGCCCGACATCCTCATCTGTCGGTCCGATCGGTCGCTCAAGCCGGACCACAAGCGCAAGATCGGCCTCTACTGCAACGTGCCCGAGGAGGCGGTGATCAACGCGGTGGACGTGCCCTGCATCTACGAGCTACCCGTCGCCCTCGCCCGCGAGGAGCTCGACGACCGCATCTGCGAGTACCTCAACATCTGGTCGCGCGCCACGAACCTCAAGGAGTGGAAACGCATCGCGCAGCGCGTGATGGAGCCGCCCCACGAGGTGACCGTCGCCATGGTGGGCAAGTACGTCCACCTGAAGGACTCGTACCTCAGTCTCAACGAGGCTCTGGTCCACGGCGGGATCGCCAACGGCTGCCGGGTCCGCATCGTGCACGTCGACTCCGAGGAGGTCGAGAAACGCGGGCCCGAGGCGCTGCTCGACACGGCGCACGGGATCCTCGTGCCGGGCGGCTTCGGCGACCGGGGCATCGAGGGCAAGGTCATGGCGGTGGAGTACGCGCGCGAGCGGAGGATACCGTTCTTCGGGATCTGCCTCGGTATGCAGCTCGCCGTGGTCGAGGTCGCCCGACACGTGCTCGGGCTGCGGGCCGCCAACTCCACGGAGTTCGTCAACCGCTGCCCCGACCCTGTCATTCACTTGCTTCCCGAGCAGGTCAAAATCAAAGACAAGGGGGCGACCATGAGGCTCGGGTCGTACCCGTGCAGCCTCGTGCCGGGCACCCTGGCCCACGAATGCTACGGGAAGGACGCGATCGACGAGCGGCACAGGCACCGGTACGAGCTCAACAACGACTACCGCACCGCGTTCGAGGAGGCCGGCATGGTGATGAGCGGCCTGA
>Ga0233425_10010769_pt1 | contig 10961 bp, 8 predicted proteins | sample Watercolumn_Towu_2_FD_181712 | JGI IMG/M metagenome (GOLD analysis project Ga0233425, IMG submission 181712) | Freshwater microbial communities from Lake Towuti, South Sulawesi, Indonesia - Watercolumn_Towuti2014_140_MG | ecosystem: Environmental > Aquatic > Freshwater > Lake | place: Indonesia...
CATTGAGATCATCAGCCGGGAGACAGGCCGCATCCCGTACAGCATCCGCATGATGGGCGGCGCATCAAAAGGCATCCTTTGGCCGCAGATCGTCTCGGACGCCCTGGGTGTGCCGCTCGAGATCCCTAAGGAAGCAGATTCAACATACCTTGGCGCGGCAATCTGCGGTATGGTCGCCACTAGCGAGTGCAACAATTGGCACGAGGCAGTGGAACGATTGATCCGCATTGATCGAATTATCGAGCCCAACCTCAAAGAAAAAGCCAAATACGATGATCTTTTCATCCAGTGGCTGAAAGTTTACGAAAGAATGCTGGTTATTTCAGAAGAGGGATTAATGCCGCCCATGTGGCGGGCAGCGGGTGTTTAGACAACCAGATAAAATCGTTTTATGTAACGTGTTCGCTCACCTCGTTTATAATTTCAATCATCTGCCTTCTGCGCCATTTTGAAAGGAATTCCGATGCCCGCTGAAACACCTGAATCAATTGATTTTATCCATGAAGCAGTCGCCGAGGACCTGCGAAATGGACGCTTTTCTACTGTAAAGACACGCCTGCCGCCAGAGCCAAATGGTTATCTTCATATCGGTCATGTCAAAGCCTTCCTGATAGACTATAACGTCGCGAATGATTTCGGCGGCGTGCTGGACCTTCGCTTCGATGATACCAATCCCGAGAAAGAAGAGACAGAATTCGTGGATGCCATCCAGGAAGATGCCCGTTGGCTGGGTATCGAGTGGAAGCAAGTCCTTTTCGCATCCGATTTCTTTGACCTGCTGTATGAATGGGCCATCAGGCTGATCAAAAAAGGCAAAGCATATGTGGATGACCAGAGCCCGGAAGAAGTAAAGAAAAGCCGCGGCTCCTGGACCGAGCCAGGTATTGTCAGCCCCTGGCGGGAACGCCCGGTTGAAGAAAACCTTGACCTTTTGCAGCGCATGAAGGATGGTGAATTTCCTGATGGATCGCACGTTTTGCGTGCAAAGATCGATATGGCGCACGGCAACATGAATATGCGCGATCCGATCATGTACCGCATCATCCATGAACCGCCGCATCACCGCACCGGCAAGAAATGGTGCATCTACCCCATGTATGATTGGGCGCATGGCCAAAATGATGCCATGCACGGGGTCACGCATTCCCTCTGTTCGATCGAATATGAAGATCACCGGCCTCTGTATGAGTGGTTCCTGCGAGAGCTCGATATCGTAAACCCTCCCCGCCAGATCGAATTTGCCCGCCTGAATCTATCCTATACTGTCATGAGCAAGCGCAAATTGCGCCGACTGGTTGAAGAAGGATTCGTGGATGGTTGGGATGATCCGCGTATGCCCACCATCCGGGGTATGCGGCGGCGGGGCTTTACGCCGGCAGCACTGCATGATTTCATTGATCGCACCGGTGTCTCAAAAACGATCAGCGCGAGCGCAGGTGTAATGGTTGATGTTGAGATCCTGGAAGCCTGCGTCAGGGATGCCCTGAACAAAAACTCCCCGCGCAAACTGGCAGTCCTGGATCCGGTCAAAGTCGTGATCGAAAATTACCCAGAAGACCAGATCGAGGAATTTGAGGTCGACAATAATCCAGCGGATCCTTCTTTGGGAACGCGCAAGGTGCCATTTTCCAAAGTGATCTATATTGAAAGCGACGATTTTCGCGAAGTGCCTCCGCCAAAGTTCTTCCGCCTCACACCCGGGCAAGAAGTGCGCCTGCGTAATGCCTACCTTGTAAAATGTACCGACATGGTCAAGGATGGCAGCGGAAAAATTGTTGAGATACGCTGCAGTTATGACCCGGCGACCCGCGGCGGCAATGCGCCGGATGGCCGCAAGGTCAAAGGAACCATCCACTGGGTATCCGCTGAGCACGGGGTGCCTGCTGAGGTGCATCTTTATGACCGCCTGTTCAACAACCCTGATCCGGAAGCCAGCGGCGATTTTATTGCCGATCTCAATCCGGACTCGCGGCAGATCCTGACGAACTGCATTGTCGAACCGAGTCTAAAAAACGCCCTGCCTGGTGATAAATTTCAATTCGAGCGCAACGGGTATTTTTGCGTCGATACGCTCTCAACGAAGGATAAGCTGATCTTCAACCGGACAGTGGGATTGAGGGATACCTGGGCGAAAATTAAAGAAGCAGGATAAAAGATACCCGGGGCATGCACACCGAGCGCTGTGCCTGGTTATATTTCCGGAATGCCAGATCTAAGAATCTTGTGCCCGGGCATATGCGATATGCCTGAGTGGAAAATCGAAGTAACTCAACTATTGTTTTGTTGAGCTGCATTAACGATCTTTATTCCTTTAAAGTATTCACAGCTGCTCTTTCGATTGGCAAACCTTTCTTAAATTTTTCCATGAACGCATTAAATCCCGCCACATCCACTGGATCAGGCATTATCGTATTGACGCTTTGACCAGAAAATACCCGCTTATCCAGAAAATCCACCAGCGATTCTCCGGAAGTTTTCTTGTGTTGATAAGCAGCCAGCAGGGCGATGCCCCAGGCACCGCCTTCGCCGGCTGTCTCCATCACAGCCACCGGGGCATTCACAACCGCCGCCATAATGCGTTGGCCGACACCCCTGGTTTTAAAGAAGCCGCCATGTCCTAAAATGCGTGTGATCGTAACCCCTTCCTGGCTGAATAAATGATCCAGGCCGACGCGGAAAGTAGCCAGGGCGGCGTAGAGATGCGCCCGCATGAAGTTTGCCAGGGTGAAGCGGCTGTTGGGGTGGCGGACAAAAAGCGGCCTCCCTTCTTCGAAGCGGGTGAGGTGCTCACCTGCTAGGTAGTTAAAAGCCAGCAGCCCGCCTGCGTCCGCGTCGCCGACCAGCGCCTCAGTGTAGAGCAGTTCATAAAGCCGCGCTTCATCCGCATCCGCACCCAGCAGGTCCTTGAACTCGCTGAATAGACCCACCCAGGCGTCCAGGTCGGAGGTGCAGGTTGAAGCATGCACCATGGCGGCCGGTTTGCCCTCGGGGGTTGCCAGAAATTCGATATCGGATTGCACATCCTTGATCATTTCATTCAGGATGATCAGTGTAAATATGGAAGTGCCGGCGGAGATATTGCCTGTACCCGGGCTGACGCAATTGGTCGCCACCATTCCGGTGATGCCGTCGCCTTCTGGCGGGCAGAGCGGGATGCCGGGCTGCAGTTGACCGGTGGGATCGAGCAGCCTGGCGCCTTCTTCGGTCAACACGCCAGCCGGTGAGCCAGCCCTGCAAGAAGCCGGCAGGACGTCGCGCAGTTTCCAGCGGATGCCGTTTTCAGCCAGCAACCCGTTGAACTGCTCAACCATGCGCTCATTGTAATCACAGGTCTTTTCATCAACAGGCAAAATGCCTGATGCTTCTCCCACGCCAACCACATTCCAGCCGGTCAGTTTGTGGTGAACATAGCCTGAAAGAGTGGTCATCAAGGCAATATCATCCACGTGACCTTCGTGGTTAAGCATGGCCTGATAAAGATGAGCGATACTCCAACGCTGGGGAAGATTGAAGCGGAACAGCCTGGTCAATGCTTTCGACGCTTCTTCGGTGATGGTATTGCGCCAGGTACGGAAGGGGACTAACTGCCGGCCATCCTGTTCGAACACCAGGTAGCCGACCATCATCCCGCTGATACCCATTGCGCTGAAAGAGCGAAGAGGCACATCATACTGATCTTTCACGGCCCGGCTCAGTGAACGGTAACTCTCACTCAGCCCGATCCATACATCCTCAAGATCATAGGTCCAAATACCATTCTTAAGCTTGTTCTCCCAGCCAAATCCGCCCGAAGCGATCGGCGCATAATCTTCCCCAATGAGCACAGCCTTGATGCGGGTAGAGCCAAGCTCAATGCCCAGAAAGGTCCGTCCCTGCTCAATTGCGTCTCTGACTGCTAGTTGACCTGTATCCATCTTTAACCCTCCGAAATCGATCACCCGAATTTTCAAATCCGTACATTGGCATTAGACATATCAGTCAAACCAAATTAATTACCTTAAGTGCCAGAGTTCACCCATTCAAAGAACGGATCCTTCAGACCAATGAGCAGGGTATTCGATTAGAAATCCCAGGGATCGTTCCCGGTTGAGGTGCTGCCAGCCTTTCATTGCTTACCCTCAATTATATATATAGGCGTATTTTACAATTAATTTCAAATTTAACTTAACGCATGAGGAAATCACCTGCCCTGAAAGTACAACTCACGAACCCCTGAACATAATGATCATTTTCCCCTTGCGGGATTAAGGGTCATTATTCAGCTAGTCTCATGCGTAATAAAGCGTCTATTGTGTCTGCAAAGACCACAGAATTGGGGGAAAATCGTCCACTGCGCCGGCAGGCAAAACAAATTCAAAATCAAAACCAAAAAAGTAAAAAAATATATAATTAATTGTAGAATGGTTAAAGTGATTGCAGGTTCTGAGGTTAAAATAAACCTAATAAAACGATCCTCCTACGGAAAGGATTTTAAATGGCATTTAATGACAGGAAACAATTAGATCCCTCTCAAGTTGAGGATCGGCGAGGGCGAAGCATGGGAAGGACAATCGCATTCGGAGGTGGAGGGCTTGGACTCATCCTTTTGATCGCCTCATTATTCCTGGGAGTAGACCTTACAAGCCTGGTTGGCACGGACAGGTCAGCGCCTTCATATCCGGATGATTATTATGAGGAAGCCAGCAATCTGGTATCGGAATGCCAAACAGGCGCTGATGCCAATGAGCGGCAGGATTGCAGATTGGTCGGAATTGTAAATAGCGTTCAATCATTTTGGAATGATGAATTTACCAGTGAAGGGTATGAATACACCCCGGCAAAAACTGTGCTTTTCTCCGGTCAGACTGAAGCTGCCTGCGGATATGCCACCAGCGCGGCAGGTCCCTTTTACTGCCCAAGAGATCGAATGATTTATGTGGATCTGGCATTTTATGAAACAATCACTTCGCGATTTGGCGCCCAGGGTGGTCCTTTAGCTGAAGCTTATGTGATCGCGCATGAATATGGGCATCATATCCAGAATTTATTTGGCGTTTTGAACGAATCAGGAATGCGCCAGAATACCGGACCTGACAGCGAGGCTGTATTCATCGAACTGCAAGCTGATTGCCTGGCAGGCATTTGGATGTACCATGCCACTGAAACCGGCTATATTGAACCCTTATCGCGCGACGAGATCCTGCAGGCATTAGATGCAGCTGTATCGGTTGGTGATGACCGTATTCAAAAGCAAACCCAAGGTTACATCGTACCGGAGGCATGGACTCATGGTTCTTCCGAACAGCGCCTGGCCGCCCTTCAGGATGGGCTTAAATCTGGGGATGTGGATACCTGCAATACGCCTGGCTGGAATCAATAATTACAGTTATCAGCGCAACCTAAAAATTGCTTTTTTATATATTGGTAAATTAAAAGAGGAGCATAAAATAACAAACTCCTCTTTTTAATGGGATCTAACATCAGATGCCTGTAAAGCAAATATCAATCAAGAACATTGCCATGGAAAAGCGCCAAAATCATAAAGGCAATAGTCGCCCACTTTCTAACCCATAGGACTTGAGAAGCTTGTGGGATCCACAACAGGCAGCTTCGCCAGGACCTTGGGTGATGATCTCTAACCTAATTTGTTGGCTGACAACTGCAATCGATTTCACTCCAATGCGGTCCTCAATGCGAACAGCGCCAGCATCAACTGGGCGCCCATTTTGGTTTAACTGGGCTGCAATGTAGGTAAATACTTAAGACCCGCCCCCTCTTTCCTGCAAGAATACTACCGCGTCTACAAAGCCATTATTGTTTCGATCGGTGAAGATCTCTGCTTCATTGATGTGTTCCACGACAGGACGCGAGGGTTCATTTTCAGTAAATGGCCCTACCTTAAACAAGCCATCAACTTGTGTTACCGATTCATTAAAAATCCCGCTGTATGCTGCAATTTTTAGATCAGCAGGGGTTAACTGCCCATCATTATCCTCAGCCGGTTCATTTGGCAAAGTTTTTGTTGAAGTAATTACGGGCTTGGGATCTGTAACTGAACCCGGCTGCTTGTTAGCAGGCAGAGCAGTGCATTGAATAAAGCAGCATGACAAACATTGAATAATATAAAACCTTTTTCTCAAGGTTAGAAAATATTTCTGTATATCAAGAGAAAAGTTTGATTGCCAAAAATATTATTTATTTCAATTTAATATCTTTTATCAATAAAAGATAATTGAGTAAGCCATCATCTTTTATAAAATTGACCATCACATTTCAGTTTTCCACCTGATCCTAAGATTATCAAAAACCATTTGGCACAACTTCAAGAATGGTCATATTAGTCATTGCCTTCATAACCTAAATTGTGCAGCTTGCTTGCCGGACCAGCTTTCATGACCTGACCAGGTAGTTCAAAACCAAAGAATGCCTGTGCTTTTTGAGCGGTCTTAATAAGTTCATTCAGGTCTGTATGAGTTTCAACGCCCATTTGGTGAAACATATGCACCATGTCTTCTGTGGCAACATTACCGGTTGCTCCAGGCGCAAAAGGGCACCCGCCGAGGCCTCCAAAAGAGGCATCAAATATATCCACTCCTGCTTGCCATGCAGCCAGGGTGTTTGCCATGCCTGCGCCGCGCGTATTATGAAAATGACCGCTTAGTTTTAATCCGGGTACAGCTGCATGAACCGCCTGAACTCGTTGCGCGACCAGCATTGGATCAGCCATGCCGGTGGTATCGGCTAATGCCAGGTGGTCAGCCTTAAGATCATATACAACTCTGGCAATATCAATGATCCTTTCAATCGGGACAGCTCCTTCAAACGGGCAGCCAAATGAGGTGGCAAGTTCTACACGAACAATTAATCCCGCTGACCGTGCTGCTGCAAATAGAACTGGAAGTTTTGCCAAACTTTCAGACGTCTTCATTCGAATATTCGATATGTTGTGGCTATCGCTGGCAGAAAGCACGATGGAAACGCCGAATAAATTACTGCATTTTGCTGCTCGCTCAATCCCTCTTTCATTTGGTACAAGCGCCCAAAGCCTGACAGATTCTGGCTTTTCTGTGTTTTGAATTAATTCCTCTGCATCAGCCAGTTGGGGAACCAATCTTGGATGTACAAAGGAGGTTGCCTGAATATCCTTGCAGCCAGCTTTGATAAGCGATTTTACAAGCGCTAATTTTTCGTCTGTTGTCAGTATCTTCTTCTGGATCTGCAGCCCGTCTCGCAATCCAACTTCATAGATCCTGATAACGCCGGGTCCCTTTATCATGTTCACCTTTTTCTATTCAGCATGTTTATGACCATGTCCGGCAACTCTGTGAGAAGTTCGGCTACTGGAACATCCGCATCCTTGAAAGCCTTTAATTTTGATTCAAATGATCCGTACTTGCCAGAAATGATCGCACCCGCGTGCCCCATCCTTGTACCGTTTTGCGCCATCCTGCCGCCGATGAAACACAAAACTGGTTTGGAGATGTTTTTCTTGATAAAATCCGCGGCCATCTCTTCTTGGCTGCCGCCGATCTCGCAAATTAAAATAATGATTTTTGTGTCGGTATCCGCCTCGAATTCCTGCAGTGCCTGAATAAAATTAAAACCGACAATTGGATCACCGCCGATACCTAATGAGGTGGATTGGCCTACTCCTGCTTTCGTCAGCAAACTGCCGATCTGGTATGTAAGTGTCCCGCTGCGTGATGCGATGCCAACAGGCCCTGGCGAAAAAGCGTGCGGGGGCATAAAGCCCGCCACAAACTGCCCTGGCGTGATAATTCCGGGAGTATTAGGCCCTATCAGTATGGATTTGGAATCTTTAAGTTTTCGCATGATCAGCATGGAATCTTTTACCGGGATACCGTCAACCGGGCAAATTATCAACCCAATTTCTGCGTCAATGGCCTCGAATACGGCGATTTTCGCGAAAGGTCCAGGCACCCATACAATAGATGCGTCAATACGTGTTCTGCGTTGGGCTTCTTTGAGAGAGTTGTACACAGGTATGCCATGTACTTCCTGTCCTCCTTTGCCAGGGGACGTACCGCCGACGATCTTTGTTCCATATTCGCCATTAGCCTGGCAATAGAATTCACCATATTTTCCGGTGATTCCCTGGATGATGAGACAAGTGTCCTTATTCACCAAAATGCTCATACAATTACCTGCCTGCTCAAACGAACTGCCAACTCAGCTGCCTTGTCAAAATCATCGCAGAAGTAAATGTTCTTAAAAGGATTTTCCTCGAAGATCTTGCGTCCGATCTCTTCATTACGCCCTTGCAACCGAATGACGATCGGAATGTTGAATTCGGGATGGTCCTTCAGCGCATCAACCACATCCTGGGCGAAAATATCCAACCGTGATCCAGTATATCCGCTGATAAGGATCGCCTTCAAATCTGCTCTTGATAGAAGCAACTCCATGCCTGCGCGCACACCGTGAATATTGATGGCCGGACCAACATCCATAAAATTTGCGGGGTTGCCTCCAAAATGAGCGACTTGATCAAGGTTGGCCATTGCCATCCCTGCGCCTGTTCCCATCATACCTATATCTCCAGAAAGGGGAATGTAATTGATATGCGCATCTTCTGCGGTTTTTTCATAGGATTGCATGGTTCTTTTTTCGGCAAGTGATTTTTGCCGAAAGAGAGCGTTATCATCGATGATCATCTTTCCATCAGCGGCAATCAATTCACCAGAGCTGGTAACTACCAGTGGGTTGATCTCGGCTAATTGGCTGTCGGTCTCCCAATAGATCTTATAAAGGTTTTGGATTATTCCATTCATTTGAGGCCAAAGGCGATCAGGAATCACGGAAGAAACCAGAAGATCGCTAATCTCATACGGTTGAACTCCGTAAAGCGGGTCGATCATTTTCCGGTGAATCGCATCAGGAAATTGTTCAGCGGTTTGTTCGATTTCTACGCCGCCAAGTGTGCCAAAAATTATCTCCGGCAACCCCATTTGGTCATTCGTGATTATGGCAAGGTAATATTCTGCGCTGACTTCGAGCAATTCTTCGATAAGAACCATGCTGACCAGATATTCCTTTAGTTTGCTGCCAAGCAGGGTGGATGTGTGGCTCTTGATCTCTTGATTCGTCCTGCCAATCTTGATCCCGCCTGCTTTACCACGCCCGCCCATCGGCACCTGAGCTTTTATCACCGCCTTATCACCGATCAGTGCAGCATCAGTATCTAATGCTGAAAGGTTTTCTACCAGCAAAGCTTTAGGCACCGGGATCCCGTATTCATTGAAAATCTCTTTAACTTGAAATTCTAAAAGTCGCATGGTTACTTTTCCCTATTCTGATGCAGGTCACACAGATCGAACACCAATTAGCTATCGAATGATTAGGATCAATTTCTAAAAAAAAATCTCTTACGGTTTATTAAATTCTTTACATAGTTATATAAACTCATAACGAGATTTTTTCAGTTTTAGGAGATTGAACAAATTATAAACTGCAGTCAATAATTAATGCAAAGAAGTTGAGGAGAAAACTATTCGAATGCAGAGAAACAATAATATAAGACATACGATTCATGAATGAGAGATCAAAAGAAGAGGATTGGCACTGAAAAACCACCCGGGCAATAGCCAGACCAGATGCTTTTACAGAGACTTACGAGATCTACCAGAGAGTCATCTCAACCTTCATGCGAACCTGGGTAAGGACACTTCAGGAACTTTCCCGTTTCCAACAAGTTATGCAGGTATCCCTGGCAAGCAAATAATAATTTCAAGGCACTTGAAAAACTACTGCCCAACTAATCGGAAAGACGCAGCACCTCCTGAGCTTCCAACTCTATGGTTTCCTTTGCCAATTTGATTAATTCAAGATTATCCATGACGTCTCCTCAAGCGAATTAGGAAACATTATATAAGACGAGGTAATTAATCAGAACATTTCTTTTCAATATTAAGGCTTTAGGTCAAATCAAGCGAGCATATCCAGTTCAGGTATTCCAGATCAGCCATTATTTTTCCTAGACCATCCCCCCATGCGGCAATACCTTGGCCCTGGACCATCACATATTTATTTTTCAGGAGTATGTCTGGTGTTTCATCCTGCGCACAAATTCTTATTTTTGGCTGAAAATCAAAGGAATGTACTTGATATGAGGTTTCAACTTGATTCAGACCCAGCATATACTTAATTATATTTTTGGGATGGCACAGTAATACTGCCTGGGCATTCGTTTTTTGGTATAAAGTACGGTGCCATTCGTGATGTTTCAATTCGTTAAGTTTTTTTTCAGAAGTCACATTTGTTATTGGATGAATATCCAAATCACCCAGGTTCAATTTCATCAATAAAGAGCCGCTTTTAAACGTCATGAAATAATCCCGTTGAATTCGAACGCTGACTTCTGAAGCAGAGCAGAGCAAGAGTTCCCGATCGAGCCCAAAATGGACCTGATTCAGGAACTCTTCTCTGGTTTCCTTGGGTGCAAAGATTTCTAAGGTTTTTCTTGGAGGCCGAACAGTATCGTTTACCTTCTTAACAATCGCGTTGGTTATTCTTTTATATCCGTCCAGCATAGATTTTGCTATCCGTAAAGAATTCGATCCTGTTCCTTGCGGAGTTTGACGATCAATTGGCTTTCATCAAGTTCAATATCAGAATAACATATCGCCTCACCCTGTCTGATGGGATTTTTGATCTTTGCGCCGATGGTTAAACCCAACGGCACAAGGTTTTGCTCTCTGGCAATGACAGCTTTTTCGATCATCCCATAGACGGTATAACCTCCCAGGGCATCCACAACTTCGCCTGGTTTGAGGTCCTTCTTCGCAATCGTGATCGTCTCAGCAACAGGGACTTTTTTTGTATTTAATGTTTCTGCCTTATCCAGCATGACATGGGCAATGGTGATGGGTGTTTCCAGATTAGCTAGATGATAAGGCCGATAGAGGCACCAATAATCTCCCTGGCCGCTAAGCCCCAGGTAATTCAGGTCTTTCTTGATTTTC
>Ga0233425_10010770_pt1 | contig 10960 bp, 13 predicted proteins | sample Watercolumn_Towu_2_FD_181712 | JGI IMG/M metagenome (GOLD analysis project Ga0233425, IMG submission 181712) | Freshwater microbial communities from Lake Towuti, South Sulawesi, Indonesia - Watercolumn_Towuti2014_140_MG | ecosystem: Environmental > Aquatic > Freshwater > Lake | place...
ATTCTCTTGTGCAGATTACCATCTTGTTTTTTCTTGAAAATTCGATTGGACTTTGTTGATGCTGCATCTTAAGGTTGTTTATTGAGTGGATGAGATTTTCTGATTCTTTAGGAAGATGAATTTTTTGTTGCAGTAAGTGTAATTTTTGAAGTAATTGGTCATCATAATGAGACTCTAGAAAGTAATTAAGAGCTGTTGAAAGCGTGTTGTAGATAGTGGTGATGATTCCTAAGAGCAGTTTTGGATCTTTGAGAAGGGGATAGGTTACTTTGAGAAGATGTTCTGCTGCGTGATAATGTTCCCACGCTTCTTTGAGGGTGGAAGGTGAAGTTGATATCATTAAAAATCAAGAAGCGGAGAAGATTAATAATTTTACTCTTCTGTCTGCGTTAGTTTCATGATCGCTTCTGCTAAATCTCCATCAGTTTCTTTAAGGGTGTTTAGGGCTTTTTCTTTGCTTACTTTTGCTTGTTCCATGACGGTTTTGATGTCTTCTTCTGAAATGTCCTGAGCTGCTGCAACGCGCTTTTGTTCTCTTAATTGGCCGCTTATCTGCAAGGTTTCTTGTCCCATCATGTTGACTTTTAAAACAGAAGGATTGAGAACGTAAATATCTTTGTCAACGGTTTTGATGATAACTTCTGTTGCGGGAATCTCTACTTGTTGGATACCCATCTTTTTCATGGCAGATTGCAATTGCCGTGGATTCATGCCAGGAAACATTTTAAACCGTACCTTTGGCGAAAACTTGAAGAAGGATTATCAGAATCATGATTATGAGACAGAAGATGACTACAGCTCCAGGAGAGAGTTGGAATTTTGAGAAGGATTCGTCACCAAATCGCGTTAAGCCTCCTTGTCCCGAGGGTAATCTTATTTTGTCATCACTCATATTTGTGTTGTTTTGACTTGCTTTTTATATAGTTTTTGGTTTGCTGTTAAAGAGTGGTAGAGTGGCATAAGCCGCCTTTTGTTGATCCCAAAATGTTTCGATTGAAACATCGATAAATCAGGTGAGCATTCGACTAAGCGTCAGATAACTGACTTGCACCAGCATAGTTTCGCCGTTTCATCGGTCCCATAACCAACGTCAAGGGGTTAACTCAGTTTCTTTGCAGAAACCTTCGCCATCAATCATCCTTAGTTATGGACGTGTCGTTTCTGAGCCAGAGCTAAGGATTTTCTCCTTCTTCCTTCTGGAAGTTGCTTTTTTGAGGTGGGCGGACTTTCCTCAGTCCTATTGACCGTAAGCTCACTGCCACTACTACTCAAGATGTATTTTAGGGCGTTTTTTATAAAAGTTTTGAAGAAAAGTGGATATGGAGATGTTTGCATAGTTCATCTTTTTCAGAAAGCACCGCTTTCTTGCATGCTAAAAATGCGTAGTTTAGAAACCGCTCTTTTGAACTGAAAGAACGAAATAAGCATATAACATAGTTTGTTCTTTCATATATACTGTGCATTATTTATTCCTAAATATTTGGTGCACAGTATAAAAAATTGTCATTTATTGTGAGGTGAGGCGATTTCACGCATTTTTATCATGTTGCCATCACAATATCTTGTCGAATTTTTTATAACACATCTACTTTAAGCAACAATTCATTCATCCCCTCTAAGTGTCCTGCGCCGACGATGGCAAGAATCTTTTTATCAGGATTTTTACGCATCAATTGGATGAGTTTTTTGACCATATACTTGTTGCGATCTTCAATCAATGTTTTATAAATGCTAGGATAGCGATGCCGAAGCTGTTTGATCAATTTGATGATCAAATCTTGCTGAGGAACTTTTCTTAAATCAAATTCTTCAAGCCCTGATTGCTTAAGCATTTTTTTTGGGAAGATGAGTCCTTTTATGATGTCACTCAAAAAGTAATATTTCTCTTTCCAAGTCAGCTGTTTGGAGAAATTTTTGAGGGTTATTGTTATAGGTTGGTCGATGAAGGCAACTTCTTTTTTGTTTTTTGCGGCAAGAGTGATTGCTGTTTTCATCTCTGCGCCAGGCGTGACATTAACGGATTGGCCTAATTTTTGCTGAGCATATTGACCTATCTTTGCAAAGAGGTAACCTTTGAGTCCAATTTTAGGTATTATGGTTGCCGAGATTTTTCTTTTTTGATTCTCTTTCTCTTCTTTTTCTTCTTCCATCAACGACGTTGCTCGTTCTATATCTAATTCTATGGCGATGATGTCAGGCAGTTCTTGCTCAAAAGCTTCTTTAATCTCGTTAATGCTTTGCTTGGCAATATGGGATGTACCTATAATCTTGAGTACCATATTCTTCTCAATCATCGAAAAGTATTTAAACCTACGTTATCTCAAAAAGGTCATTTTGAGTTTGATTTGAGGAAGAGGTGGTTTATAATGTTAAAAATGAGAAAAGTTACGGAAGCTTATGATTTAAAAGTTTTTACGGATGCAGGTGATTATTTTGGGGATATTGAGGATTGTATCGTTTCGGGAAATAAAATTTCTGGTTGGAAAATTAAGGCAACGAAAAATTCTTTTTTAAGCCGTGTTTTGGGTAGCGCTCGGGGTGTTATTGTGCCCCATCAGTTAGTAAAAGCTGTAGGTGATGTTTTTGTTATCTCAAAGAGCGCGGTTCCTACGAGCGGCGGTGATGAGAAAGACGACCAATGAATTATCAGAAGTATTTACAGAGTCTTTTGCATTATCACTATGAGCAAGGAGATGCTGAAGAACTGGATGATTTACTATTGGTTGGTGCTTAATCAGGCGAAAGTTATTTAAATTTTTGTTCTTATTTTATGTTTAATGGCATTATTTTTTTCAGAATGGATTACACACATTCCTTATTTAGATAATAAATATTTAGCTGCTCTTGCTATTATTTTTATTTTTATTATTTTGGCTCGCCTGGTTTTGTTCTTTTTTAGTTTTTATCTTAAAAAGATTGCAGGAAAGACCGAGACAAAGATTGATGATCTGATTTTTGATTATACACGAAAGCCTTTATTTTATTTTGTTTTGGTTTATGGTTTTAAGCTGGCTTTAATCCATCTTGAAATTGATGGTGTTATGACAAGCTTGGTCAATACAGCTATGGCTGTGGTGTTTCTTTATGTCTTGAGTCGCGCTCTTGATGTGATTATAGAGGGGTGGGGTACTACTTTTGCAGAAAAAACGGAAACAAGAATCGATGAGGTTCTACTTCCTTTATTTCATAAAGCGGTGAAAGTTGTTTTTGTGATTGTAGGATTTATGTGGATCTTACATATTTGGGGCGTTGATATAACTCCTTATTTGGCGGGAGTTGGAATTAGCGGAATCGTTTTAGGGTTAGCACTTCAAGATTCTTTAAAAAATGTTTTTGGAGGAATTAATTTGCTTCTTGACAAAACTTATCTTATTGGTGATAAAATTAAGCTGGAGAATGGGGAAGTTGGAAAGATTATTGAGATCGGCCTTCGTAGTACAAAGATCGTGACGTTTGATAATGAGGTGCTTTATGTTCCTAATGGGTATCTTGCGAATGCGCAGGTTAAGAATTATGCTCGACCCGATAATAAAGTTCGAGTTAAAGTGGAGTTTGGCGTTGCGTATGGAAGTGATGTTGACAAAGTCAAGAAAGTGATCCTTCAAGCAGTTAACAAGATAGAAGGGGTCTTGGATGATCCTTGTGTGACTGTTAATTTTTTAGAAATGGGTGATTATGCGTTAAAGTTTAGGGCGTCTTTTTGGGTTGCACATTGGGATCAAGAGTTTTCTAAGAAGGTTGAAGCGACTACTTTGATCTATAATACCTTAAATAAAGCGAAGATTGGGATACCTTTTCCGACACAAGTTGTGCATATCAAGAAGTAGATTGATGGATCAATTGGTTTTGTTGGTTTACTATCTTCGGTTTACTATAGAGAGATTAGATAGGAGAAATCATTAAAAATAAGTTTTCTTTTGTTCTTTTATGGATATTTTTACGATTGCAGTTATGGGGGCGATTTTGTTACTTGTGCTTTTCATGAGTCGGATTTTAATTATTTTGGTTTGGCTGACTTTTATTATTGTTGCGGCGATGGCGGTGATGGTGTTTTTTTTAGGTTTTCCCGTTCGTGAAGTATTTGATATGGTGACGCAGGTTATTTTACTGGCATTTTGAGAAGTATAGTAGTCCAACAAATTATCAAGTCGCTTTGCTCGTGACTTTCCACAATGGAAAGAATCGGTGTTTGTGTTGGACGCAAGAAATGAAGATTACACTTCATTTCTGCGCAGAAATGTGATCGTTGTCGCATTTCTTGCGACTCAAGTCACTATTGTTCGTGACTTGCTGTCAGCAAGTAATAGTAAACCAACCAATTAGAAACCGAATTATTTAGTTGGTTTACTATACTTTTTTTTAAAATTCCTCTTTAAAATGAAATTTTAAAAATAAAAGAAAACATTCGTTCTTTAAACGGAATTTATTTAGTTGATCGTTTTAAGAGTTACTGCTTTTAAAGATAGCTTTTCTTTTCCATGAGGGTTGAGACTAACAATCAATGGGGAATCAACTGAAGTTGAACTTTTAGGCACTCTTAATAAGAGGTAGTAATCCTTGCTTTCATCTACACCACCGGCGTAGGATTGATAAAGACCTACTCACCTTATTTAATTGAATAGAATCAGTATAATCCTCCTATTTAAGACTATGTAACCCCCCAGAAGTAAATTGATCAGAATTAATTGATCTCAATTCCTTCTTCAAGAGCCTGTTTAACAATGCCTAGTTGTTTCTTTCGCTGTTCTAATTCATTTGGTGTTAAGCAAATGGGTTCGAGCATTTGTTTTTTATCCCAAGAACTAAATACTCCTTGAATTCTTTCTCGCCAGTTCATATTCTGAAATTTTTCTGAAACAATGAGAAGATCAATGTCACTATCTTTTAAATGATCTCCACGAGCACGAGAGCCAAAGAGAATTATTTTCTTGGGGTGGTACCTCTGTTTTATTTTCTTTATATGATTTTTGAGAAGATTTATTGTTTCTCTATCTGCTTTTTGAGCCATGACATAAAACCTCTTGTTTTTTCGAGAATTTCTTTCGTAAGACTTTCTGTGTATAATCGAGCAGGAATCTCGCCGGATACATCTGGATAACGAGTTGATACAAATTCTGGTGTTAAAGAAACAAGAAAATCAATAAACTCTTTAGGGACAGCAATTTGTTTTGCAAGATAAACGAGAGAATGCGTTTTGCCGGGAGATTCTCTTTTCTTAAGCATAAATACGGTTTTAAGTCCTTTTTCAACGGATTGCTGACAGAGAAAAACAGCGACATAATAAGCTTTGTTGTGGTAATTTAATTGGGCGTTTTTGAAGTCTTCTTGAGCTTGTTCCCACCAGTTTAAGATCTCTTGACGCATAGTTATTTGTTAATTCTTGTCTATTTAAATTTTCCTACAACAAAACTTATAAATATGCTATTCTCTTTTTTTTTTCAATGGAATCGACAATTTGGACTGAAAAATATAGACCAAGCACTTTTGAAGAGGTTCGAGGTCAAAAAGAGATTGTTGAGAAGATTGCGGCGTTTGTGAAATCAGGCAATATGCCTCATTTGCTGTTCTCTGGTCCTGCGGGAGTTGGCAAGACTACTTTATCCCTTGTTATTGCTCGTGAGTTATTTGGCGACAATTGGCGACAAAATACTTTAGAACTGAATGCTTCTGATGAGCGGGGGATTGATGTTGTTCGTGTTAAAGTGAAAGATTTTGCCAGAACTCGCGCTATTGGCGATGTTCCTTTTAAGTTGATTTATCTGGATGAGAGCGATGCTCTGACGCGGGAAGCACAGCAGGCTCTGCGCCGAACGATGGAGAATTATACAAAGACGTGCCGATTTATTCTTTCGTGCAATTATTCTTCTAAGATTATCGATCCTATCCAATCACGATGCGCGGTGTTTCGATTTAAACCGCTTTCTGAAACGGAAGTGTATGAGGTCATTGATCGGATTGCTCAAGGAGAGAATTTGAATGTAACTCAAGATGCTCGCAAGGCGTTGTTTGATGTGTGTGATGGCGATTGCAGGCGTCTTGAGAATATTATGCAGAGCTGCGCAGTTTTGAAAAATGTGGTTGATGCGGAAGTTGTTTATTCTATGGCCTCCGTTGCAAAACCAAAAGAAGTGAATGAGGTTTTGATGCTGGCAGTCAATAAAAATTTTTTAGAGTCACGAAAAAAATTACTTAATCTGATGCTTGATTATGGCCTTTCTGGTCTTGATGTGATTAAGCAGATTCAGAAAGAGATTTGGAATTTGACACTTTCAGATCAGAAGAAAGTGGAGTTGGTTGATAAGTGCGGTGAGATTGAGTTTCGGATGGTGGAGGGAAGTGATGAGTATCTGCAACTTGAAAGTTATTTGGCGTTTGTGATGCTGGTGGGGAGCAGATGAATATAAATAAGTTTTTGAAATTTTTGAGTTAAAAATGAAAGTTAAACAAACTTTTTTCACGTCTGAAAATAAGAAAATTGGAGGATTTTTGTATTACCCTTCTGGTGAGGGGCCTTTTCCTGCTGTTGTGTTTGTGCATGGATTTTCTGGTGGCACGCATGAGTTGAAGAATAAGCAGATGTGCGAAGCTCTGGCTCAGGCAGGGATCTTAGTATTCATGTTTGATTTTTATGATAAACCAAATGGACTGAGTGACATTTCTATTTCAGACATGACGGTTTCTTTGCAGCTTGGTGTTTTGCGTCATGCTGTTGATTTTGTGTGTGCTTTGAAGGATGTTGATAAGGTGAGGATAGGACTTACGGGACATTCTCTTGGGGGCATGACGGTAATGCTTTATGCTTCTTCTGATTCTCGAATAAAAGCACTTGTTGTGCAATCGGGACTTTCTGATTTTGGACAGTCTCGAAGTACAGCGTTTGGTCTTCATGCAGATTGGGAGAAAGCAGGTGTCAAATTAATGGAGAGGAGTTGGGGTTCTTTTCTGCTCAAATATGTTTTTATTGAGGATGGACTTAAACATGATGTTTATGGTGCTTTGGACAAGACTCAGTGTCCTGTGCTTGTGTTTCATGGAGATGAAGATGAAGCAATTGATGTTGAGCAAGCTTATAAGCAGAAGGAACATTTGAAGTATAAAGATAAGCTAGTTATTATTAAAGGTGCTGATCATTGTTACAAGAAGAATGAGACTCTTCCTGTTGCGACTCAATTATTGGTTGATTTTATGAAAGAAAAGTTATGATTGCTGAATCTTTTTTGTTTTCTTTTGTTCCATTTGTTCTGCAATTTTTATCAATTGTTCTTTGAACTTTGGAAAATCTCTCATGATAACACTGCCTCCTGCGGCGGGACAGTGTCCCCCTCCATTTCCTTGGACATTTTGAAGTGATTCTTTTAGAAGCGTATCCATATTGAGTTTTCCATCACTTCTTCTGGCTGAGATGGTCATTTCGTTGTTAATCTGTTGCAGGATAATGATATTTTTATGGGGGTGTTTTTGGCTGATGAGATTGCTTAAGTATGATTTTATTTTGGAGGGGGTGTGAATTTCTAGTAAGTAGAGATTGGCTTTTTGGTATTTTTCTGTCAATGATTCAAATTTATCTTGATATTTTTCTACTTCTGTTTTGACTTTATGATATTTGCTTAAGTTTGTTAACGCTTCGTCTATGCTCTTTGATTGGAGTAAGAGATTAAAACACTCTTCTGGTTCGTTGAGAGCTTCAGCAAAGAAAATCAGTTTTGTGATGAGACCTATTTTTGTGTTGTAGATATTCTTTTCTTCTGGAAGATGGTATTTGCTCAGTGTTTTTTTGAGAAATATTTTCCATGTTTTTGTGGCTGAATCTCCGATTATGCCTGCTGCGCAGATCCAATCCAAGTCATTGAGGTTTACGATACTGCTTAGAAGATCGTAGGAGAATTTTGCACTGCAGTAATATTCTGGTTTTTTGGTGTTGAAAAGAAGCTGAGGTTTGAGAAAGACTGTTCTTTTTGAGCTTACATCGTGCTGGATAATGTGATGATCAAAAATACAGATTTCTGCGAATTGTTCGATCTTTCTGATCTGTTCTGGTGACTCATCAACTACTTTGTCGGTTGTGATCAGTTTGTTGATGTTGTGTCTTTTAAGTAAGGTGATACTTTTATCGCTGATGGAGTGATCTTTTCTTTCGTTGACTAAATAGAGTTTTATTTTGCATCCTAATTGATTTATAGCTTCATCGATGATTTTTCCAGAGCTGTTTCCGTCTGGATCTGTATCGTGGAGCAGGGCAATATTATCACTTGGTTTGAGCCCAAGGAAAAATTGCTTAAATTGATTGTAAAGTGCTTTGTTTTTCATCTTCATTTTTGGATTAATGGTATTTAGTTTGTGTAGTTTAAAAGAATAAGAAATTAAAAATAAAATTTAACTTATTTTGTACTTTGCTTGATTTGGATTTTTTCTTGGATCATGTCTCTGTATTTATAATCAAAAGTCATCTTTACTTGTTTTGTTGATAGTGTTCCTTTTGAAAGAGCTTGTTTTAGTTTACAGATGATCTCCGCTTCTCCTTTGTCAAGGCGAGCTTCATTTACTTTTCCAGTTGATTTACACTCCCACGCGTTATCATCCATGCTATATGTTAATTTGTCGGTGATGGTAAAATCTTCATTAGGCTTTGCAACTTTTCCTGTTCCTGCATTTTTAATCTTTATCTTTAATGCCATGATGGCTTGACCTGCCGTTTCTTCATCAACACTGGTTACGGTAATCGGCGCGCCGGAGACAAAAAAGTTTTTCTTTTCTTTGACGTTGCAAATCCTTGTGTCTTTAAGGTCTTCTTTGAGGCATACTTCTGGAATGATGAGGTAGGTTTGGTAATTGAAATCAAGATTGGCAAATAGTTTTCTCTCCATCGCTCCTGTTACGACAGGAAGATATTTTGCATCACTGCCGAAGCTGATGGTTTCTTCCCCTCCTGATGGGGTGAGTTCACTTATCTTTTCGATTGTTCCTTTGTTTTTTAATTGCCAGGAGGGTACATTACTTATTTCACTTTTGTCGATTCCTGCAAGTTCTACGGTAACGTCACTTGCTTTAAGGTCATATTCTCCTTTATTTCTGACCGTTACTTCAATTGGAAAGGTTTCGGTGTCAAAGATGCTGTAAATGCCGCCCTCTGCTACACCAAATGCCTCGAAGTTGGCGCTAATCCCTTGTGTTCCTCCTAAGAAAACGCCTTTGGTCTGCTGTTGCACTTGGTTGCCACCACAGGCGGTGAGCACAAGCAAACTTATTACTAAAACCGGTAGAAATAATGTTCTATTTTTCATGGTATCTCCCTCTTTTGTTTTGATTATACTGAAGGACACAAATAATTGATTAAGATAGTTGTGTCCTTCATATATATTGGCGGTCAATTATCGATTAATTATTTATGTCCACCACTATATATAGTTGGTTTACTACTATAATTTATGTTAAGATTATTATAGAAAGAATTAAGGTATTTAAAGGTTACTGGGATGCAGGAGATTTATTCTGGTGTTTTGACAATCTTTACTGTTTTTTTAAATGATTGGACGAAGTTGTAATCTAAGTCGATCATCAGTGGTGTTTCAAAGGCAGATGTGCCTGGAATGTTGAATTGGCAAACAATTTTTCCCTGACCGTTGTTTAACCTTACGATATGATCTCGTGGTTTACAATCAATGACAGAGCCACTGCCACTGCCTAAGTTGACGTTGTATGTTACTTTGTCAAGGTCTTTGTATTCAACGGAGGCTTGACCACAGTTTTGGATGTCACTATATGGACTTAAGACTCGACCTGCGGTGTTGAAGTTGACGACGTTAATCTCAAAGATGGCTTTTCCTCCAATCATGTTAACACCGACATAGCTTATTCCAACTGGACCTCCTTGTCCTCCTCCTACACTGACATCATGTGGTATACAGGTTTTTTGCTGAGGGGTCACTTGGTAAAATAAAGGATCGACACATACGGAGGGGTTAGCCCTGGTGTGATAGTTGTAGCAGGTGACGAAGTTCAGCGTGGGGTTATATTCAAAGACACCGGGAGGGAGGGAGACACCGGGCGATCTGAATTCAATCTGATTGATTCCTCCTTGGAGATTATAAACGTTTTTTCCTTCGAGTGTACCTGTATTTTCAGCGCAGGAGTGAGTGACATATCCTCTTATTATATTAGGGTCAAAACCAGTTACTTGGACAAAGCAGTCCCCCGTTCCTAAGTTGTGATTTCCTTTATTTTTGATTTCAAGAATGGTGATGAGTTCGTTCTGGTCGTAAATTAAGGGAGGAGGATTATTTGGAAGAACGGTTACTTCTACTCCTTGTGTGCCACTTTGCACTTGCTTTAATCTGGCTGCGGTGTCTATGGGTTTGTCGCCACCTGCAACCCTTCCTCCACAGGAGGTTAATAAAATAAGTAGAGTTATGATTACAAATGTGTAAATTACTTTTATCCCTCTTTTTGGCATAATTTTGTTAATTTACTAATTTATATAAGCTTTTTGGTGGGTAAAGATTATAAATCACGGGTTGTTTTGCGGAGGATATGACTTCGACTAAAATAATCCATCTGAAAGAGCAGTGTATCAGCTGCGGAGCTTGCGCTGCAATCAGTCCAGAATATTGGGAAATGGATCAGGAGGGGATGGCTCATTTGAAAGGTTCTGTCCAGAATGGTAAAGATTGGACATTGGTCGTTAAAACGGTTGAGGCGGCTGCGGCGAATAAAGAGGCGGCGGATGTGTGTCCAGTTAATATTATCAAATTGGAAGAGGAGAAGAAGTAGATCGACGGCACAATCCGAAAAGTGAGTGATGGCGAGCCGTCGCTGAAGCCGATTTCTCGATGAATTTTTGGTTATAAACAGAAATCGGATATGTTCCTGTAATATTACTAAGCTTCAGCGACTTTTTGGCTGGGCCATCACTCACAAAAAGGATAGTGCCAGTTCGACGAAAAGTATTTATATAATCTTAGGT
>Ga0233425_10010771_pt1 | contig 10960 bp, 8 predicted proteins | sample Watercolumn_Towu_2_FD_181712 | JGI IMG/M metagenome (GOLD analysis project Ga0233425, IMG submission 181712) | Freshwater microbial communities from Lake Towuti, South Sulawesi, Indonesia - Watercolumn_Towuti2014_140_MG | ecosystem: Environmental > Aquatic > Freshwater > Lake | place: Indonesia...
CTCCACACCGCGACTGGCGGCGATTCGCCCCCTGGGCAGAGACGGGACAGGGCCGTATGCTGCCGCCCCGTGTCCGCCACTCTGCGCAACGTCGCCGCGGTCGCCCTCGGGCTCGCCTTCGCGGCGTGCGGCAGCAAGAGCGGGCTGTCCACGCTGGTGCTCGACGCGGGCTCGCAGCCCGACGCCGCGGGCGACGCTGCGCTCGACGTCGCGGACGCCAGCGTCGAGGACGCCAGCCCGGACGTCGCCGACGTGCACGCCGAAGACGCGCTGCCGCCCATCGACGCGAGCGTGATCGACGTCGTCAAGCCCAACAACTGCGCGGACGCGGCCATCACGCTCGTCTACTTGTTCTCGGACGCGGGCAAGCTCCTGAGCTTCGACCCGGCGACGCTGGCCATCGCCACCATCGGCACGGTCGCTTGCCCGACGAGCCTGCAGCCGAACTCCATGGCGGTGGACCACCAGGGCGTCGCGTACGCGAACTTCACGGCGGGTGCGGCGGGCGAGATCTGGAAGCTCAGCACCGCCACCGCCAAGTGCACGCCGACCCCCTACAAAGCCCAGCTCGGCTTCCAGCGCTTCGGCATGGGCTTCCTGGGCGATCAGGACGGAGGCGAGGATCTCTACATCACCAAGTCGGACGGTGCGGGAGCCTTGGCGCGCGTGCTCCTGCCGAGCTTCCAGCTCGACTACAAGGGCGAGTTCTCGCCTGCGCTCTCGTTGTGCGAGCTCACGAGCCGTGGCGACGGTCAGCTCTTCGCGCTCTGCATGAAGACCTCGGGCGCGAGGCTCGCGCAGATCGACCCGCAGACCGCCAAGGTCATCGGCGCCGACGACCTCGGCGTAGGCAGCTCCACCAGCGCGTTCGCCTTCGCCTTCTGGGGTGGGAAGTTCTGGATCTTCACCGGCAACCAGGGCGTGGGCTCGACGGTGACCGAGTACGACCCGGTGCAGAAGACCGAAACCCAGGTGCTCACGACCCAAGAGGTCATCGTGGGCGCGGGGGTCTCCACCTGCGCGCCCATCGAGTGAGGCTCACTTCGCGACGAGCACCGTCCCGAGCGCCGTCGCCACCGCGACCATCGCGGCGTCGCCGTCGTCGGGCTCGATCATGAACGGGTCGTCGGGCTGGTCCAGGAGGCTCCGCTTCGAGGGGCTACTTGCAGCAGCGGAAGCCCAAGTCCGCCCGCGACGTGTCCGGGGAGTCGTAGGTCGTGGCCGTGCAGTCGAGCATCGAGATGAAGCCCGCCGGGCCGGCGTGCTGAAACGATCCGCCGCGGACCGCACACTGGCCCTGGTCGCAGTCGTCGGACCACTCGGAGACGTTGCCGCTCATGTCGAAGAGGCCAGGGTGACCACCCTCGCATCCGGGCAACGTTCCCACTGCGATGGGCGCGCCGATGCCCTTGTCTTTGCCGTTGCAGGCATCGGGGCGATAGGCGTTCTTGATCTCGGATGGATCGAATGGGTTTCCCCCATAGGGATAGAGCCGCGTCTCGGCGGCCGAGCACGCGCGGTACCACTCGTTCTTCTCCTCGTCGTTGTAGGCCTCGTGTGGATCGGCGACGGTGCCGCGCATTCCGCACAAGTGCTTGCCCGCCCACTTGCAGTAGGCGACCGCGTCGCAGTAGTCCACGTTCACGACGGGCAGCTGGCCGTCGCCTTGCTGCGGCCACTCCCCTGCGGGGACGAACGAGTCGTTGGTCGCGCAGCTCGCCGACTGACCGGCAGAGGTCGGGCTCTCGGCCAGGAATGCAGCATAAGCAGAGGCGGTGACCTCGGTCGCATCGATGGCGTAGCTCGAGCCGCTGGCAGGTACGGACACCATGCCCTCCGGCGGCGGCTCGGTGTCCGCCGACGAGCAGCTCGTACACGCCAGCAACAAGCCGAGGCTCAGGACGACGCGCGACATGCCCAAGCGTATCAGGCCACGCCGCTCCGAGCTCACGGGCACGAGTTGCAAGCCGAATACGCCTGCAGCGCGTCCAGGCGACCAGCAAGCTGCCCACGTGCAACTATTCCGCGATGGGCGGCGGGGCGTCCGGCAGCGTCCAGACGACGGGGCGGCTAGCCCGGTCCTTTGGACGCCCATGTGGCGGGGCGCATGCTCCCAGAGGGGACAGGCCGGGCCCGAGCCGCACGACGAGCGGGTAGAACGGCCACCACATCCGACTTGCGCGCGTTCTCTTGCCCGCGCATGGCTCACATGTTCCGGACAGGGACACACGACCCAACGCCGCGCAGTGGGTTTTCGAGAATCGAGATCACTCCAATGGCGGCGCTCGGCGGCGCGCCGGCGCTTCGGCGCGGCGGACTCACGCGGCTCCACGCACTTGCTTGGCTTGCGCCGACTTTGGCGACCTGATAGCCGATCGTCTGTCGCGGCGCCGGCAACGTACGCAATCGGCCTCTGTGCGCCGTCGGAAGGAGTCCCAGTGGCCAGGTCGAAAAGAACCATCGTGTGGACCGTGCTCGGCTGTGCGGTGACGGTGACCTCAATCGGCGAAGGCGACGCGTGGGCGGGTGCGGACGCGCCGACCAAGGTTCGTTCGCAATTGAGCGCCATCCGTTCGAAACAGCCGATGGTGGGCGAGTCGTCGGGCCCTTCGCTTCTGACCATGCCCGTGAGCGAGTCGGAATCCCACGTGACCATTTCGTATGCCAATGGCGGGGACGGTTATGCGTTCTGCGCCACCGTGAGGAACTCGGGCTCCTCCCCCATCGCCAGTGGTGGCTACGTGCATTTCGAGGCCTACGTGGGGGCGCTCGTCCCGTGGTCGAACTCCGCAGCACAGGACGTCGCGATCGGCAGTGTTGCCCCGCACGAGGCGCGCAAGGTCTGCACGACCGCAAACCTCCCGGGCTACCCGGCCAGCAGCACCCCGTTGAAGAAGTTGCCGACCTTCATCGCCTGGATCTACGGCGCGCCCAACAACGGCAAGGGCGTGAGCTTGTGGCCCGCCCACCACGGCAGCCTGCACGGCAAGCCCAGTACTCCGGTGCCCACGCTTCGAATCGAGAAGGTCGAGGCTCGCGAACCCGTGAGCCCCGACCTCCGAGTCGCGGTGGTCGTGCGCAATGCGGGCGCCGGCCCGGCGACGGGCGCGAAGTTGGTCGCCACAGGGAAGAAAGGCGCAAGCACCTACGCGACGAAGTCGGTCACCGTGGACGTGCCGAAGGGCGCGACCAAGACGGTGGAGTTGTCGATTCCCCCGCCCGGCGGGAACCTCTTCAGCGACTTTCGCGACGTGACCGTCTCGGGGTGGAACATTCGAGTCGAAGCGTCGATCATGGGCGTCCCGAACGACGGCGCATACGGAGTCGTCGACCGGGTGGCCTGGAGGATGAGCCCGGCGAGTTTCTGACCCATTGGCCCGGGCCCGCGAGGCTGCAGTCTACCTCGCCAGCCTCCAGAGGCCCCCTGCGCCAGACCAGAACAGCTGCGAGTCGTCGACCGCGACCGAGCTGGCATCCCCGTCGTGGAGCTTCTCGGCGGCGCCGCCGGACTTGGGCAACCGGTAGACGCCGGCCGTAAAGCCGTCGTCGGCGACGTAGACGTACGCTTCATCCACGACCAAGCATCGGTGATAGCCGCTGAGCCCGTAGTCGAATGTCGCACCACCGGGGATCTTGGATACGCGATGAACGCTCCCCGTGTAAGTCGTCCAGTACAGGTAGGCCTCGTCGACGGCGGCGCACCAGGCCTCGGGGTCCGCGGGCGCCAGCGCCTCGACTGCACCACCGCCTTTGGGAACGCGCGCCATGCTCTGGTTCCCGGCGAAGTAGAGGTGGCTGTCGTCCGCCGCAAACGCTGCAAAGCGGGTCCTGTCCCACGCCAGCTCGGTCGCGGTCGACGCACCGTGCGGGAGGGCATTGATCCCGTTCGAAAAAGTGTTGGCCCAGTAGACGCCATTGCCATCGACCAGGACGGTCCATGGCGAGCCTTGGTCTTGCGCCAGTGCTTGAGCAGCGCCGCCTGTGGCCGGACCCCGCAGAATCCGGCTCTCCCAAGCGGTCGGTCCCTGTTCGACGAAGTAGACCTCACCCGAATGGACGCTGACCCCGAGCGCGGCGCCGATGCCCGAGAGCAAGGTCTCCGTGGCACCACCGCACTTGGGAACCCGGATGATCTGCCCGTCAGGGGCCGCCCCAGCGGCGTACACGTACTGCGTGTCCAGCGCGATGAAGTTCAGCCCGGGCGGCCCGACCTGAGCGACGAGGGTCGGGACCTTCGCCTCGGCGCAGGCGCTCGGCGCCGCATCCCCACCGGCATCGATGACTCCCCCGTCAGTCGACGACTCGGACGTCGTGCCACCGCAAGCCGTGGCGACCAGCATGCAAGCGCAGACGAGCCGGAAGCCCATGGCGACCGCGCTCACGGCGTGACCGTCACCGCCCGGAAGTAGACGAAGCCACCCTTCGCGCTCACCTTCCAGTCGCACTCGCCGGCCGTCGGCACCTTCCACGCCGTGGCGGGGGAGTCGCTGAACGCCGCCGGGCTGACGCTGGCCGACTTCAACGGGTAACTGCCCACCGTCTGGGCGCAGGCCTCGAACGAGGCCGTCCCCACGCCGGCCTCCGCCGACGTGGCGAGCTGGACGTTGATGCTGGTGATGCCCTTGAAGCGGCCCCAGACGGCGGCGCCGTCGGAGATCTTGGTCACCTGCTCCGTGCAACCCGCGGCGCAGCTCGCCCCACCTTCGCTCGGCGGCAACGTCGTGGCGTCCTTGTGCAGGAGCGGGACGAACTCGACGTAGCCGCTCCACTTCACGTAGGCGCTCTCCTCGTCGAAGGTTCGTCCCGGGTGCAGGTACTCGGCGACGATGCCGCCGTCACCGGGGCTGCCACCGGCGCTGCTGCCCCCGGAGCCGCTGGCGCCGGAGCCGCTGGCGCCGGAGCCGCTGCCACTTTCGCCCGCGCTCGAGCCGGCGCCCCCGGCGCCCCACGACGAATCGCCGATGCCGATCACATCGGAGCCGGCATCCCCCGGGCTGCCGCCGCCCCCCGCTCCCGTGCCGGAGAGGTCTTCCTCGCCTCCGGCGCACGCGCCGGCGCCCACGCCGAGCGCGAGGCCGAGGACGCGAAGACTTCGGCTCGCACCTCGACCCGTCACGTGACGAGCCTAGCACCGCCCGCGGCGACCGACAGCAGCTCCGACGGCCTGATGCCGAGCGGCATCGCATGACGCTCGCGCGATCCCGCCCGCCTGCGCGTGTGGCGGCAGCGACATGCGAGGCGACGCTATTCGAGCTTCCGTCGCCGGCGCAGCGCCAGCGCCAAGAGGCCGAGCCCGGCCACCGAGAACCCTCCGCACCCCGAAGCACGCGCCGCGAATACGCAGCCTCCGCCGCCGGAGGCGTTCACCTCGCCCTCCCCGTTCGCGCTGCCTCCGTTCCCGCCGCCGAAACCCCCGCCGCTGAAGCCTCCGCCGCCGGCCGATGCGCCTCCGCTGCCGGAGGTTCCGCCGCCGCCGCCCGAGGCTGAGGTGGGCGGCCAACCTTGGCTGCCGTTCCACTCGGCCAGCCTGGCGTTGATCTTCTTGGTGTTGTCCACCAGCGTGATCTTCGAGCCGACCGGCGGATACTCCTCGATCTTTTCGGCCCACGGCATCAGGCTGTCCCAAGGCGGCAGCCCGGTCCCGTCGAGGGCCATCTCACGCTGGTCCGGAAAGATCAGAGCGCGCTGCCCATTACACGCGATGCGCTGCGTGGCGATCTGGCTCGGGTCCACCGGCGGCTCGCCCGGCGCGGCGCGAAAGATCGGATCTTCGGTCATCTCGGCGGGCGAGATGGTGGTGTAGAGCCGCGTCAAGTACGGCCAGGTGTCCAGGAGCGCCTTGGCGTGGGCGCCCGGATCGACGATGCGCTGCTTCAGCGTCGCCGCGAATTCAGCCGCATTCCACTTGGTTTGATCGATCTTCGCCAGGTTGCAGCTCAGGCAGCCGTAGAACTGGTAGTCGGTCATGCCAGCCGGAATTGGCAGGTAGTCGGCCAAGATGCCGGCGATGAGCGGGTGCTGGTAGACACATTGATTGCTGCCGCACCACATCAGGAGCTGCTGCGTGAGCGTGGTGACGACGTTCTCCGGCGCGATGCTCTGAAAGGCCGCGGCGTTCCAGGCCGAGCTCCAGATCCCGAACTGCGGCACCGTGCTGCTCGTTCCGGCGTATTCGGTCACGAAGGCGTGGCCGTTGGCGACCGCGCTGTCCACGCCGAACGTGACGGCCTGTTTGTAGTTGCTCCCGAGCGACAGCCAGTTGAGTCGCGCCGGGTTCAGCGTCACGTGCTTGTAGTTGACGGGTACGGCGCGGTCCTGGGCCAGGAAGAAGGCGCGGACCGCCATGTCTTCGGTGGCGGCGACGCGGGTCAGCTTCAGCGGCACGCACGGCTCGTTCCCGGGGTACTCGAAGACCAACGGGTGAATTTCGTCGAGGCCGGCGCCGCCGGTGAGCTTGATCGCGACGAAGACGTAGTTCTTGCTGACGTAGTCTTGGAGGATGCTGGGGGCGGTGGGGATGTTCTGGTAGTTGTTGTTCTTCAGCCAGTCCACTACCTCGACCGCGGTACCGCCCTTGAGGACCACGACCTGGAAGGCGCCGACGACCTTTTCGTAGACGACCTGCGTGCCCCCGCTGCCCCCGGAGCCTCCGGCGCCGCTGCCGCCTCCGGAACCTCCGAAGGAAGTCGAGCCGCCGGTGCCACTGCCACCCGCGCCACACTGATCCACCTGCGTCTGGAGCGCATAGGTCGGCACCGTCGCGCCGAGCAGGCGCGTGAACAGCGGCTGCGAACCGATGGTCACCTCAGGGACGTCCTGCATCGGGACGATCCACGCGAAGCGCTCTGCCGAGCCCTGATACTGGATCTGGACGTGCGCTTCGACCGTCTTGCCGTCCAGCACGAACAGGATGTTCTCGCCGGATTGGTCCACCGGCATGGCTTGGGGCCCGGTGTCGCAGAATGTCCCGCCGCAGGCGTCCGCGGCGCGGGGACCGAGCGCAGCCGTTGCCGCGAGGCAGCTCAACCATCGTCGAAACCGCATGCCCATGGCGACCAACCTTCCGAGCCCAGTCTACAGGGCCCGCCTCCGAATCACCAACCGCCGCGCGGCGCGTCTACTGAAGCAATGAGCGCGCTCACTGACGGGGCGTGATCCCGATCGCCACCCGAGCGAGGCTCACGCCGGAGCAGAGGCCGCCAGTCCAAGTAACTCCTTGCCGAGCCGAGCCCCGCCGTCGTACGACTGACGGTCGATGAATTCTGGAGATCCCCCGCGTCGCCGTCTGACTCCCCCGCCGCTGCCGGTCATGGCAGTGCGCGAGCTCGAGTACGACGAGACCGGTGAGCGCATCAGCTTCGTGCCCGAGGACGACATCGAAGGGGGCCGGCTGTTCGTGATGTTCGACCGGCTGAAGCACGACGACTACGAGGGAGCGTTTCTGGTCGCGCAGAGCTTGCTCGCGCTCGAGCCCCACCACCGGGACGCGCTGCAATGCAGGGACATGTGCATCCGGGAGCTCCAGCGGCTCTACATCGCGCGGGTCGGGAACCTGGACCGCGTCCCGCAGCTCGCCGTGGAGCCCGAGCGCGTGGCGCACTACGTCTCGGACGAGAAGGCGCGGCACCTGCTCGAGCACGTGGACGGGATCAAGCCGCTCGGGGCCATCATCGAGCGCTCGGAGCTCCCACCCGTCGAGGCGCTCGGCCTGCTGACGGGGCTGTACCTGCGCCACGTCGTCGAGTTCGAAGACGAGTGACGCGCCCGAGCGCTACTCGGTGACCGAGAGCTTGGCGGCGCCCTCGGCCGCGCGGTGGACGTCCCAGGCCAGGGCGCAGCTGTCGATGCCGCTCGCCAGCTCGGCGCGCGCCGGCGCCGATATCCAGGCCGGATCGACGCGTCGCCGCAGGCGCAGGAGCAGCCTCTTCAGCCGGAGGTCCACCAGGCCCACGCGCACGTCGTGAGGGCGCTCGCCGTCGAGCTCCGTGGGACCCGGTTCGTGGTTCGGCTCGTCGACGACGATCCAGAGATAGCGAGCGCGTGCGCCGGCCTTGGCCCGCGCGCGCGGCGCGCGCTCGAAGTCCCGAGCCAGAGCGTCGAGCTTCGGCATGGAGTCCGCCGCGCGCACCCGCGCCGCCCAGTCGGGACCGAGCAGCGGGAGGCCCACGAGCAGGTCGTGAAGGCGCTCGGCGCCCAGCGCTGTGGCCGCGCGGCCGTTCACGGCGGCACGCGCCTTGGCGCGCAGCTCGCGCTCCGTGCGCGACGCGGGCGGTGCCTTCAGACACAGGGCGAAGGCATCGAGATACGACTGCGCCGCGCTCTCCTCGACTCGCCCGGCCAAGCTGGGGAGCGCAGCCCTGAAGTACAGGACCGGCTCCGCGACGCGCGCGAGAAAGGCGCCGGGTGCCCGGAGCTCGTCGTCGAGCAGATCGCCCGTGTAGGCTCCGCCGAGCGCCGGCAGCCAACCGAGCACCCGGCTCGTCGCGCCGAGCTCCTCCGGGGTCAGGTCGCGAGACTCCTCGACGTGGTGCTGGAGCAGCTCCGCGCGGCGGGTCTCCAGCGCGCGCCGCGCGCGGGAGTACGCCACGGCGATGGACACCACGGCAGCCACGAGCGCGAAGGCCGTGGCGAAACGCAGCGCCGACCTCAGCCCCAGCCTGGCCCTCCCGCCCCGGAAGGCGCGCCCTTCGACGCTGGCGCGGACGCGCTCCGCGAGCTCCGGCGACATGCGCCGCGTGACGAGCAGCGTGGGCATCAGCCGGACGCTTCCCCGCGCGAGCCCGCGAAGCGGCGCAGGTTGTTCTCGATCAGGGCGAGCAGCTGATCGCCGGTGACCCCGAGGCGCTCCGCGGTGTGTCCGGCGAGCGACGTGGTGGCGACACCCGGCACGAACTGGTAGGTCGCGCGGCGCTCGGGACCGAGCTCCACCTGCAGGAACTCGAGCTCCGTGAACCTGCGCTCGCGGGCGAGGCGGCCGGCGAAGGTCAGGAAGTGGGTGGTGATGAAGCTCTGCGGCGAGAGCTTGCTCAGCATCTCGATCACGAGCTCGAAGATCTCCTCGCCCTCGGAGGGGTTGGTGCCGGAGCACAGCTCGTCGAGCAGCACCATGGCGCCCGGCGGCAAGCGCTCGAACAGGCTGCGGATGCGGACCAGCTCGGTGCCGAGCCGGCCTTCGGCTTGGTCCGCACGCGTCTCCTGGATGAGCGACATCACCAGCGACGACGTCGGCGCGAGGGAGCCCGCGCGCGCAGGGATGAACGCCCCGGCCTGCCCGAGCAGCTGCGCGAGGCCCAAGGACTGCAGGAGCCGCGTCTTCCCGCCCGAGTTGGGGCCCGTGACCAGGATGGTGGCAGCGAGCCGCTCGCTCTTCAGGTCGCACGGCACGGGCTGGATCCCGGCCAGGAGGAGCAACGGGTTGAACAGGCCCTCGAGAGCGCGCGGCGCGTCGGGCGAGACGAGCTCGGGCAGACACACCTCGAGGCCGGCGGCCCGAGCCTGGTCACGGAACGCGAGCGCCCCCAGGTAGAACTCGAGGTCCCCGAGGAGCTGGACCAGCGCGACGAGCTCGCTCTCGAATCCCATGAAGACGGCGTCCACCAAGCGCGTCATCACCTCCCCGTCGCTGAAGCGATAGCCGCGAAGAAACAGCTCGGCCTTGGCGAGCCAGCGACGCCAGGGCGGGTTCACGAAGGGGTTCTCGCCGTCCTCCGCGATGCTCACCACCTCGAAGCCGCGGATCCGCCCGTCGGCGCCGACGCCCACCTTCAAGCTCAAGGTGGCCAGCCGCTCGTCGTAGCGCAGCAGGTCGGAGAGGGAGCGGTAGGGCTCGCTGGTCAGGATCTGGCCTCCCCAAACGCTCAGCGCGGCGAGCCCCGTCCGACTCGACGCGAAGCCCACGGCGAGCAGATCGAAGACCTCCTTCACGGCGAGCAAGAGATCGAGCTGGCGCCGCGCGGGGTCCCAGTTTCGCGCGCCGCTCGTGTTCTCGAACAGGCCACGCACACGAGCCAGCGCCCAGTAGAGCTCCTCCAGCCGCTTCCTGAGCTCGGGCGTCGTGGCGAGCTCCGCGAGGATGGCGCGCCGGTGCTCGAGCGTCCCGCGATCACTCGGCGGGTGAGCGAGGAGCCGCACGAGGTGCTCGCCGGCGATGGGCCCTTCGACTTTGCCCACCCGGATCTTGAACGCGCCGGCCACGAAGCGGCGCAGGAAGAGGTCTCCCTCGAACGCCGCCGCATCCCAGCTGGACGGGGCGAGCTCGGCTTTGGCCAGAGCCTCCTCGAACAGGCCACCCGCGACGCCGCCGGCGAAGGCCAGGTTCAGATCCAGCCGGGTCTTGTCCAAGTCGATGCGAAGACACGGCGTGGGGTGCAGGAGATCGGGGCACGGGGCGAGCTCGGTCTTCATGGGGATGGCGTTTCATGGACCCCGGCGGCGCGGTCGCGTTGGGTGGGTGTCATTTGTAGGGATTCGGCCCGCCGACCTCGTCGCTCAGGACCTTGCCGTCGAGGCTCACGGTTCCCCGCCAGCCGTACGCGGTCTCCGAGGCGTCCTTGTAGATGTGGCCCGCGAGCGTGAGCGTGCCCCCGACCAACCGGACGTCCTGCGGAAACGGCGTGTGGTCTCGGCCCTCGCCTCGCAGCCGGGTGTCCCAGAGCTTGCCCCCGCTCGCGTCCAAGCGCACGAGGCGAGCGACCGAGCCGCGCGCGGGGTGCACGTACGACAGGATGTAGACGACGTAGCCGTCCGCCAGCTCGACGGCGCTCGCCCCCTCGTAGTCGAGGAAGCCCGCCGCCTTGTAGTCCTTCTCCCACTGTTTCTTGCCGCTCGGGTCGAGCTTCGCGACGACTGGCCGCGAGACGCCCACCTGGTACTTGCCGGGAGGCCGGCGTGTCCCGACCACGACGAAGCCGCCGTCGCGGGTGCGCACGATGGGCGCGAGGTAGCCCTCGGCGTTGCCGAT
>Ga0233425_10010772_pt1 | contig 10956 bp, 9 predicted proteins | sample Watercolumn_Towu_2_FD_181712 | JGI IMG/M metagenome (GOLD analysis project Ga0233425, IMG submission 181712) | Freshwater microbial communities from Lake Towuti, South Sulawesi, Indonesia - Watercolumn_Towuti2014_140_MG | ecosystem: Environmental > Aquatic > Freshwater > Lake | place: Indonesia...
AGGCCTTGGGGTTGGAGGGGAAGTTGAGGGTTATGGATTTGAATGAGTTGGTGCTGAAATCGGTAGCAGAAGAGAAGCGGGAAGAAGGAAAATGAAGCAGGCGAAGGGGATTCCGATTTTTTGTTGTCCAAAGGTTATCCCGAGAGATGCTCCGGCCCAAAAGCAATTTTTTTTCTTAAATGTTGCATCGTCTGGAGATGTTTTCCAACTTTTATAAAGGCCTGCTTTGAAAAATGAATTTGAGTCCTGTTGGGATAATGGGATCTTGGCCAAAGATGGGCAACAAAAAATCGGAATCCCCTTCGCCTGCTTTAAAGGGAAAATAAATTTTTGATAAAATGAAATAGCGCATAGGCACTCATAAGCAAGAGAAACAGAAAGAGGAAGGAACAAATACTATGAATGAAATAGTCATTTTGGTTGAAACCAAAGAAGAAGGGGTGGATAAGAAGACCCTGGAACTCCTTCGCGGCGGCAACGATCTGGCTAAAGAGGGTGGCTTGACCCTTTCGGCCGTAGTCGCCGGATCGGAGACAACCCCTGCGGCGGAGGCCTTGACCGCCTATGGCCTCGGCAAAATTTATAAACTGGAACATCCCCTGCTCAAAGACTTTCAGCCCGATGCCTGGGTGGCGGCTTTGGAATGGTTCTGTAAACAGGTGGGGCCGACCATTTTCCTGTTCAGCCATTCTTTCATCGGAAAGGAAATCGCCCCTCGGGTGGCCTATCGATTGAATACGGACCTGACCACCGATTGTATTGGTTTGAGCATCGACCCTCAAGATGGTCTGCTAATCCGCACCAAACCGATTTACGGCGGGAACGCTATAGCGACTCTAAAATGTGCCGGTCAGCCCCAGATGGTTACGGTCAGGAAAAATACCTTCGAACCTCTGGAGCTGACATCCTCTTCCGGTGAGACGGTGGTCCTGGCCCCTCCGCTCGATGAATCCATTATTCGAGTCAGATCATTGAAAACGATGACGGAAGAAGTGGTTGAGCTGGATAAGGCCAATGTGGTCATCTCCGGCGGACGAGGGATATCCGAAAAGGAGGATTTTGAACTTCTGATCGCCCTGGCCCAGACCTTAGGGAAGACCCATGGGAATGTCATGGTCGGATGCAGCCGTCCGGTAGTGGATAAATGCTGGATGTCTTCGGACCGTCAGGTGGGCTTGACCGGTTCAATCATCGCTCCGGACACCTATCTGGCCGTGGGTATCTCCGGGGCCATTCAACACCTGGTAGGCATGATCCGTTCTAAAAAGATTATTGCCATTAATACCGATCCCGGATGCAATATGTTTAAAGTGGCCGACTACGGGGTGGTGGAGGATTATAAAGAGTTCCTGCCGGTCCTGGTCAAGAAATTGGAGGAACGTTTATGAAAGAGCCGAACATTATCGTCTGTGCCAAACAGATTCCCGATCCGGAAGCCCCTTTTTCCAACGTCAGCGTCGATGTGGATAATAAGGAGGTGCTGGTGGATGCACCTAATGTCATCAGCCCCTATGATGAAAATGCCCTGGAGGCGGCCATTCGCATCAAAGAGGAACTGGGGGGGAAAATAACCGTTTTGAGCCTGGGACGCAAGGTCTCCGATACGGTGTTGCGTAAGACCCTGGCGGCCGGGGCCGATGCCTTGATCCTTCTGGATGATGCGGCCTTTGAGCGATTGAACAGCCTGTCCGTGGCCTTTGCCCTCTCCCAGGCCATTCAAAAGATCGGGGCTTATGATTTGATCCTCACCGGAAGGCAGGCCGGGGACTGGGATTCCGGTCAGGTGGGCCTGATCCTGGCGGAGATGCTGAACATCCCGGCCATCAGTCTGGCCCGTTCGGTCAAGATAACGGACGGCAAGGTGCTGGTAGAGAAGACCGTACCTGTGGGTTATGAGGTGGTTGAAGCTTCATTACCGGCTCTGGTCACAGTGAGCAATGAGGTGGGGGAACTACGCTATGTCTCCCGAACCAAGATGATGGCCCTGCTCAAACGGCCGGCACCGATTCCTAAATGGGGGGCCGCACAGTTGGTGGATAGTCCGGACAAGCTCCGGTCGATCAATCTGGTGGAATTGGCCCCGCCGCCGAACATGGGGCGGGAATGCCGGATCATCGAGGGCGGTTCCTTGGAGGATAAGGCGGCCAACCTGGCGGCGGTATTTATGGAGATCAGATAAGGATAGAAAAACCTGGTTCAAGGTTCAGGGTACAAGGCGTACGGAAAACCTTGAACCATAGACCTTGGACCATAAACCATTCATTAATATTTATTATCAAATACAGAGGGAGGTAATGCGATGTCTGACAAAGTGTACGATGCGGTCATTATCGGAGGAGGTCATCACGGCACAACAATCGCCCCTTATTTGGCCAAAGCCGGCTTGAAGGTCGGGGTTTTTGAGCGCCTGGATCATTTGGGCGGGGGAGCGGTCACGGAAGATCTGCCTGCTCCGGGATTTCGGGGTAATTTTTGCGCCCATTTTACCCGCTACTACGGCCATCCGGCCTATAAGGAATTCAACCTGCGGGAAGAAGGTTTGGAATATACTTTTCCGGATACCAATGAAGCCATCATCTTCGATGATGACACCAGTTATATCGCCTATGCCGCTTTTACGGTCGTGGATCCCCAAACCGGTGAGTCCAAATTTAACGAGGCCAATGTCAAAAAGACTTATGACCAGATCGCCCGTTTTTCCAAAAAGGATGCCGAGACCTATCTGGATCTGACCGAGAAATATAAAAACAAATGGCGGGCCGCTTTCCACAAATACCGCTATTCGCCGCCCACCCCTTATGGCGTGCCAGATGCTTTGGAAGAACTCTGTAATGATCCCGACAGCGGTCTGGATGTGCCCATGCAATTTATGACCTGCAAGCAGATCGCCCGCTATTTCTTTGAAAGCGACGAGCTGCGCATCTTGACCCTGAGGGGCTACCTGACTTCCTGGGGCTGTTTCCCGGATGATGTGCCCGGCCTGATGGTCACCATCGCCACCATTCACCTGACCTTGGGATGGGAGCCGGCGGCCATTGCCAAAGGAGGGACCGGAGCCATCACCAGCGCCCTGGTTTCCGTGGGCCGGAAACTCGGTGTCGATTATCATCTCAATTCCGAAGTGCAGCGGGTGCTTATGGAAGGCGGCAAGGCTACAGGCATCAAACTGCTGGACGGCACGGAGGTGCTGGCCCGTCAGTTAGTGGTTTCCGATAACGCTTCTCCGCAACTCTTCCTGCGCTTGATCGGTGAAGACCGGATCACCGAAGACATGAAGCGTAAGGCCCGGGTCTATCAGTTTGATCGAGGCGAGCTCTTCTGGGGCACAGTGGGGGTCCACGAACTGCCGAATTACAGGGTGGCCAAAGACAATCCCGATATCAATGCCGTTCCGCGGACTTATTTTTGTCCCAAGGATCTCGGGTTTATGGAAGATAAATATCAGCATGAAATTTTCCTCTTCGGCATGCCTTCAAAGATGTTTATCCTCACCGCCCCGGACAGCATTTGGGACCGCAGCCGGGTGCCGGAAGGCAAGTATTCCCTCCATGTGGAGGAATTCACCTGTCCGGCCCGTTTATTCTCCCGGAAGGAGTGGAAACAGATGACCCTGGAATTTGTCGATGCCATGTTTGAACAATGGGCCCAATATGCCCCCAACATGACCAAAGACAACCTCATCGTCCACCGGATCACCAACCCCACGGATATTCAGGATACCCACCTGGATATGAAGGAGGGGGGCTGGTGCGAAGGAAACGTGGCCGGTGTGCAGAACGGACGCTTCCGCGGCCTGCCCGGCGGGTATCGGACCTTTGTCAAAAACCTCTATATGTGCTCCTCCGGGGTCTATGGCGGACCAGGCATCGGACGCGGGTCGAGCTATAACTGCTATAAGGCTATCGCCGAGGATTTTAAATTGCCTCAACCTACCTATTAAAAAAGATCGGTTCAAGGTTCAAGGTTTAAGGTCTAAGGGAAAACAAGGCCTTTAACCTTGGACCTTGCTCCTTGAACCATTTTTTTATAAGAGGCCCGACTAAATCCCCCTCACTCCCCCTTTTCCAAAGGGGGAAGTTTTTCTCCTCTCTTTTGTAAAGGGAGGTGGGGAGGGATTTGTTAAAAACAGATCAACACTTATCGTTGATCAGGTTTTTATGAGGAGAAATAATGGAAGTCATACAATTCCGCCTTAACGGGATTCCGCGGAAGGTGATTACCGATCCCGGAAGGATGCTGATTGCAATCATCCGCAAAGATTTGAAATGCACCGGAACCAAAGAAGGCTGCAGTGCTGGCCATTGCGGGACCTGCACGGTTTTGCTGGACGGTAAGCCTGTGCTCTCCTGTAAAATTCCCATATCAAAAGTCCGGGGGAAATCCGTAGTGACTATTGAGGGATTGGGCACACTTGACCATCCCCACGCCCTGCAGATGGCCTTTGCCAAGGCCGGGGCCATTCAATGCGGGTTTTGCACACCGGGTATGATTCTGCGGGCCAAGGCCCTGCTGGATGAACATCCAAAGCCGGACCGGGCCTTGATTGAAAAGACCTTGCAACCTCATCTCTGCCGCTGTACCGGATATCAGAAAATTTTTGAGGCCGTTGAACTGGCCGCGGATATGCTGAGTGGAAAGACCGGCCCTGTGACCCTCAAAACCGACGGAGGGCTTATCGGTAAACCGGTGGTGCGGATCGATGCCCTGGAAAAGGCCACGGGCACGGCTTTGTACGCTGATGACCTTCCCTTAGAGGGGTGCTGCTTCCTGAAGGTCCTGAGGAGCCCTCAGGCCCATGCCCGGATTTTGGACATTGATAAAAGCGAGGCCGAGCAGGCCCCCGGGGTGCTGGCCATCTTTACCGCTGCCGATGTGGAGGGAACCAATATCCTGAAGATGGCCGGCGACGATCAACCCTTGCTCTGCCGGGATAAGGTTCGCTTTAAAGGTGATCCGGTAGCGTTGGTGGCGGCCCTCTCCGAAGCCGAGGCCTTGGAGACCTTGGATTTGATCAAGGTCTCCTACGAGATCCTTGAACCGGTACGCACTCCAGCCGAGGCCCTTCGGGATGGGGCGCCACAGGTCCATGACGGACAGAATAATGTCTTTTTTAAACAACCCATTGTTTTCGGGAAAGGAGAGAAGAGATTCAAAGAAGAAGAGGTAACGGTGGAGGCCCACTATTCAACTCAGACGGTGGATCATGCCTACTTAGAGCCTGACTCGGGGATCGCCTTCGTTCAGGAAAACGGGCAGGTGGCCCTTATCTCGGGAAGCCAGAATATCCATGCCCATCAAAAGACCATTGCCGGGGCACTGGGACTTCCCCTTGCACAGCTCCGGATCATTCAACCGCCTATGGGGGGCGCCTTTGGCGGGCACCTGGATGTCTCGGTGGGTGCATTTCTGGCCCTGGCTGCCTGGAAACTGAAACGGCCGGTGAAGTTGATTTATTCCCGGGAAGAAGTCTTCCAGGCCACGACCAAGCGCCATCCCTTTGCCCTGGATATCAAAATCGGGGCGACAAAAGAGGGCGCCTTTACCGGCCTTCAGGGCGAAATAATGGCCGACGGCGGGGCCTACCAATCCTTTTCCAAGAGTGTGACCACCCGAGGACTGGCTCATGCCAGCGGGCCTTACCGTTTTCAATGGGCCAACCTGATGGGGAAGGCGGTTTATACCAATACGGCTATCCGCGGGGCCATGCGCGGTTTCGGCGTACCCCAGACTATTTTTGCCCTTGAATCGGCAGTGGATGAACTGGCCTTAAAATTGGGGATCGATCCCCTGGAAATCCGTCTCAGGAATGCCTTTGTGCCTAATGATACGACCATCTGCGGGCAGACCCTGATCGATGCCTTCGGTTTTCGGGAATGTCTGGAGACCCTGCGCCCTCATTATTTGCGGGCCCTGGAAGAGGCCGGAAAAGAAGGAACACCTGAAGTCAAACGGGGTGTGGGTCTGGCGGGGATCTGGTTCGGGCCGGGCCGCAGTGCCCCGGATCAATCCGAGGCCTGGGCGGAGCTTTTACCGGATGACCGGCTGCAGATCTGGATCGGGGCGGCTGATATGGGCCAGGGGGCCGAGACCCTCTTTTGGCAGGTGGCGGCTGAGACTATGGGGTTTCCCCTGGAACGGGTCCGCGTCTGCACCACCGATACCAATCATACCCCGGACGGTAATTTTTCCGCCGGAAGCCGGCAGACCTATGTCTCCGGCCGGGCGGTCCAGATGGCCGTGGAAGAATTGAAAAAGGCCATGGCGGAAAACGGCGTCAGCGAATATGAACAGATGAAGGCCAAAGGACTCCCTACACTCTACAAGGCCGTCAACCGGCCGGAAACGACCAAGCTCGATGCCGAAGACGGCAGCGGCGTCCCCTGGGAAACCTACTCTTTCGGCGTCCAAATGGCCGAAGTGGCCGTTGAAGTGGAGAGCGGAAAAGTAAAGGTCCTGAAGGTGACGTCGGTCAACGATCTGGGAACGGTCATTAACCGGCAGATTGTGGAGGGACAGATCCATGGGGCTATTGTTATGGGTCTGGGTTATGCCCTGACCGAGGAATTCATCTGCGAGACCACCGAAAATTTTGCCCAGTTCCGCATCCCCCGGGCCAAGGATGCCCCCCAAATGGAAGTGATCACCCTGAACATTCCCCGGAAGAAAGGCCCCTTCGGGGCCTCGGGAACGGCCGAGTACGCCGATGCCCCGACCGCTCCGGCCATTATGAACGCCATTGCTCAGGCCTGCGGGGCCCGTATTCGGGACCTCCCGGCTACTGCCGAAAAGGTCAGGACGGCTTTGATCCAAGGTTCGGGAAAATAATAGTGAGAGGATAATTCGTTCCCATATGGTCAGCGTTTCTCAAAAGAAGAAGAAAATGAAAGTCAATCTGTAACCGTAGGGGCGGGTTTCAAACCCGCCCTTTTGAGCAAAGAGGCGGAGATAACCCGAGGGGTTTCCGTCTTCTATTGAATCCTCCGGATTCTTGTATTCAAGCGTGTGTCCTAACCGATCATGACGCCTCCCCAAGGTTGATTGCCATTTCTTCCCAAGAATGATATAAAAGCATATCTGGAGGAATTATGCTGCTCAAGCCCGATTGCATCCCCTGTATTTTGAAAATGTCCGCCTCGGCCATCCGGAACCTGACGGATGATGAAGGAGTCCTGAAGGACCTGACCATCCGCATCCTCCAAATCCCGGCCTTGCAGGGACGGGAATGGAATATCCCCAGCCCGGAAGTGATTAAAGGGGTTATGACGGTCATCAATGAGGCCTTCAAAACCAATGATCCCTTTCAAGGTTTGAAAGCGGAGCAGAACCGCAAGGGATTGGAGCTCTACCCGACACTAAAACAGATGGTCAAGGCCTCAGCCGACCCCTTGTTTACGGCCGCTAAAATGGCCGTTATGGGCAATTTCATCGACCTGATGATCTCTGATCGTTCTATTGAACCGGCCAAGACTTTGGAACAGGATCTGAACAGTCTTTCTATTTCGGAAAGGGTTTTTCAGGGGTTTAAAGAGAAATTACAAAAGGCCAACCTTCTGCTTTATATCGGAGATAATTCCGGTGAAGTCGTTTTTGATAAGGTCTTGCTTGAAACAATTAAAGAAGTGATGGATACGGAAATCGTTTTTGCCGTCCGGGGTGAGCCGGCTTTAAACGATGTGACCATGAAGGAGGCCAAGCAGGTGGGGCTGGACGACCTGGTGCGTCTGGTTGATAATGGCCAGAAGGAGCCCGTACCGGGGACGATGCTGGCCAATTGTTCCGACGAATTCAGGAGATTATTCCATCAGGCCGATCTGGTTGTCTCTAAAGGGGGGGGGAATTTCGACACCCTGGATGAAGAAAAAGATCACACCGCGAACATCACTTTTATGCTTCTGGCAAAGTGCCATCCTTATTGTCAATATTTTCAAACACAGATGTATCAGCCTATAATGGCCAATGTGTTTCACTAGTTCTCGTCCGGAAATGGCCTTTCCGGTTGATCGCCGGATGGCCATTTTTATCAAAGGACGACCATGTTGGCCGAAAGTAACAGGGGACAATTCTTCATTTTTTTATTCATTGCCTGAAGATTAAGCCCTATTGAGCCTCCATTGCGGCAATGGTCGTATCCAGCATCCGGTTTGAGTACCCCCATTCGTTGTCAAACCAGGCCTGAACCTTCACCAGGCGATTTCGGCTGACCCGGGTCTGATGAAGGTCAATGATGGAGGATCTGGGATCATGATTAAAATCGCAGGAGACCAGGTATTCATCCGTGACCCCCAGGATGTCCTTGAGTTCATTCCGTGAGGCCTGCTTCAGAATATGATTCACCGTTTGTACGTCCGTATCCGTATTGACAACCAGGGCAATATCCATAATGGACACATTGGTGGTGGGAACCCGAATGGCCAGGGTCTCAAATTTTCCATCCATATGGGGCAGGATCTTTGAGACGCCTTTTTCAAGAGCGGTTTTTACCGGGATGATGGAATGGAGCGCTGATCGTGTTTTTCTTAAGTCCGGGTTATAGGCATCAATCACCGGCTGGTCATGCATGGCCGAATGAATAGTGGTGATGGAACCGCTTTCAATCCCCAAGGCCTTATCCAGGACATGAATAACCGGAATCAGACAGTTGGTGGTGCAGGAGGCATTGGAAATCATCACGTGCTCTTTTTTAAGCAGGTGATGATTCACGCCATAGACGATGGTGGCATCCATTTCATCAACCGCCGGCTGGGAATAAATCACCTTTTTGGCCCCGGAGTGAAGATGCCGTTCGGCCGATTCCCGGTTGTTGTAAAACCCGGTACAGTCCAGCACCACATCGATACCCAGATCTTTCCAGGGGAGATTGGCGATATTTTCCTCTTGAAACAATCGAATGGTGTCCTCACCAATGATCAGGGCCGAATTCTCATCTTCCACCTTAAAGGGGAACCGGCCATGGGTGGAATCATATTTGGTTAAATGAAAGACCGCCTTAGGGTCGGCGATTTCATTTACCGCCACCAGCCTGATCCGTTCATAATAATATCCGGATTCATACAGGGCTCTGACCACGCATCGCCCTATCCGTCCATATCCGTTAATAGCAATATTAATTTTCATCTTTTAAATTTCATCCTCTCTCCGTTTTCGTGGAGTATCCATTAATTGGCTAGGGGCGTGTTGCCTGACATCATATGAGTTCAGCAGTCTCAAAAAAACTTTGAAGTCTGGATGTAACTCCATCTTGGCCATAAATCATCCTTCTATTAATCTCAATAGCTTCAATTCGATCAATTGGACTTTTTGACATCCAATATCTTTTTTCTTCATCGATATCATTTAATGATGTAACCTTAACTATTTTCTTATTAAGCCTTGGAACGTTATCCATATCATCAATCCTCAAAATTAATTTTACCCCATAACTTTGCGGCTGACCCGCTGGCCAGGTTTATCGCCCGGACGGCGTCGAGCCGCTTGTTGGAAAATCTTTATGATCATGCAGCGCGGGAGAAGGGACGGACTTCCTTGACGATTTTATCATGAAGTTCTTCTCTGGCCACTTCCATATCATACCGAGATTGTAGATTTAGCCAAAACTGTGCTTCTATGCCGAAAAAATGACTCAGTCGCAGAGCTGTATCAGCGGAAATAGCACGACGGCCATGCACAATCTCATTAATCCGCCGAGGTGTAACCCCTATGTCTTTTGCTAATCTGTATTGGCTGATCTCTAATGGTTCCAGAAACTCTTTAACCAGGATTTCACCCGGATGGATGGGAGGAAAATCACGTTTCTTCATTTCTTCACCTCTTAATGGTAATCTGCAATTTCAACATCATAGGCATCGTTGCCTTTCCATGTAAAACAAATTCTCCATTGCTTATTGATTCGGATGCTGTGTTGCCCTTTTCTCTCCTTATGCAATTCCTCAAGGTGGTTTGACGGTGGGACGCGTAAAGTTTCGATCATGGTTGCTGCATGAATCATCTCGAGCTTTATTGCGGCGGTCCGTTGAATGGTCTGCGGCAATTTCGAAGAAAACATCCCCTGAAATAATTTTTCGGTTTCTTTGCTTTTGAACGATTTGATCATTGTCTGATATTATCCTGCTTGGATATTATCGTCAAGAGATATTATTAGTAAATTCGTCGGCATTGCGGCATTGGGCGTTCTGGGCAAAGTCCTGATGCCGGGAGCTTCAATAAAATTTCTTTTTGCCCTTGCCAGTAATTTTCTATATCGCCCTTTTTGCCCCTAAAAATTGAATTACTCTCCACAGGCATGCAGGAGTCTTCCAGGCAAGGAAGGGATCTGTCTTATTGTCGTTCGCTCACTTATCCACGCAGGAAATTTCGTGGGATGCACTCGCTATTCCTGTTCAATATGAGCCCATTTTAAAGGCCAAACTTGACTTCATTTTGTTTTATTTCAGTCTGTTAACGTGGCCAGGCCCTCCATTCCCTTTAATTTTCAGCAGGATAATCGTCAAGGCAAAATAGCCGTGTAGGTCGGGTTGAGGAAACGAAACCCGACAGCTAATCTTCTTCCGTATCGAGGTGCCGACAATAAGGTCCGCCATCTTCCCTGACGGCAGAGTCAATGAGTCTTAAGGCCGTTTCTTTTCTGCCGCTGGGATCCTGATTGATGTCTCTATACATAGTGACTTATTTTCTTCCAGGTCATCAGTCAAAGACATCAGATTAAGTCAACTCTGTTGACCACTAACCTGCCCTTCGCTGACTGGGGAAAGGTCTTCGATTCCACCCCTGTGGCCACGGCTATCGCTGACCGTCTCGTTCATAACTCCGAGGTCCTTATCTTGGGAGGGCCGAGCTATCGAAGAAAAAATAAAGCCTAACTCCTAAAATAAATTATACCGGAAAACGATCGGGAACCACTCTCTCCTTGGTCTTCCCCGCAGCGTCGTGGCTCGCCTCTATGCCTGTCCCGTGTCGCAG
>Ga0233425_10010773_pt1 | contig 10955 bp, 6 predicted proteins | sample Watercolumn_Towu_2_FD_181712 | JGI IMG/M metagenome (GOLD analysis project Ga0233425, IMG submission 181712) | Freshwater microbial communities from Lake Towuti, South Sulawesi, Indonesia - Watercolumn_Towuti2014_140_MG | ecosystem: Environmental > Aquatic > Freshwater > Lake | place: Indonesia...
CGAAAACGTTCTGGAAAACCGACTGGTTCATTGGCGTCGTCGTGAGCCTCGTGATGCTCTTCGCGGGCGGCAGCGATCTGCTGCAGAGCCTCGAGCGCAAGGCCTACGATCTCGGCGTCGGTGCCGTTTCACGCACGCCGAGCGAGAAGATCGCGGTCATCGCCATCGACAAGCAGAGTGTCGACAACCTCGGCCGCTGGCCCTGGTCGCGCGAGGTGCATGCGAAGATGATCGACGGTCTGACCGCCGCCAAGGCCAAGGTCATCGCGTCCACGGTGTTTTTCTCCGAGCCCCAGATCGATCCGGGGCTGGCCTACATCAACAAGCTGATCGAGCTCTATGGCCAGGCGGGCGGGGCGCCCCTGACTGGCACCCCGGAGGCCCTGGCCGGGCAGGCTCAGCCCCTTGGGCAATTCGCGCCGGTGCTGGTGGAGGCGGAGCAGAAGCTCAATTCCGACCGGCGCATGGGAGAATCCGTCGCCAAGGCGGGCAATGTCGTGCTGCCCATGCTGTTCCGCCTCGGCGAGCCGCGCGGCCGGCCGGACAAGCCCTTGCCGGAATATATCCGCAAGAACGGCATCACCCAGGTCGAAAAGGGCGACGAGGTGCCGCTGCTGACTTCCGACGTGGAGGCGCCAGTGGTGGAGACGCTCGGGCAGGGGGCGGCCGCCATAGGCCACCTCAACGTGAATCCCGATGTCGACGGAGGCATTCGCACCGAACCGCTGGTGCTGGCCCACTTCAATGAAATCTACCCCGCCTTTTCGCTCATGGTGGCGGCCCGCAGCCTCAACCTGGGCGTGGCCGACATCAAGGTCAAGCTTGGCGACGCCGTGAGGCTGGGCAACTTGAAGATCGGCACAGACCCGGTCATGCAGATGAACACCTTCTTCTACAAGGATCGCGACGGCAAGCCGGCTTTCCAGGTGGATTCGTTCTTCGATGTCGTGAGCGGCAAGATTCCTCTCGACAAGTACCGGGACAAGATCGTGCTGATCGGCCCGACGGCCGCCGGCATCGGCAGCATCTTCGTCACACCGGTGTCGCCGGCCATGCCGGCGGTGCTGATGCAGGCCCATACGGTGTCGAGCATCCTGCAGGAACATTTCTTTGTCGTGCCGACCTGGGGCTGGATTGCCGAACGGCTGGTCTTCCTCGCCATCGCGGCCTATCTGATCGCCCTGCTGCCGCGGCTGAAGGCGGGCATGGGCGCCGGCGTCACCGCCGGTCTGCTGGTGCTGCTGGTTGCGGCCCATTTCATCCTAATGACCACGCAACTGATGTGGCTGCAGTTCATGGTGCCGGCTGCGCTGCTGCTGCTCGGCCACCTGCTGCTGACGACCAAGCGCTTCCTCGTCACCGAGCGTGGCAAGGAGAAGTCCGAAGCGGAGTCGGCCGAATCGAACCGCATGCTGGGCCTGGCCTTCCAGGGGCAGGGCCAGCTCGACATCGCCTTCGACAAGTTCCGCAAGTGTCCGATGGACGCGGCGCTGATGGAGAACCTCTACAACCTGGCGCTGGATTTCGAGCGCAAGCGCCAGTTCAACAAGGCCGAGTCGGTGTTCCGCTACATGGCCGACTTCAACCCGAAGTTCCGCGATCTGGAAACCCGCCTGAACCGGGCCAAGGCCATGTCCGAGACCGTCATGCTTGGCGGCGGCGGCCGCTCTTCGGCGCAGGGCACCATGATCCTCGAGGGCGGCCAGGTGGAAAAGCCCATGCTTGGCCGCTACCAGGTCGAGAAGGAACTGGGCAAGGGCGCCATGGGCGTCGTGTACCTGGGCCGCGACCCGAAGATCAATCGCGTCGTCGCCATCAAGACCATGGCCCTGTCGCAGGAGTTCGAGGAAGACGAGCTGAAGGACGTCAAGGAACGCTTCTTCCGCGAGGCGGAGACGGCAGGGCGCCTGAACCATCCGAACATCGTGACGATTTTCGATGCCGGCGAGGAGCACGATCTCGCTTACATCGCCATGGAGTTCCTCAAGGGCAAGGACCTCGTCCCCTACACCAAGGCCGGCAACCTGATGCCGCTGGCGAAGGTCATGGACGTCGTCGCGCGCGTGGCGGACGCCTTGTCCTATGCTCATCAGAACAGCGTCGTGCACCGCGACATCAAGCCGGCCAACATCATGTACGAGCCGGAGTCCGACGCGGTGAAGGTGACCGACTTCGGCATCGCCCGCATCACCGACTCTTCGAAGACCAAGACGGGCATGGTGCTCGGCACGCCGAGCTACATGTCGCCCGAGCAGCTGGCCGGCAAGAAGATCGACGGCCGTTCGGACCTGTTCTCGCTTGGCGTCATGCTCTTCCAGATGGTCAGCGGCAAGCTGCCCTTCGAGGGCGATTCGATGGCGCAGCTCATGTTCAAGATCGCCAACGAGCAGCATCCTTCGATCCGCGAGTTCAACCCGCAGGTGCCGGAATGCCTGGCCGCGATCGTCGACAAGGCGATGGCCAAGGACAATGCGCAGCGCTACCAGACCGGGGCCGAGATGGCGGCCGATTTGCGCGCCTGCATGGGCATGAGCGCTGGGGGTGCGGCGGCTGCGCCCAAGGTCGATTTCAATCTCTGAGGGGGACGATGGATCTCAGTCAGGCTCTGCAGATGGTCAGCCGCTCGGATGCGGGCATGGTGCGCTCGCACAACGAGGACGCCGTCTTCACCAATGCCGCGATGGGATTGGCCATCCTTGCCGATGGCATGGGGGGCTACAACGCGGGGGAGGTGGCAAGCGGCATGGCGACCACGCTGCTCGGCAGCGAACTGGAGAAGGCCTTCCAGAAGACCGCGCCGCACCAGGTCGATGCCGCCGGCAAGCTGCACTCCCATGCCGTTCTGGAAGCCGAGATCGCCCGTGCCAACACGGCCATTTACCAGGCCGCGCAGAGCCAGCCCCAGTATGCCGGCATGGGCACGACCCTGGTCATGGTGGCGTTTTACGACAACATGATGACCGTGGCCCACATTGGCGATTCCCGCCTGTATCGCCTGCGCGGAGAGGAATTCCAGGCGATCACGCGCGACCATTCGCTGTTGCAGGAGCAGATCGACAGCGGCATGATTACGGCGGAGGAGGCGCGCCATTCACAGAACAAGAACCTCGTCACCCGGGCGCTCGGCGTGGATCCGACGGTCGAGCCGGAAATCCGCGATTACGATACGATGCCCGGGGACGTGTACCTGCTTTGCTCGGACGGGCTCAACGACATGGTCGAGGACGAGGAGATCGCCCTCACGCTTCAGGCGCTCTCCGCCAACCTCGACCTGGCGGCCACGCAACTGATCCAGACCGCGAACGACAGCGGTGGGCGGGACAATGTATCTGTGGTACTGGTGCGCATTGCGCGCGAATATCCGGCGGCGCGCAGCTGGTGGGCGCGGCTGCTGCAATGGTTCAAGTGAATTGACGGGAAGGACGCAACATGTCTGCTAAGTTGATCCTCAGCATGGATGGCCTGGTGCTCAAGGAGATTCCGCTCACCAAGGAGCGGACCACCATCGGCCGCAAGCCGCACAACGATATCCAGATAGACAATCTGGCCATCAGCGGCGAGCATTCGGTGATCGTGACGATCCTCAACGATTCGTTCCTCGAGGACCTGAACAGCACCAACGGCACCTACGTGAACGGCCAGCCGATCAAGAAGCATTTCCTGCAGAACAACGACGTCATCGAGCTGGGCAAGTACAAGCTCAAGTACCTCAACGAGACGCCGACCCAGACCACGGCGGCTGATTTCGAGAAGACCATGGTGCTGAGGCCCGACCTGATGAAAAAGACGGCGGAGCAGACGGCGGCCAAGACGGCCTCGCCGAGCGACACGCAGGTCGGCATGAAGGCCCTCGACACCCATGCCAACATGGCCAAGCCTGCTCCGGCCGCAGTCCCCGCCGCCCCGCAGCAGGCGGTGATGGGCGCCATCCAGGTACTGACCGGCGCCAACGCCGGCAAGGAGCTGGAGCTGACCAAGAACCTGACCACCCTGGGCAAACCCGGTGTGCAGGTGGCGGTCATCACGCGCCGGCCGCACGGCTACTTCATCACCCACGTCGAGGGCGCCAATTTCCCGGTGGTCAATGGTGTCGCGCTGGACGCCCATCCGCACGAACTGAAGGATCACGACGTCATCGAACTGGCCGGCGTGAAGATGGAGTTCTTCATCAAGGGCTGACCGGACGGTTGGCCTTCCCGGGGCGGCGCCTTGCTGAGTGAAATATTTCCTGCCGCCCCGATGCGAAACTGCCTAGAATTTCCCGTTCGGAAACCTTGCCGCAGGGGGTCGATTTGAAGCAGCACGCCGTCAGGTATGCGCTGGGGCTGGTGGTGCTGCTCGTGCTCCTCGGGCATGCCGCGCGCTTCTACCAGATCGGTTTCATCAACCGTCTCGACGCCATCATCTACGATACCAAGGTGCGGCTGACCATGCCGCAGAGCGTCGATGAGCGCGTCGTCATCCTCGACATCGACGAAAAATCCCTGGGCGAGCTCGGGCGGTGGCCGTGGGGGCGGGATCGCGTTTCCCTGCTCATCCGGAAGCTGTTCGACCAGCACGGCCTTGCCCTGCTGGGTCTGGACGTGGTGTTTGCCGAGCCCGATGACAGCTCGGGCCTGAAGGCGCTCGACGGCCTGGCCAGAAACGAGCTCAAGGACAGTCCCCAGTTCCTGGCGGCGCTGAAGGAATTGCGCCCGCAGTTGGACAATGACAGCCGCTTCGCCGAAACGATCAAGGGGCGGCCGGTCATCCTCGGCTACTACCTGTCCGGGCGCAGCGACGGCGTGTCCAGCGGCAGCCTGCCGCAGCCGGTGCTGCCGGAAGGCAGTTTCACCGGCCGCAGCATCCCGTTCACCGTCTGGAACAACCATGGCGGCAACCTCGAGGTGTTCCAGAAGGCGGCCCTGTCCGGCGGGCACTTCAACCCGCTGGTCGATTTCGACGGCATTTCGCGGCGCGTGCCCATGCTGGCGGAGTACAAGGGGCAGTATTACGAGGCGTTATCGCTGGCCATGGTGCGTGCCGTGCTGGGCCAGCCCAAGGTGGTGCCCTGGTTCCCCGAGGAGCGCTGGTTCTCCAGCAAGGGCTATCAGGGCCTGGAGGCCGTCGATTTGCCGACCGCGCGCGGCACGCTGCGCATTCCCGTCGACGAAAACGTCGCCGCCCTGATTCCCTACCGCGGCTACCAGGGCAGCTTCCGCTACGTTTCCATTGCCGACATCATGGCCGACCGGATCAAGCCGGGCGAGCTGAAGGGCAGGATCGGGCTCATCGGCACGACCGCGCCCGGGCTGCTCGACCTGCGCGCGACGCCGGTGGGCGAGGCGTATCCCGGGGTGGAAATCCACGCCAACCTGATCACCGGCATGCTGGACGGTGCGATCAAGCTGAAGCCGACCTACGTGCTGGGCGCAGAGGTGCTGCTGCTGCTGTTCCCGGGGCTGGTGATGGTCCTGCTGCTGCCGCTGCTCACACCCTTGCGCGCCACCGTAGCGACGCTGGTCGTGCTGCTGTTCGTCATTACCATCAACTTCTTCTTCTGGCATTACGGCAATCTGGTGCTGCCGCTCGGGTCCGGGCTGCTCATGGTGCTGGCGCTGTTCGCGCTCAACATGTCCTACGGCTATTTCGTCGAATCCCGCGCCAAGCGGCAATTCACCGAGCTGTTCGGCCAGTACGTGCCGCCCGAACTGGTCGAGGAGATGAGCCGCAACCCAGAGTCCTACAGCATGGACGGCCGCAAGGCGGAGCTGAGCGTGCTGTTTTCGGACATCCGCGGCTTCACCAGCATCTCCGAGGGGCTGACGCCGGACGAACTGACGCGGCTGATGAACGAATATCTGTCCGCCATGACCGACGTGGTCCGCAAGAACCGCGGCACGCTCGACAAGTACATCGGCGACGCCATCATGGCCTTCTGGGGGGCCCCCGTGGAAGACGCCCAGCACGCGCGCCATGCCGTCATCACGGCCATGGCGATGCAGGCCGCCCTGCCTGCTCTGAACAAGGATTTCTCCGCCAAGGGCTGGCCCGAGATCAGGATCGGGGTCGGCATCAACACCGGCGAGATGACCGTCGGCGACATGGGTTCCGCCGTGCGCAAGGCCTATACTGTCATGGGCGATGCGGTCAATCTGGGTTCGCGTCTGGAGGGCATCACCAAGCAGTACGGGGTCGGCATCCTGGTCGGCGAGGGCACGCGCAAGGCGACCAAGGACATCGTCTTCCGCGAGGTGGATCGCGTCCAGGTGAAGGGCAAGGAGGAGCCGGTCGGCATCTACGAGCCGGTGGGTCTCGAAGGCGATGTCGGCAAGGCCGTGCATGAGGAACTCAAGCTGTGGAACCAGGCCTTGCGCCATTACCGCGCGCAGGAATGGGACCAGGCCGAGGTGACGCTGCTGAATCTGACGCGAATGGCGCCGGAGCGGGCCCTGTACGGCAAGTACATGGAGCGGGTGGCGCAGCTGCGCAAGACGCCGCCCGAGCCCGGCTGGAAGGGCGTGTGGAAATTCGACACCAAATAGCAGAGAAAAATAAATGAAGGTTCGGGTACTGGGTTGCAGCGGCGGCATCGGCGGGCGTCACTTGCGCACCACCTCGCTGCTGGTCGACCATGACATCCTCATTGACGCGGGCACCGGGGTGGGCGACCTGTCGCTGGCCGAGCTGGCCCTGATCGACCATGTGTTCATCACCCACTCCCACCTCGATCACGTCGCCTGCCTGCCGTTCATGGTGGATACGGTCGGCGACATGCGCAACAAGCCGCTTACCGTGCATGCCACGCGGGCCACGCTGGAAATCCTCCAGGCGCATATCTTCAACTGGGCCATCTGGCCGGACTTTTCAGAGATACCGAATCGCGACAAGCCCTTCATGTGCTACGAGGAGATCGCGACAGGCAAGGCGGTGAAGGTGGAGGGCCGGGAAATCACGGCCCTGCCGGCGTGCCACACCGTTCCCGCCGTCGGCTACCGGCTCGACTCCGGTGCGGGCAGCCTGGTGTTCAGCGGTGACACGACGGTCTGCGACGACTTGTGGAAGGCGGTGAACAAGGTCCGCAACCTGCGCTACCTCATCATCGAGACGGCTTTCTCCAACCGCGAGAGGCAGCTCGCCATCGCCTCCAAGCACCTGTGTCCGGGCATGCTGAAGGAAGAACTGGGCAAGCTGCAGCGTGAGGCGGAGATCTACATCACCCACCTCAAGCCGGGCCAGATCGAACTCACCATGCAGGAGATCGAGGAGTTCATCGGCGAATACAAGCCGCGCATGCTGCAGAACAACCAGGTGTTCGATCTATGAGCGCCGGCGCGATTTCAACCGACATTCTTGCCCGGCTCGAGCCTCTGGGCGCGCTGTCGGCGGACAGCCTGCGCGAGATCTCGCGCATGTGCTATGTGGAAAAGGTGAGCCGGAACCTCGACCCGCTGAGATTGAAGGGAATCGGAGGCCAGGCCGTCTATCTCATCAAGGGCGAGCTCAAGCTCGATTACCCCGACACCAGTTCAGAAATCGTGGTCGGTGGCACCGAGGCGGCCACGCGTTCGCTGGACAAGCGCAAGCCGGCCTTTTCCGCGACCAAGGCCATCACCGATGTCGAGTTGCTGCGCATCGACGAGGAAGTGCTCGACATTATGCTGACATGGGACCAGTTGGCTGCGCCTGCCGTAACCAGCTCCCGGCCGGCCGTTCACGATGCGGACCGCACCGACTGGCGCACCCTGAGCGGACTGTTCGCCGCGGAGAACCTGACCAGTGGCATCTTCGCCAGCCTGCCGCCTGCCCACATCAACGAGCTGCTCAGGCGCTTCCAGCGGATCAAGGTGCCGCGCGGGCAGGTCGTCATCCGGGAGGACGACGAAGGGGATTTCTATTACGTGATCGAGAGCGGTCGCTGCCAGGTGATGCGCCAGGTCGGCGGCGCCAGCGTCGAACTGGCCGAGCTCAAGGCCGGCGACGCCTTTGGCGAGGAGGCGCTCGTTGCCGACGCCAGGCGCAACGCAAGCGTCAGCATGAAGACCGACGGGGCCCTGCTGCGCCTCGCCAAGGCCGACTTCATCGCGCTCCTGAAGGAGCCCCTCATGCACCGCCTGACGCGGGCCGAGGCCGAACAGCGCGTGGCGGCGGGGGCCGTCTGGCTGGACGTGCGCTTCGCCGCGGAATACGGCGCGGACAAGCTTCCTGGGGCGATCAATATTCCGCTCAACGAGATACGCAACCTGTTCGGCACGCTCGACAGGCAGAAGGAGTATATTGTCTATTGTCAAAGCGGCCGCCGCAGCGCTGCGGCGGCCTTCCTGCTTTCCCAGCGCGGCTACAAAGCCTACCTGCTCGACGGCGGCCTGCGCGGCGGCGCGGCCTGACGCGCGGTTCCCTACGGCTCGGGGGTGATCTGACATGAGTGCGGTGCTCGGTACGGCGCAAGACGCGGGCGGGGCGGGCGATGTCGCCAGCCGCCTGACCTTCTTCAAGAACCTGCAGGCGGTCACCAACAAGATCCACGCGACGGCGAACATCGACGAGATCATGCTCGAGCTGTCGCAGGATATCTGCACCCTGTTCAGTGCCGATCGCCTGACCATCTACTCGGTCAGCGAGGACAAGACCTCGATCGTGTCCAAGGTCAAGACCGGGCTGAACTCCTTCAAGGACCTGCGCCTGCCCATCGCCGACCAGAGCATCGCCGGCTTCGTCGCCCTGTCGAAGAAGCTGGCCAACATCCGCGACGTCTATGACGAGGCCGAGCTGAAGTCGCACACGCCGAGCCTGCGCTTCCTGCAGGAGGTGGACAAGCGCACCGGCTACCGCACCAAGCAGATGCTGGTCTCGCCGATCACCGACGCGCACAGTGGCGAACTGCTCGGTGTCGTGCAACTCATCAACAACAAGGCCGGCTCGCCCTTTTCCCAGGTGGCCGAGGAGGGGGTCAAGGGCCTGTGCGAAACGCTCGCCATCGCCTTCACCCAGCGCCAGAAGCAGCCGGCCCATGTGGTCAAAACAAAATACGACCACCTCGTCGCCGATGCCGTCCTCTCGGCGGCCGAGTTCGACCTCGCCACGCGCTCGGCGCGGCGCAAGGGGCTGGACATCGAGGAGGTCCTGCAGAGCGAGTTCCAGGTCAAGCAGGCGGCGATCGGCCAGGCCCTGGCCAAATTCTTCGGCGTGCCTTACGAGCCGTACAAGAGCGACCGCATCAAGCCGATGGACCTGCTGAAGAACCTCAAGCGGGACTACGTCGAGGAGAACCAGTGGCTGCCTATCGAGGAGATCAAGGAGGGCGTGGTCATACTGACGATGGACCCGGAGCAGGTGAAAAGCTCGCGCGTCGTCAATAACGTCTTTCCCAAGAGCAAGCTGGTCTTCCGCGTTACCACCATCCACGAGTTCAAGCAGACGCTCGACCAGTTCTACGGCGCAGCCGCCGACTATGCCTCGGTCGGCGATCTCCTCTCGGGTCTGGACGAGGGCGAGGAAGGCGTCAGCGATCTCACCAGCGAGGACCTGTCCGCCGCCGCCGACAACGAACTCGTCAAACTGGTCAACAAGATCATCATCGACGCCTACAACCAGGGCGCTTCCGACATCCACATCGAGCCGCGTCCGGGCAAGGAAAAGACCATCATTCGTTTCCGCAAGGACGGCTCCCTGTCGAACTACATCGAGATCCCGGCCAGCTACCGCAATGCGCTGTGCGCCCGTCTGAAGATCATGTGCGATCTGGACATCTCCGAGCGCCGCAAGCCGCAGGACGGCAAGATCAAGTTCAAGAAGTTCGGTCCGCTCGACATCGAGCTGCGCGTGGCGACGATTCCCTCCGCCGGCGGCGTCGAGGATGTGGTCATGCGCATCCTAGCCGCCGGCGAGCCGATTCCGCTCGACAAGCTCGGCATCCTGCCGCAGAACCTCGATCGCCTGAAGAGCGTCGTCGAGAAGCCCTATGGTCTCTTCTTCGTCTGCGGCCCGACCGGCTCCGGCAAGACGACCACGCTGCATTCCGTGCTCAAGCACCTCAACACGCCCGACACCAAGATCTGGACGGCCGAGGATCCGGTCGAAATCACGCAGAAGGGCCTGCGCCAGGTGCAGATCAACCGCAAGGCCGGTCTGGACTTCGCCACCATCATGCGCGCCTTCCTGCGCGCCGACCCGGACATCATCATGGTCGGCGAGATGCGCGACAAGGAGACCGTCTCCATCGGCATCGAGGCCTCGCTCACCGGCCACCTGGTGTTCGCCACCCTGCACACCAACAGCGCGCCCGAGTCGATCACCCGCCTGCTCGACATGGGCATGGACCCGTTCAACTTCGCCGATGCGCTGCTCGGTATCCTGGCGCAGCGCCTGGGCAAGCGCCTGTGCGGGGAATGCAAACAGGCCTACACGCCTTCGCCGGAGGAAATGAAGAGCCTGCTCACCGAGTACTGCGAAGAACTGCTCAACACCGCCACCTTCAAGAAGGACGCCAAGGCGGGCTATGAGGCGGTGTACAAGGAATGGGCGAAGAACTACGCCGACGACAAGGGCCAGTTCAAGCTCTACCGCGCCAAGGGCTGCGACAAGTGCAACAACACCGGTTACAAGGGGCGGGTCGGACTGCACGAGTTGATGCTTGGTACGGATGCTGCAAAGAAGCTTATCCAGGAACACGCCCGCGTCGCCGACCTGGTCGCCTGCGCCCTGGAAGACGGCATGCGCACCCTGAAGCAGGACGGCATCGAGAAAGTGCTCTCCGGCATCACCGACATCAAGCAGGTCCGTGCGGTCTGCATCAAATAAGCGCGATGGATACCATCGAGGACCTGTTCCGACGCTTCGAGCGCCTCAACGAGATCGGTGCGGCGCTCTCCCACGAGCGCGACATCAACCGCCTGCTCGAGAACATCCTCGTCGCGGCCAAGACCATTACCCATGCCGACGGCGGCACGCTGTACCGCGTCACCGAGGACGAGGCC
>Ga0233425_10010774_pt1 | contig 10955 bp, 5 predicted proteins | sample Watercolumn_Towu_2_FD_181712 | JGI IMG/M metagenome (GOLD analysis project Ga0233425, IMG submission 181712) | Freshwater microbial communities from Lake Towuti, South Sulawesi, Indonesia - Watercolumn_Towuti2014_140_MG | ecosystem: Environmental > Aquatic > Freshwater > Lake | place: Indonesia...
TCGAAAGCACCGTCCTGGTACCTGTTCTGGGAGAACCAGGCCACGGCCGCGGGGAAGTGGACCGCAGACGTGCTGGTTCCGAGCAAGCGGCACTACTTCCGGGGCATCTGGCTGTGGGATACGGCGTTCCACGTCATTGCGCTGACCAAGGGGGGCGAGGCGGCCCTGACACTGGCGCGAAAGCAGATGGACGTGCTCACCAAGCAGCCGCTCGGCGACGGCCACATCCCCAGGGAGATCTGGGTCGCCTCGGTCAACCCCGGCACACAGCCGCCCGGCTTGCTGACCTGGGCTTCGCTGACTCTGGCCGAAGCGGCGGACGAGCTGATCGGTACGGAAGGGACGCCCCCGGGGACCACCTTCCTCGAGACCGACTACCCTGCGCTCAAGAGCAATCACGAGTGGTTCAAGACGAACAAGGACAGCGACGGGGACGGGCTCTGCGAGTGGGAGGGTACCGACAGCGGATGGGACACGTCACCCCGCTGGGACAAGGGTCCCGTCGAAGCCGTCGACCTGGCCTGCTGGCTTTACCTCGATGCGATGCTCCTGTCCAAGATGGCCGAGAAGCTGGCCAAGACGGCCGAAGCCCTTGCCTGGAAGGAAGAGGCTGACCAGCTTGCCGAGATCATCCGCACGAAGTTTTATGATGCCCAGGACGGGATGTTCTACGACCTGACCATCGACGGAGACCAGTTCGTCAAGATCCCCACGCCGGCCACCTACCTGCCCCTGTTCGTCGGCGTCGCCACGCCGGAACAGGCTCTCGCAGTGGCCAAGCACCTGGCAGACCCCGCAGTCTTTGCAACCCCGTTCATGCTTCCCTCCGTTGCAGCATCCTCTCCGGCCTACAAGTCGGACAGCTACTGGCGGGGCCCGGTCTGGATCGTGCTCAACGCGCTCACGGTGTGGGGGCTGGAGAAATACTCCCTGGCGACCGAGGCCGAGGCGCTCCGCAAGTCGACCATCGACCTCATCGAGGGGAGCCCCACCACCTTCGAGTACTATGATTCCCAGACGGGCAAGGGCCTCGGTGCCCCTGACTTCCTCTGGTCCGCCGCCTTCCACGTGCTCCTGTCCGGCGACAGTCCGGTGAGCTGGTAGAACCGCATCGAGGGGGAGGGCCAGCGGCCCTTCATCTGCGGTGGTTCCTACTCGATCGGACGGCAGGCGCGCTCCAGCCAGAGGCGCGCCAGGGGTTCGAGGTGCGGTGCCAGGGTGGACAGCACGCGGGCGTGATACTCGTTGATCTGCCGGACATCCGCGGGGGACAGCAGGCTCCGATCCACGAGATTCAGGTCGTACGGGCAGAGCGTGAGGTCGTCGAAGCCGAGGAACCGGCCGCTCGGAGTCACCTCCTTCTCCACCACCAGGACCAGGTTCTCGATCCGGATTCCAAACCCGTCGGTCTTGTAGAAGCCGGGCTCGTTGGACAGGATGTTCCCCACGGCCAGCGGAGTCATGTTTCGGCGCAACGACACGGAGAACGGTCCCTCGTGCACGCACAGGGCCGCGCCGACTCCATGCCCGGTTCCATGCCCGTAGTTGAGCCCCTCGGCCCAGAGCGGCTGCCGGGCCAGCACGTCGAGCTGGTACCCGTTGGTTCCTTCCGGGAACCAGGTCCGTCCGAGCAGCAGGTGGCCCTTGAGCACCGCTGTGTACGCGCGCTTCTGCTCAGCCGTGGGCTCGCCCAGGGCCACGGTGCGGGTTATGTCCGTCGTTCCGTCCAGGTACTGTGCGCCGGAATCCACCAGCAGGAGGTTCCCCTCGCGAACCGGGACCGAGCTTTCCGGTGAGGCCGAGTAGTGCACGATGGCCCCGTGTGCGCCGTAGCCGACGATGCTCCCGAAGCTCATGCCCACGAACCGCTCATGGCGGGACCTGAACTCCTCGAGCTTGGCGCCGACTGTGAGCTCGCTCTCCCGGCCGAGCACGATGGCCCGCTCGAGCCACGCCATGAACTCGGCCATGGCAAGGCCGTCCCGCTCGTGGCAGGCCCGGGCACAGCCGATCTCCAGGTCGTTCTTCACCGATTTCCAGGCCGGAATGGGTCCTGTCCGGCGGGTCACTTTGGCCCCGGCCTCCTTGAGCGTTGCCTCGGAGTGCCAGCTCGTCGTTGCGGGGTCGACCCACACGCCTGCTCCGCGACGCCCCAGTTCCACGAGGGCATCGTCGAACGCCTCGTAGGGGCGAAGCTCGACCTTCTTGGGAAGCGCTGACATCACCTCGCGGCCCGCCTTGTTGAGGTCGAGGAAGAGCAGCGTGCGCGCCCGCTCGATGATCGCAAAGCCGATGAAGACGGGGTTAAACGGGACGTCGGCCCCGCGCAGGTTGAACGTCCACGCCAGCTCGTCCAGAGCGGACAGCACGTGTGCATCGACGCCGGCCCGCGCGAGCTCGGCCTCCACCATGGAGAGCTTCTCGTCCACCGACTTTCCGGCGTATTCTTGCGGATGGCTGCGAAGCGCACCGGTCGGCATGGCGGGGCGATCCTCCCCCCAGACCTGCTCGACGAGATCGTCTTCCACGGCCTGCAGCACGATCCCCTTCTTCGAGAGTCCCGACTGCGACGCCTCGAATGCCGCAATGGAAAAGACGTTGGGGTCACCTCCGACCTTGTCCCCATCCATCAGCTCGCCGCACAGCCACTCCTCCATCTCCGGAACCCCGGGGACCGCCATCCGGAACAGCTCGACCCCGGTTCCTGCAAGCTGCTGCTCCGCCTGGAGGAAATAGCGGGAATCGGTCCACAGGCCGGCCTTGTCCGCGGTCACGGCCACGGTGCCCGCCGAGCCGTCGAACCCGCTGATGAATCCACGCCGCTGCCACGTCGCGGCCACGTACTCGCTCTGGTGCGGGTCCGAGCTGGGTACCACGTATGCCGACAGCCCCTGCGCCTCCATCAGGCGCCTCAATTCCCGCAATCGCTCCGATACAGTCATCATGGTTATCACCTCAACGGGTCAGCGAACGGTAACGGATCCGGTGGGGCTGGTCTGCGGCAGAGCCGAGCCGCTCCTTCCGGTTGGCCTCGTAGTCGCTCCAGTTCCCCTCGTGCCACACCACGCTGCTCTCCCCCTCGAAAGCGAGGATGTGCGTGGCCACGCGGTCGAGGAACCATCGGTCGTGGCTGATGATGAGCGCACAGCCGCCGAAGTTCAGCAGTGCGTCCTCGAGCGCCCGCATGGTGTTGACGTCGAGGTCGTTGGTGGGCTCGTCCAGGAGCAGGACGTTGGCCCCCTGCTTCAGCATGCAGGCCAGGTGCACCCGGTTTCTCGCTCCGCCCGAGAGGTGCCCCACCTTCATCTGCTGGTCGGTCCCGGCAAAGTTGAACCGTGCCACGTAGGCCCGGGCATTGACCTGGAACTTCCCCATGTCGATGAAATCCGCACCGCCGGAGATGGTATCGAACACCGACTTCTCCGGATCGAGGCTGGAGCGGTGCTGGTCCACGTAGGCGAGCTTCACCGTCTCACCGACTTCCAGCTTGCCTGCATCCGGTGCCTCCATGCCGGTGATCATCTTGAACAGCGTCGTCTTGCCCGCTCCGTTGGGTCCGATGATGCCCACGATGGCCCCGGGGGGAATGGCGAACGACGCATTGTCCAGCAGCAGCCGGTCACCGTATCCCTTGCGCAGCTCCTCGGCCAGGATCACGGTCTTGCCCAGCCGGGGGCCGGCAGGAACGAAGATCTCGAGGTCGCGGGCCAGCCGCTCGGTTTCCTGGTTCGCCAGCTGCTCGTACGCGGTCACGCGGGCCTTGCTCTTGGCATGTCGGCCCCGGGGGGACATCCGGATCCACTCCAGCTCTCGTTCCAGCGTCCTCTGCCGCTGCCCCTCGGCCTTCTCCTCGTTGGCGAGGCGGGCCTGCTTCTGCTCGAGCCACGACGAGTAGTTTCCCTTCCACGGAATCCCGTGGCCGCGATCGAGCTCCAGGATCCACCCTGCGACGTTGTCCAGGAAATAGCGGTCGTGCGTGACGGCGATGACCGTCCCTGCGTAGCGCCGCAGGTGCTGCTCCAGCCAGGCGACCGTCTCTGCATCCAGGTGGTTGGTAGGCTCGTCCAGCAGCAGGATGTCCGGCTTCTTGAGCAGCAGGCGGCACAGGGCCACTCGGCGGCGTTCACCACCGGACAGGACCGAGACCGGCATTTCGGGAGGGGGGCAACGCAACGCATCCATGGCCAGCTCGAGCCGGCTGTCGAGGTCCCAGGCATCCGCGGCATCGAGCTTGTCCTGGAGATCCCCCTGGCGGTTGAGCACCTTCTCCATCTCGTCGTCGCTCATGGGCTCCGCGAGCTTGAGGTTGACCTCCTCGAATTCCTTGAGCAGGTCGACGACATCCTGGACCCCTTCCTCGACGACTTCCCGGACCGTCCGGGTCTCGTCGAGCAGCGGCTCCTGCTCGAGATAGCCGATGGTGTACCCTGGCGAGACTGCGGTCTTGCCGAGGAATTCCTGGTCCACTCCGGCCATGATCTTCAGGAGCGAGCTCTTCCCGGCCCCGTTCAAACCGAGCACTCCGATCTTGGCCCCGTAGAAGTACGAAAGGTAGATGTCCTTGAGCACGGTCCGGGTTCCGTGGACCTTGCCGACTCCAATCATGGAGTAGATGACTTTGTTTTCTTCCAGCTGCGCCATGCGGTTCCTCTCCGGTGGGTGGCGTGGACTTCCTACTCGAGCTCGGCAAACAGGACGGACTTGTACCCCTCCATGCGGATGCAGGCGGGGCATCCGGTATGCCAGACATAAACGTTCCTGACCTTCTTGCCCTGCTTGGCCAGGCGGGCCTTGAAGGCCTTGACGCCCGGGCTCACGGAGGCTTCCTTCCGGTCGTACACGGTGGCCTCGATGAGGGAGTTCGAGAAGGTCATGACGCTGGGGTCCTGGGTTTCAGGCGGCAGGATCCCGACGAGCATGCTGCCCGAGAAGACCCCCTCGTTCGACAGGATGATCGGGGGTTCCTCCATCATGTATCCCTTCTTCTCGATGGTTTCTGCGGCCTCGGCCATGCGCTTCTCGACGTCGACCGGAACCCGGAAGATGAACCGGACGGGCTGGACGTAGAACGTCTTTCCCTCCCAGTTGAACATCTTGCCTTCATAGCTCTCGTTGCGGATCACGGGGCACCCGCATTCCTTTTGACTCATCCTGCTCCCTCCGTTTCTTCCCGGTCGCCCATGTTACTTGAAGGTGAGCGAATCGACAAGCACCGTCGTTGTCGATCCTGCGCTCCCCTGATCCGAGACCTCGATGACGAATCGAACCGGCTTGTTGGTCCCGCCCTGGCCGAGCTGGGTCAGAGCGATCTCGCCGGTGTGGCGCCAGCCCGTTTCGAAGGCCCCGTCGTCGTCCGCCTGGTCGAAGTTGCACTCCTGGGGCCACTGGATCAGGAGCTCCCCCTCGTCGGGGTGGTACAACTCACCGCACACGCAAAACGAGGATCCGCACTGCCCGCAGCTCGGGCAGGCCCCGGCATCGCACGGGCACAGGGCATTGACGCCGATGAAGTCGGCGGCCTCGGTCCGGGCAAGGTGCACCTTCTGCCCCAGCTCGTCCTCGATGTACATGCGGAAGGTATCGCTGTAGGCGCCGCCGCACCCCCCTTCGAATTCGTGGGAGATGAAGTCGTACCACCCTTCGAACACCAGCTTGTCCACCTCGAGGCAGAACTCCTGCGAGATGGTCCCGGTCTGCACGGTGAACCCGAGCCCGGATGACAGGAGCCCCATGTACTGCCCCGACGGCTTGACCCCGCACAACGAGGCGAGCACGCGCGCATCCCCCGTGTGCTCCCATCCGTCGAGGCCGCCGCTTCCGAAATCCGCATTCAGCAGGCCGGGGAAATACAGCGCCACGTTGCCGGCCCCGGCCACCCGCCAGTCGTGATCGCCGAACGAATCGGTCACCCGGGGGAGCAGCCACGCCGGCGTCTGCTTCTCCTGGAGCAGCCTGGCCAGCACCTCGTGCGAGGCGGCCACCGAGTCCTCGGGCGACACCTCGGCAGCGCTCCCGACCACGGCATTCGCCCCGGCAGCGAGGAATTCCGCTGCCATCGTCCCCCCTCCTGCGGTGGTGCCGTGGGAGAACCCGAGTATGGCCACCTGGGCCCCGACGTCCCCCTCGGCATAGTGCTTCACGAACGCCGGAGTCAACGCCAACCCATCCGCGGTCAATGCCAGGCGCCCCGTCATCAGGTCGGCCTGCACCCGGTCGTACAGCACCCCCTTGGCCACCCCGGCCCCCCCGCCGTGCGTCACGATGCACTCGAGCCAGGACGGACATGGAGAATCGTCCGAGCGTACGCACGACCCGTCCTTCTTGATGATGCAGTTGTCGTAGTCCGTGGCGAGCAGGTCGCACTGGAAGGGGTCGGCCAGGGCCACCACGTCCTGCGCACCGGCATGCTCCCAGCCGGTCCAGGCCGGTCCCGGGGCGTCGAACTCCACGGTCGCGGCATCCAGCTCCTTGCGATCCTCGTCACTCAAGCTGCCAAAGGCCCGTCCCCCCTGGCCGACCAACAGGGCAATCCCTGCCTCGCCGAGCCGTCGCAGGGCCGAAATGCGGAACTTGTCCCCGAGTTGCCGGAACGGCGGACACCCCTTGCCCTCCAGCCGATCCGGCCACTTCCCCGCCATCACCTCGCCATCCACCACCGGCAGCGCGGCAGCCACCTTCCTGGACCTGGGCAGCACCGTGGTCTCCGCCTCCAGCCCCCCCGCCTCCGGGAAAAGCACCGAGGCCGCCGGCCCCGCATACTCCGAGGGCGTGGCGATCCCCAGGAGCCCGGTGTGGTAGCGCACCCACACGATGTCCTCCCCCGCAGAGGCACCGGCAGCGGCCACCGACTTCTGCCCCTCGAGGTGCAGCACGGCGTACCTCCGCACGTCCTCCCGCTCCCACCCCGCGGCCAGCCGGGCATCCATCTCGGCCTGCACGTCGAGCAGCACCGAGCGTGCCACGGTGCACTCCAGCGGGTCCGCCCGGGGAATCACCCGCAACGCGATGCAGGGCGAATATGCGGTCAGGTTCTTGCCCGCCACGGTACCGGTCACAGCGGCCCGGAACAGCCTCGTCCCCTCGGCCTCGAACTCCTGGTGGAGCCGGACGGAGTAGACGCGGTCCCCGCCGATCTCGTCGCCGCTCTCGTCCACCAGCCCGTCGTCCTTCATCTGGCGGGCCGTCCCGTCCAGCTTCGTGGTGCAGCCGGCATCGGTCTCCATCAGGAAGACCTGGGTCACGTCGAAATTCTCCACGTCGTTGAGGTCGAACCGGAACGCAACGCTCGAGGTCTCCCCCTCAAACACGGTGTCCGGTGCCAGCCTGAGCGGCCGCTTCCCCATCACGAACCCCGGGTTGGCCAGGACGACGGCACTGTCCCACACCTTCCGATCCCCCTTCTGCGCCACCACCCACACCCGGGTCGCCTGCGACTCGAAGTGCCCGTCGGCCACGGCAACCGGGGCCTTCAGCGTCACCATCATCTGCCGCATCCGCCACGCAGCCCCCTCCCCCTCTTCCGGTGGATCGGCTGCCACCGGTGCCTCGCTGCCGTCGCTCATGGCGTAGAGCGAGTCGAACTCACCGTGCACCAGGACCGACAGGGGCACGAACGGAGCGCTCCCCCCCTCGAGGGTCCCGCTCGACCAGGTGAACGATGGATCCGACAGCGGGCCGACGATCCGGACCAACAGCGGGTCCTCCTCCTCCAGCTCCACCCCGGACAGGTCGGACATCTCACCGGGAAGCTCGACGGTCGGAGAATCGGCCTCGACGACATCCTCGGGTCCCACCTCGCCGGGGACGTAAGGGCCCCCTGAATTCCCGGAGCATGAGATGCTGAGGCACCACATCAAGTAAGGCACTGCAACAGTTCGGAATTGCACGGATTTCCTCAACTGGTCGAACTCCGACAAACTCGCCCGACACAGCCCCTACTTGATCTTGATGGTATCCAGCAGGATCGCTGTGTCGTAGATGGAATCCCCCTTGTCGGTGACGAAGTAGCGGAGCGTGACCGCTCCCTGTCCGGCAAGAGAAAAAACGTTGGCCTGGGCCAGCCGCCACTGGGTCATCCAGACATCCCCCTGGTCGAAGATCACGTCGGCCTGGAGCAAGCCGTCGAACTGCGAGCCGCACCCCTGGCACTGCTGGGGCGGGCACAAGGCATCGATGGAAGCGGAAGCAAACGTCAGCATCCCGTCCTCCCCCTCCATGGTGGCCTCAAACATGTCCTGGTAGATCGACCCGCACCACTCCTTGAACTCCTCGGAGTAGAGCTTCCAGTAGAAGCTCATCTCGGTCTTCCCCTCGGGGATGCAGAAGGTCTGGTAGATCTCCCCGACCTGCGGCGTGTAGCCCATTCCGGTGGAGATGAGCGACATGAACTTGCCCTCGACCGGGACCGTGATTCCCAGGCGGGTCACGACACGGCCGTCTCCGGACGCCTGCCATCCGGTCAGGTCACCGGTTTCCCAGCTCGGATTGATGAGGTCCGAGTTGGTCGCGTTGAGGTTCACCGCGCCCAGCAGGCGCAGGTACGTTCCGGGGTTGTCGGGGTCGGTCGCCGGTTCCTCCGGGAAGCACTCTCCCGACAGCTTCATCTCCTCGACCAGGCTGGAGAAGAACTTCGTCCCTTCCTGGTATGCAAAGCCAGTGGTCACATAACCGGAGTAGCCCACCACGGCCTTGGCCCCGGCCCCGTAGAACTCCATGCCCAGCGTGCCGTTCCAGAGCGACCGGCACCCGCCCAGGTACACCACGCTGTCCGGGTACCCGCGGCCCTGGTACTTCCTCACGAACGAGGGGAGGATTCCGTACCGTGACGGCCCCAGGACCACCCGCCCCGTGCGCAGATCCACCTGCTTGAAGTCGATGCACACCCCCGAAACCTTCGTCCCCTTGCCGCTCGACTGCGTGATCACGCACTCGGCCCCCGGCGGGCAGTCCGACTGCGCCACGCACTCGTTCATCTCCTGGGCAAGCTGCGTGCAATCCACCGGCTCGCCGGTCCAGAGCAACTCCTGGCTCTGCCGGTGATTCCACCCGTACGAGTCCTTCGCCGCGGGGCTGAGCTCACGGAAGTACGAATCCCCGTGGGTCGATACTGCGATCATCCCGTTTTCCCACATCCGCCGGAACCGGGCGAGCGTTGCCTGTGTGTCGTACCACGGGCCTTCGAGCACGTACGGCGGACACTCCGACTTGTCCAGGACGCTGTACACGAACTTGGCCTCGTCCTGCAGACCGAATTCCTCGTGGTACGGCCCCATCACGACGGAACGCTTCGACGAAATCAGGATCTCCGGTCCGGGAATGGGGGCCTCGATCTGCTCGACCGGCAGACCACCTTCATCCTCCGCTTCCCCGCCGCGCAACCCCTGTGGAGAGAACGGGAACGCACCGAGCAGGCCGTTCGTGAACCGCACCCACACCCCGTATCCCTGGTAGGAGGTACCGACCTCGGCGATCTCCGCCTTCCCCTGCAGCAGCGCCACGACCGCCTGCCGGGCAGTGGCGATGTCCGACGTGGCCAGGGTCGCCCAGTAGAGCTGGTCCGCCTCCAGCAGGACCGCACGGGTGGCCTCGCATTCTGCTACCGGCAGCGGGCTCACCACGTCCACGCACACCACCGGAGAGTACGCGGTGTACTGCTGGAATCCCGCCTTGATCACCGCATGGACCCGGAAGCAGAGCCTCCCGGCCTGGGATGCCTTGTAGCTCTTCTTCCACGAGAAGACGCCGTCATCGCCGACTTCGTCCCCGGAGAAACTCACCTGGCCGTCATCCAGCATGGTGTGCACGTCGCTGACGCACTCGCCTTCCTGGGTGCTCTCGCACAGCTTCAGCGTGGACGGGTCGAAGTTCGTGTAGAGCCCCATGTCCATCGAGAACACCAGCATCGTTGCCGTGTTCGTGTACAGCGCACCGGGACGGACTCTAAGCTCCGTGCCGAAAAGGAATGCCGGGTTGTGCGTGACCACGACGGTGTCGGTCGCGGTCTGGTCCCCCTGGACCGCCTTCACCTGGATGACGTTGTCCCCCTGCTGCAGGTCGACCTTGCCCGACAGCCAGAACGGCACGCCTGCGCAGAATCCGCTCTGCCCTGTGGTCAGCGAGGTCCACTGGATGGCATCGGGCTTGCCCACGACGAGCCCAGCGACCTGGATGGACGAGCCGATGGACTGGGCAGCACCCAGCGACGAGGGCCCCAGGATCCGGATCCCCAGCTCGGGCGTGGACAGGTACCCTTCGTCGATCGGCTGCGGCCCAGTGTCCCCCGCCTCGCCGTCCGGAGTTCCCGCATCCAGGTCCTGTTCCGACAGCTCGCCGTCCGGAGGCAGGATCTGACCGTCTCCGTCCTCCTCGCCGACATCGTCCAGCCCTTCACCGGTACCGTCGGGGAGCGCAACGTCATCGCCGTCCGCACCACCGCCGTCCGGCAGGTCCCCGCCGATCAGGTCCCCGTCCCCCGCAGCATCGCCGTCCGGAACCACGAGGTCCGGGTCGGGAACCACCGACTCGTCCGAACGGTTCGTGACGTCCGCATCACCGACCGCGGCATCTCCCCCGCCGCCACCGTTCGAGCAGCCAACGGCTGCCAGGAGGACCACCACCGCCGCCCAACTTCCGGTACCTCTCGGGAATCGACTCATCCAGAAACTCCTCCAGGCACCTGAATGCCCGACTGCGCCAGTGCCTGATGCCCAACTCAGTTGCTCAGGATTCTACGGTCAGGCGATCCACCTAGTCAAGCACAGTTACGCGCAGACGCCACGCGTGCGCGGGGCCAATGGCCTTACCGGCCTATCAGCGGCCCGTCGCTTGCGCTCCGGGTGGTGTGCGGGACCGCACCCACTGCGCAGTGCTCACTGCTCACTGCTCACTGCGCAGTGCTCACTGCTCACTGCTCACTGCTCACTGCGCAGTGCTCACTGCTCACTGCTCACTGCTCA
>Ga0233425_10010776_pt1 | contig 10953 bp, 12 predicted proteins | sample Watercolumn_Towu_2_FD_181712 | JGI IMG/M metagenome (GOLD analysis project Ga0233425, IMG submission 181712) | Freshwater microbial communities from Lake Towuti, South Sulawesi, Indonesia - Watercolumn_Towuti2014_140_MG | ecosystem: Environmental > Aquatic > Freshwater > Lake | place...
TTAACACTCACTATGTCCACAGGCGTGGCATTTACTACAACCTTCTTCAAAAACAAGTGCACCAGCACCGCAACTTGGACAAATATCACCGACTTTTTCTTTTGTAGCTGTTAGAAATAGACTTTCTTGTTGTTCTTTTGTTGCTGATGGTAGTGTTGCAACAACTTCTGATTGGTTTTCTTCGTTTGTGTTATTTGCATAAACTCCAAAAACATTTGGGCTGTTATGATAGCCATTAATTCCAAAGTTGTAGTGAACTGAAATTGCACCAGCTAACGCATCTGGTAGAGATTTTATTTTTGTAGGACCAAAACCAATTGACCTCCTACCTCCAATTCCTGATAGTTGTTCTGCAAATTCTCTTGCCTTGTCCCTTGCAGAAACATCTCCTCTAAACTTTAGGGCTGTTGATATTGTTCTTCCTAGTGCTTCTGCCATAGCTGCAACATCTGAGCCGGCCTTGCCTACATTTATAAAAACTTCTAATGGATCGCCATTTTCATCTTCGTTTATAGTTATAAATGCAGTTCCTACAGGAGTATTCATTCTATATGTAGAACCAGTCAATTTGTATGGTCGGTGTCTTAGTGGATCAATAATTTTTTCTTCTTGTTTTACTTCATCTTTTTGTACTTCTCCATTTTTTGTACCTATATTTAAAACTTGTACATCTTTACAACCATCTCTAAAAACTGTTATACCTTTACAACCTGTGTCCCAAGCTTCTAGATATGCATTTTTAATATCTTCTACAGTTGCGCTATTATCAAGATTTATAGTTTTACTGACTGCATTTTCTGTATATTTTTGAAATGCTGCTTGGGTTCTAATGTGCCACGTTGGAGTTATTTCTTGTGCAGTTCCAAAAACTTTTCTAATATCTTCAGGTAGATCTTCAAGTTTTCTAACAATTCCCACTTCCCCCACTTTATCCATCAATTCTTGACTCCATATACCTTTTTCTTTCAACTTTTCTTCAAAAATTAGATTAACAAATGTTAGTTTTCTATCTAAATGTTTATCTTTAACAATATGTTGGTAAGCAATTGCAAATAACGGTTCGCAGCCACTTGATGCTCCTGCAATTATTGATATTGTTCCAGTTGGTGCAATTGTTGTAACTGTTGAATTTCTTCTTGGTTTACCATTTTTATATATTGAGCCACTAAACATTGGGAAAGCACCTCTGATTTTGGCAAGCCTTTCTGTTTCTGCAACTGCCTCATCATTAATTGTTTTCATTACTTTTTCAGCTAGTGTTAAAGCTTCTTCGCTATCATATGGAATACCTAACATTAGTAGCATATCTGCCCAACCACCAATGCCAAGCCCAATTCTTCTAATTCCAAAAACAGTATTTCTAATCTGCTCAAGTGGATAAGGATTAACTTCTATAACATTATCTAAAAATCTTACTGACATTCTTGAGACTTCTTTTAATCTTTCCCAATCAACTTCACCATTTTTGACAAAATAGGTTAGAAAAATGCTTCCTAAGTTACAAGCATCAAATGGATATAACATCTGTTCACCGCAAGGGTTTGTAGCCTCAATAGGACCAAGTGAGGGAACAGGATTTGAAGTACCTCTATTAAGCCTGTCTAGGAAAACAAGGCCTGGATCACCTGTTCTCCATGCACCTTCTGCAATTTCATCAAATACTTCTTTTGCTGAAAGTTTTCCTACAACTTCTTTTGTTTTAGGGTTAACAAGTTCGTAATCTGTTCCATTTTTGTAAGCATCCATGAACTTATCTGTAAGTGCAACTGAAATGTTGAAATTTGTTATACCTCCAGCTTCTTTGCAATGTATAAACTCTTTAATATCTGGGTGGTCAACTCTTAAGATCCCCATGTTTGCCCCTCTTCTCTTACCGCCCTGTTTAACTTCATTTGTTGCAGCATCAAAAATTCGCATGAATGAAACAGGCCCAGATGCTGTACCGCTTGAAGTTTTAACAAGCGAGCCAGACGGTCTAAGTCGAGTAAAAGAAAATCCTGTTCCCCCACCTGTTTTATGAATTATTGCTTGAAACTTTAACGCATCAAATATTCCTTCCATCGAGTCTTCAACAGGAAGCACAAAACAAGCAGAATATTGAAGGCCATTACCAGTTCCCGCATTCATTAAAGTTGGAGAATTTGGCAAAAACTTTCTAGAAACCATTAAACGGTAAAACTCTTTTGCAGATTTTAAAACATCCTTTTTAGTTGCCCCCCATCTTGCTTCACTTGAGGCCACATCCCATGCTACTCTCCAAACCATGTCTTCAGGCGTTTCGATAGGATTTAAATCATTGTCCTTAACTAAATACCTCTCACCTAATACTTTTAATGCCTGCTTTGTCCATTCACCTTTAGATAAATCAGTTGGTAGGGCAGGTCTTTGACCAACTTTTTTGTCAATTTGAGATCTAATTTCTTCATAACTAGGTGCTTTATAGTCTTCAAATTTTAGTATTTTTTTGCCAGTGGAACTGGCCAAGCTTTGCTTATTTTTCATTTTTATATATTTTTGTTTATTATTTTTTCAAAATCCTCTAGATCTTCAAATTCCAAATACACGCTTGCAAACCTAAGCCATGCAACTTTGTCAATTTTTTTAAGTCTTTTTAAAACTGCATTACCTATCTTTTTGCTACTAACTTCTTCTTTTAGTTCTTTTAGTAATTCTCTTTCAATATCATCTGTCACTTCATTAACTAAAGATAGTGATACAGGTCTTTTTTCAATTGACCTTAGTATTCCTCTTTTTAACTTTTCTTTATCAAAAGGTTCTCTTTTACCATCTTTTTTGATCACCCAAAGAACTGACCTTTTAACCTCCTCATATGTAGTAAATCTTTTGTTACATTTACCACACTCTCTCCTTCTTCTCATTCCATGCCCGTCTTCAGAAGTTCTTGATTCAAGAACTTGTGTTTCCTTGGTATTACAAAATGGACATTTCATTGCTTTTTTTGTCTTTCACAAGTGAAAGCAAAAAACGCTGTCACTAGTGACCTGTGTTATTTAAAAACACTAGTGGTAGACAGTCAACTATCAACTTTTAGTACTAAATATATCACCCTCGAGGCTACCCGAACTTAATAAATTTGCTTTTAAAATTGCTTACGGAAAAAGTGCGGAAGATTAAAAAATTAAATGATTAAAAAATTATCTCTTTTCGTATGGATTATTGGGTGCTACTAATCCTTTTGAAAGCATTTCGTTCCTAACACTTTCAAAAACCATATAGGTAGTATTTAGTGTTAAAGTAACTTGAGGTTTTAAATCTTCAGGACAATTAGGTAAAATTTCAGTGTTTATAACTTCGATATGTTTTAGTGTTGCTGTTGCTAGCTTTTTTAGAAATTCATTATCATCATGTTTAATATCTGATGCTTTCAATAAATATTTTTCTGCTTTAGTAAGCGTTGAAAGTCCCAAATCAGGTTTGTTATTTTTAAAAAGTTCTATTGAAGAGTTAAGACGTTTATCGGAAAAAAGAAGATTAAGTTCTGCTTTTTTGAGGGAGTCAAATGTAACTAAATACCATACTTTATCCCTCAAAGCTTTACCATACCATAACAAACTATCTGGATTAATTTTTCCCTGATATGCTAAATAATATTCAATTGGTTTTAATTCTTCAACCTCTTTAGTTTCAGACAAAACCATCGGAGAATAAGCATAACGGATAGTTGCAACTTTCAAAAAAGATGCCGAAATTATGAGAAAAGCTAAAAACAATGTAGTTATTGTAAGTACAATATTGCTTTTTTTACCATCTATTACTTCCATGGGTAATTGTTATTGTATAACAAAATGTCAACCGAGTGCAAATAAAGGAGGTGAAGCTAGCCATACAATTTAGCTAGTTCTAGTGTTCGCTTTTCAAATTTTTCTTCACCAATTGTGCTTATAAGTGGACTAGATTGTTTTTTTAAATAGTATTCACGATTCTTTTCTATCATTTCGCCTGCTATTGATCTTGCAACAGCTTTCAGAACTTTCCTATCTCCACCCGCATTTTCCCTCTGGCTCAAAGCAATTTCTGTATACCACAGCTCTGCTTCCCATTTTAATCTTTCATCTCTAAGGCGCTTATCGTTTGAGGAATTTGAGGCCTGCAGTCTTGCTTCACAGAGTTCCTTTCTTTTTTCAGCTAGCTCTAAAAAGAAATGGTCATCAACTACTTGCTCACCTTTTCCTACTTTTTCCATCACTTTCAAATACTCCATATTTTTTCCATCCGCCACCTTAACTAATGGTTCTTTGTTAAAATCTATATATTTATCACCCAATATGTGTCTTTCGATAAAAGTACGTGAAATATCATCTGTTCTAATTGGTTCAGACATGTTCAAATGTTACTACTACTACTTCTTCTTTGTCAACACAAATACACTGGGGTATTTATCTAAACAAAATTATCGGCCATTGCCAGAGGACATGAAGAAGTATTGGTGATAATATATTTTTTGTTCGTGCAAAAACAAAGCTACTCCCTACTCCAAAGAGTGTTGTTAATAGTAAATAAAGAAGACTTGCTGAAAAATCTAACTTCCAAACAAATATAGTGATTGGCACATGTATCATTGCCCAAAACACACTTGTCACAAGATTTGCAGTTAGTTCATTTTTCAAAAATTTCCAAACTCTTGTAAATATGTAACCTCTAAATGTAAGTTCTTCTGAAAAAGCTGTAGCAAAAGAAAGGCCAAGGGAAGTTAAAAACGGAAGTTCACCAATATTAGCCCCTAAATTAAACTTCCCCCCATATTTTACGAAATTGATAACTACCGCTTCCATCACAAAAAATGCCCCAAGCCCTAGTGAATAATAAACTGCAGGAAATAGATTTTTTAAAGTTATGCCAAGACTAAACAGGCTTTCTTTTTCCTTTTTAAGTAGATAGAAAACAGGAACTAACCAGACTACCGGTTTTATAAACAATTCTTCAATTGGTTCAGGGAGTTTAAAAAGAAATCTATAAAAACCCCAAATAATCAGAAGATAAACTGCTAAACCTACTGCGTACTTAAATTGTTTCATTAATATAATAATAGTAGTTATCTACCCCACTTTGCAACCTTCGAAAGTTTTATCCATTGCCATTATTATTTGGTTTATTTTTTCTTTAGCTTCTTCGAATGAAACAGCCTTTTTTTCATCAGGAAACCAATGAAAAACTGAGTTTCTGCCATTTGTCCAAGCTCCCCATTGTAAATCTGCAAGTTCTTTACCTCCGCAATAGTTTGATATCTTGTCATAGACACTCTCTTTGTGTCTAATTCTTTTTTCAAGATATGGATTGAGAGCTTTACCTATTCTAAATCTTTTTCCATGGTAATCTTCATCTGTAATAAATTTCATGTCAAGAAAAACTTTTTTTAAAAATCCTTCATATGCTTTAGCTGCTGGAAAAACTACAAACGAATAATCATGAAAGACTTTACTCCCCGCAGGCAAATCCCCACCCCAACTTTTAACAACATTAACTAAAAATTCAGAAGCAACTAAAAGCTCTTGCAAATCTTCTTCAATATAATTCCACCAAATTTTACTTTCAAGATTTAAATCCATAACTACATCATATCAAATTAAATGTATTTGTATATCTTTCATTGGATAATCATGCTTATCTGAAGTAACTAGTATCGCCCCATAAACTTTTGCGGTTGCTGCGATTAAACAGTCAAAAAGCCACACCTTCTTTGTTTTTTTATTAAATTCTTTGCGGTAATTTGCGGCTGTCTCGGCGACTATCACATCAACAGGCAAGACATTAACCTTTTGTAGTAACGACTTAAAAACTAATTCTTCACGACCAGTTACTCCAGATAAAAATTCAGATACAGTAATTACTGATAAACTAAGACTTTTGTCTTTAATATGACTTTCAAGTAAAGAGGCATAGGGGTCAACTCCAGCTAATCCATGTATCAATGTATTTGTATCAAACAAAAATATCATCCTTTTTCTTCCCTAATCTTTCTAATCCAATTGTATACTTTCTTTTTAGAGCTCCATTCTGGATGATCTTTAAGACTTATTGACCCAACAACTCTTTTTGCCAACTTTTCTAAATCTTCTTGTTCCTGTCTTTCTAAAAGCAATCGAATTATTGCAGCTTTTCTTAAATATTCAGATAGACTTTCTCCTCTTTGTTTGGATATATCTTCAATATGACTCTTAAGAGTATCTGTTAATGTTATTTGTGTTCTGACTGCTTTATCATCTTTTGATAATGTTTGCAAAGATATCATGATGTAATACTAGTACATCACCAAATACTTGTCAAGTTTTTAAGAAAATCGAGTATAATTAAGTTTCCATGAAAGTTCATTTACTAAATTTAAAAAATTATTTAGCAGTTGAAAGGAATAGAAAAAAAGTTATTTTCTTTTCCGTTCTTATTTCCTTCTCTCTTTGGCTTTTTTGGGGGCTACCACTTCCTACCAAATTAACTTCACCTGATATTCCTGTTTCAACAAAGCTTTTTGATAGAAATGGAAAACTAATATATGAAATCTATTCTGATACTAGAAGAAGTCCTGTTGATTTAGAAAGTCTGCCAAAATATTTAATAAACGCAACAATCGCGATAGAAGATAAAGATTTTTATAAACATTCTGGCTTTTCATATTCTGGAATTCTTCGTGCTACTTTTAAAATTGTCACAAGAGGTAAACTTGAAGGGGGGTCAACACTAACTCAACAATTAGTTAAAAACTCACTACTTACACCCGAAAGAACTATTAGAAGAAAAGTTAGAGAATTTTTTCTAACAATGATAGTTGAGGGAATATACAGAAAAGAGCAAATACTTGAGATGTATTTAAATCAGATTCCCTATGGTTCAACTGCATATGGAATTGAAAGCGCTTCTGAACTTTATTTTGGTAAACCTGCCAAAGATTTGAGCTTAGCAGAAAGTTCGCTCATTGCAGGTCTTCCACAAAGCCCCACAAGATATTCACCGTTTGGAGCTCATCCAGAACTTGCTAAAGAAAGGCAAAAAGAAGTTTTAAAACAAATGGTAGCAAATGGTTTTATAAACCAGGAAGAAGCAGACAAAGCATATGAAGAAAAACTAAAGTATGCCGAAATAAAAGTTCCAACAGCTCCCCACTTTGCTCTATGGGTTAAGGAACAATTAGTTGAAAAATATGGTGAGAAAAAAGTGGAACAGGGAGGACTTAGAGTAACAACAACACTTGATTTAGATTTACAAGAATTTACAGAAAAATCGGTAACAACAGAAGTTGGAAAATTAAAAAAACAAAAGGTTGGAAATGGTGCAGCTCTTGTTACCTATCCAGCAACAGGCGAAATTCTAGCAATGGTAGGAAGTTATGATTATTTTGCCAAAGATGAAGATGGAAAAGTAAATGTGATTCTTAGGAAAAGACAACCTGGTTCATCTATAAAACCTCTCAACTATGCATTTGGATTAAAGAATAAAAAGATAACTTTAGCAACTACTTTTGCCGATGTTCCAACTTGTTTTTCAGTAGTTGGTCAATCACTTTATTGTCCTAGAAATTACAATGGTGGATATAGTGGACTTGTTCAAACTAGATTTGCGCTTGGCAATTCTTTAAATATTCCAGCCGTAAAAATTTTAGCAGTAAACGGAATCAAAGAGTTTTTAAAATTTGCAAACGACATGGGCTTAAATACTTTAGAAAATCCAGACAGATATGGCCTTTCATTGACTTTAGGTGGCGGTGAGGTAAGGCCGTTTGACATGGCAACTGCTTTTGGTGTTTTTGCAAACGAAGGAGTTAAACAAGATTTAATTGCAATTACTAGTGTTTCAGATTGGAGAGGCAAAGTTTTAGAAGAAGTTAAAATAGACGACTATAAATTATCTGGTAAAAAAGTTCTGGACGTTGGAACAAGTTTTTTAATTTCACATACACTCCATGATAATAATGCGAGACAACAGGCATTTGGCCCATCTAGTTTTTTAAATGTAAAGAGACACCCTGAAGTGTCAGTTAAAACAGGTACTACAAATGACAGGAGAGACAATTGGACAATTGGATATACAAAACAAATTGTAGTAGTTGTTTGGGTTGGAAATAACAACAACTCACCCATGAGTGGTGCCATATCTGGTGTATCGGGTGCTTCCCCTATTTGGAACAAAGTAATTAAATATGCGTTAGATAAATCAGAAAAAGGCGAATACGATAAAGATAATGACGGCCATTCATGGCCACTACAACCAGAAACCGTAGTCGGTGCAACTATCTGTGCTGATACTGGTGGAGCAGTTCCAAGCGGTGATCCAAACAATCCTGGCTGCCCGGCTAGATTTGAATATTTCTTGGAAGGAACAATTCCAACAACTTCAAATGTAGTAAATAAAGATGTTTTGATATTTAAAGATACAGGCCAAATTGCGATTAAAAACTATTTACCCGAACAAGTAGAGCCACAAAATAAACTGATCTACACAGACCCAACGGGTGGAATATATTGTTTAACCTGTGCAATTGCTTCCCAATCAGCGGTTATCAAGTACCCATTAAGGATAGATTAGGTCTAATATTGACTTTCACACACATAGCGTAAACTATCGGTTATAATATGGAATTCAGAATAATTACGAACGAACAAATATCCGCAACGGGAACTACTATTACAATTGGGCAAACAGGTAGTGAGACGTGGAGAAGATCTGCTGATTTAGCTTCAAGAATTGCAAACAATTTAGATTATCAAAAAAAATTTTTGCAAACAGTTGAGTCTGTTAATGAAAATGATGTTGAGAAAAGTGCAGAAGCTGTCAAAAATTTAAGTAGATTTGTAAAAGAAAAGTACGGTGATGAACCCTATTTTGATTCCGGAGTTGAACATGCCGCATTTCTAGCACTCGTTAATGAAATTAAGACGAATACTTGATTATGACTGTCAATATCTATAAACAAAACTTCATTTTTTGATATTTGGTAGTAAATGATTCTAATATCTCCAGTTATCCAAAACGATCTAAGCTCTTTTTTACTACCTATTAATTGATGATCTTTTAAAATTGGATTTTTAGAATTTTCAACAAATAATTTAATTCTATCAGCTACTTTAGACCGAATTTTAATATTATTATGAATTCGCTTTCTATATGACTTTGTATATCTTGAATCAAATTTAATTATCACTATTTAAATATTCCATCATTTTATCTACGTTGTCAAAACTTTTAGTTTTTACTTTACCAGAAAGAACATCTTCAACCATTTTGTCATATCTTTTGGCATTTTTGGCAGACAAGACAATTGGTTTAGGTCCAACATGAACACCTATTTCCCCACTTAAGGATTTTTTAAATATCAACCTAACATAATCTTGTATAGACGAAAGACCAATATTTTCAACAAAACTAGCCATATCATCTCTAATTGATCTTGTAATTGGTACTTGTAGTATAACTGTATCCATATTATGAGTATAATGGTTTCATAATATTTGTCAACAACAAAACTTCTTATCCAATTTTTAAATTTCTTTGGTACAATCTAGTTGTGGCTGGCAGAAAAAGAAAAAATACCACCACTGCCCTATCAACTGTATCAAACTTTTTGATACTTTTAGGTCGTCCGTTCTACTATATTCTTTCCCATATTTTTATAGCTATTATTTTTGTTTTTTATGTAGTTGGACATTTATTTATTAAAACTTTTGAACTACTTAAAAATGTAAGTTTACTTAAAATTCAGTTAAGAAAATTTCCAAAAATTATTTATCCTAAATTTAGAATAAATCTTCCGCAATTTAAAATTGATTTCAAAAAAAGATATCTTGTTATTTTTGTTTTTATTGGTTTATTGGCTATTGGTTATTGGCTATTTATCAACGATCTTCCCTCTCCGTCCGAACTTACAACAAGGCAGATTGATGTATCAACAAAAATATATGATAGAAATAATATTTTACTTTATACAATTTATAAAGATAAAAACAGAAGTCTTGTTGATCTTGCAAGTTTACCTGAAAACGTAAAACTGGCAACTTTAGCTGCCGAAGATGCTGAATTTTATTCTCATCCAGGATTTTCAATTAGAGGAATGCTACGAGCTACTATGAAAAATTTTAGGAGTGGTAGAATCGAAGGTGGATCAACAATAACTCAACAACTTGTCAAAAACGCACTACTCTCTTCAGAAAAAACATATATCAGAAAAATTAGGGAGCTAATACTTTCTATTGGAGTTGAAACAAAATTTACAAAAGACAAGATACTTGAAATGTATTTAAATGAAGTAAGTTTTGGTGGAACTGTCTATGGAATACAGGAAGCTTCAATCCACTATTTTGGAAAAAATGCTAAAGATTTAAACCTCGCAGAAAGTGCACTTTTAGCAGGTCTACCTCAAAGCCCGACAAAATATTCTCCATTTGGAAGTAACCCTGACCTAGCATTTTCAAGGCAAAGAGAAGTTTTATATTTAATGAAAGTGAACAAGTTCATAACACAAGAAGATGAAGAGGAAGCACTTAATACCAAAATAACTTTTGCTCCTAATAAACAACAAATTTTAGCCCCCCACTTTGTTATGTATATCAGAGAAAAACTGATAGAAGAATATGGAGAGGAAGTTGTTTTAAAAGGTGGCTTAACTGTAACAACGACACTTGATTTAAATATTCAATTGATGGCAGAAAAAATTGTTAAAACAGAGATCGAAAAATTAAAAAACTTAAATGTGAGTAACGCTGCAGTTATAGTGCTTGATCCAAAAACAAATGAGGTTTTAGCAATGGTAGGAAGTTATGATTATTTTGACACTGAAAAAGGTGGAAATGTAAACGTAACTATAAGACCAAGGCAACCAGGATCATCAATCAAACCAGTAAATTATGCACTTGCGCTATCAAATGGATTGACACTTTCATCAATTATTGACGACTCGCCAATTACTTTTAAAGTCCCCGGTCAACAACCATATACACCTAAAAATTA
>Ga0233425_10010778_pt1 | contig 10952 bp, 8 predicted proteins | sample Watercolumn_Towu_2_FD_181712 | JGI IMG/M metagenome (GOLD analysis project Ga0233425, IMG submission 181712) | Freshwater microbial communities from Lake Towuti, South Sulawesi, Indonesia - Watercolumn_Towuti2014_140_MG | ecosystem: Environmental > Aquatic > Freshwater > Lake | place: Indonesia...
CTGCTGAATCAGGAAGAGCAGAACGGAATAGGCGATGCCCGAAATCGCCATCGAGACAACAATCGAGAAGACCACGAAGGCGACGTGGCGATTGGTGCCCAGCAGACGGATGACCTCGCCGAGCTGGCGCAGGAAGCCGCCCCAGCTCCGGCGTACCGCGGAGGATAGCTGGTCGGCCGCGTGCGCCGGGTTCGGGCGAAAGGCCTGGCTGGAGATGATGCCCAGCACCAGACAGCCGGATATCAGGTGGGTCGCGGCGTCAATCGTGAAGCCCAGTTTCCAGCCGACGCTCTTGACCAGAAAGCCGCCGCCGACCATGCCGGCGATGGCCGCCAGCCGGGCGAATGCCGACCAGGCTGAATTCGCGGTCATGATGTCGCGGGCGTCGACGATGGCCGGCAGCATTGCGGGCGACGTGCTGTTGTCAAAGACATCGGCGATGAAGAACAGGAAGAACACGGCCCAGACCGGATACAGGCTGTGCGTCAAGAGCATTGCGAGCGGCGCCAGCAGGAGCAGTCCGCCCTGGACGAAATGAGAAACCGCGAGTACCCGGCGCTTGTCCCAGCGGTCGATCAGCACACCGGCGATCGGGGTGAAAAGAATGGCCGGGACTGCGAAGACCAGCGCTCCCTCGGAGTAGGCGAGAATCCGACCGGGCTGCGATTCGGCAATCAACGTGATCAAGAGCATGTGGGTAAGCCGGTCGCCAAGCGCCGTGACCGTGGATGCGCCAACCAGATACCGAAAGCTGCGATTTGCCAGTACCGACCGGAACCGGGAGAGCATCGGCTCAATGCTATTGGCCGGCAGGCCGAAGTCAAGCCAATTCGGAGTGCGGAATGTCGAATTCGGAATCCCGCAGTACGCATTCTCCGATTCGCTTTGTCCGGGTCCCGAATTCCGACATAGAGATTCACCACCAAGTCCACCAAGAACACCAATCCCGGAGAACAACGTGTCGGAGACGACATGCCGATTGAAAACGGAATCACCCAGTCGGTGACGGACATGAGAGGGGAAACGAGCCTCCAGGAGCCGATTGAATCAGGCTGGAACCTGGTGTGCTTGGTGTCCTTGGTGTTTCTACTTCGGATTCCGGGCCGGGTATTGACTCTCGCACGAGCGTTGTTAGAATCGAAATGGTCATGCAGCCGCACACGCTACATTCTCATGACGTCGTCATCATCGGCGGCGGACTGACCGGGCTGCGGGCGGCACTGGAGGCAAGCCGCGCCGGTCTGGACGTCGCGGTCATCTCCAAGGTCCACCCGCTGCGTTCGCACTCGGTGGCGGCACAGGGCGGTGTCAACGCTGCTCTGGGCAATGCGCCGGGCGGGGAGGACGATACCTGGGAGAAGCACGCGCTGGATACGGTCAAGGGTTCGGACTTCCTGGCCGACCAGGACGCGGTGGAGATAATGTGCCGGGAGGCGCCAGCCGCGGTCGTCGAGCTCGAGCAAATGGGGACGGTCTTCTCCCGATTGCCGGATGGCCGGATTGCGCAGCGCCCGTTCGGCGGTGCCGGCTTTCCCCGTACGTGCTACTGTGCGGACCGGACCGGCCACAACCTGCTGCACACGCTGTTCGAGCAGGGCGTCGGCCGACGCCTGAAGGTCTATGACGAGTTCTTTGTGACCTCGCTGGTCGTCGCCGACAAGCGTTGCTCGGGCTGTATTGCGCTCGACCTGAGGGACGGCACGCTGCACGGTCTTGCGGCCAAGGCCGTGCTGCTCGCGACCGGCGGCTACGGCCGAATCTATGCCCGCTCGACGAACGCCCTGATAAACACCGGCGACGGCGCGGCGCTGGCCTGGCGCGCCGGCCTCCCGCTGCAGGACATGGAATTCGTCCAGTTTCACCCGACAACGCTCTACGGCTCGAATATCCTCATCTCCGAAGCAGCCCGGGGCGAGGGCGGCTATCTGTTCAACAGCCGGCGCGAGCGGTTCATGAAGCGCTACGCCGAGCAGGCGATGGAACTCGCGCCGCGCGACATCGTAGCCCGGGCAATCCAGACCGAAATTGACGAGGGTCGGGGATTCAAGAACGAATTCGTGATGCTCGATGTAACACACCTGGGCGCGGAGACCATCAACGACCGCTTGCCCGGCATCTGCCGGATTGCCCGCGATTTCGCCGGAGCGGACCTGATTCGGGAACCGATTCCGGTGCAGCCGGGTCAGCACTACTCAATGGGCGGGATTCCGGCTGAGACCGACGGTTCAACGCTGGTGCGCGGGCTGTTCGCGGCCGGCGAATGCGCGTGCGTCAGCGTGCACGGCGCGAACCGGCTGGGCGGGAATTCACTGCTGGAGACGATTGTCTTCGGGAAGCGGGCCGGTCGGGTGATGGCGGAGTCGGCGCAGGCGATGCCCCCGCCGGCAACCGAGCCGGTGGAAGCGACGTTGATGCATGAACTGGCACGGATTGACCGGCTGCTGTCACGGGCGCGGACCGAGCGCGTGAACAACATCTTCGACGACCTGAGACTGACGATGTTTGAGATGTTTGGCGTGTTCCGGGACGAGTCGCGCATGAAGGAAGGGCTGGGCATCCTGCTCCATCTCAAGTCGCGCGTCGAGAATGTCGGCATCGGTACGCGCCAGAGCACGTACAATCAGGCGCTGGTCGCGGTGCTGGAACTGGAAGGCATGCTTGACGTGGCCGAGGCGGTTGCCCGGAGCGCGCTCAATCGCCAGGAGAGCCGGGGTTCGCACGCCCGGACCGATTTCCCGGCGCGCGACGACGCCAACTGGCTGATTCACTCGATGGCGTGGAAACGCGGCGACCGCGTGGAGATCGTCGGCAAACCGGTGGCGGTCGGGATGTTCCCGGTCGAGGCGAGGGAATACTGATGGTGCTCAAGGTCCGCCGCTTCGACCCGAGTACGGGCAAAGTACGCTACGACCTGTTTGACGTGAAGCCGAGGCCGGGATTGACCGTGCTGGGCGCACTGCTCTACGTCCAGGAGCGGATTGACGATTCGCTCTCGTTCCGCTATTCCTGCCGCGGCGCGGTCTGCGGCTCGTGCGCGATGCTGGTGGATCGAGTGCCCAGGCTGGCCTGTCGGACCCAGCTTGACGCGGTCGGGGCCGAGATGGTCGAGCTGAGGCAGGACTCGACGCTGGACGAGTCGGAGCCGTTCAACGCGCGGCACGAAATCCTGGTCGAACCTTTGCCGCATTTCCACGTGCTCAAGGACCTGGTGGTTGATTTCACCAGGTTCTTCCGGTTCTATGAGGCGACCGAACCGGTCTTCCGTCCGCCCGAAGGTCTGCCGGACCGCGAGCTGCGGCTGGACCCGGCCGCGGTGAAGGAACTGGACGTCTATGCGAACTGCGTCCAGTGCGGCGCGTGCTTCGCGGCCTGCCCGGTCTGCGGCAGGAACCAGGACTACTGGGGACCGGCGGCGCTCGCGAAGCTGTACCGCTTCGCGATAGACCCGCGTGAGCCGGCAGACACCGCCCGGGTCGAGAAGGCGAACCGGCCCGAAGGTTGGTGGGCCTGCGATTTCTTCGCCAACTGCCGGACAGTCTGTCCGAAGGGCGTGCCGCCGAACCTGGCAATTGGCGCGGCGCGGAGGAGGCTGGAGGAGTTGGGGAAAGCCCCGATTGAGCCGGAGGCTCAACCGGCAAGTCCCAATGACCAGGCGCCAATGACCATTCAAGCTCCAACTGCCAATGACCAGTGCCCGCGCGACGCGGGAAATCCCAATGACCAGGCTCCAACTGCCAATCAAGTCCCAGGCGCCAATGGCCAACCGGTCGTCGAATCCAATGACCGGTAGCAGCAGCGGTTTGGATTCGGGATTTGGGTCATTGGCTGGGTATTGGGATTTGGCCATTGGTCATTGACCCCGCAGGGGTCCATATGTCCCGCACTGAACGCGACTCTCTCGGTTCCCTCGAACTTCCGGACGATGTCTACTACGGCATTCAGACAGCGCGGGCACAGGCGAACTTCCCGGTGAGCGGACTGCTGGTGCCGGGAGAATTGACGCGCGCTTACCTGCTGGTCAAGAAGGCCGCGGCGCTGGTGAACATGGAGTTGCTCGCGCTGGACCGGGGATTGGGCAGCGCGATTGTTCAGGCCGCGGATGATGCACTGGCCGGCCGGTTCCAGGACCAGTTCGTGGTGGACGTCTTTCAAGCAGGGGCCGGGACCTCGCTCAACATGAACGTGAACGAGGTGCTGGGGAATCGGGCGTTGGAACTGCTGGGACGAGAACGGGGTGACTACGGGTTCCTCAGTCCTAATGACCATGTGAACCTGGGACAGTCATCCAATGATACGTACCCGGCCGCTGTCCAGATTGCCGCGATTCTGGCCGCGGAAAGGCTGCTGGACGCGCTGGAAGAACTGGCCCTTGTCTTCCGTCGGAAAGGTGATGCATTCCAGGACGTGATAAAATCGGGCCGGACCCATCTGATGGACGCGTTGCCGCTGACGCTGGGCGACGAGTTCCGGGCGTACGCGACGGCCCTGGAACGGGCGGCCCAACGGATTGAGCAGCGTCGCAACGACCTGCGTGAACTGCCGATTGGCGGGACCGCGGTCGGGAACGGCGCGGGCAGCCAACCCCGGTTCCAGGAGTTGATGATTGCGCGGCTCTCGGAGTTGTGCGCCACCGAGTTCAGCGCGGCTCGAGACAGTTTCGAGGCGTTGCAGAGTCGCAGCCTGCTTGCCGCGTTCTCCAGCGCGCTCAAGGAGCTGGCGCTTGAACTGATTCGGATTGCCAATGACCTGCGGCTGCTGGCATCGGGCCCGTTCGCCGGACTCGCGGAGATTGAACTGCCCGCGGTCCAGCCCGGGTCGTCAATCATGCCGGGCAAGGTGAATCCGTCATTACCCGAGTGCCTGGACATGATATGCTTCCAGGTTGTCGGCAATGACATGGCGGTGGCGCTGGCCGTTCAGGCCGGGCAACTGGAACTGAACGTGATGGCGCCGGTAATCGCCTGGAATGTCCTCCAGTCGGTGACGTTGCTCGCCAACTTCCTGCCGGTCTTTGGCGTGGGCTGCGTCGAGGGCATCCGGGCGGATGAAGCGAAGTGCCGGTCATCGCTTGAGTTGAATCCGGCGCTGGCAACGCTGCTGGCGCCGAGAATCGGGCATCTCAAGGCCGCAGAACTGGCGCAGGAAGCGGTGAAACGGGAAGTGTCGATTCGGGAACTTGCGGTCGAGAAGGGAATCCTCACCCGGGAAGAGTCGGATGCGACGTTCGCCCCGGGAATGCTGGTTCCCCGCGACCGGTTGAACCGGGAACAAAGCTAACGCGGTTGGCCTGTTCACTGCGAACAGGCATGGAAGGAAGGCTTGAATATGCGATACGTGCTATTGCTGTCAATATGCGGCGCCGTTTTAGCGGCGCAGTTCACCATGCCGAAGTACAACCTGACCGCCGGTCGGAAGTTGTGCTACACCAGCTCCGGCAACGCGGTCTTCGCCAAAGGAAACAGAGCCTTCAGTCGGCAACTGGAGGTCTGGGTCATGAAACGGAACAAGAATGGCAGCTTCACAGTCATTCTGAAACAGACCGAGAACGCGACTGGGGGGGGCAAGGTCGACTCGAAGGTCGAAGTTCGGCCGACTGAGACGTGGAGCTGGTGCGACATGCAGCCCAACGGGAGTATCGTGCCGGGCTCTGCACTGGGGCCGGCGGACTGGATGCCGCTCTTCATTCCACTGCCGCTGGACACTCTCCAGGCGAAACAAGGCTGGGAGCGGCCCGGCGAACTGGACCGGGTAGACCGGTTCCGCCTCGACAGCAAGAGCCTGTCAGACACGGTTTGGGCAATCGAGCACGTTACCAAGACACCACTGGACGAGGTCTTCGAGATTTCCGACCGCGCACTGGTGCACCTGAACCGGAAGCAGGGACTGGTAATCCTGCGCGAGGGATTCCGCAATCAGAACTACGGCAGCCGCAGCGCGGCGACCTCGCTGAAGCTGGACTCGGTGGTCAAGCTGGATACAGTTGCCGCAAAGAAGTTCGTGACCGACCTGACCGTCTTCCTGCGCGCGGATTCAACGGTGGACGAACTCGAAAACCAGGCGGATGAAGATGCCGGGCAATCGGAACGACTCCTGACCCGGGCAGATTCGGTCCTCGAAGCGGCAATGGCGGTGGTTAAGGACTCCGGACTCTGGCAGAAGCTCGACGAGCGCACGGTCGAACTTGCGAGAATCGGATTGCGCCAGCCTGAGCCGGACGGGCCGGTCGTCCTGAAGGGGAAGCCGGCGCCGAATTGGAAGCTCCGGGACCTCGACGGCAATGTCTTTGCGCTCAAGAACTTCAAAGGCAAGGTCTTGGTGCTTGACTTCTGGTATCGCGGCTGTCCCTGGTGCATCCGGGTCATGCCCCAACTCAGCAAGCTGGCCGAGGACTTCAAGAGCCAGCCGGTGCGCGTCGTGGGTATGAACGTGGACAAGGACGTAGCCGATGCGAAGTTTGCGGAGAAGAAGCTGAAGCTGACCTATCCCACCCTGCGGTCGCTCGGGATTCCTAAACTCTACGGTGTAACCGGGTATCCGACGTTGTTCCTGATTGACCAGAAGGGTATCATCCGCGATGTCCACATCGGCTATTCGCCGAATATCGGGCGGAAGCTGGCCCGGCAGGTCCGCGCCCTGCTGGAATCGAAATAGGCCGCCCTCCGGTCAAAAGGGCGTGATTCGCAACGCAAAACCAGGAGGAAGACAATGACTGCGAGACTCGAGATTTACAGGTGCCCGATTTGCGGCAACATCGTTGAAGTCCTGCACACCGGCGCAGGTGAGCTGGTCTGCTGCGGACAGCCGATGAAACTGCTGAAGGAGAACACCACGGACGCCGCGAAGGAAAAACACGTCCCGGTTATTGAGAAGACCGCGAACGGCATCAAGGTGAAGGTCGGCAGCGTGCCGCACCCGATGGAGGAGAAGCACTACATCGAGTGGATTCAGGTGATGTCCGCGGACGGAAGTGCATTCGGCCGCGCCTTCCTGAAGCCGGGTGATAAACCCGAGGCCGAGTTCCCGATGCCGATGGACGGGGTAGTCGCCCGCGAGTACTGCAATCTGCATCTGCTCTGGAAGTCCTGACCAGAGAGAAGGAGAGACAATGGACAGACTGGCGCACTGGGAGATACCATCAACCGACATGACCCGGAGCAAGGACTTCTACACCGGGTTGTTCGGATGGAAGACTCAATCCTGGGCCGACGACTACGTACTCTTTGAGGTTGAAGGCGGAGTTGGCGGCGCATTCATGAAGGTTGACAAGATGCCGGAGACGTGCATTCGGGTATATGTCGGAGTCGCTGACGTCGCTGCGGCCCTGGTGAAGGCCGAGAGCCTGGGAGCCAAGACCTCCATGCCCAAGACCGCAATCGGCGGCGGCATGGGCTTTGCCGGGTCGTTCATTGACCCGTGCGGCTGTCTCATCGGCCTCTGGTCGCAGACGTAGGATAGCTCAAGCCACAAGCTCAAGCTGACGAAGAGAGGCGCGGGAAGCCGCGCCTCGCCCACTGAGACTCCGAGATTTCACCTGTCCGAAGCGAAGAGGTGAAACCGCAAAGCCGAATCCCTGCTTTGCCGGCGTCTATCTGCGTTCATCAGTGGTTACGTCCGGGTCTTGGCGAAACGGCGAGCCGCCCGGAATCGGGCGGCTCGAACTATGCGCGGAGTCGCTTACCGGGTAATCACGAACTTCCGAATCATTCTCTGACCGCTAATCGTGAGTGCGGCGAAATAGCTTCCCGGCGTGAGTCGCCGGCCGGAATTGTCCGCAGGCTCCCAGATGATTGTCTGGGCGGCATCGCCAGTCGGAATCGAGATGTTCGCCACGCGTCGGCCGGATTGGTTGAGAATCCGGATGCGACGCGCGCCGGTGCCGGGCGCGACGACCTTCAGAATCAGGTAATCGCGGACGACGCGGCTCTCCAGCGTCAGAGACGGCAGCAATCCACCCGCGCCCGGCTGCTCATGGATGCCGGTCGGGTTCTGGGTTGCGGTCAGAACGATGCTGGTGTTAGGACCACTCATAGACGTTCCCTGCAGGCCTGCCAGATACAGGTTCACGTCGCCCACTCCGGGGTTCGGGGCGGTCCAATTGAATATGCCCGAGTCCTGGTTGGCAACCGACAAGCGCACGCCGTTGGGCTCTTCTGCGACGTTGTAGGTTGTAGTGAAGAGCCCGGTCGAGATGGTTCCGGCGGTCAGACCGCTTGTCGCGCTACGCACCGAGGCGTTGAAGTTCCTGATGCGTGAGCCGCCGTCATGTTTGACTGTGATTCGGTAGACCGTACCCGGGTCATAGACGGTCGGGAACCCGGTGACGACGATCGTCCCGCCGGTCGTGCCGTGACAGGTTGACGCGCAGGTCCCTCTGGACAGGGGCGCCCCGGAATAGCCCGTGTAGTTCGTCCCCGCGGACAGAGCCGAACAGAGCAGCAGAGACAGGACTATTCCTGTCCTTATGCTGATACGTTGTTGCTGCATATACCCTCCTCTCAGGTTAGCGCTCTAGCACGCACCTATATTTTAGCGCCCCCCTGCCCAGGCGTCAAGACCAAATGATACAGGCACCGTGGCGTTAGCATAGCTGGCTAGACCAGGGTTGCGATCAGAAGGTGCGCCGCCCGGGAGGGCGGCGCACGACAGGATTCCGCCGGGTCTAGTAGCTGAGTTCCAGCTTCCGCGTCGCGACGAAGCCCGATGCGCTCAGGCGGCAGAAGTAGATGCCCGGGGCAAGTTGCCGTCCACGTGCGTCGCAGCCATCCCACGTCAGCCGCCCCGGGCCGGCCGGGAAGCTCCCCTGAGCCAGGACGCGAACCAGTTGGCCGGCTGCATCGTAGACCGCGAGCCGGACCGGTCCAGTGCGGGTAAGGGTGAAGCTGATGCCGGTGCGGGACGAGAAGGGATTCGGTCCTGGGGCATCGAGACGTGAAGCGGCAGGCGCCATCGGCGGCGCTTCCTCGACGGCATAGGGTTCGCCCAGATCCTGCATGACTTTGAGCGCAACCGGACGGGCCTCCGCGTCCTTCGCGTAGTAGAACGGGAATCCGAAGAACACGACCCTGCCCGGGGCGTTGAGCCAGCGGACACCGATCGGCCGGCCCTGGAACGAGTCACCGGAGAATGAGTTGAAAGTGAGCGTGGTTTCGGCATCGCGCAGGACAAAGGCATCCACAAACGGCAGCCGGCCGCGCATGCTCGGCAGCATTTTCGCGGAGTCAATCGTCAGGTCCGGATAGCCCGACTTGCCGGATGCGCCGACGAAGTCCTGGGGCGGAGACTCGCTTGCCCCGCTGAGATGCAGGTAGTCATAGGGGAACTTGCCGGCCGTGAAGGTGTAGGGGTAATGGCCGGTTCCGCCCATCAGGCCGTAGACCGGCTTCCAGCCGGTCAGCCAGAGTCGGCCGCCGTGTGCGAGGTAATTGGCCAGGCCCGGGACCGCGGGCAGGATGCGCAAATCCTGGAAGTCGTCGGCGTGCCAGACAACCGTCGAGTAGGGCCCGATGTCGCCGGCCAGCGGCACGCCCTGGGTGCGGACATCCCAGTCGGTGTAGCTGAAACCGTGGAGCATTGAGTGGTAGAATGCGTCAACCTGCGCGTCGCTCGGATTGCCCGGCGTGCCGACGCCGTCCCGGGTCTCATCCACGAGCAGAACTCCATGGTCCAGAGTAATCGGTTTGCCGCTGACCTCGGTCGAGTGATTGCTCTCCTGCGCGCCGGTGTCAATCGCGGCAACGATATAGTAGTACATCGTGTCCGGCAGCAGCGTCGAGTCGCGGTACACCGAGTCGGTGAGCACCGATGAGTTGAGCCTCACATAGCCGCCGCCGGTGGTGGTTGAGCGGTAGAGGTTGTAGCCGACAAGGTCGCGCTCAACATTGCGTTGCCAGGTCAGGCGCATTCCGTACCAGAACGGCAGCGCTGCCGGTGAGGCCGGCGCCAATGGAACTGCATTGGGCACAGCCGAGCGGATTGGGCTGGAAAGACCAGGATGTCCGGCCGCGTCAATTGCCCTCAACTTCGCGTAGTAGCGCGTGCCGTTCTGTAGACCGGAGACGTAGTGACTTGTGACCAGGCCGAGTGACGTCGAGTCGGTCAGTGCGAGTGAATCCGTGCCCCAGAACAACCGATACCCGACGAGGTCGGGTTCGGTATTGGCGCGCCACTGAGCGAAGAGCGTACCGCCGGCGCCGGCATCCCAGAGCTGGAAGCTGTCCGGCGGTCCGGGAATTACCGAGAGTGAGGCCATTGTCGCGAGTCCCATCTTCGCCACTTCAGCGGCGAGCGCCATTGAGCAGAAGCCGATAGTGTCCGCAGTTGTGTGGTAGTAGGGGTAGAAATCACCGTACTCGGCGCCGGCCGTGCCCGCATAGCCGTAGGCGTGGAATGCAAGCTGGTCGCTGCCGTAGCTGCCGACGACCACGCCGTGGTCAAGGGTAGTGTACAGCCCGGCCATCTCGTCTTCATACTGGGCCAGTGGCAGTGACGCGCGGTTGCAGAAGATTGCCGTGCCGAAGTAGCCGCCGGGCCAGGCAATCATGTCGAAATTCAGCGCGCCGAGCACATTGATGCCCAGGTTGCGCATCATCTCGGCGTAGTGGAAGCTGCCGTAGATTCCCTGCTCCTCGCCGGTGAAGGCGATGAACTTGAGCGTGATCTCCGGGTTCTCCTGAGCCATGATGCGGGCCGCCTCGATTGCCATCGCGGTGCCTGAAGCGTTATCCTCCGCGCCCGGGGCGTTGTTGTCCGGGTCCTCCGATGTGCAGTCGAGGTGACCGCAGATGACAATGACCTTGGTCGGATCAACAGTGCCGACTCTCGTGCCTACGACATTGCGCCACGTGTCGCCCCATTCAGGATAGGAATCGAGCGCCACCGAATCCAGACCCAGTGCCGTGAAGTAGTCGAAGACATACTGCTCGGCGCTCCGACAGCTGTCGGTGGGTGAGAAT
>Ga0233425_10010779_pt1 | contig 10951 bp, 10 predicted proteins | sample Watercolumn_Towu_2_FD_181712 | JGI IMG/M metagenome (GOLD analysis project Ga0233425, IMG submission 181712) | Freshwater microbial communities from Lake Towuti, South Sulawesi, Indonesia - Watercolumn_Towuti2014_140_MG | ecosystem: Environmental > Aquatic > Freshwater > Lake | place...
CGCAGAGCTGGCCGCCGTGGGTGTGGCCCGCGATGACGAGATCGGCGCCGTCGGCCTGCATCGCGTCGATCACGCGGCGGTAGGGCGCGTGGGTGACGCCGAGGCGCAGGTCGGCGTCGTCGGCGTACGGCCCGGCGACATCGTCGTAGCGGTCGCGCTCGATGTGGGGGTCGTCGGTGCCGCGGACGTCGATGTCGAGGCCGGCCACCGAGATCCGGGCGCTGGCGTTGTCGAGGTCGGTCCAGCCCTCGGCGGTGAGAGCCTTGACCAGGTCGCCCCAGGGCAGCGGCGGACGCTGCTCGTCGACGTCGGACGGCGCCATCAGGTAGCGCCAGGGCTTCACGACGCCGGGGCCGTAGTAGTCGTTGGAGCCGAGGACGAACAGCCCAGGGCGGTCGAGCAGCGGGCCGAGGGCGTCGACGACGGTGGGCACGGCCTCCTGGTGGGCCAGGAAGTCGCCGGTCACCACGACGAGGTCCGGGTTGAGGTTGTCGAGGCTGCGTACCCAGGCGGCGCGGCCCTGGTGGCGCGGCGTCATGTGCAGGTCGGACAGGTGCAGCACCCGCACCGGGCGGCTGCCCTGCGGCAGCACGCGGGCCTCCTCGCGGCGCAGCGTGTAGCGATGGGCCTCCGCCACGGAGTAGCCGAGGCCGGCGGCAGCGACGGCGCCGAGGCCGAGCAGGGCGGTGGTGAAGCGGGGCACCGCACCAGTATCCCTGCTCGCGCCGCCGATGGGTTGCGGGAGGATGACGCCATGAGCACCGAGCAGAGCGCCCTCGAGCAGCGCATCCACGACGACCTGACGACCGCCATCCGCGGCCGCGACGAGGTCGGGGCGGCCACGCTGCGGATGGCCATCACGGCGCTGACCAACGAGGCCAAGTCCGGCTCGGAGGAGCGGGCGCTGTCCGACGACGAGGTGATCGCTGTCCTCGGCCGCGAGGCTAAGAAGCGCCGCGAGGCGGCCACGGCGTACGACGACGCGAACCGGCCCGAGCTCGCCGCGCGCGAGCGTGCGGAGCTCGCCGTCCTCGAGGCCTACCTGCCCGCGCAGCTGTCCGACGACGAGCTCGCCGCCCTCGTGGCCGCCGCCGTCGCCGAGACCGGCGCCGACTCGCCCAAGGCGATGGGCCTGGTGATGAAGGCCGTGACGCCGAAGGTGGCCGGCCGGGCCGAGGGCGGCCGGGTGGCCGCTGCCGTGAAGGCCGCTCTCAGCAGCTGATCGGCCGGCCGGGACTGCCGCTGACGTCGAAGCCGGGCCGCTGCTCGGCGTGAGCCTCCCTCTCGATGAGTGGCAGGACTGTCCGGCTCTATTGGTCCTGGGGACCCCTCATCACGAACTGCCCGCCACGCGTGCGGCGGTCAGGGCTTGGTGGAGGTGGGCTGCGGCGTGGGGGTCGGCGTGGGCTTGGGCGTGCCGCTCGGCTTGGGGGTGCCCGAGGGGGTGGGCTCGGGGGAGCCGCTCGCACCGCCGGAGGGCGAGGCCGACGGCGTCGCGGTGACCGTGGGCTTGGGCTTCTCGGTGGCCTTCACCGCGAGCTCGCCCGCGGCGCGCAGGTCGAACTTCGTCGCCGGAGTGCCCTCGAGCGCGGCGAGCATGGCCTGCTTCCAGATCGGGCCGGGCAGCGTGGAGCCGAAGACCTGGTCGAAGTAGCGGCCACCGATGACCAGGTTCTTCATCGGGAAGTTGCCGCGCGGGTCGTAGGTGACGACGGCAGCCGAGATGTCGGGCGTGTAGCCGACGAACCAGACGGCGGCGGAGTTGTTGATCGTTCCGGTCTTGCCGGCGGCGTCGCGGCCGAGGCTCATCGCCTGGCCGGTGCGGCCGCCGAGCGGGCCGTCGATGACCTGCTTGAGCATGACGGTCACCGACGCCGCGATGCGGGCGCGCATGACCTCCTCGCACGAGCCCTTGGGGATGCGCAGGTCCTTGCCGTCGCGGTCGGTCACGCGGGTGATCACGATCGGGGTGCAGCGCACGCCGTTGTTGGCGAAGACGCCGTACGCCGACGCCATGCCGAGCGGGGTGACCTCGGAGGTGCCGAGGGTGAACGACGGCACCGCCTTGAGCGGCTTGCCGTCGCCCATCGTCAGACCCATGTCGGCGGCGATCTCGGCGGGGCGGCACTGGCCGGTCTTCTGCTCGAGCGCCATGAAGTAGGTGTTCACCGAGTACGCGGTGCCCTGGAACATGTTGAACGTGCCCGAGCCGGTCGAGTTGCCGACCGAGTACGGGTCGTAGGGCGCGCCGGTCTTGCAGTTGGTGAAGCCGTCGAAGGTCTTGCGCGGCGGCGACACGACCCGCTCGAACGGGTCGACGCGCTTCTCGAACGCGGCCGCGAGGGTGAAGGCCTTGAACGTCGAGCCGGCGGCGGCGCCGAGGCTGCCGCCCATGTCGCTGCCGACGTTGAAGTTGTAGGTGGTGTTGCCGCGGCCCTTGGTGCCCCACGAGCGGTTCTGCGCCATGGCGACGATCTCGCCCGTGCCCGGGCGCACCATCGAGATCGCGGCGACCTTGCGGCTCTTGTCCTTGCGCGGGATGTAGGCGTCGACCGCCTTCTGCGCGCCCTTCTGCGCCTGCGGCACCAGCGTGGTGCGGATCGTCAGGCCGCCGCGGCGCAGCAGCGCCTCGCGCTCGGCGGGCGTGCCGCCGAAGGCGGGGTCGGCCTTGAGCACGCGGTAGACGTAGTCGCAGAAGAACGGCGCGTACGACGTCGTGCAGCCGTTGCTCGGGCGCTTGGGCTTGAGGAACTTCTTGGTCGGGATGGCCGCGGCCTTGGTCGCCTCGGCGGTGGTGATGTAGCCGAGCGCCGCCATGCGGTCGAGTACCTGCTTGCGGCGGCCCTGCGACAGGCCCGGGTTGCGGGTGGGGTCGTAGGCGACCGGGCGCTGAACCGCGCCGGCGAGGGTGGCGGCCTCGACGAGGGTGAGCTTGCTGGCGGGCTTGGAGAAGTACCGGCGGGCCGCGGCCTCGATGCCATAGGCGCCGGCGCCGAAGTAGGCGATGTTGAGGTACTTCTCGAGGATCTCGTCCTTGGTGTACTGCCGCTCGAGCGAGAGCGCGTAGCGCATCTCCTTGAGCTTGCGCGTGTAGCTGCGTGCCACGGCCGCGCGCTGCTCCTCCGGCGTCGTGGCCATGTTGAGGAACACGTTCTTCACGTACTGCTGCGTGAGCGTCGAGCCGCCGCCGCCCGCTGCGGCAGCGCCGTCGGTGGTGTTGCCGACGAAGGCGCGGATGACGCCGCGGGGGTCGACGCCGCGGTGCTCGTAGAACCGGCCGTCCTCGACCGCCACGATCGCCTGGCGCATCACCGGCGACACCTGGGCCAGCGGGACCTCGACGCGGTTCTGCTCGTAGATCACCGCGATGACCGTGCCGTCGGAGGCCAGGATCCGGGTGCGCAGCGGCAGCGGGGGCGCGGTCAGCTGCGAGGGCAGCGACTCGTAGCTCTCCACCGCGGTGCGCGCCGCGACGCCGGCACCGCCGACGAAGGGCAGCGCGGCCCCGGCCACGAGCACGCCGGCAACGACGCTCACCAGCACGAACAGGAGGAGCCGGCTGAGCGACGAGGCGGCGGAGGAGGTCCTGGACATGGCCCATCGAGAGTACGGTGCGGACGCCCGTGAGACGTCCTCTGGCTCGCCCGGGTTCCCCTGCCCGCCCGGAACGATGAGACGGGGGTGGTACCCAGGGCCCAGGTCTATGGCACGATAGGACTATCGCAGATCACCCGTCCTGGCCTGTCTCGCCGGTCAATGCTCTGCGTAGGTTCACGTCTGTCGGCGCAAGCCTTGCGCCGGCAGGGCCCCGGCCCGGGAAGCCTTCGCGCCGCCGTCTGGCGGACGTGGGCCGAGCGGACGGAGCCGCCCCGACGACACAGGGGGAGGTTGAGTCCACCAGATGACCTGGACCACGGACTGGACCACGTCGGCGGCCTGTCGCGCGAGCGACCCGGACGCCCTTTTCGTGCAGGGCGCCGCTCAGAACCGCGCCAAGACCATCTGCCTGGCCTGCCCCGTGCGCACGGAGTGCCTGGCCGACGCCCTCGACAACCGGATCGAGTTCGGTGTCTGGGGCGGTATGACCGAGCGCGAGCGCCGGGCGCTGCTGCGCCGCCGTCCGCAGGTGACGAGCTGGCGCCGCCTGCTCGAGACCGCCCGCGAGGAGTACGGCACCACCGCGTCGCTCGTCGACCTCACCGAGGCCCACTCGCGCGCCGGCTGATCGTCCCGGCTCTCCCGAGCCCCCGCTCCACCGCCACGGCCCCTCCTCGGAGGGGCCGTCGTGCTGCCCGGGGTGAACTGGTAGTCGGATCGCGCGGCAGAGCGCGCGGATCGACGACCGGGTCAGACGTGGTCGGCGAGCGCGGTGCCGACGGCGCGCAGGCCGTCGAGGTCGACGACGTCCGACGCCATGGCCGGCACGGTCGCCACCTCGATGGTCTTGTGCACGGAGGTGAACCGGTCGGCGAGACGGCGCTGCCGGTCGAGGGTCGCAGCGCGGTCGGCGTGGATGCGCAGCAGGGCGGCGGTGGTCGAGTGGCCGGACGCGTCCTGCTCGAGCCGCTCGGCGGCGGCAGCCGCTGCCGACGACGCGAGCTCGGGCACGGTGGTCTGCTGCACGCGGTTGAGGACCAGCCCCGCCAGCGGCATCGAGTCGGCCTCGAGCCGGTCGACGAAGTACGACGCCTCCCGCAGCGCGTCCCGCTCGGGCGCGGCGATGACGACGAAGCGCGTGTCGGGCGCCTGCAGCATCTGGTAGGTCTCGTCGGCGCGCTGGCGGAAGCCGCCGAAGAGGGTGTCGACCGACGCGACGAAGATCTGGATGTCGGTGAGCACCTGGGCGCCCAGCAGCCGGTTGAGCACTCCGGTGAACATGCCGAAGCCGGCGCTCATCATGCGCGCGAGGCCGCGGCCGCCGGCCTTGGCGGGTGCGGCGAGGATGCGCAGGAACCGGCCGTCGAGGAACGACCCGAGCCGCCGGGGCGCGTCGAGGAAGTCCAGCGCCGAGCGCGACGGCGGGGTGTCGACGACGACGAGGTCCCAGAGGTCCTCGGCCTCGGACCGGTTGCGCAGCTGGCCGAGCTTCTCCATCGCCATGTACTCCTGCGTGCCCGCGAAGGAGCTCGACAGCGACTGGTAGAAGGGGTTGGCGATGATCGTGGCCGCGCGCTCGGCGTCGGCGTTGGCCTCGACGAACTCGTCGAAGGTCCGCTTCATGTCGAGCATCATCGCGTCGAGCGAGCCGGTGCCGTCGACGCCGGCGACGGGCCGCGGCTCGTTGTCGAGCTCGGTGAGGCCGAGGCTCTGAGCCAGGCGGCGGGCCGGGTCGATCGTGAGCACGACGACGCGGCGGCCGCGCTCGGCGGCGCGCAGGGCGAGCGCCGCCGCGGTGGTGGTCTTGCCGACGCCGCCGCTGCCGCAGCACACGACCACTCGCACGCCTCGGTCGTCGAGGAGCGCGTCGATGTCGAGCGAGAGGGCGCGGGGCACGACCTCGCGGGCGAAGCTCATGCCATCCCCTGCCGGTGCAGGAGCTCGGCGAGCTCGTAGAGCGACGAGAGGTCGACGCCGTCGGGCAGGAACGGCAGCTCGTAGGTCGGGCGGTGCAGGCCCTCGAGGTTGTCGCGCTCGCGCTGCTCGAGCGCCACGCGCTCGGCATGCTCGGCGCCCTCGACGACGAGGGCCCGCACGACGTCGTCGACGGTCACGGCGCCGTGCGACCCGACGAGCGCGCCGCCCTTGACCAGCCCGGCCGCGGCCAGGTCGTGCGCCAGCGCCTCGGTGTCGAGGTGGCCCTTGCGCGCCTTGGTCTGGTCGGCAGCCGACAGCAGCGGCCGGCGCATCTGGTTGACGACGACGCCGCCTACCGGCAGCTTCGCGGCCTGCAGCTCGGCGACGCCGTCGGCGGTCTCCTGGACCGGCATCTCCTCGAGCAGCGTCACCAGGTGCACGGCCGTGAGCCGCGAGCCGATGACCTCCATGACGGCATCCGCCTGCGACCGGATCGGGCCGGTGCGGGCGAGGCCGGCCACCTCGGAGTTGACGTTGAGGAAGCGGGCGATGCGCCCGGTGGGCGGGGCGTCCATCACGACGGCGTCGTAGACGTGCTTGCCGTCCTTGCCCTTGCGGCGCACGGCCTCCTTGGCCTTGCCGGTGAGCAGGACGTCGCGGACGCCCGGCGCGATCGTCGTGGCGAAGTCGATGGCGCCCATCTTGCGCAGCGCGGAGCCCGCGACCCGGAGGTTGTAGAACATCTCGAGGTACTCGAGCAGGGCCTCCTCGGGATCGATCGCGAGGGCGTAGACCTCGCCGCCGCCGGGCGCCACGGCCACCTTGCGGTCGGCGTAGGGGAGCGGCGGGACGTCGAAGATCTGCGCGAGGCCCTGCCGGCCCTCGACCTCGACCACGAGCACCTTCTTGCCGCCGGTAGCCAGCGCGAGGGCGAGCGCGGCGGCGACGGTGGTCTTGCCGGTGCCGCCCTTGCCCGACACGACGTGGAGGCGGACGCCGTCCCAGTCGACGTCGCGGACGTCGTCGTCCTTCGCGGCAGCCACGGAACGAGCCTACGGGGACGGGGGCCCCGGTGCCGCCCGAGCGGGGGTGGCGCGCGAGACCCCGGCAGGTCCTAAGGTCGGGGCATGACTCAGTGGGAGTACGCGACCGTCCCCCTCCTCGTGCACGCCACCAAGCAGATCCTGGACACGTGGGGCCAGGACGGCTGGGAGCTCGTGACCGTCGTGCCGGGGCCGAACGCCGACAACCTCGTCGCCTACCTCAAGCGTCCGAAGGGCTGACCCATGTCCGTCGTCGAGCAGCGCCTGGCCGAGATCGGCCTGGTCGTCCCCGAGGTCGTCCCGCCAGTCGCGGCCTACACACCAGCCGTGCGCACTGGGAACTACGTCTACGTCTCCGGCCAGCTGCCCATGGTCAACGGCGCCATGGCCCACACCGGCAAGGTCGGCCAGGACGTCACGCCCGAGCAGGCCAAGGCGCTCGCCCAGGCCTCGGCGCTCAACGCCATCGCCGCGCTGAAGTCGGTGGTCGGCGACCTCGACACGGTTGCCCGCGTCGTCAAGGTGGTCGGCTTCGTGGCCTGCATCCCGGACTTCACCGGCGCCCCGGCGGTCGTCAACGGGGCGAGCGAGCTGTTCGGCGCGGCGTTCGGCGAGAAGGGCGTCCACGCCCGGTCGGCCGTCGGCGTCGCGTCGCTGCCGCTCGACGCCGCCGTCGAGGTCGAGGCCGTCTTCGAGATCGAGGGCTGACCCGCCCGCCATGGACGACGTCGCCGGCCTGCCGCAGCGCATGCGCGAGCGGGCCGAGCGGATCGCCCACGGCGAGGAGGAGTACGTCCCGGTGCCGCTCCGGCACGCCGCCACGATCGCGCTCCTGCGCGACGGCGTCGACGGCCTCGAGGTCTTCCTCATGCGCCGCCAGCGCTCGATGGCCTTCGCCGCGGGCATGCACGTCTACCCGGGCGGCGCCGTCGAGGCATCGGACTCGCAGGTGCCGCTGACGTCGAGCACCGACCTCGACGACGTCGCGCGCCGGCTGTCTACCGACCAGCCCGCCTCCATCGTCGCCGCTGCGGCGCGCGAGACGTTCGAGGAGTCGGGCGTCCTGCTCGCCGTCGACGCCGACGGGCGCCCGGTCGAGCTCGACGACTCCTTCGAGGTGCAGCGCGCGCTCCTGGCCGCCGCCCGGCTCGAGTTCGGCGACCTGCTGCGCGACCGCGGCCTGCTGGTCGACGGCGAGGCGCTCGTGCCCTTCGCGCACTGGGTCACGCCCGAGGTCGAGGACCGCCGCTACGACACCCGGTTCCTCGCCGCCCGCCTGCCCGCAGGGCAGGAGGCCGCCGAGCGCGGCGGCGAGGCCGACCGCGTCGCCTGGGTGCGGCCGGCCGACGCCGTCGCGGCCTTCCACGCGGGCACCACCGCGATGCTGCCGCCCACCGTGGCCACCCTGCTCGAGCTCGGGCGCCATGCCACGGTCGACGACGCCCTGCCGGCGCTGCGGCGCCTCGACGTCGTGCCGCTCATGCCCGCCCCGTACCGCGCGGAGGACGGCTCACTGGCGTGGCGGCTCATCGACGAGCGCACGGGCGAGCCGGTGGGCAGCGTGGGCGAGCCGCACGCGAGCGAGTCCGACGGGGTGCATCGGTGAGCGGGGCCGTGCTGCCGCTGCTCGGATCGCACGAGCCGTGGTCTGGCGGGCCGATCACCGCATCCGCCACCTGCGTCCTGGCCGGCAACCCCGGCCCCATGACGCTCGACGGCACCAACACCTGGGTGCTGCGCGCACCGGGCGACGACGTCGCCGTCGTCGTCGACCCGGGCCCGGACCTGCCTGCCCACCTCGACGCCGTCGAGGCGGCGCTGCAGGGCGCCCGCGTCGTCCGGGTGCTGCTGACCCACGGCCATCCGGACCACGCCGAGGCCGCGGCGTCGTTCGCCGGCCGCGTCTCGGCGCCGGTCGCCGCGCTCGACCCTGCCCACCGGCTCGGCGACGAGGGCGTTGTCGACGGCGACGTCGTGGTGGTCGGCTCGCTCGAGATCGCGGTCGTGGGCACGCCCGGCCACACCGCCGACTCGCTGTCGTTCCACCTGCTCGGCGACGGCGCGCTGCTCACCGGCGACACGGTGCTCGGCCGGGGCACCACCGTGGTGGCCCACCCCGACGGCCGGCTCGCCGACTACCTGCACTCGCTGCACCGGCTGCGCCTGCTCGCGGAGGAGACGGGCGCCGGCGTCGTCCTGCCCGGGCACGGCCCTGCCCTGGCCGACCCCGTCGCCGCGGTGACGGCGTACGAGGCCCACCGCCACGACCGGCTCGAGCAGGTGCGGGCGGCGCTCGACGCCGGCGCGGTGACGGCCGACGACGTCGTCGCGACGGTCTACGCCGATGTGCCGCGCGAGGTGTGGCCGGCGGCCCGGCTCAGCGTCCTCGCCCAGCTCGCCTACCTCGACCGCGACTGACGGCCCGGCGGCTCAGCCCGAGGTGAAGCGGATGCTCCAGCCGCCGGCTGCGCGCACGACGAGGTAGTACGACCCGCTGCTCGCGCCGGCCTTGGCGCGCACGCGCGCCTCGAAGGCCGCGCCGCTGCCGGACTTCTGGACATGGAGCAGGTCGCGCTTGGGGTCGATGCTCGAGCCGACGGGCACGAGGTAGGCCGTCGCCCGGCCCTGCACGACCATGCGGCCGGTGACGAGCGGGCCCTCGGCCTGCGAGCCCAGCTTCATCCGGAAGGTCGTGGTGCGCGAGTCGCCGGTGCCGCGGGCGGTCACCTGCGTGGTGCCGTTGGCGGTGCGGGTGAGCACCACCGACGGGGCCTTGGACACCAGCTGCTTGACCTGCAGGGTCCACGTGGTGCCCGGCGCAGCGGTGACCTGCGCGCGGTAGGTGCCGGCCGGCATCACCGGGCTGCCCCAGGCGCTGTCGCCGCACGAGGCGCCGCACTGGAAGGCCTGCGTGGTCTTCGGGTCCTTGCTCGGCGTGGCGGGGAAGATCTGAACGGCGACGCCCTGGCCCTGCTGGGTGAGGGTCGCCGCGACCTTGCCGCCGAGCAGCGTGAACGGCGGCGAGGTGAAGCTGCCCGTGCCCTCCGCGCTCACGACGCCGGTGAAGCCCGACACCCCGCCCTTGGGGACCGAGAGCTCCTTGTACGACGTCGACGACGCCGCAGAAGCAGGCTCCTCGTCGCCGCCGAGCAGGCCCGGCAGGACGAGGTAGGCGGCGAGGCCGAGCAGTGCCACGAGCGCCACGACGACCAGCCACGGGGAGATGCGGCGGCCCTGCTTGTTCCCCCTGGACCCCAGCCGTGACGGCTCGGGGGGCAGGAAGTCGGCGTGGGGCCCGAGCGGCGGCAGCTCCGGGGGAGCCTCCACCGGCGCCTCGAGCGTGAGCACCCCGCCCGCGGGAGCGACCGGGGCGGCGGCAGCCGGGGCGGCCAGCGGGTGGCCGGGCGGGTAGGCGGTGGCGGCGTACGACGGTGCGACGGGCTCGGCGGGCAGGTAGGCCGCGCCGCCCGCCGTTGCTGCGGGCGCCACGGCTGCGAGCGGGGCCTGCGGCGGCATCGGAGCGCCGGGGGTCAGCGGCGCGGGTCCGCCGGGGGCCATGCCGGGGGCCAGGGGTGCTGCGGCGCCCGGGGAGAGCGGGGCCATCGGCGGCATCGGTGCGCCCGGCGTGAGCGGCGCCGGCCCGCCCGGCGCCAGGGGAGCCATCGGCGCCTGCGGCGGCATCGGCGCGCCGGGCGTCAGCGGCGCTGCTGGTGCCTGCGGCGGCATCGGGGCAGCGGGGGCCTGGGGCGCGAGGGGTGCCTGCGGCGGCATCGGGGCAGCGGGCGCAGCAGGTGCCGGGGCGGCCGGCTTCGGAGGCAGCGAGGCGGTCGAGCCCGCCGGGTGAGGAGCCGTGTGCGCCGTCCAGGCAGCGCCGTCCCACCACCGCACCTCGCCGGTGGGGTCGGTGTACCACCCGGGGGCGGGAAGTCCCCGCTCGTCCATGCGTGCCTGCCCTACGCGCTCGAGTTCCGTCGCCTGACGGTGCGTCGGCGCGCGGGGCCGGGGACTTGAGGCTCCCGCGAGGGCATCCCGCAATCCGGACGCCCTTCGAGGGGCCTATGCGGTGCCCTCGTGCTCGGAGACGACCGGCGCAGGGGAGATCCGCAGGCTGCGGCCGGTGAGCGCCGGCACCCGCACGGCGATCGACCCGTCGATCGACAGCGAGCCGAGCAGCTCGCCGGTGAGCATGTCGGTGACCTGCGAGCCGGGCAGGAGGTACGCCGAGGCGACGACGGTCGTGACGTCGTCGCGGCCGAAGTTGAGCACGGTGGCCTGGCGGTCGGTGGTGCCGTCGAGCGAGTGCACCATCACCAGGACGCCGGGGTGGTCGGGGACGGGCACGTCGAGCTGCTCGCCGGTCGACAGGCCCGACTCGGTGCGCACGGCGAGCACGC
>Ga0233425_10010780_pt1 | contig 10951 bp, 12 predicted proteins | sample Watercolumn_Towu_2_FD_181712 | JGI IMG/M metagenome (GOLD analysis project Ga0233425, IMG submission 181712) | Freshwater microbial communities from Lake Towuti, South Sulawesi, Indonesia - Watercolumn_Towuti2014_140_MG | ecosystem: Environmental > Aquatic > Freshwater > Lake | place...
TCCGAAAGAGGCTGCCGTGGAAGTGCTGCCTTACCCGTGCAACTGGGAGACCGCTGGCGAAAACCTGATCAATCCCCAGCCGGTTCTGGAGCGTTTGTTCGCGTGTCTGACCAAATCCTGAGAGAAGAAGTACTGCAGTTCGGCGACGACGCCCGGCTGTTCGGTATCCTGACCGTGCCGCGCGTGCCGCAGCACCGCACCCAAAAGCAGCCCGTATTCGTGTTCCTGAGTTCCGGATTCCTGCCGAGGGTCGGCCCGAGGCGACTCTATGTCCGTCTTGCCAGGACCCTGGCGCTATCGGGATTCATTTCCTTTCGCGTCGATCTGAGCGGGAGAGGTGATAGCAACGGTAGGGCCGAATTGCGGAACGAGCAATCCCTGTTGGCGGACTACAGGGAGATCGTGAGTATTCTGGAGGCGCGCCTGGGGCAATCGCAATTTGTGTTGGGTGGGCTTTGCTCGGGGGCGGACAATGCCCTCGTGCTTGCGCAAGTCGATCAGCGCGTAGTCGGCCTGCTCCTGATGGACCCGACCTGTTATCCTGATGATGGCTTCAGGGTGCGCAAGCTCTTCAGGAAGTATACGAAGGTCGCGAGATATGTTGTTTGGCTGCGACAGAGGGTCGGGCTCCTGATGGGCCTGCGGGAGGAGCGCGCGAACGACGAGCAAATCTATACGCCGCTGGCGATCGGGGATCTACCTACCCTGGAGCAAATGCGGGCTGCATTCCAGGCGGTCTGCGGAAGAAAGGGGCGGGTTCTATCGGTATTCACGAGCGAGGCGGAGGAGCATGGTTGCTATAACCAGTTGGGTCAGTTGGGCCGGGTTTTGCGGTTGCCTGACTATGCGCAGTACTGCACGGAGCGGTTCTATCCAGCCGCTGCGCACACATTCACGCTGGAGCAGCATCGGCGCCGGCTCCTGGATGAGGTCAAGGAGTGGGCGGCTGGGTATCTACAGCCATGATCGCCTCTGCAACGTGACGCGGCTGTTCGATGCTACCGAAGACTGGTACCACTTCCGACCCATCTTCCTTCCCCAACCACATCACCGGCCCCTGCCTTTCGATACCCAATATCCATTGACAAGCAAAAACAGCCCTCCTATACTTATGACTGCCGAAAGCAATGCCTTATCAAAAAAAGCAAATAAAAAAGGTAGAGTCAGGAGGGGCGCTGACTACGCTGGTGGTGCTTGCCTTCTGCTGCGCGAATCTCTACGTCGTCGATCAAGCCGCCTTGGCCAGAGAGATGCTGCTCCGCCTGATGAATGGTTTCGGCCTGTTCTGTCTGGTCGTGGGGAACAACGGCTCTCATTCCGGAGTTGGGATCCAGAACAGTGTATCTCGGCGAGGCGGTGCTGATGGGGATCGGCCTTTTTCCTCTGGCGCTCCGGATCGCCGAGATCCCTCAGATGATTAATATCCGCAAAAGGGACATGAGCTTTGTCGGGCCGTGGTTGGAAGCGGATACGATGAAGAAGATAGCTCCGGCATTTTCTTCGCGTTGGGTTTGAACGATGGCTCAGTCAGTGATAACCGGCGCCTCGATCAAAGGGCTGGCCACCTGTGTTCCCGCGCGCAGATTCAACAACCTAATGGACACGACGGCCTTCACGAAGGACGAAGTTCGGAAGGTTGTCGCGATGGCTGGGGTCACCGAGCGCCGGGTTGTCGACGGAAACACGTGCAGCACCGACCTGTGCTTCGCGGCCGCCGAGTCTCTCCTGGAGATGGTGGAATGGGATCGAGCCTCGATCGACGGGCTGATCATGGTCACACAGACCCCCGATTACTTCATGCCGTCCTCCAGTTGTGTGCTGCACAAACGCCTCAAACTGTCTGAGCATTGTGCGGCCTTCGACCTGGGCTTGGGCTGCTCCGGTTACATCTACGGCCTCTGGCTGGCGTCGATGATGGTCAAGACCGGTGGTCTCAGGCGCGTGCTCTTGTTGCACGGCGAAACGCCGACTCTCTACACGCATGAAAGCGACCGGGCCGTGTCCCTGCTCTTCGGCGACGCGGGGTCGGCTACCGCACTCGAAGGGAGTTCCACAGCAGAGTTGACTGACTGGTATTTCACACTTCAGACCGACGGAACGGGTTATGACGACTTGATTATCGATGGCGGAGGATTTCGTGACCGTTTCTGCGATGACATCAGGTCTCACTATGTGAAGATGAACGGCGCCAATGTCTTCAACTTCACAGTCAAAGTGATTCCACCCTTGATTGAGGATATCCTGCGCTTGGCCAACCGAAGACCGGAAGAAGTGGACTATTACGTCTTCCACCAGTCCAACCGCTTCATCATCAAGCACTTGACGGGCAAGTGCGCTCTCCCACCTGAAAAAGTGCCGATCATCCTGGATCGCTATGGGAATCCGGGCGGACCTTCGATACCGCTGACCATTACGCAGGGGATTGCGCCGCGGACTGGAAGGCACAGGTTATGGCTCATGCTGCTTGGCTACGGCGTCGGGCTGTCCTGGGGGGCAGCCCTGATCCCGTTCGGGCCTGACGCCGCGGTTCGTCACGTGGAGTGGCCATCGAGTGAAGCAAGGACAGCATGACGTTGGTGAAGCAATCTTTCCTGGACTTCTCCGAAAAGTGGGTAGTTGTTACTGGCGCCTCCGCGGGTATCGGTCAGGCATGCGCGCTGGAGCTGGGCAAGCATGGCGCCAGACTCGTGCTCGTCGGGCGGAACGAGTCAGCCTTGGCGAAGACTTTTTCGTTACTCGATGGGGAGGGGCACGAGGTTTTGCGCTTAGACCTGAGCGATTTGCCGAAGATAAGCGCGGAAGTCCTGCGCATAGCGAAAAAAGTTGGGAGACTTTACGGGCTTTGCCATGCCGCCGGGATTACGGCGACCAGTCCCCTCAGCACCAGCACGTTCGACGTCATCCAGCCGATGATGACGGTCAATGTCCTCGCGGGTCTGGAGCTGGCGAGAATCGTAACTCGGCGAGACGTGATGGAACCAGAGGGAGGCAGTATGGTGTTCCTCTCATCGATCTACGGGAGGGGTGGAGTAGCCGGTGAGACCGGATACTGCGCTACCAAGGGTGCCATCACTGCAGCAGTGCGTGCCATGGCGATCGAGCTGGCACGCCGGAGAATACGCGTTAACTCCATCTCTCCGGGACTGGTGAAGACGCCGATGACGGACAAAGCGCTGAGCGTTCTCAGTGGCGCGCAGGTGACAGCGATTGAAGAAAAGCACCCACTCGGGCCGGGAACAGCGTTGGATGTCGCGCGGGCCGCAGTCTTCCTGCTCGCCCCAGCAACGAGCTGGATCACAGGTATAGACCTTGCGGTCGACGGAGGCTACTCAGCGCAGTGAGCCGCGTTTCCCCATACGGGACGAGCGGACAGAAAACGACCTAATCACGAGATTGGCGAATGGCGACTGAACGTAGATATTCCACTGACGCAGTCAGCGTTGACGAGGCGCTGGCCTGGGTGGCAGAAATGTTTGAGGAACCCAAAGAGAACATACGGGAGAACACGCCCCGCGATGATATTGCGGCCTGGGACTCTTTGGGTCAGTTGGTTCTGATGGCTAAGCTGGACGAGCGCTTCGGTATTCGCCTGACCCAAGCCGATCTGCGTTCGCTTCAGTCCGTACGAGCCATTTTGGATGTGCTTCGCACTAACGGTCGTCTCAATGGCGTTTAAAATCTTTGCGTTGCCCATTGGCATGTCTGACTAATTCAGATGCTGCCCAACCTACTCGAAAAGCTTGGCCCTTATGTGAGCCAGGCCGTGGGTCTTCCTACTGAGAGCCTCCTCCAGGCCTTCCGTCCCGCCATCGAGGGAGATTTGCCCGGCATCCTTGAGCTGCGCCAAGCTGTTCTCAGGGACGTCCTTTGGTGGGATGACGAGGCGTTCGTCCGTTGGCGGTACTTCGACAATAAAAGTGCGACGGAACCCACACCTTACTGGGTTTTCGAGAAAGGGAAGGAGATCATTGGGGGAATAGGGCTGGAGCCCTTGGTTCTGGTCGTCGATGGCGAGCCCTGCCCTGCTGTTCGCACGCTCGATATTATGGTCCGGCCTGACTTCGACGGCCAAGGCCTGGGCGTACTGATGAATCTGGTGATCTTTAAGCATTTCCCCATTACCCTGGTCACAGGAGGTAATGAGCGCTCACGCAACCTTATTTCTCGGTTGTTCCGTCATGTCCTTGACCTTCACGTCTGGAAGGCGATCATCAAAAGCCGCGAGCGCGTCGAACGCCGACTGGGTCCTGGTCCAATCGCCAGCGCTGTTGCAATGGTCGGCGATCTCTTTCTCACGATGGACCGGCGGAATTGGCGACATCCATTGCCGAAGAAGCTGGAGATTCGCGAGCTAACGCGGTTCGATTCATGGGTGATGGTGCTCAGCCAAGAGTTCGAGCGGACTGGCCGGATCCTGGTGCGGCGCAGTCCCGAGTACTTGAACTGGCGATTTGTTCATAACCCGAGGTGTCGCTATCGGATCCTTGGGGGATTGGTTGGGGGGAAGATCGTTGGCTATGTGGTCACGCGCTTCAACCTGTCCAGGCCCAACCCCAGGAAGGAGGCCGAGATCGTGGATTGTCTTGCCCTCCCCACCATCGGCGGCGAGATCTCCCCTTTGCCGTTTCTTATTCGAGCGGCCGTTGACCAGCTCGTTCGGGAAGGCGCCTGTCTCGTGAGCTGTACCGCCTTCGACGACGCCATCCAGACGGCGGTGGAAGCGAGCGGTCTCCATCGGCGTCCGGATGAGCGGCTCCCGTTCTTCGTTCAAGCCAGTCCAACGGCGCTGCACGAAAGGCTCTCGGCTGGCCAGGGGTGGTGCTTAACGGGTTACGACTCAGACGTGGAATAGCGGGAGTCGCACGCGAGGAGAGAATACAGCTTGCGGTTCATATTGGTAGACGAGGTTATTGACATGGTTCCCGGTGAGAGCATTCATGGTGTGAAGACCATGCAGGCCGACGAGGATGTGTTTCTAGACCATTTCCCCGGCTTTCCGGTCGTTCCTGGGGTACTGCTCACCGAGATGATGGCGCAGACGGCTGGCAAGTGCCTCGACGCCGAGGATCGGGCTCGTGGTAAGGCCATGCTCGTGCAGATTCGCAATGCCTCGTTTCGAAAGTGGGTCCGCCCGGAAGAGCGAGCCGACATCTATGCGGAGATCAAGGTAAGCGCCCCCACATTTGCGACGGCCGTCTGCCGCGTAACAGCTAACAATAGCGATGTTGCAAGCGCCGAGCTGCTTTTCTCTTTTGTTCCCCGTGAGCAGTTTGCTGCCGACTTCCGGGATGAGGTCTTGGAGCGGTACCTCGAAGGGCGATCGGTCAGGGATTGCAAGGTGCGAGACCGATGAGCGATGCGTTCTCCCTCAAGGGACGACGCTTTCTGGTCACCGGCGGGACACGCGGGATTGGCAGGGCAATCTCCTTTCATTTCGCCCGCTCAGGGGCACAGGTCATCGCCAACTACGCCCACAACGAGGACGCGGCCAAGTCCCTCGAGGCGGACGCGGCTTCAGACGGCGCGACCATCCAATTGTGCCGGGCGGACCTGACTTCTGAGGAAGGCAAGCTACGGGTATTGGAGGCGGTGGGTATAATTCCTTTATCGGGCTTAATCCATTGTGCTGCAACGGGAGCCCATCGCCGCATCGAGGACCTGACAACGCGGCACTGGGACTTCACGTTTGCGTTGAACTTACGAGCGTTCTTCGAACTGGTCAAGGCATTGCTGCCGAAGTTGAGTCCGGGGTCGAGCATCGTGGCACTTTCCTCCGAGGGCGCGGTCCACGCTTTCCCACACTACACCTTGGTCGGCGCCTCAAAGGGAGGCCTGGAGGCCCTTTGCCGGCATCTGGCGATCGAGTTGATCCCCATGGGTATTCGCGTGAATATCCTTTCGCCGGGAAGCGTGCTGACCGAAGCCTGGGACGTGTTTCCGGACAAGGAGGCGCGCATTCGGGAGGCGATCGACCGTTCGCCCATGGGCCGGCTCACGGTCCCTGAAGAGGTGGCGTATGCCGCGCAGTTCCTGTGCAGCGATGCTTCGGCGGGCGTCAATGGCCACACCCTCGTCGTCGACGGAGGGCAACGAATACGAGGTTGATGCGCGAAGTCGGCGGCTAGGTGCCAATGAATGGCGCGTCCTCATTCAACCGCTTGACACTAAACACATGGCCGTGTTCCGTAAGATTTCCGGATGCCTCAATCTCAACCGCAGCCGGCTGGTGATCTGGAGATGACCGTGGCGCGTTGCCTCGGCTATGGAGGGTAGTTCAGATTGATGTTGAGTGGAAATTGTGCTCGTTGCTCGGGCTGATGGCGATGAGCCTCAGGGGCGCAGACCTAGGCCACGTTGTCTCGAAAAATACGCCCAATGGGCTATGGCGAAAGGCATATCTGCCAAGTATATTGTTTTTATATTGTTAGTTCCTCGCATGAGGGTGGGTAATCAAATAGCCTGTTCTCCCAGGGAGTATACTCGGAGGTTTTACCCGCTCCAACCAGCGAGGAACCGGAAAAAGAATTAAAATGTTGCGTGCTTGGCGTCTTGGCGCGATAAATCTTCTTGTAGTCGTTGGGTATAACATTTCGATAAGTATCTAAGATGTGCGGAATCGCGGGAATTCTAAATCTTAACCAGACCGCTATCGACCCGGCTCTCCCCCAGCGAATGATCCAGAGGGTGAGACATCGCGGGCCGAATGACAGCGGCGTGTACCTGGACCATCATGTTAGTCTCGCGCATGCGCGCCTCAGCATCATCGATTTGGCCGGTGGTCGACAACCCATGTCCAATAAGGATAAATCGGCGTGGATTACCTTCAATGGGGAGATCTTCAATTACCTCGAGCTCAGAGAGGAACTGATACGAAACGGTCACCGCTTTGCCACGAGATCCGACACCGAGGTGATCCTTCATCTCTACGAGGAGCACGGCGAAGAGTGCATCCAGTATTTCAACGGCCAATGGGCCTTTGCGATCTGGGATGAAAGGAAACAAAAACTTTTTCTCTCCCGGGATCGTCTGGGAGTCAGACCGCTTTTCTACACCGTTGCAGATCGCTCCTTTATCTTCGGCTCGGAGATCAAGTCCATTTTTACCCATCCCGCAGTAGGAAGGGAGATCGATCTTCTCGCTCTCGACCAGCTATTTACCTTCTGGACGACGCTCCCGCCGAGAACCATCTTCAAAGGAATCCAGGAACTTTTGCCCGGCCATTCGCTGACCGTTCAAAAAGGAGAGATTCGCAGTTGGCCTTACTGGCGGCTGGATTACGCTTCACGCCCAGAACTGCGGTCCACGCAGGATTATGCCGATCGCCTCTTGGAGTTGTTGGTGGACGCCACCCGGCTGCGGCTCCGGTCCGACGTCCCGGTGGGCGCCTATCTGAGCGGCGGGTTGGATTCCACCGTGATAACGACCCTGATCAAACGGTTCACAAACACCCCCTTAAAAACCTTTTCTGTAACCTTCGACGATCCGGAGTTCGATGAGAGCGCCCACCAAAAGGAGGTAAGCCATTTTCTCGGAACGGATCACCAGGAGGTCCGCTGCACCCGTCGAGATATCGCCCAGGCATTCCCGGAGGTCATCTGGCATACGGAAAAGCCGATTCTCAGAACAGCCCCGGCGCCGCTTTATCTTCTCTCCCGTCTGGTCCGGGACAATGGCTATAAGGTTGTGCTTACCGGCGAGGGCTCCGATGAGATGTTGGGAGGATACGACATCTTTAAGGAGGCCAAGATACGGAGATTCTGGAGCGCTTATCCGAACTCCCGATTCCGCCCTCTGCTACTGAAGAGGCTTTATCCCTATCTGCAGAATCTTCAGACCCAATCCGACGCCTATCTTCAGGCCTTCTTTCATGTGAAGCCAGAGGATCGATCCGATCCGTTTTTTTCACACCTTCCCCGGTGGGACCTGACGGCGAGGATCAAGATCTTTTTTTCCGAGGAGGTAAAGTCTCAGCTTAAGGCCCACGACGCGTATGCGGAGATGAAGGGGCTTTTGCCGGCCGAATACTTCGGGTGGGACGGTTTCTCTCAAGCCCAATATCTGGAGGCGGCGCATCTCCTGCCGGGGTATATCCTCTCCTCGCAAGGGGATCGCATGGCGATGGCCCATTCGGTCGAGGGAAGATTTCCCTTTCTGGATCACCGGGTAGTGGAATTTGCATCCACGATTCCGCCGCGTCTCAAGATGAAGGCGCTCAATGAGAAATATATCTTAAAGCATGCGGTCGGAAACCTCATCCCGCCTTCCGTCAAAAAGCGGTCGAAACAGCCTTACAGAGCGCCGGAGGCCCAAAGTTTTATCGGAGCGGCTGAGCAGCCCGTGCGGAATGAGTATGTAGAGGAACTTCTTTCTAGCGATCGAGTTCAAAAAGACGGCATCTTCAATCCGGGAGCGGTTCAGAAGCTGGTAGAGAAGATTCACAGGGGACGGGCCATAGGGATCAAAGACAACATGGCCTTGGTCGGTATCCTCTCTACGCAACTTGTAGTGGACCGGTTTATACAAAATTTCGACAGCAGGGTCGTCGATGCAAGCCATTGAGCAGCAATTGCGCCAGTTCGTTGTAAACAACTTCCTATTCGGCCAGGGCGAAGATCAGCTCTCAAATCATGACTCTTTTCTTGAGAAAGGGATTGTCGATTCCACCGGGGTACTGGAGCTGGTGGTTTTTTTGGAAAAGCAGTACCGGATCAAGATCGAAGATGAAGAGTTGATCCCGGCCAACCTGGATTCCATCGACAATCTACTCCGGTTCATCGAAAAAAAAGCTCAGATCGCGCGATAAGAGAAGGAGAAGAGCCTTTGCAGATCGAGGAGTTTTTAGAGCAGAGCGCCCGGCAATTCCCGGAGAAGACCGCGTTGGTCTGCGAGGACCAGCGGTTGGCTTACCGGGAGATTGAGGAGCAATGCAACCGCTTGGCCCATGCGCTGATCGCGCTGGGAATCGAGCGTGGTGATCGGATCGCCGTTTACCTGGATAATTCGGTTGAGGCGGTGCTCTCGATCTTTGCTATTCTAAAAGCCGGGGCCGTTTTTTTAGTGGTTAATCCCACGACCAAAGCGGAAAAACTGGCATATATCCTGAATAACTGCCGGGCCAGAGCCCTGATCACCCATGCGAAAAAGCTGGCCGTAGTCAAAGACCGCCTGCCGCAGATGGCCCACCTTCAGAATATTATCGTCGCGGGGACAATCGTAGAGGCGATAGAAAACGGCGCAAAGCTGTTTTCGCCGCTCGACGAACTCTTAACTCAACACACTCAATCCATCCAGCCACCCCTTAAGAGGTGCATCGACATCGATCTGGCGGCCCTCATCTACACGTCGGGTTCCACCGGCAACCCAAAAGGCGTGATGATGACCCATCTCAACATTGTCACGGCGGCCCGGTCGATCACGCACTATCTGGAAAATACCGGCGCCGACATCATCCTCAGCGTCCTCCCCTTATCGTTTGACTATGGCCTGTACCAAGTCCTGATGGGCTTTTCGGTCGGGGCGACCGTCATCCTCGAGCCGTCCTTCGCTTACACCCAGGTAATTTTGGAAAAGCTCTCTGCCGAGAATGTGACGGGCTTTCCACTCGTGCCGACCATGGCGGCGATTCTGCTCCAGATGAAGGGACTCTCGCCTGGCCGGTTCCCGTGCCTCCGCTACATCTCGAACACGGCCGCGGCGCTCCCGCCGTCGCACATCGAACGGCTGCAAGCGCTGTTCCCGGCTGTCCGGATATATTCCATGTATGGCCTGACCGAATGCAAGCGGGTCTCCTACCTTCCACCAGATCAGCTCGCGGCCCGACCGGCCTCGGTCGGGAGGGCGATCCCGAACACCGAGGTATACATCGTGGACGAGCGGGGCGGGCGGGCCGGTCCTGGGACGGTCGGCGAGCTGGTGGTGCGCGGGGCGCATATTATGAAGGGATACTGGGAAAAGCCCGAGGAGACAGACCGGGTTCTGAAACCCGGGCCGCTACCCGGCGAAAAGGTGCTACACACCGGGGACCTGTTCCGGATGGACGAAGAGGGCTATCTCTACTTCGTAGGGCGTAAGGACGACATCATCAAGACCCGCGGCGAAAAGGTGAGCCCCAAAGAAGTCGAGGCGGTGCTTTACGCCATGCCCGAGGTGAAAGAGGCGGCCGTGATCGGCGTACCGGACCCGATCTTGGGCCAGGCGATCAAGGCCGTGGTGGTATTCGCCGAGGGCACGACGCTCTCCGAGCGCGACGTGATGCGTCACTGTGCCGCCAGGCTCGAGGACTTTATGGTCCCGAAATCGGTCGAGATTCGGGCGACGCTTCCGAAGACAACTACCGGAAAAATCAGCAAGCGCGAGCTGGAGCTTGCAACTCCCCCTGCAAACTCAGTGTCTCTGCGGTGAAAGGAATCCGAAGTATTCATCGCAGAGGCGCGGAGGGTGCGGAGTAGATCGAATCTCTCTGTGAGCTCTGTGCCTCTGTGGCGAATATTTCTTCACAGTAAAACCCGGAAGAACCAAAAACTAAGATGAAGGCTACGGTATTTTCGCGCGATGTGCTACGACTAGACCCTGTCCGGGAGACTGCGCGGATCGTATCCGCGATTCGGGAGCAGGTATTCAAACAACTCAGGCGGAAGGGGGTAGTCTTGGGGCTGTCGGGCGGTATTGACAGCAGCGTGGCGGCTGCGCTCTGTGTTCAGGCGCTGGGGAAAGATCGGGTGCTGGCTCTTTTTATGCCGGAGGCCGACTCTTCCGATGACAGCCTCCGTTTGGGCCGGCTTATGACTGACTCGTTGGGGATTAGGACCGTCCTGGAAAATATCGGGCCTATCTTAGAAGCCGCCGGGTGCTACCGGCGGCGGGACGAGGCGATTCGAAAGGTCCTCCCGGAATACGGTCACGGTTATAAAAGCAAGCTTGTCCTGTCGAACCTCCTCGAGACCGATGGCTA
>Ga0233425_10010781_pt1 | contig 10951 bp, 9 predicted proteins | sample Watercolumn_Towu_2_FD_181712 | JGI IMG/M metagenome (GOLD analysis project Ga0233425, IMG submission 181712) | Freshwater microbial communities from Lake Towuti, South Sulawesi, Indonesia - Watercolumn_Towuti2014_140_MG | ecosystem: Environmental > Aquatic > Freshwater > Lake | place: Indonesia...
TAAACTCACAGATCCTGGTATCGGTGCTGATGCCGGTATACAATGCCGAAACGCATCTGAGAGAGGCTATCGACAGCATTCTAAAGCAAACGTATCAGCACCTGGAGTTCGTGATCGTCAACGACGGCTCGACCGACGGCAGCGAGGACATTATCCTCTCGTACAAGGATCCCCGGATCAGGCTATTGGTGAATCCCGAAAATAAAGGCCTGATTTATTCCCTGAATTATGGGATCGCGGCGTGTAAAGGCACATACATAGCTCGCATGGATGCCGATGACACCTGCCTGCCGGAACGTCTTGCCGAACAGCTAGCCTTTATGGAGCAGCATCTGGAGATAGGCGTATGCGGCTGTGATTACACGCAGTTCAGCGCATCGGGAGAGCAATCGTTTCGCGCCCTTTCCGTTCATGACGAGATCCTGAGCCAGATGATCTTCAACTCCTCGGTGGTGCATCCTTCGCTGATGCTGAGGCGATCGGTCCTGCAGAACTTCGATCCTGTATTTAATCCCGGTTACCACCATTCGGAAGATTATGAGCTCTGGAGCAGGCTGATCCTGCATACCCGGTTCTCGGCCGTCCACCGCGTGCTGTTCCGTTACAGGATCCATGCCGCGCAGGTTACGCAGAAGCATAGTGAGCAACAGCAGCTTTCCGCCAGCAGGGTCAGAAAAGAGCTGCTCGGCAAGCTGGGCTTTTCCTATACGGAAGAGGAGGTGGGGCTTCTGTCGCAGATGGCCGCCCACCGGCTGTTTGATCAGAAAGATCAGCTCGATCTGCTGGAGCAATTCCTGGAAAAGCTGATCGCCCAAAACGATCAGTCAGGGCGCATAGAGCCAGATATTTTTAAGAAAGTGCTTTCCTACAAATGGTATACGGCCTGCGGCTATACGACGCTGGGCTTATGGGCCTTTTTCAAATACCGGAAATCCCGATTAGGGAAATACCATCCTCAGAGCAGCTTGAAATTGCTTGCCAAATGCCTGCTTCGCCAATGGAGGAAAAGGGTTTAATCAGTGGAGAAAATGATATTCAACCCCTTCAGGGTTGCCACCAATAGTGGGGCGTTTTTTTAGTGATGTTGAAGCCCTTCAGGCTTCTTTCGGTAAGGCTTAGGATTAAAAAAACTCAGCGATTCTCTGCGCCTTCTTCGCGCTTTTGCGGTTAAAAATAATTTAATTTCCTAAGCCTTTAATATGCTGATAGGTCTTTAAGATCCCTTCTTCGATCTCCGTAAAGCGGAACCCGGGGTTCAGCTGCACGATCTTGGAGTTATCGAGGTGAATGGCGGAGTTGTCGCTCTGGCGGGCCTCCCTGTACATGATGTCGAACGATTCGGGAAGGATCTTTTTCATGATCTCAGCAATCTCGTTTACGGTGAGCGTGGCGTTGGAAGAGGTATTGTAGATCTCGGCGATCCCCACATCCTGCCGGAGCGAGGTCAGCATCAGCTCTGCGAGGTCTTTCACATATAGGTAATTGCGCACATTTTTTCCGTCCCCGAAAATATAGATCTTCTTTTCCGTCATGATCTTTTCGATAAAGGTGTTGATCAGGCCGATGCCTTTGCCGGTGTTCTGGCCTTCGCCGTAGACGTTGGAAACCCGGTAGATATCGAAGTTGAGCTTGTACTTTACCTTGAAGTAATTCAGGAAATGCTCCATCGTGAGCTTCACGATGCCATAAGGAGAAAAGGGATTGGTGAAGGAATGCTCATCCACCATATGGTCTGTGGCGCCATACACGGTGCCGCCACTCGAAATGAAGATGATCTTTTTGACGGAAAGCTGCGCGATGCTTTCTGTAAAATGAATGAAAGGCAGGAGGTTCTTCTCGATGTCCATCACCGGGTTTTCCCAGCTGGTAGACGGGATGGTTTCGGAGGCGAGGTAATAGATGAAATCGATTTTTCTGAAATCGGCAGCTAACTGTGCTTTGTTGTCAAGGTCGAGCTTGTTGTAGGGAATTGATGGATCAAAAGCGCTGGTATCATTCTTACCGAATAAAAATAGGCTGATGTTCTTTTCCGCCGCGAGCCTTTCCGTAAGATGCCTTCCGATAAATCCGTTGGAGCCGATAATTGCGATGTTTATGTTCTCCATGGTTTAAATACGGATTAATGCGCTTTCAAGATGTTGCGCCCAGCTGTCCCAGTTCAGCTCCTTGTCAAACAATTCGCGGGCGGTCTTTTGCAATTTTAAGTAACGATCCTCATCTTTCCAAATTTCTGCTGCCAGCGAAGCATATCCTTCACCTTTATCATGGTAATCCACGAGATAACCGTTGACGCCTTCCTTCACATGGCCCGCTACGCCGCCGGTGTTGGCAGAAAGGACCGGCAGGCCGTACATGCTGGCCTCACAAAATACGATCGGCGTACAGTCGAAGCGGGTAGGCAGGATAAAAAAGGAATGGCTCAGAAATAAGCTCTCCAGTTCCCTGCGGCCTTCCGTTGTATTTTTGTTGAGGAAAGGGATCACCGTTACCTCCGGATCGTTCAGGGGCGTTTCCGGCTCGCAGCCTACAACCGTGAGCTGCGCCCTGACACCCCGTTTCTGTAAGGCATGCAGCGCATCGACCGCAATATCGGCGCCTTTGTTCTTCCAGTAGGTGCCTACCAGCAGGAGCCTGCAGACCTCGCTTTTCCGGCGGTGCGTAAACACATACTCCGCTGTCGGCGTCTGGTCCATATTGGCGCCAAAAGGCAGGACAAGGGTGCTTTTCGGGTCGAGCTTGTAATGCGAGACGGCGTAATCGGCGGCCCAGTGCGAAGACAGGATGTTGAGGGCTGTCCGGCGCAGGGCGATGCCTTCTGTTCTCAGGCTCTGACGCTCCGACCATTTCCATAAGTTGCTGATGATGGTATGGTAGTTCAGGGAGTTGGCGATGATGCGGTCGCCGATAAACACGATGGGCACATCGGTTTTCAGGTAGGCGATGTAGGCGATACCGGCGGGCGAAACGATCAGGTCGTAATGCTTTCCTTTCAGCTTCTTCCCGAACAGGCGGCCGCAGGCCTTCGCATAGATGGTGGAGTTGCGGTAGTCGAAGCGTTTTTTGAACAGGTATAACGAGATGCCGTGCACGACCTTGCATAAAAAGGTGACGAGGGCAGGCTCGTCCGGCCCCAGCAGATCGACGTGGCCAAAGCGTTTTTCGAGCGCTTTCCAGATGTAGTGGTTGGTTCCACTCCAGGCATGCTTGTCCCTGGGATCAGAAACCGTGATATAGGCTATCTTTTTCGGTAAATTCACTTAGTACTGCAAAATTAGTGTTTTTGCCGGAAGACACTAACATTTTAAAATCCCCGTGTTTATAACCTTTTTGTAAAGCAGGGAAGCTTATCTTTATAGCGCTTAATTTTAGAGAATGCCACAGGCCCTGAGAATACTGTTATTAGCGGATACCTATTCCGAGCACACCGAGAAATGGGCGCTCGGGCTGGCGGCGCAGGGCCTGGAGATCGGGATCTTCAGCTTTAACAAAGCCTCTTATCCCTGGTATAAGGGAAAAGACCGGATCACGCTCCTGTATGAGCCGGCGGAGCAGCTGGGCGCCTCGTCGGACACCGGCAAGCTCTCTTACCTGAAGCATGTGGGATTGCTGAAAAACGCCATCAGGCAGTTCGGCCCGGATGTGCTGCATGCTCACTATGCCACGAGCTATGGACTCATCGGGGCTTTAAGCCGCTTTCATCCTCTGGTGATCTCCGCCTGGGGAACCGATGTGATGAAGTTCCCGCAAAAAAATATCCTGAACCGCGCCATGCTGAAATATAACCTTCGCCGGGCCGACGCCATCTGTGCGACCTCCTTCACGATCAAAGAATACCTGAAGCCCGTGACGGACAAGCCTGTGGCGGTTATTCCCTTTGGCGTGGATACGGAAACGTTCAGGAAGAAGACTGTAGAAAGCGTGATGGAGTCAGGTGCTTTCGTCTACGGCAGCATCAAGCCCCTGGAAAGCCTGTACAATACCGATGTGCTGATCAGGGCCTTCGCCGCCTTAAAGAGGAGGCAGGCACAAAAAAATACCAGGCTGCTCATCATTGGCGAAGGCTCGCAGGCCCAGGCTCTCAGGCAATTAACGGAAGAGCTTGGAGTGGCCTCCGATGTGGTGTTTACAGGCAGGGTGCCTTTTTCGAAGATCGCCGATTATTACAACATGCTGGATGTGCTGGTAAACATCAGCGATTATGAAAGCTTTGGCGTGTCGGTGATCGAGGCGATGGCCTGCGAAAAGCCGGTGATCGTGACCAACACCGGAGGGCTGAAAGAAATCGTGGAAAACGCTAACTTTGGATCGCTGGTAGAAGTAGGGAATGTGGAGCAAACCTCCCTCGAAATGGAGAAATATCTCCTGGACCCCAAATTGACGGAGCGGGTGGGGAAGCAGGGACGGGAAAAAGTGATCTTAAAATACCGATGGGAGAATAATATACAGCAGATGATTGGCGTTTATCAGCAACTCATCAAATAAATCTTATTTTTCCGTCAGTTCGTCACGACGCGTCGTGGCAGTCGGGAACCAGGAAAAATAATTTAAGAACGCTTCTCTGTGCTCGAAGTGACAAGTGATAGAGGGTAAATAATAGTTACAAAAACAAACATTGATCTTAAAACAAATAAGCGACATCCGGGTATTTTCTGAAAAGGCAGAGCCTTTCATTGGTGTCTTTGGCAGCCAGCCCTGGCTTTCCATGTATGGCGGGGAGCTGGTGATGATCGGGATCTTCAAGGACGAGCACCAGATGATCGGCGGCTTTTTTTACCTGAGAACCAGGAAGCTCGGCCTCGATTTCGTTAAGCTGCCGCCTTATACGCCGCACTGCGGCTTGTTCTTCCAGTCCGACAGTAAGAATAAATCCTCGGCCAACAGCTTTGCCAAGGAAGTGATGCAGGAAGTATGCGCGTATTTCTCCTCCCTGAAAAGTGCGCTCACCATCCTGGCCTTTCCGGCCAATCTGCAGGATATGCAGGCCTTTATCTGGAGCAAGTACAAAGTGGTGCCCAACTATACCTACCGGATCAGCCTGGATCAATCCATCGAGGAGATCCGTGCCAACTTCGATCCCAAGAACCGTAATGCCATTAACAAAGCCTTGAAAGAAGGTGTGGAAACCTCCTTGAATGCCTTGTCCAGGCAGGAGGTCCTGGCCTTCTTTAAGGAAAACCTGAGCGCCACGGGCGCTAATATCTACGAGGGCATTCTGCAAAAGATCATGCTGGAATTTTCCGGCGAAGCCAACTCCTTTTGCTTTACAGCCCATAAGAAGAACGAGCTATTAGGCATGGTGTTTTGTGTCTTCGACCGTCATGCCTGCTATTACCTGCTTGGCGGCGTCAATAAGCAGGCGGGGATCCAGGGCATCAATAACCTGCTTGTGCAGAAAAGCATTGAGCGGGCCAAAGAGCTCAACTGCCGCATCTTCGATTTTGAAGGCTCTATGCTGAAAGGCGTGGAGAAATTTTTCCGGAGCTTCGGCCCCGAGCTGTTTCCCTATTTCACTGTCAATAAAGCGTTGCTGCCTTTGGAGCTGCTTTTGAAATTTAAAAAACGCGAATTGTTTTAAGGTGAGAAAGCTGCTGAGGAACATACTGCCACAGGCCCTGATCAATATGTACAGGCAGGGTAAAAAACGGGCGGCTGCCAGGCAGCGCGAAGAGCTGGCCAGAAATAGTCAGGCCCTTACCAGAGAGGATATTGAGGCCATACTCCGCCGGCAGGGGATCCGGGAAGGCGATGTGCTGATGGTGCATTCCAGCCTGCGGAAGATAGGGCTTGTGGAGAAAGGACCGGGCACGCTCATCGATGCGCTGCTAAACGTCCTGGGAAAGGAAGGCACGCTGATGATGCCCTCGTTTCCGGCGATCGGCTTTAATTACGATTACCTGAAGAGCAGGCCGCTGTTCGATGTGAGGCACACTCCTTCCAGGATGGGCGTGGTGACCGAAACGTTCCGGAAAAAGAGCGGCGTCCTCCGGAGCCTGCATCCGACGGATGCCGTGATTGCTTTTGGCAAAGAGGCGGAATACCTGGTGAAGGACCATTTCGGGCAGATAACGCCTTATAACGACAAAAGCCCTTTTTACAGGCTCTGCGAGCTGAAAGGAAAGATCCTGATGATCGGTGTGGGGCTGGAAAGCCTCACAAACCTGCATACCCTGGAGGATGCTGTTTCTGATTTTAAGTACCCGGTATACCACGATACCCTTTTTACGGCAGAGCTGATCGATGAGGAAGGAAGCAAGCGAACGATGCAAACCAGGGTGCATAATCCGGTCTGGTCCAAGAAACGCCGTTGCAACGACCTGATCCCGCCTGTTGAAGCTGCCGGGATCCTGAAGCGCTTCAGGCTCGGGCTGGCCGATTGCCTGCTCCTCGACGCGTATGCCATGCATGCCTGGATGGTGGAGAATTACAGAAGCAGGGGAGTAACGATGTACACGCCGCAGGGCAATTAAGAACGATGCAGATACACCTAAGCTTTGACTATGAATTGTTTTTTGGCCGCGCTTCAGGCACGGCGGAGAAATGCATCCTGGAGCCTGCACAGCGCTTGATGGACATGGCAGCGAAACACCAGGTGCCCTTCATTTTTTTTGTGGATGCCGGCTATTTATACCGGTTAAAGAAGTATGAGCATGAGCCCGCCTGCAAAGCTGATTACGGGCGGATTGCCGCGCAGCTCAGGCAGCTGGCCGCCGCCGGCCACGAGGTCGCCCTGCACATTCACCCGCACTGGGAGGATTCGGTGTTTGAAAACGGGCAATGGCGCATCGATACCACACGCTACAAGCTTGCCGATTTCAATGAGGAAGAGGTCCTTTCCATTGTCGGCAGGTACCACCAGGCCATCAAAGACATTACCGGGAAGCCTTGTCTCTCTTACAGAGCCGGAGGCTGGTGCATCCAGCCTTTCGGGCCCATTAAAAAAGCCCTGGCGGAAAACGGCATTTATACCGACAGCACCGTCTATTACAAAGGCTATCATGCCTCTTCGGCCCATGCCTATGATTTCAGGAGTGCGCCGGACCTTGCCGAATGGACCTTTGAGGACGATCCCTGTGTGGCTCAGAAAACAGGGAGCTTCAGAGAAATTCCGGTGACGCCCGATACGATCCCACCGCTGTTTTACTGGCAGCTGTACCTCAACATGAGGTCGAATCCCGCTGTGTATAAGCCGGTAGGCGATGGGAGCTGGCTGGTAGACCGCAAGCGCATCTATAAGCATTTTTACAGCAGCACCGACCATTTTGCCTGCTGCGACGGCTTTTTTGCCTCCCGCTTAAAGCCTGTTCTGAAAAGAGCGGAAAGGCAGGAGAAAGCGCGAATGATGATCCTGAGTCATCCCAAATCGATGGCGCCATACTCCTTCAGCGCATTGGATGAATTTATTATTTTTGCCAAAGCCAGAGGCCATCGCTTTCATACCCTTAGCCGTGAGTAAGATCCGACATATCAAGCATTCAGAGATCGACAGGGCGAAGTGGGATCAAACCATTCTTTCCTCTGTTTATCCGCTGGTATTTGCGCAGTCCTTTTACCTGGATGCGACCTTTCCGGGCTGGGATGCCCTGGTCATCGGCGATTACGAGTCCGTATTTCCGCTCACCCAAAAGGAAAAGCTGGGAATCCGGTATTTGCACCAGCCTTCGTTCACGCCCCAGCTGGGCGTTTACGGAAAGACCGGCGCCGGTATCGAGCAGCAGTTCTTCGATCACATCACCGCACATTACAGGCTGATCGAGATCGAGCTGAACGCCGCGAATACCCTGCAAAGCAAAGACCATGTGCCAAAGCAGACCTTCGTCATCGATTACAGCAAAGGCTATAAGCTCAATCAGAATACCAAACGCAATGTGGCCAAAGCCCTGGAGCATCAGCTGCTTTTTGAGCGGATCCCGGAAGCGGAGCTTCTGTCCTTATCGCAGCAATACCTTAATCCTTTTCTGAAAAAGCAGCTCCGGCTTTCACCTGTGGTGATCGCTCGTTTTGACGCCCTGCTGAGGTCGGCGATGGCTGCGGGAACGCTGTATTCTTTCAGGGTGACGGACCCGGAAAAAAAACTGCTGGCCATTGCGCATTTTATCAGCAACGGCAGGCATACCGTGTACCTCAAGGGCATTAACTTCGATAAGGAAGTGAGCCTGGGAAGCATGCATCTGCTCAATAGCTCCGCGATTCAGTTCTTTTCGGATAAAGCACAGCTCTTTGATTTCGGCGGAGGCACAAAGGAAAGCCTGGCCAACTTCTACAAAGGCTTTGGCGCGGTGGCCCTGCCGTACCAGGCGCTCAGGTACAACCGCCTGCCCTGGCTGGTCAATGTTCTAAAAAAAATGTCATAAACAGACAAACAGAAAGAAAAAAGCATAATATTGGATCCTCTCCGTACTATGGAGAAATTCAGAAAACACGATGAAAGCCATTGTTTCTCACGATATCGACCATCTGACCCTTTCGGAGCATTACCTGAGGGACCTGATCGTGCCTAAATTTTTTGTGAGAAGCCACATCGAATTATTTTCCGGCAAGATCTCCCTGAAGGAATTTGGCAACAGGCTGGGGGATATCTTCAGGGATAAGTGGCAGCACCTCGAAGAGCTCCACCGCTTCAATCAATCGCATGGTGTGCCTACCACTTACTTTATCGGTGTGTGCCGGGGAGAAGGCTTGTCCTATTCCAAAGCGCAATCCGCCTACTGGATCCACAGGCTGCTGGAGCTCGGCTGTGAGGTGGGGCCGCACAGCATCGCCTTCGAAAATTTAACGGACATCGAAAAAGAATACAGGCTGTTCGGAGAGCTTTCGGGCCGACAGGGCTTCGGCACGCGCATGCATTATATCCGCACCAACGAGCATACGCATGCCAACATGGCCAAAGCCGGCTATGCCTTTGACAGCAGCGAAATGGATTATAAAGCGCCTTATAAGATCGGCACCATGTGGGAATTTCCTTTCCAGGTGATGGATTCCTATATCATTGAAAAGCCGAGGCAATGGCAGAGCAAGGATTTTTCCCAGAGCTGCGACGCGACCAGGCGCATCATCGACAAAAGCCTCGACCTTGGCCTTCCTTACCTGGGCATCGATTTTCACGACCGTTATTTTTCCGATAGCCATAAGACCTGGAAAGACTGGTACATGTGGCTGATCGAATACCTGCGTGCCGGAAATACAGAATTCGTTAATTTCAAAACCGCTATCCAGGAATTAGAAGCCTAATTGAAAACCATTTCCATAGTCATTCCCTGCCTGAACGAGAAGAAGTATATCCTTCGCTGCCTGCAATCCATTGCCGGCCAGTCTTACCCCGCCCACCTCATTACCACCTACGTGTGCGATGGCATGAGCGATGACGGCACGCGGGAGCTGATCATGGAGTTCGCCAAAGCGCACCCGCAGTTCACCCTGCTGGATAATGTCCGGAAGACCACGCCCTTTGCGCTGAACCTTGGCATCAGGGCCTCCGCCGCAGAGATCGTCATTATCCTGGGCGCGCACTCGGAGCTGGACCCTGGTTTTGTAAGAAAGAGCGTCGAATCCTTTGAGATCGATCCGGCGATCATGTGTACCGGCGGCGTCCTCGAAAACGTGTATGAGAATGAGACCTCCCGCATGATCGGTGCCGCCATGTCCTCTTCCTTCGGTGTGGGAAATGCCCATTTCCGTACAGGTAACAAAAGCGGCTTTGTGGATACCGTGGCCTTTGGAGCCTATAAGCGGGAAATCTTCGCTAAGGTCGGTTTCTTCGATGAAGAGCTGATCCGCAACCAGGACGATGAGTTTAATTTCCGCGTCACGAATGCCGGATATAAGATCTACCTCAACCACGAGATCAGGTGCCGCTATTTTGTCAGGGCCTCTTTCCGGAAATTGTACCGGCAATATTACCAGTACGGCTACTGGAAAGTATTTGTCAATAAGAAGCATCAAACCATCACAACGGTCAGGCAGCTCATTCCCATGCTTTTTGTGTTGTACCTGATCCTGTTGACGGCAAGCGCCTTTGTCTGCAAAGCCCTTTTCCTGGGCATGAGTACCTTTGGCCTGCTGTACCTGCTTCTGGCCTTTGTGTTTGCGGTCCGCAGCGCCTTCTCTTTTGGAGGGGTTTTAGGTGTGGCCTTCACCTTTTTTATTTTGCATTTCAGCTATGGGCTGGGCTATTTAAAAGGTATATTTGACTTTTTTATTTTGGGCAAGGCCATTAAAAAGCAGGAGTCCCTATCGCGTTAAAACCATGTTAGCAAAAGCAAGAGCCCTATATTCCTCGATCGGTTATAATTTTCCGGCGCTCATTGCCTTTTTGCTGCCTTTCGGGATCAATTATGCGCCTATCTTCATTGCCTGGACGGTTTGCTACTTATTTCTCGGTAATCCGGCGCAGGGCTTTAAGAACGTGTTCCGCTATTTCTGGAGCTATATCCTGCTCGGCTTTTTCTTCCTGCATGCGCTTGCCTGGTGGTTCTCGGAAAACAAGCACGAGGCGCTGGTAAGCATTGAGGGCAAGATGAGCTTCTTTGCCTTTCCGCTCCTGTTATTCTGCGTCAGCTACGAAGCCCTGAAGGTGAAAAAGATAGTGACGGCCTTTGTGAGCGGATGCTTTATTTCGGTGATGATCTGCCTGTTCAGGGCGGCAGGCCTGTATTTCGTGGAAGGCGTGAATGCCTTTTTTTATTCCGATTTTTCGTATTTCCTTCACCCGAGCTACCTGGCGATGTACCTTACCCTGGCGCAGCTGGTGGTGATGCTCTTTTACAAGGACTGGCTCTCACACCTCAAAAACCTAGATTCCAAGATCGGCTTTATCACGGTGCTGAACGTGACGGGCATCTTTCTGAGCTCTTCCAAAATGGGCTTTTTGGCGGCGCTGCTGCTTTTGCCGGCAACCTTTGCGGTGATCCAGTTCAGGCGCGGTTACAAGAAAACCATCGCCGCTTTGGCAGTG
>Ga0233425_10010782_pt1 | contig 10947 bp, 8 predicted proteins | sample Watercolumn_Towu_2_FD_181712 | JGI IMG/M metagenome (GOLD analysis project Ga0233425, IMG submission 181712) | Freshwater microbial communities from Lake Towuti, South Sulawesi, Indonesia - Watercolumn_Towuti2014_140_MG | ecosystem: Environmental > Aquatic > Freshwater > Lake | place: Indonesia...
CGACTGACTTCGAGCCACATTGGGATGAAGCTCCCCGAAGTTTTTCAGGTCCGATTTCAGGGCTTTTTCCAGCAGGTCGCGCGCCTTTTCATAATCCCCCAAATCCTGATACACCAGCGCAAGGTTCGACTGGACGATAGCTACTTCAGAGTGATTTTCACCAAAATTCAACGTATATGACTTTAAAGCATCTTCCAAGTATGTACAGGCCTTTTGATATTCACCTCTTTGCGAACACAACAAAGCCAACTCATTTTTTAAAAGTGCGGTACTTGAGTTATGGTCTTTAGGTATTTTTTCAAGGATATGATCTCCAAATTTTATCCACTGGAATTTTTCAATGGGATTGTCCCGGGTTGGGTCAAATCTGATTTTATCAGTAAAACAAGCGATCACCGTTTTAGCATTTACAGCATCGGGCTTTAACTCGGAAACCACGGTATCGAGGATAAGGGAGTGCATTTTCAGGGAAATGCCGCCCGGCAGCAGTTTCCTTGAAAGCCATCCGTTATGGAACAGTCTGTCGGTAGCTTCGGCGAACAAATCCATCTCGTTTTCCGGCAAATCAAAAAACACCTTCAACTGCTCAATGCTGTATTCCTCTGACGGAAGCATGGAAAAATAGCGGAGGTACTTTTTTTCATCTTCCGTAAGGTCGCTGATCTTCCGGAATGTCATGCGGATATAGTTTTCGAGCCTTTCCTCTTTTATCCTTTCGCTTTCCTTACCGTATTGCCCTGTTACAACTTTGTATAAATTTAATTTTTGGTTATGGATGTACTGTTCGTTCACCATTTCATAGAGGCTTTTGACGTGAATACCGGCTTTTCTTCCGGCTTTAGCCACCAGTTCGATGAGCAGTGTATGGAATTCGAGTTTTTCAAGCAATTGCACTGCGAAGGATTTTTCATTATCCGCTAAAGAGTAATGGTGTTGAAAGAGCTTGAGTGCATCGGATGATGACAGCTCATCCACCCGTATGGTCGAAATGTCGCTGTCGAGGGCGGCACGGGTTGTAAAGATCACCTTTGCATTCATGCCGCTGAACAAGTTGCGATGTGCCAGGAGGTCGCTGTAATCGTTGGCGTTATCTATAAGCAGAAGGTTATTGCCGGGGATATTGTTCAAGCGAGCAAGAAGGATTCTGAAACCGTCGGTATTGAGCTTTTTGGGATCGATCTCCTTGAAAAGATCGGTCAATCCCAGCGAGTCGAGCAGGACTGCATTACCGGTAAAAGCGTCCGGTATGGTCGTCGCCACCTCGATCCATGCCACGTGGTCGAAACGGCTGCGATACTTTCGAACAAATTCAAGACCGACGACGGTCTTACCAATGCCGCCAATTCCGTTGACGAGCAGGACATCTTTTCCGCCGTTGAGTTTTCGAAAAACCTCTTCAATTTTCTCATCCCTTCCGACAACAAATTCCGGTTTGGGAGGAGGCAGGGTAAGGATCAAAGGAACCTGAGCTTCTCTGCCGTCAATTAAATACGTCCTCATCTCCTTTACCACAGAGAGAGTTTCTTTCCCAATCTGTGAATCTTCAACATCGGCAACGGTGCGGGTAAGGTTTACGTTGGCGCGAAAACACTCGATGAAGTCACCCATCTCCTTCGGGAAATCAAATTTTTTATTTTTTAATTCTACAACAGCCGGATCAGTGTGCCAGCTTGCATCGAGTTCGCGGGAAAGCAATTCCTTTTCATTGCGATACCATTGGTCTTTAAAAGCTTCTCTCACCTTCGGCAAGTCGAACAATTGTATGATGCTTTTGTCTTTACCGTTGTTATGAAGTTCGTACAACGTATGGTTATATATTTCATCGAATGATGACTGCGGTCTGAGTTTGATCAATCCCCATTCTTTCAAATAGCTCCAGAGCTTTAAATTTTTATTGATAACTATTCCTATTCCTCCTTCGATCTCCTTTTTGAAGATTTCAGCTATGGACAGGATAAATGCAGTAATTCCCATATTCGTAACTATTTTTAGCCGGGCTAAAGGAATTGTAAAGATATTAATAAACCAATATGCTGCACCTGTCTTCTACAGAGAAAAATAAAATAACTGTTTTGGTGGACGAAATAAAATGTTGAAAAATATTTTTCAAAATACTTGACTTCGCTATTTAAATTGTCGTATCATTGCAATATCATTTTAATATCATTATAAATTTAAAAAATCATGAAAGAAGAAAGAAATTTTACAGCAAAATCGGGTTACACAGCCCTTTTCATCGAAATCGTTTTGATTATCGGAATGTTGCTTACGGTAATCTTTTGTCCGGATGTTGCCGTTAAAATCGGTTCTGCAATTGTGCTTGTTGTCGCACTCTTCTGCCTCGGGGGCTTTGTCATCGTAAACCCAAATGAGTCGAGTGTTCTTGTTTTGTTCGGGGCTTATCGCGGGACCATCAAAGAAAATGGATTCTGGTGGGTGAATCCTTTCTTTTCACGAAAGAAAATCTCTCTTCGTGCACGGAATCTCAACAGCGAACCGATCAAAGTGAACGATAAAATAGGAAATCCTGTAATGATCGGAGTGGTGCTGGTATGGAAAGTTGAAAACACTTTTAAAGCAGCTTTCGAGGTAAATGATTACGAGCACTTCGTGACTATTCAAAGCGAAGCTGCCGTGCGAAAGCTGGCTGGCGAATATCCGTACGATAACCTGGAAGATGAAGACGCCAAGATCACCCTGCGCGGAGGAGCTGAGGATGTGAATAAAATGCTGGAGGGCGAAATAACCGAACGGCTTGCTATTGCAGGGATCAAAGTGATCGAAGCCAGAATAAATTATCTTGCCTACGCATCCGAAATTGCAGGTGCTATGCTTCGCAAACAACAGGCTACAGCCGTAGTGGCAGCAAGATTCAAAATCGTTGAAGGAGCTGTCAGCATGGTCGAAATGGCGCTCGATAATCTTTCGAAAAAGAAGATCGTCGACCTCGATGAAGAAAAGAAAGCCTCAATGGTCAGCAACCTGATGGTGGTGCTTTGTTCCGAAAAGGATACTACACCGGTTGTCAATACTGGAACATTATATCAATAAAGCATAAATGATGTGAGATGGAAAAAATTTTCTATCACGAGGAACAGAAGCTAAAACCCGCAATTGCGTGGTTGATCATGCTGCCGGTGCTGGTTTTGATCAACATCATTTTTGGAATCGGGCTGTATGAGCAATTGTCGCTCGGGAAGCCGTGGGGCGATGAACCCATGTCGGACACAGGTTTGATTATGACAACGGTTGGCGTGAATTTATCCGTTCTGGTTGTGCTGTTTCTTATGCTCAGGGCAAAGATGATAGTCGACATCAGGGAATCAGGTCTTTTTTACCGCTATCTTCCATTTATTTACAAAGAAAGAAAGATCAGTTGTGAGGAGATAGAACGGTTCGAAGTAAGAGAATACAAGCCGATCAGGGAATACGGCGGCTGGGGGTTCAGGCAAAGATCGCGCCGGTTCCGGAAGGCTGGTCTGGCTTACAACGTCAGTGGAAACATCGGGCTTCAGCTCTACTTGAAGAGCGGGAAGAATATCCTGTTTGGAACCCAGCGTAAAGAAGCCATCGAATTTGCCATGAAAAAAATGATGGGTACTACTGATTAATCCGGTTCGATAATAAAATTGATTGTAGTTTTGGAAAAAGAGTAGAGAAAATCCGAATCTGAAATGCCGAAAAAAAAACCATTTGTTTTGAGAATTGACCCTGATTTACTTGCTGCAATAGAAAAATGGGCTGCCGATGAATTCAGGAGTGCGAACGGACAACTGGAATGGATCATTCAGAAAGCATTGAAAGATGCGGATCGGCTGAAGAAAAATAATAATTCCGGCTAAAATAATTTTGGCATTTTCAAAAGAATTAAATTTGAAACCCATTCGATTTAATAATAATTCAATTAAAAGATTATGGCAAAGCAAGTTTCGCTCACAAGCACCAAGAAAGAGCTATTGGACGCATACAATAAAATGGTTGAACAAGCATCTAAAACAGACACCGAACCCACTCAGCAGCAGTTGATTTCGAAAAAAGAAAAAGCGGTTGAAGAAGTAAAAGGGATGTCGTCAGAGTCCATCATTAAGAATATTGCCGGTTTAAAAACCAGCATAACGCAGTCGCTCGATATGCTGGAAACGCAGATGGTCGGATCGTACAAAGAACTCCGGAAATTGCAGGATACGATTCAGGTAGAAAATGACAATCTTAAGGAATTGTACGATATAACCGCCAATGCCCATTCCTTGTCCGCATTGATTACCGCTCAAAAAGAGAGAAAAGAGAACTTCGACAAAGAAATGGAAAACACAAGACTTTTGTGGGAAAATGAAAAGAAGCATCATGAAAAGGAAGCCAAAGAGTTCAAAGAACTCCAGGTAAAAGACCGGAAACGGGAAGAAGAAGAATATTTGTACGACCTCAAACTGAAAAGAAAGAAAGAAGAAGATACCTATAATGACAGGAAAAATCAGCTTGAAAAAGAATTAGCTGCGAAAAAAACCACTTTCGAAAAGGAAATTTCTGACAGAGAGTTAAAAATAAAAGAGAGCGAAACAGAATTGGCTGAACTGAGGAAGAAAAGCTCAGAATTTCCGAAATTACTGGAATCGGAAATTTTAAAAGCAGTGAAGCAAGCCGAAGAAAAGCTAAAACAGCAATTCGATTTTGAAAAACAGCTTTCAGGGACAAAAATGACCGGTGAAACAATTCTGAAGGATCAAACCATCGAATCCCTTAAAGAAAAGATCAAAGACCAGGAGGTAATGATTAAACAACTTTCTCAAAAGGTGAACGTTTCGGAGGAAAGTGTAAAGCAGATCGCTTTGAAGGCGCTTGATTCGTCTTCGAAAGAAAAGATTGTTGCGTATGAAAAGTCGTCCGATAAAAAAGATTGATCACACGGATTACATAAAGTTCAGTTTTTCTTCTTTCTGCAGCGATTCGATCAGCTTATTCGCTCTTCTGATCCGGGTTTCAGGCTTAGCAGCCCTCATGATCCAAGCCGTATATTGACGGGTCAATGCAGGTGAAAGTGACTGGTAAAATTGATAAGCCTTAGGTCTGATCTTTATCAATTGTATAATTTCTTCGGTCAACACAAATTCCTTTTTCGATAATTCTACTTCTTTCCATTTGCCGTTTTGTTTTGCAATCCTGATTTTTTCGAGACCCGAGAAATCCATCTTTTTGTTTCTGATCAGTTTTTCCACCCTTTTCCTGTTTAATTCCGACCAATTACTGTCATCCTTCCTGGGTGTAAACTTTTGCATATACCGCTCCTCATCCAGCTTTTTCACCGTACTGTCAATCCATCCGAAGCACAGTGCTTCCTCAACCGCTTCGTCATAACTCACGGTTGGTTTACCGGTGTGTTTTTTGAAGTAAATAAGCCAGATTCCTTTTGAGCGGGAATGATTTTTCTGAAGCCAGGAGTGTAATTCATTCCGGTCTGCAAAAAACAACTGGGGGAAATTCGTTTTCATACCTGACAATACTTTTTAAAAATGCGCCCTTCAAAACTAATGAACTTTATAAATGTTTCTCTACTTTTGTGCGCTTCGAATTCAGCTATTTTACATTTCAATCGGGAGAGTTGCCGGAGTGGACTCCCGAAGGGATTCCCTGGGAAGATCGGGGCAGGAGCGAAAACAAGAAAATAAAATTAGGAGAGTTGCCGGAGTGGTCGATCGGGGCAGTCTCGAAAACTGTTGACCTGCATTGCGGGTCCGAGGGTTCGAATCCCTCACTCTCCGCCAAGAATTGAGGATTAAATCGATTTCCTTGAATTCATTATGTCACCCGAACAAGTTGTGGTCATGTCTAAACCGCTCTTTTCAATCTGGATTTCACTGGTTTTAGTTCCCTGCCTGTTTTTCATCAGTTCTCAGGCTCAAAATTCTTCGCCGTCAACAACTAAGACTCACATCCTCGGCATCATGTACCGGGTGAACAATTACCAAAAGGGTATTGCGGGTGATTCAGAGGGCAGGAACTGGAAAACCGGTACCTGGTACACGGGAGTAATGGCATTCTATAAAGCAACAGGAGATTCTACACTGCTGCAGCAGGCAATTTCCTGGGCACAGAACAATGAGTGGAAAGTCGGGAATGAATGGATCTACCCTGCAAACAGACTTACCTGTGTTCAGACCTACCTCGAGATTTTCAGGATCAGGCACGATTCAACGATGATCAGGGATGCGGTGGATTATATGAATTCGCAAATCACAAGAACTGAACCTGCATACCTGAGCGGGTGGGATTATGTGGACGCACTCTATGTCGGAGCGCCTGCATACGCAATACTTGGAAATATTACCGGACAGAAAAAGTATTACGATTTCATGAACAGGGTATTCTGGGAAGTTGCAGATCAACTCCTGGATGAAGACGAAAACCTTTTCTACCGTGATAGTGAAGCGAGGTTTATAGAAAAAAGTAAATACGGGAAGAAGGTTATTTGGTCGCGGGGAAACGGCTGGGCAATTGCAAGCCTTCCAAGAATTCTGGAAAACATGCCGGATGAAGCTCCGGCTCAAAAGAAATACACCGAACTCCTCGGGAAAATGGCTGCATCACTCGCAAATTGCCAGGGTCAGGATGGATTATGGCGATGCAACCTTGCTGATGCTGATGAATTTCCCGTACCGGAAACGAGCGGAACGGCATTTTTTACTTATGCCCTGGCATGGGGAATTAATCGTGGAATTCTCGATTCTGTCCGTTATACACCTGTGGTTCTGAAAGCCTGGGACGGTTTATGCAAGGCTGTAAACGAGGAAGGGAAAGTTTGCTGGGGGCAGTCGGTGGCTCGCGGACCAGGAACTGTTTCGGAAGAGGACTCCGGAGAATATGTCAGCGGCGCATTCCTGCTTGCAGGAAGTGAAATGTTTCAACTTCTTTCAAGAGAGTAAGCATTGATGACCAACGCTTAATTCTTCAGATTTTCATTTGCAAAATCCCGGATCTTTTCGTACAGATGGATTCTATCTTTGCCTCTGACATTGTGCTCATGTCCGGGATAAACGAAATACTCGACCTGTTTTCCCTTGTCAACGCACTTTTTAATGAAAGACAGGCTGTTTTGCCAAACGACAGTTTCATCCATTGTACCCTGGAAAATCAGCAATCTGTCCTGAAGATTATCAACATACCTGAGTGGTGAAGCTTTGTCGTAACCCTCAGGATTTTCCTGCGGCATGTCCATATACCGTTCGCCATACATCACCTCGTAGTATTTCCAGTCGATGACAGGACCGCCGGCTGTTGCCGATTTGAAGACTCCGGGATTCTTCAGCAGCAATGAAATCGACATAAATCCACCATAGCTCCAGCCGTCGAGCCCAATCTTGTCAGGATTTACAAACTCAAGTGATTTCAGGTAATCAATCCCTTTCATCTGATCGGAAACCTCGAGTGTTCCAAGATTGCGGAAGATAGCTTGCTCGAATTCCAGTCCGCGGTTAGCTGTTCCCCGGTTATCCAACGTAAATACGACATATCCCTGCTGCGCCATATAGTTCAGGAAGATACCCGCTCCACCCAGCCAGGAATCAGTTACAAGCTGTGAATGTGGTCCACCATAAACATAAAAGAACACCGGGTATTTTTCCTGCTGACTGAAATTTACGGGTTTAATCAGCCGACAGTAAAGTTCCGTGCTGTCGTCGGCTGCCACTGTAAAAACAGAGGTCTTGCCCAGGATGTAATCCTTCAGCGGATCTTCATTTTTCTGAAGGGTCCTTAATAAAGTTCCGGATTGGTTGTAAAGTTTATATTCTTTTGCCACATCCAGGCTTGAGTAAGAATCGATGATATATTCACCGGTATAGCTGACAAGTCCGTTGTGCGTACCATGGTCCTTGCTGATCCGGGTAATTTTCCCGGTTTTAATTTCGACCGAGTAAATATTCTGCTGTATCGGGCTGTCCTTAGTGCTCAGAAAATATACGAACTTTTCCCTGGCATCTGTTCCCAGAAGTTCTGTTACCACCCACTCACCGGAAGTCAATTGCTGCATCATATTACCACTTGTTGAATACAAATACATGTGCTGAAATCCGTCACGTTCGCTGAACCAGATAAACTGATTCGGCTTGGTTTTCAAGAAATACATCGGGTGTTCGGGTTCTACGTACTGATCATCGGTTTCTTCAAAAAGAGTATAAACCAGCTCACCTGTGATAATGCTGTATTTATTGAGTTTAAGGTGATTTTGCTCCCTGTTCAGCAGAGCAATATAGATATAGTCTTCCGACGGATCCCAGGTTATACACGTCAGGTATTGATCCCGTGGCTCACCTGTTTCGATGAAACGCGTGGTTCCTGATTTGAGGCTGTAAATTCCAAGGGTGACTTGTTCGCTTGTCATTCCAGCCATCGGGTATTTGGTGGTTTTTAGCTCTGCTTCCCTTTTCTCAATATCTACCAGCGGATAATCGGCAACCATGGTTTCATCCTTACGGTAAAAGGCAAGGAAATTACCTTCCGGTGACCAAAAAGTTCCTTTATTGATTCCAAATTCATTCCTGTGTACGATTTGCCCTGTCACGATTCCTTTATTTTCTTCTTTCGACACCTGTATTTGCACACTGTTATCGGCAATGTACAGGTTGTTTTCAATGGTAAAGGCAATCCGTTGGCTCATATCGCAAATGTCAATGTTACCTGCATTTTCGTAATAATAGTTGACATAATTCAAATTTCCGGAAGTGCTATTATAAACAAAGATTTTGTTCTTATCTTCAAACCGGAAGTTGAATTCATCGATAAAACGGACTTGCGGAAATTTTTTCAGGGAATCGAGGTCAAGGTCGGTAAATCCTGCGTTCAGGTCATCCAGTGTTGCAATTGTATCGGTTTCACCTTTATCTGCCGATGACTTGAGGAGAATGTTGTCTTTGACCCAACAAAAATCATTGCTTCTGTCAATCCATTGCAATTGTCTCATTGACTTCGGAAATATCTGCGGATTCATATAAACAGCATCCTGCAGGGTGAACATCTTATCCTGCGAATGAACCAGGATCGGAAATATTATGCCGGAAAGAAGGCATCGAATAAGATTATACCTGTTACTCATAACCCTTCTGATTTTGAGATCACAAATAAATGAAAAAAAATAAAGCCGGGAAAGATTTTTAAATGGAATGGCTAACAGCTGATCAGAAAGATAATGCGACCGAAGCGATTTTTTCGAGTAATGAACTTTTAACCTCGATGGCATTACCGACCACAATAATATCGGCGCCGGCTTTGAAGCGGTCGGCTGCTGCCTGTGGTGTTCTGATCCCTCCACCAACGATGAGCGGAATTGAAATTGCCGATTTCACTTTTTCGATCATTCCCACAGGAATTGGATTCATTGCCCCGCTTCCTCCGTCGATATAGATCAATCTCAGACCAAGCATCTCGCCCGCCATTGCAGTTGAAACGGCTATTTCATCCTTGTCATTTGGTATTGGAATAGAATTGCTCATATAAGAGGCAGTGGTAGGGCGTCCGCTTTCGATAAGCATATAACCTGTAGGCAGAATTTCGAGATGGCTTTTTTTAAGGTATGGTGCAGCAACCACATGCTTACCGATCAGTAATTCAGGATTTCTTCCCGAAATCAGCGACAGAAGCAATATTCCATCGGCATGAGGATTTATCTGCATGACATCGCCTGGAAAAATGATTACAGGAATATTGCAATTTTCTTTAAGGACTTTGATGGTGTTCTCAAGGTTATCTTCCGACAATAGGCTTCCACCTACGAAAAAATAGGAAACCATCGACCTGGCTGCCATACCTGCGAGATCGATTAACTGTTGAGTATTGTATTTATCGGGATCAACAAGTACGGCGAATTGCTTTTTATTCTCTGACAAGGAAGAATACAGGCTCATATCAAAACTCCATAATGAGTTGCAAAGATAGTAATGTTGATAAATATTAAAAGTTCTGTGTTCAATAAAAAGGTTTTCCCTGCTAAACCATGTAACTGATCAGAATTTTTTACAGGTTATATGTAATTAAAACTCCTATTCCTGCGCAGCAAGGAATCGTTCAGCCTCGAGGGCTGCCATGCAACCTGTTCCAGCAGCCGTTACTGCCTGCCGGAACAGATGATCCTGCACATCACCTGCGGCAAATACTCCGGGGATGTTGGTAGCAGTGGAACCGGGCTTGGTTATGAGGTAACCAACCTCATCCATTTCAAGCTGACCAACAAAAAGTTCAGTATTCGGCTTATGACCGATTGCCACGAAAAATCCATCAATCGGCAGAGTAGTTTCTACTCCTGTATTAACATGCTGAACCTTAACTCCGGTCACTTTCTTTGAAAAACCTTCGGAAACGCCGATAATTTCTTTTGGCAAATGATTCCAGACGGTTTCAATATTGGCTGTATTCCTAACCCTGTGCTGCATGGCTTTTGAGGCTCTCAGCTCATCCCGCCTGTGAATAAGATAAACTTTACTACAAAGCTTTGCCAGGTATGTTGCTTCTTCAGCTGCTGTATCGCCGCCACCGACCACTGCGACTGTTTTACCTTTGTAGAAATAACCGTCGCAGGTTGCGCAAGCCGAAACGCCATAACCATTGTACTCCGATTCGGTAGGTAAGCCAAGCCATTTGGCAGTTGCTCCGGTTGCTATAATTACTGTTTCAGCAATGATGGTTTTTTTGTCATCCGCTTTTGCTATGAAAGGTCGGGATGACAGGTTGATATCAGTAATTAAGCCCCATCTGACATCCGTGTCGAATCGTTCAGCCTGTTTCCTGAAATCCTCCATCATTTGGGGACCCATTGTTCCATCGGGGTAGCCCGGAAAGTTTTCGACTTCGGTGGTTGTCGTAAGCTGACCTCCGGGTTGGAGTCCCTGGTACATGATGGGTTTAAGATCAGCGCGGGCGGCATAAATTGCAGCAGTATAGCCCGCTGGTCCCGATCCGATG
>Ga0233425_10010783_pt1 | contig 10947 bp, 6 predicted proteins | sample Watercolumn_Towu_2_FD_181712 | JGI IMG/M metagenome (GOLD analysis project Ga0233425, IMG submission 181712) | Freshwater microbial communities from Lake Towuti, South Sulawesi, Indonesia - Watercolumn_Towuti2014_140_MG | ecosystem: Environmental > Aquatic > Freshwater > Lake | place: Indonesia...
CGCCCGTGTGGACGTCCGTGACCGAGCGCGTGATCATGCACGTGGACGACCTGGGGCGCACCTCGACCACGCGGAGCTCGGCGACGATCTCGAACGGGTACCCGGGGCGGTCGTCCCGATCGTCTGTCGCCTCGCGGAACATGTCGCGGCGCCGCCGGACGAACAGTCTGTTCCCCTCGAGCACGCCGTCTTCCTGCCCCCGGTCGATGAACACGAGCTGGCCCTCGCCGAGGGCTTCCATGGATTCGATGTTGCCCACGACGTACCCGTCGAGGTCCACCTCGTTCTGCACGGGCGGGATGAGCTCGAAAGTGCGTCGGAGAGGGGCGATCAGGTGTCCACGCTCGATGGGATTGAGCGATTCGGTGATCACCGCGCGCGCGATATGCTCTTCCGAATCATAGGACACGACCCTCGCCGTGCCGAGGATCTCGACCATCACCCCCAGGTTGAGGCGGCCGTGGTACCCGCGCCGGCCGCGGCCCCGGCGCTCGCGCCACGGGAGCTCGTCCTCGACGCGGTAGATCGTGTACTCGCGGCTGACCTCCACGTCAGAGTGGTCGGGGAACTCGATGTAGGCCTCGTCGTGCTCCGCGAGCATCTCGACCTCCTCGCGAGACCCCACCAGCGTCCCCGACCTGGCGAGGGTCTCCCGGTCGATGAACGCCCGGCTGCGGAGGTAGATCGACCCGGGGCGCATGCCACGCATGAACGCGTAGGGTTGACCGACCCGCGCCTCCTCGACCACGTCCCCGGGCCGGATCAACCGGATGCGGTCGCCCGGATAGATCCAGTGCGCGTTGGTGATCTCGGGGTTGTAGCTCCAGACGCGCGGCCAGAACCAGGCGTTGCCGAAGTAGTGCCCGCAGAGGTCCCACAGGGTGTCGCCGCGGACGACGCGGTGGTACTCCGGAACGGGGCCACGGAAGGTCCGCCGGTCTCCGCGTTCCCCGGTCACGGTGATGGCCCGCCCCTCGCGCGCAGCGCGCGCGATGTCGGACGACCCACGGTTGTAGTCCACCACGGTCACGCCGCCCGAGCCGTCGTCGTAGTTGTAGTCGTCTCCCGCGCCGCCGAGGGCTTCTCCTCCGCCGGCGGCCTCCTCGCCGCCCGCGGCCTCCTCCCCGTGTGCTGCGAGGGGACCCAGGAACGCTGCCATCAGGAACACGACGTCAAGCCGTCTCATCGATCCTCCCTCGGGTGACCCCCGCGTCCGAGCTCCTGGACCCTCGCGGTGGCCCGGCGAGCCGCGTTGCTCGAAGGGTATCTCCTCATGACCTGGCCGAAGATATCGCGGGCACGTTCCAGATCGCCGAGCGACGCGTAGGACTCGGCCACCTCCAGGAGCGCCTCGGCCGCCTGCGCGCTCGAAGGGTATCGCCGGACCATCCGTTCCGCTTCGCCCAGGGCTCGCAGGTGCGCCCCTTCCCTCCGGAAGCAACGCGCCCGCAGGAGCATGGCCTCGGCCGCGGCCGGATGCTCCGGGCTCGTCGAGAGAACGGCGCCCAGGCCATTGATCGCCTCCGCGCACTGCCCGGACTGGACCTGACGGCGCGCCTGCGCCATCAGCTCCTCGGGCGACGCCACGGCGGGCGCCTCCGGCTCGAACGGTGCGGGCATCGCCTCCGAGCCCAGCTCGTTGCCTTCGGGCATGGGGACCACGGGCAGCCGCTCGTTCACGGATGCCAGGTCGATCCTCCGCCGTGGGCCAGACGCGTCGGAGAACACCAGGGCAGGGCGCGGGGATTCGTAGAGCTTGAGCACCGGCCGCTGACCGTCGTCGGCCACCGGCTCGCCCTCGTCATCCCCGACGCCCTGCCCTGCCACGTCGAATCGTGACGAGGCGGCCACCGCCTCCGGTGGCGTCTCGTCCTCGTGCACACCCTCGTCGCCGCCCTCGTCCTCACGAGGACGGACTCGGACCACAGGGAGGCGGCGCGGGGCATCGCCACCGCGGCGCGCCTCCATCGCGACGATCCGATCATCGAGCGCCTTGATCTGCGAGTTGAGCTGCCGGCGCGAGGACTCCAGCTCGGCGACCCGCGCGCGCAACCCGGCGATCTCCCGCTCCGCGACCGCGCTCCGGGCGGCACAGCCCGCCCATGAGAGGCTCGCCACCCCGACCACCCCGAGCACTGCCCCGCGAGCGAGGCGGCCAAGCCCGGGCTTCCCTGGTGCTGACACACGCACGACCATCTCGGGGCGATCTTAGAGAGGGGTGGTCTCCGAGGTCAAAAAAAGCGCGGACTTAGTATTGTGAAATCACTTGGCGCACGGCGGGGAATGAGGTATAGGGGCCGGTAATGTTTCGCATCCGGGTGCAGTTGGACCGGAGGCAAATCGGCTTCTTGCGCTGTTTGCTCGAAGGATACAACGGCCTCGCAACCACCACGACGGTCGATCGCCACGCGGGAGTGGTGGATCTGCTCGTCCCGGCGGAACGGAAGGTGGAGGCCGAGTCGTTGCTCGAGGCCGTGAAACATCAGCTCGGGATAGCCCGGATCGACCAGGGGGCGTCGTGAACGAGCCGCAAGAGTTCCTGATCGACATGACCCTCCCCGCCGAGGAGCGGTGGCAGGACGTCATCGCCGCATGCCGGAGGGGGGCGCTCAAGCTGGCTCGGTGGACCTTGAGCGCGCTGGATCGCGTCCCGCTCTCGCACCTCATCCGGGGCGCCATTGCGGCCAGCCACCGCCGCTCCGAGTGCCTGTACGACGACGACCTGAGCGCCTGGGCCGCGGGGCTCGGCATGCCGCACCGCGACCTGATGGCCGTGAACGCGGCGTACGAGCTCGCGCAGTTCGGAGACGTCAAGCTGGCGAGCGCCGCGGTGATCGCGGCGAGCCCGGTGCTCGGCATGGTCCACGGCCGCACCCTGGCGTGGGACATGAAAGGCGCCGGGGAGAGCACGATCGTGTATCACTTCGTCGGGTGTCCGCTGGAGTACATGTCCGTCGCGCTACCCGGGATGGTCGGCGTGATCAGCGGCATGGGGCCCGGACGTTTCTCGATCGCGCTCGCCCACGCGACGCCCCAGGGGCGTCCGACGCTCGACTGGAGCCCGCAGATCCTGGCCCGGCACGTGCTCGAGACGGCCCGAACCTATGATGAAGCCGTCTCGAAGCTGTGCGAGACGCCGCTCCGGTCTCCTGGGATCTTCACCGTGGCCGGGGCGGACGGTCAGAGGGCGTGTGTCGTCGAACGGACGCACAAGACCAGCGCCGTCCGCGAGCTCGCGGACGGCCTGCTCCTCGCTTCGAACCACTACATCTCACCTGCACTCGCACAGTACAACACGACGCCTGCCCTCCTCGACCTCTCCAAGGCACAGGTGAGGGCCGCGAAGAAGGCGATCGACGGGCTGCGCCTCGACCGGCTCGGCGACCTGTTCACCGTGCTCGACTCCGCGAGCCTGACGACGGAGAACACCTGCCAGCAGGTCGCCTTCGCACCTGCGGAGGGGCTGTACTGGGCCGTGGCCCGGAGCACCTGAGCCGCACGAGACCTCCATGCCATCGCCGTTGCTGCACATCCAGGGAGCCCTCCGGCTCCGGCAGGGGGGCCGCCTCCCGGCGGTCCTCGACGAGATCGTCGGCCGGGAGACGTGGGCCTACATGCTCGGCGCGATGGTCCCCGACCTCCCGCTCTTCGATCATTTCCGTTTGAAAGTCGGTCTGTTCCTCGTCAAACGTCCCTACCCCGAGAGCCGGTGGGGGACCGTGCTCCACTCCCGCGGGGCTGGCAGCCTGGTCGCGGCGCTGCTCGAGCGGGCCCTGGGTCCCGGAGCCGAGGCCGTGCGGGCCATGGCGGCCGGGATGCTGACGCACGTCGCCCTGGACCGCGCGATGCACGAGCCGATCGAGGCCGCGGTCCGCGCGCACATCCGACCCACCGAGACGCCGACCCAGCTCCACGAGGCGCTCGAGAACTACCAGAGCCTGGTCTGGCACCGGGCGCACCTGGGGTGCGACGGGGTCGGGACCCCCTGGCTCCGGGAGATCACGCTGGGGCCAAACGGGGCGCGCCGCCTCCCGCCCGGGCTCGTGGCGGTGCTCCGCGACGCGCTCCGGTCCACCTATGCAGCCGCGCCGGGGACGGATCAGGTCGATCGTTGGGCCGATGGGCTCCACGAGTACCGCACCTTGCTCCAGACCCCCGTGGCGAGGATCGGCGTCCGCTCCAGCGAGCTCCTGGCACGCCGCCGACCCTGGGTCGCCGGAGTCGAGCTCCAGCCGGCGTTCGAGCGAGGCCTCGACCTGGCCGCCACCCTCCTCGAGGCCGCGGGCCGGACGGCGGCGGGCGAGGAGCGAGCGCTCGCCGAGGTCGTGGGAGACGGCCCGCTGGTGTAGCACGAGAGGATCTCGTGCTATCGTGTGAAGCCCGCATGCGCGCCATGATCCACCGCTTCCGGAAGCCCGTCCTCGTCGCGCTGGCGATCGCCAGCGCGCTGGTCCTGACGTTCCTCCGGGACGGCCGTCCGTCACTGGCTCTCCGCGGCGTGGCCCCCGAGGAAGCCACGGACCCCGGCGGGATGAGCGACGAGCTCCGGGTGGCGCGGCTCCCCATCCTCAACCGGGTGATCATGCTCGTCCACGAGCGGTACATCGACCCGAGTCGCATCGATCAACGGGCCATGCTGCTCGGCGGGCTCGACTACATCCAGCGCACGGTTGCCGAGGTCCTGCTCCAGCACGACAAGGACTCCGACGAGATCACGGTCCAGGTCGACATGGCGACCCGCACCTTCTCCCTGGCGGACCTCGACCGGCCGTGGGCCCTGTCGTTCCGGTTCCGTGAGATCTTCCGCTTCATTGCCGCGAACCTCAGGAGCGAGGAGGTCTCTCTGCAGGACATCGAGTACGCCGCCGCGAACGGGGTGCTCCACACGCTGGACCCGCACAGCGTCCTGCTCGTGCCGGAGCTGTACGAGGAGATGCGGCTCGGGACCCAGGGGGAGTTCGGCGGCCTCGGCATCGTCATCTCCATCCGCGACGGCCAGCTCACGATCATCTCCCCGATCGACGGCACCCCGGCGGCCCGGGCCGGGCTCCAGAGCATGGACCGCATCGTCATGATCGGCGAGGAGACGACGATCAACATGACGCTCGAGGAAGCGGTCGATCGGCTGCGCGGCGCGCCGGGGACCAGCGTCTCGATCCGCGTCATGAGGCGAGGCTGGGCCGAGCCTCGCCCGATCGACATCACGCGGGCGATCATCCGCATCGAGTCGATCGAGTCGCGGATGCTCCCGGGAGGGGTAGGCTACCTGCGGATCAGCAACTTCCAGGGGAACACCTTCGACGACCTGCGCCAGCACCTCGCGGACCTGCACCGCCAGGGGATGCGCTCGCTGGTCCTCGACCTGCGCGACGACCCGGGCGGCTTGCTGGACCAGGCGGTGCAGGTCGCCGACCTGTGGCTCTCGGAGGGGGTGATCGTCACGACGGCGGCCAACGACCCGACGGAGCGCGAGGTCCGGGAGGCCCGGCCCGAGGGCACCGAGCCGCCCTATCCCATGGTGGTCCTCGTCAACAGCGGCAGCGCGAGCGCGTCGGAGATCGTCGCGGGCGCGCTCCGGGGCAACAACCGGGCCCTGGTCCTCGGCGAACGGACCTTCGGCAAGGGCTCGGTCCAGGTGCTCTACGACTTCGACGACGGCTCGGCCCTCAAGCTGACCGTCGCCCACTACCTCACGCCCGGCGACGTCTCAATCCAGTCGGTGGGCATCACACCGGACATCGAGGTGGTGTCGATGGTCGTGACGCCCGAGGTCGTGGACCTCGTCATCGACGAGAGCTCATTGCGCGAGAGCAGCCTCGAGCAGCACCTCGAGGGGAGCGCGGGGCCGGTGCCCGCCGAGCGGCCCGCGTACAGGATCCAGTACCACCTGACGGGGAGTGAGCGCGAGGACGAGGGCGAGGCGGCCCCGGAGGACGGCGGGCCAGCAACGACCGACGACCCGGAGCCGACAGCGGAGCCGCCGCCCGCCGAGGATACCGGCGACGACGTCGAGACGCGGCTCCGTAACGATTTCGAGATGCGCCTCGCTCACGAGCTGCTCCGCAGGACCGGCGGAACGGCGGACCGGCTCGAGCTCCTCCAGGGCTCCGGGCAGCTCGTGGCGAGCCACCAGGAAGAGGAGGACGCCAAGGTCGCGCAGGCACTGCACGGCCTGGGTGTCGACTGGAGCGAGGGGCGGGACCGCGGCCTGACCGACCTCGACGTCCGGGTCGTCGTGGGCCCGCCAGAGGGCGGCGCGCGCGAGCTGACCGTGGACGCGGGGCAGCGCGTCCCGTTCACCGTCTCGGTCACCAACTCCGGCCAGGCGCCCATCTATCAGCTCCACGCGACCACGCACTCCGACAACCCCCACTTCGACGACCGCGAGCTCCCGCTGGGCCGGATCGATCCGGTCGAGACCCGGAGCTGGACGCTGCAGCTCCGCATCCCGCGCGACTCGCACTCCCGCATCGACCCCGTGCGCGTCAGCTTCACCGAGGGGCACGGCCACGCTCCGGCGGACGAGCAGGTCTGGATCGGCGTTCACGGCCTGCCCAGGCCCACGTTCAGCTACGCCTTCCAGGTCGAGGACGACGTCAGGGGCAACGGCGACGGACGGGTGTCGCGTGGCGAACGGGTGAGGTTGCTCGTGACCGTGACCAACCAGGGACCGGGCCGCACGTATTCTGCCCAGGTCAACATCAAGAACGAGTCAGGGGAAGGCGTGCTCATCCACGACGGTCGGTTCGACCTCGGCGAGCTCGAGCCGGGCCAGACGCGCACGCACGCGTTCGAGGTCGAGGTTCTTTCGAGCTTCATCGCCCAGCAGGTCGAGCTCGAGCTGGCCATTACAGAGTTCGACCTGCGCGAGGAGGTCAGCGAGAACCTCGTGTTCCCGCTGGTCGAGCCCCTTGCCCTGCGGTCGTCGTCGTCCGCGGTGCAGGTCGCCGCGCGCGTCCCGGTCCTCGAGTGGCCGGGCGCCGGGGCGCACCAGATCGGCTGGGTCGCCGAGGGCTCGAGCTTCCTTGTCACCGCGGAGCTCGGCGCCTTCCTCCGAGTGAGGCTCGACGAGGACCGGACCGGGTGGATCGACCGGGCCGGGACCAGCGCGATCGCGAGCGTCTCGGTCCGGCCGTCGTTCGAGCCCCGGATGGACAACACACCGCCGGAGATCCTCGTCGCCCCCGAGCCGCCGCTCCGGCAGTCGGCAGCCACGCTCCGGCTGCGCGGCACGGTCACCGACGCCGATCGAGTGCTCGACATGTACATCTTCGTGGGACGCCACAAGGTCTTCTACCTCTCGAACCGGAACGGCGCCGACACGCGCAGGTTGACCTTCGACGCACCGCTCCCGCTGGAGCCCGGCAGCAACACGGTGCTCGTGGTCGCACGCGAGAGCGGCGAGGTCGTCGCCCGGAGGATCCTCGTCGTCCGACGTGACGGCGACGGGCAGCCCGTTGCCCAGGAGAACATGACCCGATGACACACGGAAAAGCATCGCACGTGGCTGGAAACGCGCTGAAGCTGTTCGCGATCCTGCTCCTCGCCGTCAGCATCTCCAGCCCGGCGCCCGACCTCAGGGCCGAGGGATCGCCGGGGTTCGACCTGTCCCAGGGACGCGTGCTCAAGCAGGTGCTCCTGCGGGTCGTCGAGGCCTACGTCGAGCCCGCACGCATCCGGCCCCGCCTGATGCTCTTCAAGGGGCTCGAGTGGGTCCAGCAGACGGTGGCCGAGGTCCAGCTCCGCCACGAGCTGCCGCCCGCGACGTGGGATCAGCCGACGTGCTCCGAGGCGGCGGACTGCGCCCGGGCCGAGTGGCCCCTGCGGACGCCGGGGCGCTTCGAGTGTCTCGAGGGGCGCTGTCTGCCCTTGCCCGACGAGCTGACCGTCCAGGTCGACACCGAGTCCCGCCGGTTCTCGGTGAGCGACGTCCGGGGTCCGTGGGACCTCTCGCGCCGCATGTGCGAGGTCTTCGGGTTCCTCCAGGACAACCTCTCCGACGACGTCGAGCTGCCCGACGTCGAGTACGCGGCCGTCAACGGCATGCTCTCCACGCTGGACCCCCACAGCAACCTCCTCGTCCCCGACGTGTTCGAGGAGATGCAGCTCGGCACGCGGGGCGAGTTCGGCGGGCTCGGCATCGTCATCTCGATGCACCCGGGCCCCCCGTGCTCGGGCAACCTCTCGATCATGGAGGTCATGGACGGCAGCCCGGCCGAGTCATCCGGGCTCCTGCGCATGGACCGGATCGTCAGGATCGGCGACCAGCCCACGTCCTGCATGGACCTCAACGAGGCCGTCAACCGGATGCGCGGCACGCCGGGCACCTCCGTCCGGCTCTGGATCCAGCGCACGGGCGAGCCCCGCGTCCGTTCCGTGGACCTGGTCCGCGCCCGCATCCAGATCGACTCCGTGGAGTCCCGGATGCTCGCGGACGGGGTCGGGTACGTGAAGATCGAGAACTTCCAGATCAACACCGCCATGGAGCTCGAGGACCACCTCGGCGACCTCCGGGACCAGGGCATGACCAGCCTCGTCCTCGACCTGCGCGACGACCCCGGCGGCCTGCTCGACCAGGCCATCCGGGTCGTGGACACGTTCCTCGAGTCCGGCACGATCGTCATCACCGCCGGAGCGCGGCCTGAAGACCGGGAGAGCCGGCGCGCCGAGGCCGCGGGCACCGAGCCCAACTACCCGATGGTCGTGCTGGTCAACGGCGGGAGCGCGAGCGCGTCGGAGATCGTCGCTGGAGCGCTGCGCAACCAGGGCCGGGCCATCCTCGTCGGCGAACGGACCTTCGGCAAGGGCTCGGTCCAGACCATCTACGAGCTCCCCGACGGCAGCGCGCTCAAACTGACCGTGGCCCAGTACCTCACGCCCGGCGAGGAGTCGATCCAGTCCGTGGGCATCGTGCCCGACGTCGAGTTCCGCGCCATGACCGTGGAGCGGGACTTCATCGACATCGACCCCCAGTCACGGGGCGTGCGGGAGGCCGACCTCGGCCAGCACCTCGAGCGCCACCAGCGCGGCGGGGCCGACGCCGAGCTCAGCCTGCTGCTCCTGCGCCGCGAGCCGCGGCCCACCAACGCGGGCCAGTGCCCCACGGTCTGGCGGTGCGACGAGGAGCAGGACGAGCCCTGGAGCCAGGAGGCGGTCAGCTTCGCGCAGCAGCTCCTGGCGAGCGGGCCCGGGCCGGAGCGGGCGAGCCTGATGCGCGCGGCCGAGCGGCTCGTCGCGGAGCGGCAGGAGCAGGAGGTCACGGCCCTCGCGGACGCGCTGCGTCCGCTGCGAGTCGACTGGGCCGGCGGCGAGGACGCCCGGCCCGTCGCGATCGAGTCGAGCATCTCCGTCGGCGCGGGCGGCGACCGGCTTCCCGCAGGCGAGCTCGCGAGGCTCAGGGTCCGCGTCACCAACCGCGGCCAGGGGACGATCTACCGCCTCAGGGGCGTGACGCAGAGCGACGACGCGCTGCTCGACGACCACGAGGTGGTCTTCGGACGCCTGGACCCGGGCCAGACGCGGACCTGGGAGGTGCCGGTCTGCGTCCCCGCCCGGACCACGTCGCGCACCGACCCGGTCACCGTCACGTTCGTGGACCAGGCCGGGCACGAGCTCGATTCGGCGCACGCTCGGCTCACGGTCGACGGCCTCGAGCGGCCGAGCTTCTCGTACGGGGTCCAGCTCATCGACGGGCAGGGCAACGGCGACGGCCGGCTCCAGCTCGGCGAGCAGGCGCGGCTCCGCCTCGTTGTCCGCAACGACGGCCCGGGCGAGGCGCAGGAGGCCGAGGTCAGATTGCGCAACAAGGCCGGCGACCTCGTGGTCGTGCGCGACTGCCGCCACCAGATCGGCAGGCTCGGCGTCAACGCGCAGAAGGTCGTCGAGGCGGAGATCGAGGTGGGCCAGAGCTTCGACGGCCAGGTCGTGCCCCTCGAGCTCAACATCACCGACGAGGGGCTGCGCGAGGCCGTGGTCGAGCGACTGGAGCTCCCGATCGCCCAGCCGGCGCCGCGGCCCTCGGCCGAGCGGGGCGGGTTCGTCGCCGTCGCGTCCGCCGACGTCCCGCTGTACGAGGCGCCCTCGGCCGACGCGCGTGTGGTGGCCCGCGCAGCGGCAGACGCATCGTTCCGGGTCGTGGCGCGGCTCGCGGACTTCGTGCAGGTCGACCTCGGGAGCGGTCGCACGGCCTGGGTCGCGGCCCGGGACACGAGGGAAGCGCGCCGCGCCGCGCCGCGCGTGACCGAGGTGATGGCCAACCGGCCGCCGCGCATCACGCTGTCCACCGCGATCCCCCTCGCCGTCCGTGCCGAGACCCTGACCATCTCGGGCGAGGTCACAGACCCCGACCGCGTGCTGGACATGTACATCTTCGTGGGGCAGCAGAAGCCCTTCTACCTCTCGAACCGTTCGGGGACCGGGCCGGACACGCAGCGGCTCGCGTTCTCGGCGGAGCTCCCGCTCGAGGGCGGCACGAACGCCATCCTGATCGTAGCCCGCGAGACGTCCGACCTGACCTCGCAGCGCTACCTCGTCGTGCGTCGGGACAACCCCGACGGCACGCCCATCGAGACCCGCGACAACCCGCTCGGAAACGATCTGGAGGCCGGAGAAGAGGAGTAGGGCGGGTTCGGTTCCCTCCCGACTTCGAACCGCCGTGGTCCTGACGCCCGGAGACTTCGTGACGACTTACTTCGGATGGGCGGGCCGACGTGTCTGCCTCCCTTCCAATGGGGCGTTGTCATGGGGGTACACTCATGCGCAGATCGCATGTGAGCTCGCCTTCCCAGGTTGATCGGTGGGCGAACGCATGGGAAAACGGTAGGAGGAGAGTGAACATGAACGTCATCAAGGTCGATACCACGATCAACGAAGCCGTTGCCTGCGCGATCCCGGCTCTGCGACCTCTCCTCGGCAAGCAGGTTGAGCTCATCGCGCTCGAGGCCGCAC
>Ga0233425_10010784_pt1 | contig 10946 bp, 8 predicted proteins | sample Watercolumn_Towu_2_FD_181712 | JGI IMG/M metagenome (GOLD analysis project Ga0233425, IMG submission 181712) | Freshwater microbial communities from Lake Towuti, South Sulawesi, Indonesia - Watercolumn_Towuti2014_140_MG | ecosystem: Environmental > Aquatic > Freshwater > Lake | place: Indonesia...
GAATCCTCCGGGTTTTCCGCGCCCCCCTCGTACAACTTGTTCCGGCTCACCGTGATTTTCATCCCCTCGTGCAGAAATTCGCCGAACTGATCAATGATGTTCAAGCCGGTTTCATCAATCGCGCTTTCGATTTCATCGCTCCGCACACCCGGCGGCAAAATCGAACGCAACGCTTTGCGGACGGTTTGCTTGTCGTCCAGCGTCAAGGTTTGATGATGATCCTGCCAGGCGAAATAAATGTAAACTGTTTTTGCCATCGTTCTACTCCCCGTCATTTTCCGGTTGCGGCAGCAAACTCGCTTGCCGCGCGAGTTGTTCCGTCGCGAGCCACTTTCGCATTCGCACGATCTTGTCCGCCAGCACGTACATCGTTTCGATCAAATTTCCCGGCGCGCAAGTGTCCGGCAACGGCGGCACGATCACCTTCATCTCCGGCAAAAGATTTTCGAGGAGCGCGAGCCGAATGCGTTGATCTTCCTTCCACAGCAAATCGCGTTTTTCGATTTCGATTTGCTCGGTCGCGCTCGCGCCGCTAAACGCGCCGATCAGTTTTTGCGCCGGTTCGATCACCGCCGCGATCAAGCGTTCGTTCTCGCCGATCAATTCGCCGAACGTTTGGCGATCCATATCCGAAAGAAAAATTCCGTGACCAGGATGCGAGTGCACCCACGCGACCATCGTTACTTGCGGAAACAATCCCAGGTCGCCCAACGTAAATTTGAGGAGCGCGAGATATTTCGCCTCGAACGAACAATACGTCGAACTACTCCCATACTGCGGCGGAAACACAATGCCCTTGAGCAACACCTCGTTATTTTTCGTGTAACTGCCGATGCCGATGCCGCCCCATTCATCGCGTTCGAGATTCGCGGTGAACTCGATGGCGGCGGAATAAATTTGCGGATCAATCACGCATTTGCGCGGAGACGCTTTCATTCTTCATCCTTCAACTTTGAACGCGCTGAAACTAAATTAACTATTGGACGCGGACGAACGCGGACAAACGCAGATAAAAAATATCCGCGTTCATCTGCGTTTGTCCGCGTCCAATTATTTTTTGCAAACATTTCATTCTGATTCCAACAGCGCGTCTTCAAGCGCGCGCCAAAATTCGCGCGGATGCTCGCACGCGCCGCGCGCGTGGCGCGGACACGCGTCGCGATTCAACCGGCATTTTTCGAGCGCGTTCTCTTTGCCGAAATATCCGATCTGATGGTCTATCGGCGCGCGCGGCTTGATCAACGCGAGCAACGCGAACAACGCTTGTGCGCTCGCGATTGCCGCCGTCGTTGTTACCAGCGCGCGCCCGATCACCGGCGCGTGCGCGTCCGCGTCCGTGCACGACAAATGCGCTTCGTCCGCGCGCATCGCTTGCGCGGCATCGCGCCCGCGTTCCTCTTCCCACCAACAGTACAAGCAACCGTTTTTTTCCGGCGCGATCAAACGCGCGCCGCCGTCGAACGCATCCGTCCCGCCGTCCACGAGCGGAACGTTGTGCAGAGCCGCCCATTCCGCCAGCACATACCGCGCTTTGAAATTGTCGAACGCGCTGATCGCGATCTGCGCGTCGCGCATCGCGTCCGCGCGCGTGATGACCGTCGTCGCTTGAATCTCCTCCAAAAATTCCGTCGTCGTCAAAAATGGATTCAACGCGCGCACCGCGCGTGCGGCGGCTTGCACTTTGGGCAAGCCGATCACGCGTTCGTCGTACAGCACCTGGCGATTGAGATTGTGCGTCTCGATGCGATGGTCGCCATCGAACAAAATTAGTTCTCCCGCGATTTGCGTCGCCGCGAGAATCGCCGCGACCCACACGCCGAGTCCGCCGACGCCGCCCAAAATAATTTTCGACGTGTTGGACATTCGCAATTCAACCGGCGGTTCGATGATCGTGCCGTCTTCAACGCGATTGGCGAGGAACGGCGAATAGTACAGCCGCGCGACCGGCTCGACAAATTCCGCGCGCGCCGGTTCTTCCATCGCGATAGTTTCGAGCGCCGCGCGCGCGAGCGAATGATCGAGTTGAAGCGGCAGTTGAAAAACCGGGTCGTGCTCCGCGCCATTATTTTTGCGCGCGATCAAGTGCGCGCCGTTCACCAACATTTCGGGTTGCGCGTCGGACGATTGGCGGAGCGCATAGTTGAGCGTAACCCAAAATTTTTCGATGGCGGTCGCGCGGATGCACCGCGTTACGCGCAACACTTCTTGCGCGGCGAGCGCGCCGCAGAGCGATGCAAGCGCGGGCGTGAGCGCGTTCGGCGCAAACGCTTGCGCGAGGTTTGGTCGCGTCGCGCCGATCCACAAACCGAAATTCGTAACATCCGCCCAAATCACCGGCGCGTTTGCCGGCAAGTCAAACTCGCGCGCATCCCCGGCGACCACAATCGCGTCCCAACGCGGCAGGGGCGCATCGTTCAAAATGCGCGCGTTGATCGCGCGATTCAATTCGTAGATGTGTTCCGTCGCCGCGCGCGCAACGTCCACGCCCAGATCAGCGCGCGTGAAAAAAAATTGTCCCGCGAGATGACGCGGCTCGACGCGCGGTGAATCCGCCGGGAAAAAAATTCCGCCGTTGCCCGCGCCGACGCCGAGCAAAGCCAGGTTCGTCGCGAGGTATGGCAACACCGCGCCGTCGCCCAACAACAGCACATTCAAATCCATCACGCGGCGTTGATGCACCAAACCCAATTGGCGTTGATAGCGTTCTAAATCCCATTCCATTTGTGTAACTTTGTGGATTGGAGGTTGGAGATTGGAAGTTGGAAGTTGGAAACGCGCGGCAGTTCAATTTCCAACCTCCACCTTCCAATTTCAAATATCACTCCCGCGCCCGGCTATGCGTGTTCTCGTTGTTCAACGTAAAAAAAATTTGGCGCAAGAATCCCAGGATCGTGCGTTCGCCCGGCGCGATGCGCCGCGCCGTCCAATCTTTTTGATACAACAATTCCGCGCTGACGCACACTTCGGGCAAATTGAGCGGCGGGCGCGCATGCCAAATCTGCAAATGAAAAATAAACGCGTCGGATGGCTTGTGCACCCACGCGCGCGGACACACGAACGGATACCCGTCGAGTGTAACGATGAGCGAATAGATCATCCGTGCGCGTTTGCCGCTCCGCATTCCGAGCGCGCCCGGCATTTCCAATTCTAAACGGTTGATCAGTCCATTTCCATTTTCAATCGAATGAATCGAATAAAATTGCTGGGCTTGCGCCACATCGCGCGCGATCTTTCGTTTCAACGCCTCTGCCAATTCCATCTTGTTCTCGCCATTGTCTCGCGCCCAACGCTTGCCACAGAGTCGTCATGAATGATGTTCACCACCGACGATGAAAATGTCATTCCGAGCGAAGCGAGGAATCTCCTGTTTGCGCGTTGAAGACCCTTCGCTTTGCTCAGGGTGACGGACTATTTTCAAGTCAGACCACAGGGATCACAGAGATTTTTTATTTTCCCCTTCTGTGATCTCTGTGTCCTCTGTGGCGGATTTCAAATCACGAACTCGACGGTTCCGCTTCCACGCCGACGCCGCACGCCCACAGCACCGCTTTGACGCGCTGAACCAATTCCTTCGCTTTAATCGGTTTCGTCAAAAATTCAACCGCGCCGACTTCGAAACCATGCATGCGATCTTTCACCTTGCCGGAAAATTCCGATGCAACGCGATACTTTTCATCCACGCCGCCCTTTGCCGTCAACATCAACACGCCGATTCTTGCCGTCTCGGGATCGGCTTGCAATTTTTGACAGACTTGATAACCGTTCAAGCCCGGCATCATAATATCGAGAATGATCAAGTCGGGTCGAAACGTGCGCGCCTTTTCCAAACCTTGATAGCCGTCGAGCGCAATATCCACGATGTATCCTTCTTTTTTCAACACGCTCGAAATGATCGTCAACTGCGGCTGGTCGTCATCCACACACAAAATTTTGAGCGCCATCTCAACCTCCGATCAGCGCTCGCGCGGATTGTTCCCACGCCGGGCTGGAATAAAACGCGACGACCCGCGCGATTTCACTTTCGAACCGGCTGACCAACTCGCCGCCGCCGGACAAATTGCGTTGCTCGCCCATCGTCTCCAAGCGTTGCCCAACCTCGCGCGCGCCATTGCCGCCCAAATTGCTCATCACGCCTTTCAAGCGATGCGCTTTGGCTTCGACGCCGGACGCGTCCTGGCGACTCATTGCCTCTTTCAATTGTTGCAATTGTTCCGGCACTTCGGATAATGAACTCGCGACCGCATCGCGCAAAATGTCCACGTCGTCGCCGACGACTTCGAGCGCGTCGCGCAAATTCACCGGCGGGACCGGCGCCGCCGGTTCGCGCGTCATCAACGGTTCGAGCGTCTTGTTCAATTCTTCGATTCGCACCGGCTTGGTGACGTACGCGTCCATCCCGGATTCGATGCACTTGATTTGATATTCTTTCGTCGCGAACGCGGTCATCGCGACGATCGGCAAATGTCCGCCGAGCGATTTTTCTTTTTCGCGAATCGTGCGTGTCGCGTCGAGTCCGTCCATCTCCGGCATCGCGACATCCATCAAGACCAGGTCGAACGGTTGCGCGTTGTCGCGCGACGCTTGAAAATGTTTGACCGCTTCGACGCCGTTCGCCGCGAGCGTGATCGCGTGCCCGGCTTTCGAGAGCGACGATTTCGCGATCAGTTGATTCGTCGGGCTATCTTCCGCGACCAGGATGCGCAGCGCGCGGGGCCACGCTTTTCCGGCGACCGGCGCGACGGCTGACGCGACCGGCGCGGGCGTTTGCATCTTGACGGTAAAGTGAAAGACACTGCCTTCGCCCGGTTGACTCTCGACCCAGATGCGACCGCCCATCAATTTGACGAGTTGCTTGGCGAGCGCGAGTCCGACGCCGAGTCCGCCGTATCGCCGCGTCGCGGACGTATCGGATTGTTGGAACGGTTCAAAGATCAATTCCTGGCGATCTTTGGGAATCCCGATGCCGGTGTCGCTCACGCGGAAATGCAACTCGACCTGGTTCGCGGTCGCGCTTTCGGCGTCGACGCGAATCCCGATTTTGCCGGAATCGGTGAACTTGATCGCGTTCGCGACGAGATTCGCCAGCACCTGGCGTAAGCGATTCGCGTCGCCGATCAATTGCTTGGGCACTTGCGTGCCGCGCGTCATTGTGAGATCGAGCCCCTTGTCGCTTGCGCGCGGATTCATAATTTCGAGCGTGCGCTCAATCGGTTCCGCGAGATCGAATAATTTTTCTTCCAAGCCGAGTTGCCCGGCTTCGAGCTCCGAAAATTCGATCACGTCGTTGATCAAACTGAGCAACGCGTTCGACGAGTTGCGCGCAGTGTTGACGTACTGTTGCTGTTCCGTCGAAAGTTCCGTCGCCATCACGAGTTCGGTCATTCCGATAATTTCGTGCAACGGCGTGCGAAGTTCGTGACTCATATTCGCGAGAAAATCGCTCCGCGCTTTTTGCGCGTTTTGAATTTCCTGGCGCGCGCGCGTCAACTCGTCGCCGTTGCCGGCGGGCGCGGCACTGCGCGTTGCGAACGCTTGCACTTTATTGACGAGCAATGCCGGATCGTACGGCTTGGCGAGCAAACATTCCAAGCCCGGTCCCGAAGGCAGATCGGTCGCTTCGCCGTTGCTGACGAGCATTATGATTGGGATGTGGCTCGTTTGCGGATCAATTTTCAATTTGCCGCACGCTTCAAAGCCGCTCATTTGCGGCATCATCGTGTCGAGCAAAATCACATCCGGTTTTTCGGCGACGGCTTTGGTCAAACCGTCTTTGCCGTCAGCCGCAAGCGAAACCTGGTAACCGGCACGTTCCAAAATTAAACGCGCGCGCATCGCTTCAGTGCGACTATCTTCGACGACCAAAATTCGAGTTGACATCGGAACCTCCAGAAAACAATGATGATACTGGTTGCATAAATGTAGCATCGCCCCTTGTGTGGGCGTTGACCGCATCAAGACGCGCCCAAGGCGTGATGCTCGCGCACAAGGCGCTATGCTACTTGACTGTTCGTACGCGGAAATTTAATTTGCGATACCGCCATCACTTTGGCGATCAGTTCCGAACGCACCAGGTCGAAACTCGTGTCCGACAAACTGCTGGGTTTCTGCACAATCTCTAACGCGCCCGCGAGCAACACATCGAGACCTTCGTGAATCATTTCTTTTTGATTGAGACTCGTCACGACGACGACCGGCGTTGGCATCGTGGTCATGATTTGTTTCGTCGCGTCGAATCCGTTCATGCGCGGCATATTAATATCCATCGTGATTACATCGGGCTTGAGCTCCGCCGCCATTTCCACGCCTTGCATTCCATCGGTCGCTTCGCCGATGATTTGAATCTCGGGCGCGCTTTTCAAAATCGCGCAAATGGCTTCACGCGCGGTGGGTGAATCATCAACAACGAGAACGCGAATCATAGTTTCATCTCCTACGCGACAACCAACTCGCGAATTTTTTGCGCGATCTGGTCGAGCGACACAACGTACTGGATCGCGCCGAGCGCGATGGCTTCCTTTGGCATTCCAAACACGACACACGACTGCTGGTCTTGCGCGATAGTGATCGCCCCGGCTTGGCGTAATGCTTTCATTCCCGGCGCGCCGTCCGATCCCATCCCGGTTAAAATCACCGCGAGCGCGCTCGCGCCGTACGCTTGCGCGACCGATTGAAACAGCATCGTAACCGAAGGACGATGTCCGCCCATCGGCGGCGCGTCGTTCAAGTTGACGCGATTGAAACGATCCACCACCAGATGCCGATCGTCCGGCGCGAGATACACCTTGCCCGGCTCCAACCGATCCCCGAGTTTCGCGACTTGCACGGTGAGCGCACACGCGTCGTTCAACCAGGACGCCAACCCTTCGACGAAACCGAACGAAATGTGTTGCACGATCACAATCGGAATCGCGAATTGTTTTGGCATCGCGCTCAATATTTTGTGCAACGCGGCGGGCCCGCCGGTGGATGAGCCAATCGCGACGATTTGCGTTGGTTGCGGCGCGCACACCGGCACAATCGGCTCGCTCACATTCATCCGCGTCGCAACGTTCGTGTTCAACGTGCGCGCGCGATGAATCACTTTGACCGAACTCATCGCCTTGACCTGGCGAATCAATTTCATCGCGAACGGTTTATAGTCCGGGCTGGCGACACCTTCGGGGCGTTGCAAAATCGAAACCGCGCCGAGTTGCGTCGCTTGGCGCGACAAGCTCATTTCGCGATCCAGGTCAACGCCGGTAACGACGACAATCGGCACCGGCGTTTCCGCCATAATTTCGCGGATTGCATCCAAGCCGTCCATCTTGGGCATTCGCAAATCCATCGTGATCACATCGGGGCGCAAACGCGCCGCCTGCGTAACCGCTTCCGCGCCATTCCCGGCTTCGCCGATCACTTTAAGTTCGGGATCGCTTTCCAAAATAAATCTGGTGCTTTGCCGCAGAACCGCGGAATCATCTACCACCAAGATTTTTATCACGCGTCTTCCTTATTTAGAAGTTGGATGTTGGAAATTGGAAGTTGGAAAGGTGCGATCCAACATCCAACCTCTAACATCTAACTTCCAACCTTCAAATTCAAATCAACTGCGCGACCGTTTCGAGCAAATTGCTTTGATCGAAATTGCTCTTGACCAAGTACGCGTCCGCGCCGACTTCCAAACCGCGCTCGCGATCCGATTGCGAATCGAGCGACGTCACCAGGACGACCGGAATCTTTTTCAGATTCGGATCTTTTTTCACGGAGGCGGTCAGTTGCAAACCGTCCATGCGCGGCATCAACACATCGGACACGACGAGATCGTACCCGCCGTTCGAGCGGAGAAGCCCAATCGCTTCGACGCCATCGGTCGCGACGGTAACTTTGTACCCGGCGGTTTCGAGAATGTTTTTCTCCAACGTGCGCGTGCTCAACGAATCGTCCACGACCAGCACACACGCTTGTTTGGATTTTTTCTCTTTGGACGCGAGCGCGCCGTTGCCACGCTCCGCCTGCGCGACACCATTCAATCGCGATTGCGCGCCGCGAATGGATTTGACCAAATCCATCGGGTTCAACGTCATAATCACTTTGCCCGATCCCAGGATCGTCGCGCCGGCGACGTTGCGCACGCGCGCGAGTTGTTTGCCCAAACTCTTGACCACGCTTTCCTGTTGCCCGACGACCGCATCCACCAAAAACGCGATGCGTTTGCGCGCCGAACCCAGGATCACGACCGGCATTTTGCCGTCCGCGCCGACTTGTTGCTCGTCGTGTTGCATCTCCAACACTTGGGCGAGCGGCACGAGCGACACCGGCTCATCGTCCACGACAATCGCGCGGCGACCCGACACATTCGCGACATCTTTCGGACTGACGCGAATGATCCGCTCGACCGCCGAGATCGGAATCCCGAATGTTTGATCCGCGACCTGCACGAGCAATTCCTGGGTCGTCGCGAGCGTGAGCGGCAAGGTCAACGCAATCGTCGTGCCAAAGCCCAATTTGGAATTGACCTCGACCTGCCCTTGCATCGCCTCGACATTTTTCCGCACGACATCCATTCCGACGCCGCGCCCGGAGGTATTCGTAATCATCTGGCTCGTGGACAAACCCGGCGTAAAGATCAGCGCGAGCGCTTCATCTTCACTCATCGCCGCGGCTTGCTCGGCGGTGATGATGCCGTTCTTGACCGCGGATTGTTTCACTTTATCGCGATTGATGCCGCCGCCGTCGTCCGCGACCTCGATGACGATGTTGTTGCCTTTTTGAAACGCGCGCAATGCGATCGTGCCTTGCGCCGGTTTCCCGGTATGCGCGCGCACTTCCGGTTTTTCGATGCCGTGATCCACCGAGTTGCGAATCAAGTGCATCAACGGGTCTTTGATTTCTTCAAGCACTTTGCGATCGAGTTCGGTTTCCGCGCCTTCGGTTTTCACCTCGATCTCTTTACCGCGTTCGCGCGCGAGATCGCGCACCATGCGCGGAAACGCGTCAAAGACGGTCGAGACCGGGAGCATCCGCACTTTCATCACGCCTTCGCCGAGATCGTTCGTTACGCGCGCGAGATGCAACGCGTCGCCGGAAAAACCGCGTTCGAGATTGCCGATTTGCGCGGTGAGCGAGCGCAATTTTTCTTGATACAAATCCATCAAGCGCATCAACGGCTTGAGTTGTTCGTTGCCGTCGTGCAGTAAATTGCTATTCGTCGCGCGCGCCTTGAGCCACTCGCGATTGAGTTCTTCAATCGTGTGCCCGATTTCTTCTAATTCGTGCAAACGCTGATCAATCTTCAAACCCGCGACGAGCAATTCGCCGGAACGCGCCATCAACGAATCGAGTTTACCGGTCGCGACGCGAATTGTGTCTTCGCCGAGCGTCGAACCAAAACTGCCGGCTTTGCGGCGTTCGCCACTTTGCGGCGGCTTGCCCTTGTCCGTCAACGCGCGCATTTCGCCGGACGCTTCCGCTTCGGGCGCGGGTTGCGGCGCGCTGGGCGCAGGCGACGGCGTAGCATCCTGGGGTGCGACGACGACCGGCGCGGGCGGCGGCGCGCTCACATTCGCGTCCGCCGATTTATTTTCCGCGATGACCTCGCCGCGTTCGGCGGCGTCGAGTCGCGCGTGCAATGTCTCGAGATCGAGTCCGTGATCTTTGCCCGCAATCGCCGACTCGACAATCGCGCTGACCGCGTCAATCCCGGCGTACAGCACATCACACAAATCGCGCGTGAGATTCAACGCGCCTTTGCGCGCGACGCCAAACACATTTTCCAATTTGTGCGCGGTCTTTTCAACTTGCGGAAAATCCGCCGCGCCCGCCGCGCCTTTGAGCGAGTGCGCCTCGCGAAAAATTTCTTCGAGCAATTGCTTGCGCTCGTCGCCTTCGGGATTCTGTTCGAGCGCGAGCAGAACGCGATTCATCGCTTGAATGTGTTCGGTCGCTTCGATCTTGAACGTCGCCCGTAACTGTTGCATAATGTCATCGTCAAGTGTAAACATACTACCCCCAATGTGTACGGCAAATTTATAAATTGCCTTACGCCGCAATTCGTCGTTCCAACGCGTCAATCGCCGCTACGACCTGGCGCGACGCGTGGCGTAAATTATTCAACCCGGTGTCTGCCGCGAGTTTTTGATTTTGCCGATGCGCCGCGACAATCTCGCCGACGATTCGATGCACCTCGCGATGCGGTTGCTCAATCGCATCATATTCCGCCCACTGTCCAAATTCTTCTCTGCCGCGTCCGTAATACCAGCGCCCCAACGCACACGCGGTCGGCGAAGTGAGTTGCTCGTCGCGAATTTCTTTGCGCCCCGCCAACATTTCTTCAACGCGATGCACCCAGCCGAGATGCGCTTTTTTGAAACTCTCCAACACGCTCTTTAAATCGCCGGACGCTTCTTCGCCCAAACGATATTGCGCGACCTCGCGTTTCAACTTTGCCGCGAGCGTGTTCAAATTTTGCGCGGCTTGTTCCGATTGACGCGCGCTCTCCGCAGTTTGTTGCGACGCTTGATTGATCTGACTCATCCCAATCACGATTTGATCCAAACCAATCGTTTGTTGACTGACGCCCGCGACGATTTGTTGCGCGGTCGCGGACGACGTTTCGACGACGCGCGCGAGTTCTTGAATCGTGTGCGCGGTGCGCTGAACCTGGTCGCTCCCGGTTTGCGCGACGCGCGTGCCTTGCTCGGTCGCGAGCACGGCTTGATTCGTCGCGCGTTGAATATCGCCCAAAATATCTTTCACCTGCGCGGCGGCGCGGCGCGATTGCTCGGACAAGTTTCGCACTTCGTCCGCGACGACGCGAAAACCGCGCCCGGCTTCGCCGGCTTGCGCGGCTTCAATCGCCGCGTTCAACGCGAGAATGTTCGATTGCCCGGCGATGTCGGACACCGTGTCAATGATCGCGCCAATCTGTTGCGTTTGCTCCGACAACGCGAGAATGTTTTCCGCAATCG
>Ga0233425_10010785_pt1 | contig 10945 bp, 9 predicted proteins | sample Watercolumn_Towu_2_FD_181712 | JGI IMG/M metagenome (GOLD analysis project Ga0233425, IMG submission 181712) | Freshwater microbial communities from Lake Towuti, South Sulawesi, Indonesia - Watercolumn_Towuti2014_140_MG | ecosystem: Environmental > Aquatic > Freshwater > Lake | place: Indonesia...
GCGCCAGCGCGACCACCTGCTCGGACGCCGGCCGCGCCACGCCCAACTCGTCGCGCACCTGCTCGGGCGAGAGACTGGTGAGCAGCGTCACCGCGATCACCAGCGGCCGGTGCTCGCCCGCGCTCCTCGCCGCTTCAGCCGCCGCGCGCAACATGGCGCTGCCGCCGCTCGCGTGCACGTTGATCATCCACGGCCGCCAGGCCAGCGCCGCGCGCAGCGCGCCGGCCACCGTGTTGGGGATGTCGTGCAGTTTGGCGTCGTAGAACACCCGCGCGCCGGTCGCCGCGAGCGCCGTCAGCGCGCGCGGGCCCTCCGCGTTGAACAGCTCGAGCCCGACCTTCACCGCGCCGACCACCGGCGCCAGCCGCTCGGCCAGGTCCAGCGCCGCGTCCAACTCAGGCACGTCCAGAGCCACGATGATCCGTTCGCCCGGCTTGCACTCAACCACGATGCGCCGCTCCCACCAGGTCGCCCACGCGCGCGACCCCGTGCCGCTCGCCATACGCCGCCAAGCCCGCGATCACCTCCAGGCAGGCGCGCGGCGCGACGAAGGTCGCCGTGCCCACGGCCACCGCGGTCGCCCCGGCCAGAATGAACTCCAGCGCGTCGCGCGCGTCCGTGATCCCGCCCATGCCGACGATCGGCAGCTTCGCCGCCCGGTACACCTCCCACACGCAGCGCACCGCGACCGGCCGGATCGCCGGGCCGCTCAGCCCGCCGGTGACATTGGCCAGCACCGGCCGCCGGCGCTCGACGTCGATCGCCATGCCCACCAGCGTGTTGATCACGCTCAGCGCGTCCGCCCCCGCATCGGCCACCGCGCGCGCCAAGTCGGCGATGCTCGTCACGTTCGGCGAGAGCTTGACGATCACCGGCTTGCGCGTGGCCGCGCGCACCTGCGCGGTGACCGCCGCGGCCAGCCTGGGCTCGGCGCTGAAGGCCATCCCGCCGTGCCTGACGTTGGGGCACGAGATGTTCACCTCGAGCGCCGCCACGCCCTCGGTCGCGTCGAACAGCGCGGCCAGCTCGCCGTACTCCTCGACCCGCGAGGCGTTCAGGTTGACGATCACCGGCGTGTCGAAGCGGCGCAGGTAGGGCAGCTTGTCGGCAATGAACGCCCGCGCGCCGGGGTTCTGCAAACCGATCGCGTTGAGCATCCCGCTGGGCGTCTCGACCGTGCGCGGCGGCGGGTTGCCCGGCCGCGGCTCGAGCGTCAGCCCCTTGACCACCAGCGCCCCCAGCCGCTCGGGCCCGACCAACTCCTCGTACTCCGGCCCGTAGCCGAACGTGCCCGAGGCGGGCATGACGGGGTTGCGCAGACGCAGGCCAGCGATCTCCGTGGTGAGGTCCATGGCAGGCTGTTCGCCACCCCAGCGCCCCGCCCTCCTCATTATTGGGGACGGAGCCCTCTTATTGACCCTTGGTGTGCGGACTATGCCATGTTGAGGTTGCGTAAGCGCCAACTGTCAATAATGGGCTCCGTCCCCAATATCACAATATCACTCCTTTACACCATCCCCGCCCCAAGGTATCGTTGTCATGTTGGAGCGCACGCGATGCCATCGATTGACTATGGGTACGAGAAGCTGGTCACCTACCAGCCGCCGTTGACGCATCAACCGGACTTCGACGCGTTCTGGGCCGCGACCCTGGCCGAGACGCGGACGCACGAGCTGAACGCGGTTGTGGATGTGCTGGACTACCCCATCGCCGACGTGCTGGCCCACCGGCTGAGCTACGCCGGCTACGGCGGCCACCGCATCCAGGGGCTGTTCCTGCTGCCGCGCGCGGCGGCCGAGCGGCGGGTGCCGGTGGTCATCGTCTACCATGGTTACACCGGCGGCGCGGGCATGGTGCACACGCACCTGCCGTGGGTGATGATGGGCTGCGCGGTGATCGCGGTCGACACGCGCGGCCAGGGCGGCGACACCGGCGAGCCGGGCGGCTACCTGGGCGGGAGCGTGGTCGGCTGGATGACCAACGGCATCCTCGACCCGGCCGACTACTACTACCGCCGGGCCTATGTCGACTGCGTGCGCGCGGTGGACTTCGCCTGCTCGCGGCCCGACCTCGACTGCTCGCGCCTGTGCGTGACCGGCGGCAGCCAGGGCGGCGGCCTGAGCGTGGCCGTGGCCGGCCTCGAGCCGCGCGTGCGGGTGTGCATGCCCGACGTGCCGTTCCTCAGCCATTTCCAGCGCGCGGTCGACATCGCGCCCGCCGGACCGTACCCCGAGATCGCCAACTACCTCGCCAAGTACCCTCACACCACCGAGGACGTCTGGCGCACGCTGAGTTACTTCGACGGCATGAACCTCGCCGCGCGCATCCAGGCCGACACGCGCATGTTGTGGAGCGTCGGGCTGTGGGACGACGTCTGCCCGCCGTCGACGGTCTACGCGGCCTACAACCACTGCCCTGTGCCCGAAGGGCGCAAGCAGATGGCCGTCTACCCCTACAACAAGCACGAGGGCGGCGGCGGCTGGCAGCGCGAGCGCCAGATCGCGTTCCTGCACGACGCGCTGGCCCTGCCGCTGGAGTCGTGATCGCCGCCGGGAGACGCGCGTGGAGCTGACCTCCGTGATCGGTCGCATCCCGTACCGCATGGCGCTCGCCGGCGGGTGGATCGACCAGCCTTTCGTCTCGCGACTCAACCCGACCCCGCCGGGCTCGATGGTGGTCGTCGCGCTGGAGCCCGATGTGCGCTACATGGAGCGCTGCGGCATGGCCACCGGCACGCGCAACATCGCGCTCGACGTATGGGGCGGCGCGCTGCCCGACCGCGCTCCCGCCGAGTTGGTGCGCGAGCTGTACGCGCTCGAAAACGAGGGCCGGGACGAGCCGTCGGGCTCCCAGGACATGATCGGGCTGATCTACCCCGGCGTGTCCCGGCTCGACTACGACGCCGAGGTGGACGGCGGGTACTTCCCGGCGCACATCGAGAGCTGCTGCGACCCGGCGGTCGCGCGCTGGATCGAGCAGGTGTTCTGGCTGCTGCCGGTCAACCAGCGCCCGCCGGGCTACAACCCGCTGGGCATCAAGCGCCTCGACACCGGCTGGATCCAGCGCCTGGGCCAGAGCGGCAAGGACTGCTACGACGCCCTCCTCGCGCGCGACCTGGCCGGCCTCGGCGCCAGCATGAACGAGTGCATGGCCTGCTGGGCGGCCCTCCTGCCCCACGTCGTCGCCCACCCGACGGTCACAGTCGACCTCCAGGGCATCCTGGCGTGGTACCAGCAGCGCTACCCCGGCGCGATGTACTCGGGCTGCGGCGGGGGCTACCTCTTCGTGGTGTCCGAGGAGCCCGTGCCCGGTGGCGCGCGGGTGACCGTACGCACTGGCGCGTGAGGAGCGGGCATGAACGTCGTCGTCAGCGCGCGCTTCGATGACCCCCAGGCGCTCCAGATCCGCTGGTTGCAGGAGGCCGCCGGCCTCGGCCGCGTGCATGTCCACCTCTGGTCGGATGAGCTGATCACCCAAGTCACCGGCCAGCCGCCCAAGTTCCCGGAAGCCGAGCGGCGCTACTTCGTCGAGGCGCTGCGCTGGGTCGACACGGTCAGCCTGCTCGCCGCGCCGCACGATCCCGACACGCTGCCCCTGGCGGCGCGGCCCGACGTGTGGGTGGTCTGCGAGCGGCAGATCAACGACGCCAAGCGGGCCTTCTGCGCGCAACACGGCATCGAGTGCCGGCTGATCCCCGACGCCGAACTGGCCGGCTTCCCGCTGCCGCCGCCACCGCCGCCGAGCGGCCGACCCAAGGTGATCGTCACCGGGTGCTACGACTGGTTCCATTCGGGCCACGTGCGCTTCTTCGAGGAGGCCAGCGAGCACGGCGAACTGTACGTGGTTGTCGGCCACGACGCCAACGTCCGCCTGCTCAAGGGCGCCGGGCACCCGCTGTTCAGCGAGCAGGAGCGGCGCTACCTGGTCGGCGCGATCCGCTACGTCCACGAGGCGCTGGTCTCGACCGGCGAGGGCTGGATGGACGCCGAGCCCGAGATCGCCCGGCTGCGCCCGGACATCTACCTGGTCAACGAGGACGGCGACAAGCCGGAGAAGCAGGCTTTCTGCGCCGCGCACGGTCTGCGCTACGTGGTGCTCAAGCGCACGCCGAAAGAGGGCCTGCCGCGGCGGCAGAGCACGGACCTGCGCGGGTTCTGAGGGACACGCCATGCGCTACGCGATGATCATGGCCGGCGGGTCGGGCACGCGCCTGTGGCCGATGAGCCGCGCGGACCAGCCCAAGCAGTTGATCCCCCTGTTCGGCGGGCGCAGCCTGCTGCAGGTGGCGGTGGACCGGCTGGCCGGCCGGCTGCCGCCCGAGCGCATCTTCGTCTGCGCCGCCGCGGCCTATCGCGACCAGGTCCTCGCCGCGCTGCCCGAGCTGAGCCCCGCGCAGTACCTCTCCGAGCCGGTCGGGCGAGACACGCTCAACGCCGTGGGCTATCCCGCCGCGGTGCTCGCGCGCGACGACCCCGAGGCGGTGATCGCCGTGTTCACCGCCGACCACCTGATCACGCCGATCGACGTCTTCCAGCGCCTCGTGGAGCAGGCTTTCGAGCTGGCCGAGGAGCAGCCGCGCACGCTGGTCACCTTCGGCATCACCCCCACCGGCCCGGCCACCGGCTACGGCTACCTGGAGCTGGGCGAGCCGGTCTCGCCGACCAGCCGGCGCGTGCGCCAGTTCCGCGAGAAGCCCGACCTCGCCACGGCCCAGGCCTGGGTCGCCGCTGGGCCCGACGAGTACCTGTGGAACAGCGGCATGTTCGTCTGGCGCGCGGCCACGCTGCTCGATTGCCTCGCCCGCTACGAGCCAGCGACCCACGCCGGCCTGACCGAGATCGCCGCCGCCTGGGACACGCCGGTGCGCGACGAGACGCTCGCGCGGGTCTACCCCACGCTGCGCAAGATCAGCGTCGACTTCGCGATCATGGAGCCCGCCTCGCGCGACGCTACGGTCCAGGTCGCGGCCATCCCCATGGCCCTCGACTGGCTCGACGTGGGCTCTTGGCCGACGTTCGCCCGCACCTGCGAGCACGACGCCGACGACAACGCCCTGGCCGCCCGCCACATCCTGCTCGACACCCGCGGCACGCTGGTCGCCTCGAACGACCCCGACCACCTGATCGCGACGATCGGCTGCGCAGACCTGATCATCATCCACACGCCCCGCGCCACCCTCGTCTGCCGCGCCGACCAGGCCGAGGCGATCAAGGAACTGCACCGGCTGGTGGGTGAGCGGGTGGGGGCGGAGTGGTTGTAGGGGGGCGGCGCACGACACGCTCAGGGTGTTCCGCCTGTCGCCGGCGCAGGTCGGCCACGATCTCGTCGAGATCGTAGTGGTGAGCTCGCGCGTAAGCCTCGCGGTTGCGCCAGACTTCGGCGATGATCTCATCCCGGTACATCGTCGGACTCCTCGCCCAGGAGTTCCAGTGGTGTGCAGATCTCCGGGCAGCAGTAGCCACTGGCGGCGCAGATCGCCCGCACCAACTCGGTGAGTCCCTGACGGTCCCAGTGTACCACGCGACACCCGCTTCCCCCGGCCCGCCCGAGGCGCTACAATCGGGCCCGACAGGGAGCGCGTGATGGGTCGGTGGTGGCGCGGATGCTGGTTCGTGCTGTGGGTTGCCAGCGCGCGAGCGCTGACGGTCGAGGGCACGGTGGTCGACGTTCAGGGCCAGCCGGTGGCCGGTGTGTTCGTCTGGGCGAACAGCGGCGGCCCGCCGCACACCAGCCCGCCGGCCCATACGACGAGCGCGGCGGACGGTGGCTTCGCGCTGACGCTGCCGGGCGAGGCGGGCGCTGGCACGCTGGTCGCCGGCGCGTACCTGGGCCAGCGGATCGCCACCTACGCCGGCCGGACGTTGCGGCGGCTGCAGTTGGTGCTGCAACCTGGCGTGACGGTGCGGGGGACGGTCGTAAACTCGTCGGGCGTGGTGTGTGTTGGCGCGGTGGTGCGGCTGGCGGGGTGGGACCGGGGCGGACCCGCGGCAGCCGAGGCCCAACGTGGGTGGACCCGGGCGCCCGGCGAGCCGTGGCAGCACGAGGAACGCTCGTCGGCGCCCGCGCTCGTCGGCGCCTGGCCCGCGGCGCCACTGCCGGCCCCGAGCGCGGTCAGCGATGCCTGGGGCGGCTTCACCTTGGGGCCGGTCCCGCTGGACGCGACGCCGACCGTCTGGGTCGACCACCCGGCGTGCGCGCTGCAGCGCCTGCGTTGCGCCGGCGATCTGGACGCCTGCCGGCTGTCCGTGCCCCGCGCGACCACGCTGACCGGCCAAGTGCGCCGCCCCGACGGCTCGCCGCTGGCGGGCCTGGCCCTGGTGGTGTGGAGCGACCCCGACCAGCCGCTGCGCGAGACGACCACCGACGGCGAGGGACGCTACCGCCTCGAGCGAGCGCCGTGGGGCGACTTGAGCCTCGGCCCGGCGGACTGGGGCTTGGCGGAGACGTGCGCGGCGCGGGAGGTGCGGGCGGCCGGGCCGGCGACGACGTGCGACCTGACGGGCGCGCCGGGCCGTGTGCTGCGGCTCACGGCGACCGATGGCGGCACGGGCCGGCCGGTGGCGGGGGTGGGCCTCGCGCCACGCGCGGTCGGCAAGCCCTGGCACGCGACGCAGCTCGCGGCGGTCAGGCTGCCCCGCACGGACGCCGGCGGCACGCTGACCGCGCGCGTACCGGCGGAGGCGCGGCGTTTCGCCGTCCAGTCGCCGCCCGGCTGGTTCGTGCCCAGCGCCAGCGAGGTCGACCTCGGGCCGGGCACGGAGCCGGCCACCCGCGCCGTGGTGCTCTGGCGCTTCCGGCGGGTCGAGGGGCGCGTGACGCTGCCCGACGGCCAGCCGCTGTCCGCGGCGCGCCTGGAAGTGACCGTGCGCGCCGGTCGCCAGACGCTGCTCCGCACCACCACCGGCACCGTCGCGACGGGCGAGTTCCTCCTGCCCGAGGCGCCGTTGGACGGCGACTTGGAGGTGACGGTCTGGCACGCCATGGGCGCCAAGCTGCACGCCGCCACCTTCCCGGCCGCGCGCCTGCCCGCTGGGCGTTGGGAGCTGGTGGTCCCGCCGCTGGCGCCGCGCCACCTCACCGGGCGCGTGGTCGACCATCTCGGGCGCCCGTTGGCGGGCTGCGAGGTGCGCGTCGAGATCGAGCCGGAGCGGCCGCACAGCCCGAACCGGCACGGCGGCCAGCACGCGGCGACGACCAACGCGCAGGGCGTCTACGTGCTGCGCGACCTGCCGCCGGCCGAGAGCTACCGCGTCATCGCCCTGCTCCGCGACTACTACTGGCGCGCGCCGGTGGTCGTCAAGGCGGACGCTCTGGCCAGCCCGCCGGACGTCGTGCTCGAGACCGAGGACGGGCAGGTCGCCGGGCGGGTGGTTGACGGGGATGGTCAGCCGCTCAAGGGCGCGGTCGTGCTCGTGCTCGACGGGCCCGCCGAGGCGACCACCAAGGCCGACGGGGCCTTCGAGCTGACGTCGTTGCGCCCCCGCCAAGTCACGTTGTTGGCGCTCCACGGCGCCAGCGCGCGCGGCGAGACGACCTGCGCCGTGGGCTCGCGCGACGTGGTTCTGCGCGTCGCGCCGGCGAAGGCTCGCAGCGCCGCAGCGCTCGCGGAGTGGGCGGCGGGCGTGCTGCGCGAGCTGTGGGACATGGGCGACGCTAGCTACCCGCCCGGGCTCCTGCTCGCCGGCCTGGCGCGCCAGGACCCCGACGCGGCGCTCGACCTCTTGGCGCGGGTGACGGTCACCAACCCCAACGGCGGGGTCGGACTCGCCCTGGGCCTGCTGGCCGTGGCCCGCACCGCGCCGCGCCTGGCGAGCGGCCATCTCGACCTGCTCGAGAAGATCACCTCCCGCGCGACGCGGACCGTAACCACGGCCGCTCTGGCCGCCGAGTTCGCCCGCGGGCCAGGCGAACCCGCCGCCGCCCGGCTCTTTGCCCAGATCCCCGCCGGCAAGCAGTCGCGGGCGGTCGAGATGCACCGGGCGACGGCCGCCCTCCGCCTGGGCCGGCCCGAGGCGCCGACGCTGGCGGCAACCGTCGTGTCGCGCCTCAAGGCCGAGGGCAAGCCGCACGAGCTGACCGCCGCCGCCTACCACTGGGCCGCGCACCGGGCGCAGCGCGACCTGGCGTTGGCCGCCCTGCCGGACGACCGGGCGCGCTGCCGCGCGCTGCTCTGTGGCGTGCTCAACCTGCGCGACGACCTGCCGGCGGCGCTGGCGCAGTTCGAGGCCGCCTGCCGCCTCCTGCCCGACCCGCTCGAGCACGACGAAGCCGAGGACGAGACGGACACTGCGGCCTGGGTCCTTGCCGAGCTGGCAGACCGCTTCGGTCCAACCGCGCCAGAGGCCGTCGCCCGCCTGTACCGGGCCGCGCCGTACGCCGTGCGCTGCCTCGCGGGGGCCGCGGGCGCCGCCGCCGTCGCGGATCACACGCTCGGGCAGGAGTTGCTCTGGCCGGCCATGCCCTTGGCCAGCCCCGCCGGCCCGGGCCATGCCTGGTGCGCCGCGGTCGCGCGCCATCTGCCGGATCTGGCCAAGGCGCTGGCGGACTTCGGGGCGCTGTTGGCGCGCCTCGACAAGGCCGACGGCCCCGAGCCGGTGGCGCTGATCACCGCCGTCTGGGCGCCCAATGTGCCGCGGCTGCAGTTCGAGCGGCGGCTCCGGGCGGTCGGCGCGCGCGACGCCGTGCCCCGGCTCCACAGCGGGTCGAACGTGCGACTGAGCGTTCTGGAGTTGCCGCGGATCGCGCAGGTGGCCCGTGGCCTGGCCGAGCGCGAGCGACGGATCGAGGCGCTGTTCTGGGTCGCCTGGCGGGCGCTCGCGCCGCCTTGGTGTCTCGACCTGGTCGAGATCGACAAGGCGAGCGAGGTGCCGCTGCCGCTGAGCGACTGGTTCGAGGGCATCCCGACGCTGGAGGGGTTCGATCCGCCGCGGTAAGGCGCGGCGGGTGGATGGGCGGTTGCGCTGTCAGTACAGCCGCTGAGCCGCGGCCCACAAATCGGTCACGCCAAGGCGCTCCGCCCACCCGGCGATGTAACCGCGGTCGACCTCGTCGCCCAACGCCGTCAGCATCGCTCGGATGTCCCGCAAGTGCTTCTCGGAGCCGCCTTCGCGATGCGCTTCCAGCTTGGCGATGATCACGTCCTCGGCCCGCGCGATGTCGAGGCTCAGGCCCGGCGACACGGCGACCCGCTGGCGTCGGGCGAGCTCGCACGCGGAGAACTCGCGGGCGCGCGGCAGGATCAGGTCGATCTTGAGACCGCTGGCGGGGTGGATCACGTTGAACTGCCCGCGCTGCGCGACGGCCTCGGCAGCCATGGCCTCGTCGAAGTAGAACTCCTCGGGAGGAAAGCGCGCGGCGAGAGGCGCGATCCGGTCGACGGTCAGGTCCGCCACCAGGTCGATGTCGTTGGTCAAGCGCGGCTCGCCGTGGATCATGGCCGCCAGCGAGCCGGTCAGCATGTAAGGCACGCCTTCGGCCTCCAGAGCCCCGACCACGTGCGCCAGCAACGCCTCAACGTCCACGGCTCATGATCTCCGCCACGCGGCGCTCCAGCGCGGCTTCGTCCAGCTCCGGGTGTCGCCGCAGCTCGCCGGCGCGCACCATCAGCCGGGCCAACCGCCACAACCCACAGGCGGTCTCCAGCTTCTGCGCCGGCGTCATCGCCCGCAGCACGCGCGCCATCTGGGCGTCGGGGCCCTCGGGACCGTGCCCGCGCTCGGCCCGCGCCGCCGCCGTCAGGTCCGGGGCGACCGGCGGTTGGCCCTGACACGGCACAGGATCAGCGGACATCGCGCGCGCTCCGGCTCGGACCGACGGCCTTCGCGGCTATCGTAGCACCGCGCTCACCGCCCCTCGCGCGCCAAGTCCAGCCAGGCCAGCTCGTCGGCCGTCAAGGCGATCTCCAGCGCCGCCACGTTGGCCGCGATCTCGTCGGCGTTGGCCGCGCCGACGATCGGGAACAAGTCGAGCTCGGGCTGAGCCAGGACGTAGGCGAGCGCGATCTGCGGCACGCTCACGCCTTTCTCGGCGGCCAGCTCGGTCGCGCGGTCCAGGCGCTGGAAGTTGACCTCGTGGCAGTACGCCGTGCGGCACGCGCCGTCGACGATCTCCGGGTCGGCGGCGAACGCGGCGCGTGTCAGGCGGCCGGAGAAGAAGCCGCGCGCCAGGCTCGAGTAGGCGAAGACCGGCAGGGCGGTGCGGGCGTACCACGCGCGCGCCTCGGCCTGGCCCGGCCCGCTGATGCCGACGCAGCCGGGACCCCAGGGATCCTGCACCTGTTCGGCCAGGCTGTAGTGCGGACTGCTCGCGCCAAACGGGGTCAGGCCGTGGGCGGCGGCGTAGTCGTTGGCGGCCTGCAGGCGCTCGTGGGTCCAGTTGGACCCGCCGAAGGCGCGGATCTTGCCCTGGCGCTGGTAGTCGTTGAGCGTCTCGACGATCGGCCCGACGGGCGCCTCGGGGTCGTCGCGGTGCAGCAGGTAGAGGTCGATGTAGTCGGTGCGCAGGCGGGCCAGCGAGTCGTGCAGGTCGGCGCCGATGTCGTAGGGCGTGACGCGCCGGCGGTCGGCGTTGGGGTGGCAGCCCTTGGTCAGGATGACCACCTGCGCGCGGTTGCCGCGCGCCTCCAGCCACTGACCCACGGCGCGTTCGCTGCCGCCGCCGCCGTAGACCAGGGCGAGGTCGAGGGTGGTGATCCCGGCGTCGAGCGCGGCGTCGAGCAGGGCGAAGCTGTCGTCGAGGCAGCTCGTGTTGACGATCATGGTGCCCAGCGCGAGGCGCGAGACGGGTTTGTCCACGCCGGCGACGGTGCCGTAGCGCATCGGGATCTCCTATTCGCAGGGGTAGCGCAGGCCCCACTGGGCGCGCAGCGTGTCCATCGTCTCCATGATCGCCAGCGTCTCGTCGAGGCCGATCACGTCGCTCTCCAGCAGCCCGGCACGCAGGCAGC
>Ga0233425_10010786_pt1 | contig 10942 bp, 7 predicted proteins | sample Watercolumn_Towu_2_FD_181712 | JGI IMG/M metagenome (GOLD analysis project Ga0233425, IMG submission 181712) | Freshwater microbial communities from Lake Towuti, South Sulawesi, Indonesia - Watercolumn_Towuti2014_140_MG | ecosystem: Environmental > Aquatic > Freshwater > Lake | place: Indonesia...
CCATCGAGCAGGCGCACGGGGTGCAGATCGTCCGAGGGCAACGCGGCCCGCACGCGAGCGAAGTCCGCCGCGAAAAAACCGCCGAAGCAGTCGTCGCGGAAATAGAGGATGGGGAGCTCGTAGTCGGCGTCACCGAGCCGCACGGGCTTTCCGGGGCGGGCGTCGGCGAAGAACGGCGTTTTCGACATGACGCGAGGGTAGGGCCGAGCGCGACGCTGCGCCAGCGAAGGGAAACCGAAGTCTCACATCGCCGGTTGAAGCACGGCGAAGGTGGCGCCCTGAGGGTCCACCAGCACCGCGAAGCGCCCGACGTTCGGGACGTCTTGCGGCGGGACTTGGACCTTGGCACCGAGCTTCGTCACCTTCTCGATGAAACCGTCCGTGCTCTGCACGGCGAAGTACGGGAACCAGGCGCTAGGCGCGCCTGCCGCCATCGGCGGCATCGCCATCATCCCGGCCACGCCCTCCTCGCCCTTCTTGAACACGGTGTAGGTGCCTTCGGGCATCGGCATGGCCTCCGGCTTCCAACCGAAGAGGGTCGAGTAGAACTTGCCGGCGGCGTCGACGTTCGTGGTCAGAAGCTCATTCCAGCACAGCGCGTTCGGCTCGCGGTAGAGCCAGGCGCCCATGGACTGCTTCGGCTGCCAGAAAGCGAACACCCCTCCCGACGGATCGGCCACGACGGCCATGCTGCCTGGGCCGATGTCCATTGGCCCCGCGAGCTTCGTCCCGCCCAGCTCGGCGACCTTCGCGAGGCTCGCCGCGACGTCGCTGGTGGCGACGTACGAGAGCCAGTGCGGCGGCGCGCCCATCTGCTTCGCCTCTTCCGGCAAGAGCATCATGCCGCACACGCTCTTTCCGCCGATGGTCGCCATCGTGTACTTGCCCATCGGCATGTCCATGTCCGCGAGCTCCCAGCCGAAGGCCGCCGAATAGAAGCTCTTCGCGGCGCTCGGATCGCTGGTCGCCAGCTCGACCCAGCAGAAAGTGTCGACAACGGGATTCGTCAGCTCGGTCATGTCTCGCTCCCTCCGTCCGCGCGACCTCGCGCGGGTCAACCGTCTCACGCCCGCGGCGTGGGGGAGTCAAGCGGGAGGCCGCCTCCTGCGCGCAGGCAGCTCGCCGGCCCGATGTCCGGGGCGGTATCCGGGGCCCGCTCTAGACAGAAACTCGGCTCCAGGCTTCAGGCTGCAGGCTACAGCCAGAGGTCACGCGGCGGGCTCGAGGTCGACGGCGAAGCCGAGCTCGGAGGCCGTTTCATCCGGCGCGGGTCGGCGCAGCCGGTGCCGCAACTGATCCGAGTCCGCGATTCGGTGACGATTCGAAGCGAACGGCCGACGCCGAGGCGCTGCTGATTCCGCGAGGCCGGAGGCCGAGCCTGGAACGGACGTGATGGGTCTTGGCAAAGTCAGATCACGATCCGCGAGAGTGACCGGAGACGTGAATCCGGCCCGAGCCGGTGCCGGCTGTTTCAGCCGGATGGAAGAGTGGCGAGACCCGCCCGTCCTCCGCGGAGCGAGATCAGCCCCAGATCTCAATCCAGCTTGAACAAGTCATCAATATCTTCCCTGGTCAGCTTCTTGGCGCCGCCGCTGTCCTCGGTGAGCACCGCCGCGACCAGGTCCTTCTTCTTCTGCTTCAGCTGGAGGATCTTCTCTTCGATGGTCCCGGCGGCGACCAGTCGGTAGATGGTCACCACCTTCTTCTGGCCGATGCGGTGCGCGCGGTCGGAGGCTTGGTCCTCCACCGCCGGGTTCCACCACGGGTCGAAGTGGATGACGGTGTCCGCGGCGGTGAGGTTGAGGCCGGAGCCGCCCGCCTTCAGGCTGATCAGGAAGACCGGGATGGTCGGGTCACTCTGGAATGCGTCGACGCGCTCCGCGCGATCGATGGTGCTGCCGTCCAGGTACTCGTAGCGGATCTTGTCCTCGTCGAGCGCGTCGCGCACGAGCTTCAGCATGCTGACGAACTGACTGAAGACGAGCACCTTGTGCCCGCCGCTGTCGACCTCCTCGACCAGCTCGCGCAACGCGGCGAGCTTGCCGCTGTCGTCGTGGGAGAACTCTCGCGGTAGGCCGAGCAAGCGCGGGTCGCACGCCGCCTGCCTGAGCTTGGTGAGGCCCGCCAGGATGTGAAGCTGGCTCTTCGCCACGCCGACGCGCTCGACCTCGCCGAGCACCTGGGCGCGGACCTCTCGAAGCACCTGGGTGTAGATGGCGCGCTGATCCGGCGCCAAGTCGACCACCTTGTCGATTTCGATCTTCGGCGGCAGGTCCTTGGCGACCTCGATCTTCGTACGACGCAGGATGAACGGGTGAATGACCGCGCGGAGGCGCGCCGCGGCCTTCGAGTCGCCTTGGTCGATGGGGCGACCGTAGCGCTCCTCGAACTTGTTCAAGGGCCCGAGCAGGCCCGGGCTCACGAAGTCGAAGATGCTCCAGATCTCGCTCAGCCGGTTCTCGATGGGCGTGCCGGTGAGCGCGAGGCGGCGCCTCGCGTTGAGGTCGCGGGCCGCGGCAGCGGTGGCCGAGAGCGGGTTCTTGATGTTCTGCGCCTCGTCCAGGATGGCGTAGTCGAGGTCGAGCTTCTTCAGCAGGTCGATGTCGCGGCGCAGGAGCGCATAGCTCGTGATGATCACGTTGGCGCTCTCGAGCTCGTCCATCTGATCCTTGCGCCCGGCACCGTGCCAGAGCGCCGTGGAGAGCGCGGGGCCGAAGCGCTCGATCTCGCGCAGCCAGTTCGGCACCACACTGGTGGGGGCGACGATCAGCGCGCGGAGCGCTTGCTCCTTCTTCTCCTGCTTCAGCGAGAGCAGCAGGGCGATGGTCTGCACCGTCTTGCCGAGGCCCATGTCGTCCGCGAGCACTCCGCCCGAGGCGATCTCGTGGATGAAGCGCAGCCACGACAGGCCCTGCTCCTGATAGGGGCGCAGCACGGCCTTGAGGCTCCGCGGCTTCTTCGCCGCCTTGATTTCGTCGATGCTGGCCAGCTTCTCGAACAACGCCTTGGCGCCGGGCGCCACGGACACGTCGGAGGCGTGCTCGAGCAGCTCCTGGACGCGGCCCGCCTGCGAGAGCGGCAGCTTGCCGTTCTTCCCGGTGGCGGCCAGGAGCTCGACCTCGCGATCGATCATGGCTTGGACCTTCTCGGGATCGATCTCGGCGTAGGAATTGTCGGACAGGCGCACGTACTTCTTGCCTTCCCGAAGGCAACGCACGAGCTCGTCGCGGTCCACGCCCACGCCGTCGCTCTCGTAGACGACCTTCACCGCCAGCCAGTCCACGCCGCTCGAGACTCGGGCGTTCATCGTGACGGCCTTGGTGCGAACCGTCGTTCCGACGAGCTCCTCCGGGACGTAGAGGTCCCACTCCTCGGGCAACGCCGCGACGCCGTCGGACCAGAATTGGATGGCCTTGGGCCCCTCGGCGATGAAGGTCTCGCCGCTCTCGTCGGGCGTGAGGCCCAAGTCGAGCAGGCGCTGCACGGCGTCCTGCTGCGCGGCGATGTCGGTGCGGATGCAGGTCGCGCGCTTCTGGCCCTCCGCGGGCGGGAGCACGATGACGGGCGGCGAGATCCCGTCGGCGCGCACCTCCACCTCGAGCTCTCGGTAGGCGGCCTTGAGGTAGACGTGTGCCTCGGTGATGCCGCCCCCGGCACGCAGACGGAACGTCGGCGTGAGGTCGATGACGTCGGCCACCTGCGAGAGATCGGGTAGCTCCGCGCCGATCTCGCCGGCCACCCGCGGCAACCCCTGCACGATGAGGCTGATCAGCTCGCTCGCCGGCTCCGCGATGGTGGGGCTGCGCAAGAGCCGGCGCAGCGCGGCGGGCGACACCCGGTGGTCGATGGGGCGCGCCACACCTTCGTTGGTGTCGATGTGCCAGCCCGGAGCGCCCTCGAACCAGCCGCCGGTGGTCAGCGCGAAGCGCCGCCCATCACCAGCTCGTTCGAACGTGCACTTGGCCACGATGGTGTCGCTTCCCACCATCTCCAGATCGAAGCGTGGCTTGATGGGGTCGCCGCTGAAGCGGAGCTGCATCAACGCGGGCTCGAGCAGCACACGCCGCTCCTTGAGCAGCGGCAAGAGCTCGGCGGCGTCCTCGCCGCGAATGTCGACGGCGGGGTGACGCGGGTTGCCGCTCTCGAAGCGGGCCAGCACCCGGAGCGCTGCCCGGTCCGGCGTCGGCGAGAGCGCTTGCCAGTTGAGCGCCACGCTCGGCAGGAGCGGGACCCGCGCCTCGGTGTCGAGCACCGTCACGGTCAAGCCGCCCTGCCGCACGTGAACGCGGAACTCCAGGTTCTGAGGCCGCGTGGTGCCCTCGGGGGCGAGCCAGGCGCCCAGGCCCGTGGCGCGCGCGCTAGCGTCGGGCGACGGCGGCGGCGAGAACCCTGGCGGCACGACGTGCTGCTGCTGGGCGCGGCGCCGGCGATCACGGCGCCGGCTGGACTTGCTCTCGCCCGCGCCGCCTTGCTGCTGTTGTTGTTGTTGTTGTTGTTGTTGCGGCCCTCCACCGCCCAGGTGCGGCTCTCTTTGAGCGCCGGGCTGGGGCTCGCGGCGCGGTAAGGCGGCGCGGGCCTGGTTGCGCACCGTGATGAGCAGCGCGGCGACGTGCTTGCAGTGTTGCCCCGTCTTCTGAAACGCGGGACACGTGCACTGGGAGGTGATGCCTTCGCCGCCGAGCCGGATGGTGACTTCGTAAGGCTCCGGGTCCGAGCCTTTCACCTTGCCGGTCGCGGTGGACTCGTTCACGGAGACTTCTTCGACCACTTTGCGTTTCTCGTAGTCGAGCCCACGAAGGAAGGTACGGGCGCCGAGCAGGCGTCGGAGTCCGCGGTCGGAGAGGGTGGAGAGAGCGTCAGCGAGGGACGACACGGTTCGAGATCTCGGATTCGGGTTCAGTTGCAAGTGTCGGGCATCAGGTGCCCAGGAAGGGGGCGATGACCAGCGCCACGACGGCGATGGCCTTGATCAAGAGCTGAGCGGCGGGGCCCGCCGCGTTGCCCAGGACGTCGGCGATAGCGTCACCGGCGAGCGCCGCTTCGAAGCCGCCGGACGGTGCATTGCGTCGTGCCGCTCGGCGCGCAGCGGCGAGCACGTTCTTCGTGCCTTCGATGGCCAGGGCCAGGGCCATGCCCGTCAGCGCCGCGACGATGACGAAAGCCGCGAGAGCCTGCGCAGGGACGGCGCGATCCAGAGCGTGGAAGCTCAGCCTGAGCGCCACCCCGAGCGCCGCGGGCGCAGCCAGCCCCAACGCCACGGGCAGCACCAGCTCGCGCTGCGCGGCGCGAGCGGTGAGCTCGACGCAGGCTCGGTAGCTCGGCGTGTAGTCCGCGGGGACCTGGGGGCGGCCCTTCTCACGCGGGAAGCCCCTCAGCTGGCGCTCGACCTCCTGCGCCACTCCACGCGCGCCGCGCGTGCCAGCGCGCGCAGCGCTCCCGGCGTACGCCAGGACCGCGCCCAAGCCCAACGCGCCGCTCATCGCGACGATCGGGGAGAGCAGGTCCGAGCTGCCGCCGAGCTCGCTCCGCCGCGCGAACAGCGTGGGCAGCGCGCTCGCGGCGAGCGCGGCGCTCAGCCCGCTCATCACGATCAAGTAGGTCTGAGCTGCCGCCGACGCAGAGAACCCGGTCTCGTCGAGGCGCGCGGCACGACGCTGCGTCTCTTCGGCGGGCGAGGTCATGCCCGAGATGCCGCGCGCGCCGTCCACCACCGGGGCGAACGTGCCGAGTGCCAGCAAGAATGGACCCGACGCCGACAAGGTCATGAGCGCCGTCAGCGCGCCGAGCTGGCCGCCCGCCGGCAGCCGCGTCGAAGCTCCGATGATCCAGGCCCCCGCGGTCGCCGTGCCGAGGACCACGAGCGGTGCCGCGGCGGCCGCGAGGCCCGTGCTCACGCCGAGGGTCACCGCGCCCGCGTCCGCCACCCGCTGCGTCTCGATGACCTCCTTGAGCGGCCCGACGCGGCGATCGATCTGCAGCCTGGCGACGTGAGCGGCGATCGATGCCGCAGCCAGCCCCAGCAGCCCCGACCAGAACAGGCGCAGGTAGCCCGACTCCCCGACCAGCCAGAGCGCCGCGCCCAGCACGCCGGACAGAGAAATCACGCCCGTCGCCAGCTGCCCGCGCCAGAGCGCAGCGGTCGGGCTGCCCTGATCGTCCGTTCGCACGACCATCACGCCGAACGCCGTCGCCACGACGCCAAAAGCGCGAGCGACGAGCGGGAAGGCTCCGAGCGCGAGGGCTGCTGCGGCGCCGCGCCCTCGAGCGGCGTCGACCACGACGACGCCGAGGATCAGCGCGGTCACGTTGCTGGCGGTGGCGCTCAGCAGCGTATCGACGGCACGTCCGGCGGCCTTGCCCACGTGGTCGCCTACCAGATCGGCGATCACCGCCGGGTTGCGCGCGTCGTCGTGCTCGAGCCCGGCGTCGCGCTCGCCCGCGAGATCGGCGCCGACGTCGCCCGCCGCGTGATAGGTCGCGCCACCACGTTGGATGAGCAGCGCGGCCGCCGCGACGCCGAGCGCGTAGCTCGGCAGGAGCAGGGCGATGGCGCGACCGAGTGCGATGGCTTCGCTCGGCGGCAGGCGGAAGCCGCCCTTCATCGCGAACAGCAGGCCGAACACCAGCGCGATGCCGATCAGACCGACGCTCTCCACCATCAGGGCCACGGCACCGCCGGAGCGGACCGAGACCACGAGCGCGCGATCCATGCTCTGCTGCGCGGCCGCGAGCGTCGAGAAGCTGGCGCGTACCGCCAGGCGGGCACCGGCGCGCGCGACCAGCCAGGTGGAGAGAGCGCCGAACGCCAGCCCCACCGCCGCCCAGAAACCGGTCTCCAGGCTCCCGAGGCCGGAGCCCGGCGCGAGCAGCGTCGCGTAGAGCGCGAAGGCCAGGGGCGACAGCACCCCCACCAAGAGGGCGGTGAGCTTCAGCTCCTGGGTCAAGAAGGCGTCGGCCGCGCGCGTGAGGGCGCTGCTCAAGCGGTGCAGCTCCGCCCCGAGTGCTTCTCTGCCCGCCAGCCAGCGCGGAAGCGCCAGCGCGAACACGAGCGCGCTCGTATGGAGGGCGATGAGCAACCCGAGCTCTGTCACAGTGTGCCTGAGAGAGGCCGCGCGCGGCGTCTCGCCGCTAGCGGGTGAGGGGTCCGGTCCGGTTCGTCCGGCGCCGGGCTTCGCGGTGGTTCGCCTCCGGGGCAGCCTGCTGCTGCCGGGACGCTCCCCCGCAAGGAGCGACAGCTCGGCCAGGGTCTAGCACGTGGCCCGCGCCGCGATCAACCCAGGGATTTCTCCCGCCCGGGGCGGCCCGAGCGGGCGCGTCCTCGCGACTCTCAGGGCCCGGAGCCCTGGACCACCATCATGTGGTACTTCCCGAACTCGCTCTGGCCGAGGGTGAACAGCACCTCGATCAAGAGGCGGTACGGGGTGGTCCTGTCGGCCACGATGATGGCCTCGGAGGACGCCGGATCCAGGCCCTTGGCCTGGCGGATCAGCTTGTCCGTGCGGCGCGCGCTCTTCAGCGCCTCACCGAGCGGCACGATGTACATGTCGTTGGGGCCGCTACGCTTGTAGCGGGCACCGACGCCCGTCTGGGCCATGCTCTCCCGGCTGGGGAGCGTGAGCACACGATCGTCGCCCACCAGGATCTGGGTCTTCGAGACCGTGACGACGACGCCCTCGTCGGACGGCTGCGTCTTCACCGACGAGGTCGGCATTCGGAGATCGTCGCTCTGCGGGATGCTCGCGCTCGACTCACCCAGGTTCTTCAGCAAGAACACCAGGATGATCGTCATGATGTCGAGCATCGCGGTGATGTTCAGGAAGTTGACCTCCGGCTCCATCGCGTTGCGGCGGATGGCCTTGCGGAGCTCGGCCTTGTAGCGCACCACCGACGCCTTGGCCTTCGGGGGCTGCGACCGATACGGCTGGTTCGGCTGGCTCATCGCGGCACCTTGAAGTTCGCGTCCGTGAACAGCGACTCACCCTGGGGTGTCGCGCGCACCGCGTCGAGAACCTGGACGATCGTCTGATAGTCGGTGCCCGGGTTGGCCGTGATGAACACCTGCGTCTCGTCGTCGAAATCCGGCGAGGCCTTCTTCAGGCGCGTGGCGCAGGTGTTGAGGGTCTCGAAGTCGTAGAGGGCGCCCTTCTTCGGGATCGTGATGCCCGGGCCCGCGCTCTCGCAGCCCGGGGCGATGTTGCCGCCCGAAGCCTTGAGCGAGAAGCCCTCGTTCACGATGAAGATGGTGAGGTTGAGCGCCGTGCTCTCGACCTGCTGGCGCACACCGCCGGATTGCGACGCGGGCGGTGTGGTGTCGATGGTCGCCGTGAACGTGACCGCGATCGTGGCGAGCACGAAGATCAGCACGTTCATGATGATGTCGAGGAACGGGACGATGTTGAGCTCGCCGCCCTCCTCGTCGGGCGACAGCTCGCGCGGCTGGCTCATGCGGCGGATCTTGCCGCGCTGACCTGCGGTGAGCGGTGCGCTCTGGCCTTCCATTCGCGTGACGCCTCGGCGATCAGAGCTGGCCAGGGCGCTGCTGGATCGTCAGCAGGTTGAAGGTGCGCTCCATGGTCGCTTCGAGATCGTGCTGGATGGCCTTGGCGCGCGTGTGAAGGATGATGTGCGTGATCATGCAGAACACCGCGATGCCGAGACCGAGCGCGGTGTTGTACATGGCCTCCGCGATGCCGTTCGAGAGCATGCGCTGCTTGTCGGCTTGCGACAGGCCCGGGGCCGAAATCGACGCGAACGTCGTGATCAGACCGCTCACCGTGCCCAGCAGACCGATCAGGGTCGCGATGTTCGCGAGCGACCAGAGCGCGCCGACGCGCTTCTCGGCCTGAGGCTTGAGCTCCGAGAGCTTCTCGCTCAGCGATGCATCGATCTCGTCGGGGCTCTTGTTGGCCATGGTCAGCCCCGACTTCACCAACTGCAGGATGGGGAAGTCGCTGGCCTCGCAGAGCTTGATGGCGCGGTCGATGTTGCCGGCGGTGACGAGCTTCTTCACCTGAGCGAAGAACTCCTTGGAGTTCACGCGGTAGCGCGACATCTGGAAGGCGAACCTCTCGACCACGATCGTGAGGACGATCGCGGAGGTGATGAGGTTCAGCACCATGAAGGTCGGGTTGTGCTTGAAAGCCTCGACCAGCTGGCTGGACCCACTCGACTGCGCTGCAAGAACGAAGAGTTGCATTCCTGACCTCTTGAATCGTCTTCACACGGACGCTCACCGCCCCGCTGAAGCGCAGGCGACTATAGCCGCCGCGTCGAAGCCAGTGCAAGCGCGCGAACGTCCCCTCGAACGAGGGGTTTTTCTTGCCCTTCCGGTGACTTTCGACGAGCCGCGCCTGCCGGTCCAGAGCCCCGGGGCGCCTGTGCGCGAGCGGTGCGCTTCGCTAAGCGCCCGGGGAGCTCCGGTGGCCCCAACCGGGCCTCCTCCAACGCAACGCGGTAATTTCACCCACCCGTGCAACTTTCTGCCGCTGCCCGAAACGTGCCAAGCAACCCAAACTCTCTTGACTGTCTTGGGTCAGCTTCAGCAAGATGGCGTGGCCAAAATCGGGCCGGCATGCGGAGGAGTCCCAAAGCCGTCGGTCCGTTGGTGTCCCGGCCGTCGCGTGCGCGGGGCGAGTCGACCCAAATCCCGAGAGCACAGGGGAGTAAAACCAGCAATGTCGAAAATGTGGCATCACTACCAGGCCGGCGGATGGGCCATGTGGATCATCCTCTTTTGGCTGATCTGCAGCATCGCCATCATCGCCGAGCGCGCCGTCTATCTCTACGGAGCCTCCATCAACAAGGAGGTGTTCCTCGCCACCATGCAGAAGTGCATCTTGGCGGGTGACGTCGCCAAGGCCGTGAAAATGGCATCGGCAGCCAACGCGCCGCTCGCGCGCATCGTCCAGTCGGGCCTCGTGAAGGTCAACCGGCCGGACGAGGAAGTTCAGGCCGCGATGGACGAGGCGGCTCTGCGTGAGATGCCCAAGATCAACCGGAGAACCGGCTACCTCGCCCTGTTCGCGAACCTGGCGATGCTCTCCGGCCTGTTCGGCACCATCGTCGGCCTGATCAAGGCGTTCGGCGCCGTCGGTGGCGAGTCCGTCGATCCGAGCCAGAAGGCGCGCATCCTCGCTGAAGGTATCTCGGAAGCGATGAACTGCACGGCCTTCGGCCTGATCTCGGCCATCATCGCGCTGATGGGCTTCGCCTTCTTGAACGGCAAGACCCAGTCGCTCGAGGACGACATCAACGAGGCCTCGGTCCAGGTGCTCAACCTGGTCGTCGCGAATCGCCAGAAGGTCAGCCTCCAGGGCCTGGAGCAAGCGGCCTGATCCCCCAAGTGAGACGGGGGAAGGGCCCCTGCCTTCCCCCGCGCTCTCGCTGACCCCCTGAAGCCAAGGAGCCGACATGGCTGGTATCGACACCGGTGGAGGACACGGCAAAGGCCGCGCCACCAACCACGAGATCCCGCTGATCCCGTTCATCGACTTCCTCCTCTGCCTCGTGGCCTTCCTGCTGGTCACCGCGGTCTGGTCGCAGATGGCGCGCATCAACGCCGACGCGCGTGTACCTGGCCCGCCCAAGCCGGAAGAAGAGGTCGAGAAGCAGCAGAAGGAGAAGCAGCTCCACGTGGAGATGCGCGGTGAGCGCAAGTTCCAGCTCGTCTGGAAGGAGGGCAGCACCGTGGTGAACACCATCGACGTCGAGCGCAAGCCGGTGAAAGTGGGCGAGGAGACGCAGTACCCGGATCTGGCCAAGAAGATCGCGGAGGAGTGGACGGCGAACGGCAGTCACCGCGCGGCGACCGACACCAAGCTCGATCAGGCCATCCTGCACTGCGACAACTCGACGCAGTTCCAGGACGTGATCGCGGTGATCGACGCCATCTACAAGCAGCAGCGCGACTGGCAGCCCCCGGGCGGCGCGCTCAAGCAGATCC
>Ga0233425_10010787_pt1 | contig 10941 bp, 8 predicted proteins | sample Watercolumn_Towu_2_FD_181712 | JGI IMG/M metagenome (GOLD analysis project Ga0233425, IMG submission 181712) | Freshwater microbial communities from Lake Towuti, South Sulawesi, Indonesia - Watercolumn_Towuti2014_140_MG | ecosystem: Environmental > Aquatic > Freshwater > Lake | place: Indonesia...
CGCGCTCCACCTGCGCCTGGGCGCCAAGATGGTGCCGTTCGCGGGCTACGCGATGCCGCTGCACTACGCCGCCGGGCTCCTCAAGGAGCACCTTCACACCCGCGCCGCGGCCGGCTTCTTCGACGTGTCGCATATGGGCCAGATCGCGCTGACGACGCGCTCCGGCGACGTGGCGGAGGCGGCCGGCGCTCTCGAAAAGCTCGTACCGATCGACATTCTCGGGCTCGAGGACGGGCGCCAGCGCTACGGCTTCCTGACGGACGCGGCCGGCGGCATCCTCGACGACCTGATGGTGGCGCGCCTGCCAGACCGGCTGCACGTCGTCGTCAACGCCGCCAACAAGACGGCCGATCTCAGCCGTATCCGGGCGCATCTTCCCGATGGCGTGGCTGCGACGCTCGTTCCGGACGCGCTGATCGCGCTCCAGGGGCCGAAGGCCGCGGACGTGCTCGCGCGCTTGGCGCCGGCGGTCGCGGCGATGCGGTTCATGGACGTGCGCACGATCGATCTTCTCGGTACGCCCTGCCTCGTCAGCCGCTCCGGCTATACCGGCGAGGACGGGTTCGAGATCGCCGTGCCGGCCGAGCGCGCCGAGGCGGTGGCCGAGGCGCTGCTCGCCGCGCCCGAGGTGATGCCCGTCGGCCTCGGCGCCCGCGATTCCCTGCGCCTCGAAGCCGGCCTCCCCCTGCACGGCTCCGACATCGACACCGGCACCAGCCCGGTCGAGGCGAGCCTCGCCTGGGCGATCTCGCCCGCCCGTCGCCGGGGCGGCGCCCGCGAGGGCGGTTTTCCGGGCGCGGACCGCATCCTCGCCGAGATGAAGGCGGGCCCCGGCCGCCGCCGCGTTGGCCTGCGCCCCGAGGGCCGCGCACCGGTGCGCGCCGATGCCCCGCTCTTTTCCGCGGAGGCCGGGGGCGAGGCCGTCGGCCGCGTCACGTCGGGCGGCTTCGGCCCGAGCCTCGGCGCGCCCGTTGCCATGGGCACCCTCCCGTCCGTGCTCGCCAGCCCCGGCACCCGCGTCTTCGCCGAGGTCCGCGGCCAGCGTCTTCCCCTCGTCGTCTCCCCGCTCCCCTTCGTCCCGGCCGGCTTCAAGCGCGGTTGATTGTCGTCAGATCAGGAGTTCGAACCATGCTGCGTTTCACCGACGAGCACGAATGGCTGCGCCTCGACGGCGAGGTCGCCACGGTCGGCATCACGACCCATGCCGCCGAACAGCTCGGCGACCTCGTCTTCGTCGAGCTGCCGAAGGTCGGCGCGAAGCTCACCAAGGGCGAGGCCGCTGCGGTGGTCGAGTCCGTCAAGGCGGCCTCCGACGTCTACGCGCCGCTCTCCGGCGAGGTGACCGAGGTCAACGAGGCGGCTTTGTCCGACCCGGCCTCGGTCGGCGCCGACCCGCAGGGCGCGGGCTGGCTCTACCGGCTCAGGCTCGACGACGTCTCCGCCATGGACGCGCTGATGGACGAGGCCGCCTACGCCGCGTTCGCGAAGTAGCGCAGACAATATGCGCTCTCCCCCCTGCGGGAGAGGGTGGCCCCCGAAGGGGGTCGGGTGAGGGGAGCGCCGCTTCCGGACAAACCTGTGCCGGCCCCTCTCCCGCCTCGCATCCGCGAGGCACCCTCCCCCGCAGAGGGGGGAGGGTCGTCCCGGCGGCAACCCATTTCGCCCGAGAGGCATCCGATGAAATACGATCGCCACGATCCCTTCGATTTCGCCGCCCGGCGCCATATCGGCCCGAAACTCTCCGAGATCGACCAGATGCTGGAGACGGTCGGCGCGAAGTCGCTGCACGCGCTGATCGACGAGACTCTGCCGCCCGACATCCGGCAGGCGGAGTACATCGATTTCGGCGCCTCGCTGACCGAGCGGCGCTCGCTGGAGAAGCTGCGCGCCACCGCCAACAAGAACCGGCTGCTCGTCTCGCTGATCGGCCAGGGCTACCACGGCACGACGATGCCGCCGGCGATTCAGCGCAACATCTTCGAGAACCCGGCCTGGTACACGGCCTACTCGCCCTACCAGCCCGAGATCAGCCAGGGCCGGCTGGAGGCGCTGCTCAACTTCCAGACCCTGGTCTGCGACCTCACCGCGCTCGACGTGGCGAACGCCTCGCTCCTCGACGAGGCCACCGCCGCGGCGGAAGCCATGGGCATGGCGCGCCGCGTGGCGAAGTCGGACAGGAACGCGTTCTTCGTCGACCGCGACTGCCTGCCCCAGACCATCGCCGTGCTGAGGACCCGCGCGGCGCCGCTGGGCTGGGAGATCGTCGTCGGCGATCCCTTCTCGGATCTCGATCCGTCCGCCGTCTTCGGGGCGTTGTTCCAGTATCCCGGTGTGAACGGCGCGGTTCACGATTTCTCCGACGTCATCGCCGGTCTGCACGAGGCCGGCGCGCTCGCCGTGGTCGCCGCCGACCCGCTGGCGCTGACGCTCCTCAAGGCACCGGGCGAGATGGGCGCCGACATCGCCGTCGGCTCGATGCAGCGCTACGGCGTACCCATGGGCTATGGCGGCCCGCACGCCGCCTATCTGGCGACCCGCGACGCCCACAAGCGGGCGCTGCCCGGCCGCATCGTCGGCGTGTCGGTGGATGCCCGCGGCAACCGCTCGTATCGCCTCGCGCTCCAGACCCGCGAGCAGCATATCCGGCGCGAGAAGGCGACCTCGAACATCTGCACCAGCCAGGTGCTGCTCGCGGTCATCGCCTCGATGTTCGCGGTCTATCACGGGCCGGCCGGACTCAAGGCCATCGCCCTGAGGGTCCACCGCGACGCGGTGCGTCTCGCCGCCGGGCTGGAGCGCCTCGGCTTCACCGTCGAGCCGAAGCACTTCTTCGACACCATCACCGTGCGGGTCGGCGCGTTCCAGGGCGTGATCCTGAAGAGCGCGGTCGAGAACGGGGTGAACCTGCGCAGGGTGGGCCACGACCGTGTCGGCATCAGCGTCGATCAGCGCACCCGGCCCGACATCCTGCAGGCGGTCTGGCGCGCCTTCGGCGGCACCGATCTGACCTATGACGAGACCTACCCGGAGCCGCGCCTGCCCGCGGATCTGGAGCGGACCTCGGAGTACCTGACCCACCCGATCTTCCACATGAACCGGGCCGAGAGCGAGATGACGCGCTACATGCGCCGCCTCGCCGACCGGGATCTGGCGCTCGACCGGGCGATGATCCCGCTCGGCTCCTGCACGATGAAGCTCAACGCCACCGCCGAGATGCTGCCGATCTCCTGGCCGGAATTTTCGGAGCTTCATCCGTTCGTGCCGGAGGATCAGGCCCTGGGCTACCGGGAGCTGATCGACGATCTCAGCCAAAAGCTCTGCGCGATCACCGGCTACGACGCGATCTCGATGCAGCCGAATTCGGGTGCGCAGGGCGAGTATGCGGGGCTGCTCGCCATCCGCGGCTATCACCTGTCGCGGGGGGAGGGGCATCGCACGGTCTGCCTGATCCCGTCCTCCGCCCACGGCACCAATCCGGCCTCGGCGCAGATGTGCGGGATGAGCGTGGTGGTGGTCGGCGCCGACGCCCACGGCAACATCGACGTCGAGGATTTTCGCACGAAGGCCGAGCAGCATGCCGACAAACTCGCGGCCTGCATGATCACCTATCCCTCGACCCACGGCGTGTTCGAGGCGCGGGTGCGCGAGCTGTGCGAGATCGTCCACCGGCACGGCGGACAGGTCTATCTCGACGGGGCCAACCTCAACGCCATGGTCGGGCTGGCGCGGCCCGGCGACATCGGCGCCGATGTCAGCCACCTCAACCTGCACAAGACCTTCTGCATCCCGCATGGCGGCGGCGGGCCGGGTATGGGGCCGATCGGCGTCAAGCGGCACCTGATCCCGTTCCTGCCCTCCGATCCGCGCACCGGCGAGGAGGGGGCGGTCTCGGCCGCCGCCTTCGGCTCGGCCTCGATCCTGCCGATCTCGTGGAGCTACTGCCTGATGATGGGCGGGCGCGGCCTGACCCAGGCGACGCGGGTGGCGATCCTCAACGCCAACTACATCGCGAGGCGGCTGGAGGGCGCCTATTCCATCCTCTATGCCGGGCGGAACGGGCGCGTCGCGCACGAGTGCATCGTCGATGTCCGCCCCTTCCAGAAGAGCGCGGGCGTCACCGTCGAGGACATCGCCAAGCGCCTGATCGATTGCGGCTTCCACCCGCCGACGATGAGCTGGCCGGTGGCGGGCACGCTGATGATCGAGCCGACCGAATCCGAGACGAAGGCCGAGATCGACCGATTCTGCGACGCCATGCTGGCGATCCGGGAGGAGATCCGGGCGATCGAGGAGGGTCGGATGGACCGCGCCAACAACCCGCTCAAGAATGCGCCGCACACGGTGCAGGACCTGATCGGTGCCTGGGAGCGGCCCTATTCGCGGGAGGCGGCCTGCTTCCCGTCGGGATCCTTGCGCATGGACAAGTACTGGCCGCCGGTGAACCGCGTCGACAACGCGTACGGAGACCGAAACCTCGTCTGCTCCTGCCCGCCGCCGGAGGCGTATGGGGAAGCGGCTGAGTAGCGGCCGGCCGCCGGACCCTTCTCCGTCTGCGGAGGAGGGTGTCCGCGAAGTGCGCGGGAGAGGGACTGGTAGAGGCCGGCTCGGAAACGACGCTCCGCTCTCCCGCGGAGAGGAAAGAGGATGGGCTGACGGGTTTGACTCAATGGCCGCCACCCCCCATCCCGACGCCCATGACCGCGCTCTCCTCCCAAAAGCTCTGGCGTCCCTACACCCAGATGAAGACGGCCGCGCCGCCGCTGGAGGCGATCGCGACGCAGGGCACGCGCATCACCCTGAAGGGTGGACGCGAGCTGATCGACGGCATCGCCTCGTGGTGGACCGCCGTCCACGGCTACAACCATCCGCACATCGCGGCCGCGATGGCCGACCAGCTCATCCGCATGCCGCACGTGATGTTCGGCGGGCTCACCCACGCCCCGGCCGAGCGGCTGGGACAACGTCTCGCCGCCCTGCTACCGGGTGATCTCAACCACGTCTTCTTCACCGATTCCGGCTCGGTCGCCGTCGAGGTCGCCCTGAAGATGGCGGTGCAGCTCTGGCTCAACCGCGGCGAGACCGGCCGTACCCGGGTGCTCGCCTTCCGCGGCGGCTATCACGGCGACACCATGGGCGCGATGTCGGCCTGCGACCCCGAGGAGGGGATGCACCGCCGCTTCGGCGCCTACCTGCCGACGCAGGTTTTCTGCGAGTTGCCGCGCGACGGCGAGCGGGAAGCCGCCCTCGACGCGGCGATGGCCCGCCACCGCCACGAACTCGCGGCGGTGATCGTCGAGCCGTTGGTGCAGGGCGCCGGCGGGATGCTGACCCATCCGCCGGAGGTGCTGGCCACGGTCGCGCGGCTCGCCCAGCGCCACGGCCTGCCCCTCATCGCCGACGAGATCTTCACCGGGTTCGGCCGCACCGGGACGATGTTCGCCTGCGAGCAGGCGGGTGTCGTGCCCGACATCCTCTGCCTGTCGAAGGCGCTCACCGGCGGCACGATGGCGCTGGCCGCGACCGTCGCCACCACGGAGATCTTTTCCGCCTTCTGGTCCGACGACCCGTCGGCGGCGCTGATGCACGGCCCGACCTTCATGGCGAACCCGCTCGCCTGCGCGGCGGCCAATGCCAGCCTCGACCTGTTCGAAACCGAGCCGCGCCTGGATCAGGCCCGCGCCGTCGCCGCGCGCCTGGAGGCGGGTCTCGCCCCCTTGCGCCGGCTGTCCGGGGTGCGGGACGTGCGCGTGCTCGGCGCGATCGGTGCGGTGCAGTTCGCGCAGGCTCCGGACCTCGCCGACCTCAAGCGGCGCTTCGTCGAGCGCGGCGTCTGGGTGCGGCCGTTCGGGGACATCGTCTATCTCACCCCCGCGCTCACCATCGACGAGAACGATCTCGGCCGCCTGATTGCGGCGGTGACGGCGGTGACCGAAACTGCCGCCTGAGGCCGGTCCGCCCCGACCGTTCGACCCGGCGGCGCGGAGCTTGCAGGCCTGCCCGAGGGAGAGCCGAAGCACCTCCGGGACCCTGCAACCCGCAGCGGGGTTACTCGTTGGATCATCGCAGCGCAGCGGTTCCCGGCACGGGAAACGGCCAAGTCTGCAAACATCGGGTCTGCGAACAACAAGTCTGCGAACAACTTGGGTCGCTGGAGCAAATCGGGGAGAGCTTAAGGTGGCGAGCCAGACCGAAACGACGAACCCGGAAGCCGACCGTCCCGTCATCCTCATCGTCGAGGACGAGGCCCTGACCATCATGGACCTCGGCGACGTGCTGGAAGAGGGCGGCTACGACACCGTACAATGCGCCTCCGCCGAGCGCGCCCTCTCCATCCTCCAGGCCCGGCCGGATATCTGCGGCCTCGTGACCGACGTGCAGCTCTCCGGCCGCGTCGACGGATTCGAACTCGCGAATTCCGTCGCCCAGGCCCGGCCGAACCTGCCGATCCTGATCGTGTCCGGCCGCGCCTCGCCCGACCCCGAGCGCATGCCGGCGGGCGCTCAGTTCATCGCCCGCCCCTGCGCCGGCGAGGACATTCTGGCCCGTCTCAAGGGGCTGATGCCGCAGTGCTGAGCACGGCGCGCCCGTCCGCCACTATCTGCGCCAGACCCTGCGCGAGGCCGTAGCGCGGACGGAACCCGACTTCGTTCGCCAGGCGCCGGATGTCGGCCTCGATGCAGGCCGGCTCCGAGGGGCTGAGCGGGCGTGCGCCGAAATCGAGCAGGTCCGACCGGCCCGTGAGCGTCCCGATCGTCTCCAGGATGTCGCGCACCGGTACGGCCTCGCCCGAGCCGATATTGACGGGCCCCTCCACCGCCGAATCGACCAGGGCCGCGAAGGCGGCGCCCGCATCGATGACGTGGAGAAAGTCGCGGCGCTGCCGGCCTTCGCTGGTGGCAAGCTGCCGGCCCGCGAGCAGCGCCCTCGCCGCGTCGCCGACGAGCCGGCCAGGCGTCTCGCCGGGGCCGTAGAGGTAGAACAGCCGCCCCCAGGCGAGGGAGAGCCCGGACCCGGCCGCGTAGGCTTGCAGGACGCGGCGAAGCCCGTCCTTGGCGGCCCCGTAGAGCGTTGCGGGATGGCAGGGGGCGGCTTCGGTCAGGCGGCCGCTGCGAAGGCTTTCCGCTGCAGTCTCCCTCCCGGCAGGCGGGGAGGGGGCTTCGGCGACCCCGGCGTCGTGCCCCGCTCCGCGCGCCTGGGGAGAGGAGGCGTCCGCTTCTGCACGCGGCAGCCGTTCGATGCCGGTCCAGTCGTACTCCGCACAGGTTCCCGCCACGACCGCGCGGGTGCCGCCCGCCTCGCGAAACATCCGCACGAGGTCGAGGCTCGCCGCAGTCCAGTCGAGGTTGTCCGGCGCCTGCCAGTAGCGGCCGGGCGTGGTGATCCAGGCGAGGTGGAGGAGGTGGCTCGCCGAAGCCGCCTGCACGGCGGCGCGCCTCTGAGCCGGATCGAGCAGGTCGGCGGCGTGGAAGGCGTGGGCGCCGTCGGGGGCGGTCCGCCCGAGCCCGTGCACCTCGAAGCCGCGGGCGGCGAGGGCCGCCACCGCGTGGCGGCCGACGAAGCCGGCCCCGCCGGTGACGAGGACGCGCCTCACCGCCCCGCCCAGTCGGGAAAGGCGAGGTCGCGCGGCGCGATCACGGTGATCGGCTCGGGCCATGTCAGTCCGAAGGCGGGGTCGTCCCAGCGCACCCCGTCGGCGGCGGCGGCCACGAAGGGCCGGTCGATCATGTAGAGGATCTCGGCATCGTCGCTGAGCGTCTGGAAGCCGTGGGCGAGGCCTGCCGGGATGTAGAGGGCGTGGCGGTTCGCGGCCGAGAGCGTCACCAGCGCGGTCCGCAGATAGGTCGGTGAGCCGGGCCGCAGATCCACCACCGCGTCGCGGATCGCGCCGGCCGTGCAGCGCACCAGCTTGGTCTCGGCGTGCGGTGGCTTGGAAAAGTGCAGGCCGCGCACCGTGCCGCGGCGGTGGTTGAACGACACGCTCGACTGGGTGAAGCGACCGATCAGCCCGCGCTCGGACAATTCGCTCTCGCAATGCGTGCGGGCGAAGAAGCCGCGCTCGTCCGTGTGCGGCTCGGGCGCGACGCGGAACAGGCCGGGCAACTCGAGTTCCTCGAAGATCATCGGGCTTCAGAACACCGTCAGTTCGGGGATCGCCACGGCGAAGCGACCGCCCCAGGCGCGGATGGCGGCCATCTCGCCGGCAATCTCGTCCTTCAGGTTCCAGGGCAGGATCAGCACCCTGTCGGGGCGCAGGGCGAGAAGGTCGTCGGGCGAGACCACGGGGATGCGGCTGCCCGGCAGCCACGTGCCCTGCTTGTGCGGCGAGCGGTCGGCCACCGCCCGGACCAGTTCCGGGCCGATGCCGCAATAGTTGAGGAAGGTGTTGCCCTTGGCCGCCGCACCGTAGGCGCAGACCGTGCGGCCCGCCGCCCGCTCCTCGATCAGGAAGCGCAGCGCCGCGCATTTGATGTCGGCCACCGCCTGCCCGAAACCGGCGTAGCCGGACGGATCGAACAGCTTCGCGCCCCACTCGGCCAGCACCACGCGCTCCAGCCCCGGGGTCGGCTGGTGGGAGGCGGCCTCGTGGCAGGCGAAAACCCGCAGCGATCCGCCATGCGTCGGCCATTCCTCGACGTCGAACACCCGCAGGCCCTGCTGGCGCAGGATACCGATCACCACGCCGAGCGAGAGGTAGGAGAAGTGCTCGTGGTAGATCGTGTCGAACTGTCGATGCTCGATCATCCGCAGCAGGTGTGGGAATTCGAAGGTCGCCACGCCCTCCGGCTTCAGGATCTCGGCGAAGCCCGCGGTGAAGTCGAGGATGTCGGGCACGTGGGCGAGCACGTTGTTGGCCGCCATCAGGTCGGCCTTGTGGCCCGCGGCGGCGAGCCGCCGGGCGGTGTCGCGGCCGAAGAAGGCGACCTCCGTCGGCACGCCGCGCTCCACCGCCACGCGGGCGACATTGGCCGCCGGCTCGACGCCGAGCACCGGCACGCCGCGGGCGACGAAGTATTGCAGCAGGTAGCCGTCGTTGCTCGCGACCTCGACAACCTTGCTCTCCGGTCCCAGCCCGAAGCGCTCGATCATCGCGGAGACGTAGCCTTCCGCGTGCCGCAGCCAGCCGGCGGAGAAGCCGGAGAAGTAGGCGTAGTCGGAAAAGATTGCCTCGGGGCTCTCGAAGGCTTCGAGTTGGACCAGCCAGCAGGCGTCGCAGACATAGGCGTGGAGCGGGTGGAAGACCTCGCCCCGGTGCCGCCGCTCCGGCGTGACGTAGGAGTTGGCGAGCGGCGACAGGCCGAGATCGCAGAAGGTCCGGGTCAGGGCGGCGCCGCAGGCGCGGCAGGTCGGGGCGGTCACGCTTGGACTCCGGCTTGAACTCCGGCTCGGACGCCAGCGCGGTCTCCGGGCTGGCCCAGCGCCTCGTAGCGCGCGATCTCGGCCGCGGCCAGAGCGCGGGGATCGGCGCCGGAGGCGGCCGCGCGGTACCAGGCGGCGGTCCAGTCGAGCGCGGTATCGAGGGTCAGACGCCGGTCCCAGCCGAGGCGGGCGCGGGCCTTCGAGGCATCGACCTTGAGATAGGTCGCCTCGTGCGGATGCGTCCGTTGCGACAGGTGCCAGCCGGCCCCGTCGCCCCAGCCCCGGGCCAGACGCTCGACGAGGTCCGCGACGGGCCGGCAATCCTCGTCCGCCGGTCCGAGATTCCAGCCCTCCGCGAAGGCGTCGCCGTCAGCACCCGCGAGACATTCGGCCAGCCGCAGGTAGCCGGCCAGCGGCTCCAGCACGTGCTGCCAGGGGCGGATCGCGTGCGGCGCGCGGATCTCGACCGATTGCCCGGCCCGGAATGCGCGCACGATGTCGGGGATCAGCCGGTCGGCCGACCAGTCGCCGCCGCCGATGACGTTGCCGGCCCGGGCGCTGGCGATCCGCGCCGGGTGGCCGTCCGCGCCGAAGAACGAGGCACGATAGGCGCTCGTCACGAGTTCGGCGCAGCCCTTGGAGGCGCTGTAGGGGTCGCGCCCGCCCATCGCCTCGGTCTCGCGGTAGGCGTAGGGCCATTCGCGGTTCTCGTAGGCCTTGTCGCTCGTCACCACGACGACCGCGCGCACGCCGGGCGCGCCCCGCACGGCCTCCAGCAGGTGGACGGTGCCCATGGCGTTGACTGCGAAGGTGCCCACCGGATCGGCGTAGGAGGGCCGTACCAGGGCCTGCGCCGCCATGTGGATCACGATCTCGGGCTGCGATGCCGCCATCGCTTCGGCGAGCGTCGCCAGGTCGCGGATGTCGCCGATGCGGGAGCGCTCGGACGGGAAATCGATCGTCTCGAACAGGTTCGGCCGCGTCTCCGGCGCCAGGGCGAAGCCGGAGACACGGGCGCCGAGCCGGGCGAGCCAGAGGCTCAGCCACGCGCCCTTGAAGCCGGTATGGCCGGTGAGGAGCACGCGCTTGCCGGCCCAGAAGGCGGGATCGGGATTGAGCGCGGCCATCACCACACCTTCCAGGGGGCGTCGCCGCGGGCCCAGAGCTCTTCGAGGTGCTTCTTATCGCGCAGGGTGTCCATCGCCTGCCAGAAGCCGGTGTGATGGTAGGCGTGGAGCTGCCCGTCGCGGGCGAGGCTCTCCAGCGGCTCGCTCTCCCACACGGTGGCGTCGCCGGCGATCCGGTCGAGTACACGGGGCGAGAGCACGAAGAAGCCGCCGTTGATGGTGGCTCCGTCCCCCGCCGGCTTCTCGCGAAAGCTGCGGACGGCGTCGCCCGCGAGGTCGAGGGCGCCGAAGCGGCCCGGCGGCACCACCGCCGTCAGGGTGGCGAGGCGCCCGTGCGCCCGGTGGAAGGCCGCGAGCCGCGTGAGGTCGATATCGGCGACGCCGTCGCCGTAGGTCATGAAGAAATCGTCCTCGCCGAGATAGTCGCGCACCCGCTTGAGGCGTCCGCCGGTCATGG
>Ga0233425_10010788_pt1 | contig 10939 bp, 10 predicted proteins | sample Watercolumn_Towu_2_FD_181712 | JGI IMG/M metagenome (GOLD analysis project Ga0233425, IMG submission 181712) | Freshwater microbial communities from Lake Towuti, South Sulawesi, Indonesia - Watercolumn_Towuti2014_140_MG | ecosystem: Environmental > Aquatic > Freshwater > Lake | place...
CCGACGCGGCCGCGGATGGGAGCCGGCGTCGCGCCGTCGATGGGCGAGGGCGCCTGGTCCGACGCGGGCGCGGCTGGGGGCGGCAGCGCCGGATCCGGATCAGGCTCCGCGCTCGGCTCGTTCGAAGCCGGAGGGCTTCGCTCCGGGCTCGGGTCCCGTGTCGCGCGGAGCGGCGTCGCCTCGACGCGGATCAGCGCGCCGCAGCCGTCCGGCGGGCTGGTGTCGGAGCGCGCCGCGCGCTTGCAGCTCTCGGCGTCGCCGGAGCGGCTGAGCAGCGAGCGCTCGCTCCTCGTCTTCGCACCCGCGCCGACGCCCAGCGCGCCCACGCCGCCGCCGGCGCTGACCGCCGCGCCGGAGTAGAACTCGAACGCGCCCACGGTGAGCGACGTCAGGACGTGCGTCGCGCTGGAGCACTCGCCCTCGAGATCTCCTGGGCCGAGCTCGCTCGACTCGGCGTCGAAGGTCCCCACGATGGAGGTGTCGACGTTGAGCTGACCGCTCTTCGCCAGCTCGCCTTCCAGCTTCGCCGCCCCCACCGGCACCTGCGCGTAGAGCTCGTCCGCGTCCTTGATGGTCACGCGCTCCGACTGCAGCGTGACGGCGGTGTACCTGTAGCTGCCCTTCACTCGGCAGCGCGAGAGCACCTCCATCTCGCAGCCGCCGTAGCGCACGGCCACGAGCCCGTGCCGAGACGACGACTCGAGCGCCGCCCGATCCGCGGACGGCCACTCGACGATGAGCGGGCGAGCCTGGCTCTTCTTCACGCTGCACTTCGCGTAGCGGTCCGCCGGGAGCTCTGGCGGCTTCGCCGCGCCGCCGGCGGGTGCGCAGCCGGAGGCCAGGAGCAGCGCCGCGGCGGTGAGCGGAGTGAGCCTCACGCGTGCGTGTCTAGCCGCGACGCCTCGTCGCGACAACCGCGTCGTCGGGCGGCAGCTCGACGGCGGGAGCCTTGACCAACGCAGGCGCGGCCAGCGGCGGCGGCTTCGCCAGCCGGAGCGCGATCTCCTCCCTGTCCGCATCGGTGAGCGCCGGCGTCAGGTGCAGGATGCGCCCGAGCACGTTGCCGGTCTCGAAGTACGGCGCCGAGCACTCGACGTGGATGAAGCCGATGGGCTCCATGCGACCTTCCTCGACGATGCCGAGCGACAGCCGCCAGGCCCCGCTCTCGATCAGCTGCTTGCAGGAGCGACAGCGGGCTCGACCCGAGGGCGCCCGCTCCGCGCCCCGCACGCGCGTCGTGCGCGGGTGCGCCACGCCCGTCTCTGCCAGCTGCTCCAGGCGCGCACGCTCCGGGACGTCGAGCGCGGACGCAGCGAGCGTGGCCAAGAGCTTCTCGCTCAGCATGCAGGCCGCGCACCCGAGGTGGAACCAGAAGGTCGCCTCGCCGTCGCCGAAGGGATTCGGCAGGCGCTCGCCGAAGCGCAGCTCGCCCTTCTCGATCTTGCGCGCGCAGCCGCGACAGCGGGCGCGAGCGCTCGGCGCCGGCTCGAGGAGGTCCGTCACCGCGAAATTGGACGGCGTCCGGGCGCCAGGGGGCAAGAAAGCGTCGGGCCCCGGTCTGGTAGACTGCGCGGCGTGCGCTCCCCGCTGCTCCTCGCCCTCGTCCTCGCTTGCGCCCCCGCGTGCCGCGAGAGCGAGGAGCCTGGCCAGGTTGCGGGCGGCGCGGGCGGGAGCGGCGCCTGGGCCGGTGGCGGCAGCGGGGGGAGCGGCGGCAGCGCCGCGTGCTCCAACACCTCGTCCGTCGTCAGCTTCGTCACCGACGACGGCGTGAAGCTCGAGGCGGACGACTACCCGACGGGCGAGGGGCTCGGCCCGTCCGTCGTGCTGCTGCACATGATCCCTCCGGCCAACGATCGCTCGAACTTCCCGAAGGCGTTCATCGACGCGCTCGTGGCCAAGAAGATCCGCGTGCTCAACCTGGACAGGCGCGGCGCTGGCGCGTCCGAGGGCAATGCGCTCGACGCCTACCAGGGCGACAAGGGCAAGCTCGACGCGAAGGCCGCGATTCAGCACCTGCTCGGTGGGAAGTGCGCGGTCGACCCACTGCGCGTCGGCGTCGTCGGCGCGTCGAACGGCACCACCACCGCGCTGGACTACGCCGTCCACGCCGCCACCAACGCCGAGCTGCCGTTCCCGAGCGCCCTGGTGTTCCTCACCGGCGGCGCGTACACGGAGAACCAGAACGTCCTCGGCGAGCACCACGACGACCTCGACCCGGTGCCGATTCAGTTCGTGTTCTCGGCGGCGGAGAGCTCCTGGAGCAAGGGCTACCAGGCCGGCGCCCCCTCCGCCTGGCGCTTCCACGAGTTCGACCCCGGCGACCACGGCACGCTCATGTTCGGCGCCCGCCCGGAGAGCATCGACCTCGTGGTCGGGTTCCTGGACGAGGTGCTGTAGCTACTCGTCGAGGGCGAAGCGCGGCGGGCGCATGCCGCGACCGGCCTGCGTCTGCAGGTGGTCCGCCAGCGTCTCGAACGCGATCTCGTCGGCTGTGCGCGGCGGGATGCCCAGGAGCTCCGCGCAGCGTTTGAGGAACGCGCGCTCGGCCGGCGACAGGTGGCCGTCCGCGGCGGTGACGTGGGCGATGCCGCGCAGGAGGTCGAAGCGCTCCTCACCCGCGTTCTCACGCAGCCAGCCCGCGCTCTTCTGCAAGATGTCCTCGGCCTCCGAGCGATTCTTGATGCGCGCGACCTCGGCCTCCGGATCCGCGGAGACGGGCAAGAGCAGCTGCACCAGCGTGTTCCAGCCGGCGTCGTCCATCTCGATGTCGCCGTCGGTGTAGGCGGCGAGCAGGCCGCCGGCCAGGATGAACTCGCGCGCGTTCACGTCGAGCGGCTCGCTCGGTGCGTAGTCCATCAGGCGCGCGATCTCGGCGACCTCGGCGTCGACCTCGTCGAGCTTGCGCGCGCCCGCGCGGGCATCGCCGAAGAGCTGCAGCGCGCGCACGCGGATGGGCGTGGCGGGGTGGCTGAACTCCGCGAACAGCTCGCGACGATTCGCCTTCTGCAACGACTCGAGCTGATCCAGGATCGCAGCGATGTCGAAGCGCAGGTGCTCGGGCCCGAGCCCGCTCTGCAGCTTGAAGAAGGCGCTGACCGCCACCTCCAGGTTGCCGTCCACGGCCCACAAGCCCGCGCGGTCCGCGCTGATCTCCGCCATGCGGTCCCAGCTCTCGAGCCGGCGCAAGAGCAGCGGCGGCGCCTTGCTGTCGCCGCTCGGGGTGCGACCGAAGGCCGCGTCTGCGAGCCGCGCCCGGTAGTGGCGATAGGCCAGGTGTCCGAGCTCGTGCCCGAGGACGAAGGACAGCTCCTCGTCGGTCATGCGCTCGACCAGGGCGCTGGTCAGCGACAGGACGTGCGGCTCGTCCTCCGACATGCGGTGCATGGCCGCGGCGTTCACCTGCGGGTTCTGTCCGACGAACATCTCCAGCGGCTCGTCGAAGGCGAGCTTGTCGCGCGCGGTGTCGAGCAGGCCCACCAGGCGTGGCGCGATCATGCGCGTGAGCCTGAGCTCCGACGCAAGCACGGCGTCGTACATGGAGCGCACCCCGCCGGACTCGACGAAGTGGGCGATCAGGACCTCCAGCCCGAAGCGCTCGAAGAGTGAGCCTATCAGCTCGCGCTCGGGACCGAAGCGGATGGGGTCGAGCACGGTGCTCACGCCATGATGCGTACCACGATCCGATGCTGGCCAGGCTCTTGTCTCGTTCGCGGCGCCGCTCGCGGGCTGCGGCCCGCCGATGCGCCCGGCACGGACCCATGCGGATTCGCGCTCGATCCGCGGAGCTCGCCCCTCGCGGCCAGCGTGTGTGTGCCGTTCTGACGCCGCCTCAGCTCTGCTGCGCTTCGTGCTCCTGCACGAACGCCGCGACCGCGCGGCCCAGCGCCAGCGACTCGCCTTCGCGCGCGCTGCCGTGGCGCGCGATCCACTCGGCGGCGTCGTAGGGGCTGGCGCACAGCTTCACCGGCAATGCGTTCGGGCTCGAGTTGATGAGTGGCGTGATGAGCCCGCGCTGCAGCGCGCCGGCGACGCCGCCGGAGCGGATCAGGACCGCGCAGCTCGTGAGCCTGGGCTGGAGCGCTCGCCACGCGCGGAGCACGGCGCGCGGCACGCCGGGACGGAGCGCGGGCTTCGGCGCCCTGGGGATGATCAGGACGGCTATCCCCTCGGGGTGCTTCGCGATCAGCTGCTCCGCCCGCTCGGTGAAGCCCTGGACGGAGTCGACGCTCGGCGGCTCCCGCGTGAGCGCGACCAGCACGTTGTCCACGACTCCCAGCACGTGCCCGGGCTCGGCGCTCAGCACCGAGACGCGCAGCGACTCGCCCGCAGGACTCGGCATGTCAGCGGAAGCGCGCCCGGAAACCCTTGACCACCATCTCCACGCAGGCTTCGACCGGCAGGGTCGCCGTGTTGATCAGCAGGTCGTAGTCGTGGGGATCGGCCTGATCTTCGTCGAAGTGCTGGCGGTAGAACGCCGTGCGCTCGGAGTCGATGCGCAGCACCTTGGTGCGTGCCTCGCCGCGGCTCAACCCGTCGCGGGCGGCGATGCGGCGTACGCGCGCATCGAGCGGCGCGATGGCGCGCACGCGCAGGGTCTTCTTCGGGTTGAGGATGTACTGCGCGCCGCGCCCCACGATCACACCCTTGCCGTGGCGCCCCAGGGACAGGATCACCTTGCTGAGGTTCCGGAGATAGTCCGTGGGCGAGAAAGCGCCACCGTCCATCAGCTCGGTCACCCACTGCTCGATGTCGTCGCGGGCGCGCTCGTCCAAGGAGGCGACCAATTGCTGCCGCACGCGCGCTTGCTTGGAGATCTCGTGCACGAGCTCCTGCGAGTGGAACTGGAAGCCCAGGCGCTCGGCCGCCAGCCGCCCGACCTCCGCGCCGCGCGCGCCGTACTCGCGCGACATCACGATCATCGGCTTCTGCTCGACCGCCTCGGGCTGGTCGCGCTTGGTCTGGACCTTCTGCTGCTCCATCCAGCGGAGGAACTGCCGGTTGACGAGCTGCTCGATCGTTCGGCTCATGCCGGCATCGTACCAGACCTCGCCCGACCGAGGGGCGGGTCAGGCGTCGGGGCCCAGGCGCTCCAAGGCCCAGCGCAGGCAGTCGACCTCGGTGACGATCCCGACCAGGCGGTCGCCGTCCACCACGGGCAAGCACCCGAAGCGGTTCTCGAGGATCAGCCGTGCGGCTTCGGTCGCGGGCGTGCTCGGTGCGACCGTCTTGACTTCGCGCTGCATCACCTCGTTCACGCCGACCATCACCGCGTGCTTCTCGCGGTCCGAGCCCGCGCTGGCGAAAGCCTTCACCAGCAGGCGCGCGCGTGCGCCGAGCAAGTCTCGGTGGGAGACCAGACCCACCAGCCTGCCGTTCTCGACGACGGGCAGGTGGCGGATGCGCTCCAGCTTCATCAGGTCGTCAGCGAGCGAGAGATCGGCCCCCGCCGCGAGCGTGACGACGTTGCGAGTCATGATGTCGGCGACGACGGTGGTCACCGCCCGATGATAGCGCCGGGCGCTCAGTGTGGATCGAGATCCTCCAGGCCATGGAGCGTGGCTTGGGTCCCCAGCGCCGGCTGGGCGAAGGCGCCGAGGCCGGCGGCGCCGAGCAATGTACCGCCTTCGCCCGCCAAGAATTCGCGCAGCCCGTCGTGCGTGATCATGGCGGCGCGGAGCGTCTTGCCGGAGCCTGTCGGCGTCTCCGTCCACTGGCCCGTCGGGCTGCGCCTGAGCGCGACCCCCGCGTCGCCACCGGCCAGGGCCTTGGTGGCATCGGCGGAGAGCGCCACGGCGTTCAGCGGATGTTTGGCGGTGGTCTCGAGAGTGAAGCTCTTGCCCAGGTCTTGGCTGCTCCAGATCTGCCCCTTCGAGTCCACGGTCAGCAGGAGCGACCCGCTCGGTGTCACTTCGACGCCGCGGAGGTCCCCCGCCCCCTGCAGAGTCTGCGCTTGCCAACTCTGGCCGAGGTCCACGCTGCGCAGCACCGTGCCCGCGTCGCCCACCACCACGATGAGGTCGGCGTTCAGCGCCGCCGTCGCGCTCCGCAGCGCGACTTGCACGCCGCTCGAGACCGGAGCCCAAAGCTCCCCGCCGTTCGTCGAGACGGCGAGGAACCCCGAGTCGCCGGCGACCACGCCGCTGAGTGCGCCGGCTCCGTAGTCGTGTGCGAAGTGAATCGCGCGCAGTGAGACCTTCGTTCCGGAGCTCTGCGGTTGCCACGACTCTCCGCCGTTTCGAGTGCGCCCGATGAAGCCGTTCTCACCCGCGGCCCAGCCGTCCAAGTTGCCGACGCAAGTCACCGCGAAGAGATCCTCCGGACCCAGCGACCGCGTGCTCCACGTCACGCCGTCGAAGGTCTGTGCGAACGTTCCGTCGGCACCCACGGCCGCTTGCCATCCGCTGGGCGTTCCCGAATCGCTCTTGCTCGTCTTTTTTTCGTCCTCGTCGCCGCAGCCGGCGACCGCCAGAGCCAGCACTGCCAGACCGATGAACTTGATCCCCGTCATGTCGGCCAGGGTACAGGCGCTCCTGCGGTCCATGGCTAGTAATTTCAACGACTTGAGTGCCAGTGTGTGAATTTGTGGTCCCATGTGTGTTTTTGTGCGTGCGCGCGGGCCGACATGGAGTTAAACAGCCCGCCATGCCCAACCGCACCACCTTCTCCGGTATCGCGGCTCAGCTCGCCGCGCTCTGTGCTCTCACGACCGCGGCGTGCGCAGCGCCGAATGGGCTGGAAAATGAAGGCGCTGCAGAGCAGCCGGCAGGCGAGCCCGCTCCGGCCAACACGAACAGCGGCGCGGGAACCGACGAGGTCACGGGGCTTCAGCTCGGCGCGGGTGGCGCTGCGGGTGGCGGCGGCGCCGCGGGTGCAGCGGGTGCGGCGGGTGCGGCGAGCGGGGGTAGCGGTGGCGCACCCACATTCACGCCCGGTCTCGAAGGGGCTTGGAGCTTCGAGGAAGTCGGAACCACCAAGGCAATCGATGATTCCGGCCACGACCACCACGGCGCCCTCGTCGGCTCCGGCATCACGATGGTCAAGGGCGGCAAGGTCGGTGCGACCGCGAGCTTCTCCGGTGGCGACGCGCGTATTTCGATCCCGAGCGCGACGTCGCTCGACTTCATCAAGGCAGCCACGATCGAAGTGTGGGTGAAGCTCAGTGGCTTCACCTCCGGCGCCATCGTCGCGCGCGTGGGCGCCTCTGGTGACGGCGTGCGCGTCAAGACCACTCAGGGCAACGTGCAGGTTTCCTTCATGCGGGCCGGCATGGGCTCGGCCATCGTCACGAGCGACCCCAACGTGCTCGGAACGGGCTGGACTCACGTCGCGGTGGTCAACGACGGCTCGTCGCTGAAGCTCTACCTGAACGGAAAGCTCCACCGCAGCGAGGTGGGCGGCCAGCTCGGCTACGTCAACGGGGACCTCTTCATCGGCAAGAGCGGCTCGGACAGCGCGCTGAACGGCTACGTGGACGAGCTCAAGTGGTGGTCGATCGCGCGTTCGAACCAGGAAATTTGCAGCGACGCTGGCGGGGCCTGGACGAACGGCGAGTGCGCGCTTTGATGCGCATCCCCCGCCCGCGACCCTGGCTTCGCGTGCCCTGATTGCGCGTCGAGCGTTCTTCTGTGAAAATCGAAGCCTCGGGCTCCATCGCTCAGGGCGAGCCCCCCGGAGGTCTTCGATGCACTCGCTTCTTCGCTCCGCGCTTCTCTTGTGCTCGGCGGTCGCGGCCGCCGGCTCGTTTGGATGCGCCAGCGGTGAAGAGGGCAGTGCCCCGGGTGGTGGCGGCGGGACCAACATGGGGGGCTTGGGCGGCGCCGGCGGCGGCGTGGGTGCGACCGGTGGCACGAGCTCGGGGGGAACTGGAGGTAGCGGCGGCGCGGGCGGTGGCTGGCAGGGCGAGTGCAGCGGCGCTGCGGAGAAGCCCTGTTACAGCGGGCCCGCGGGCACCGAGGGCGTGGGCGAGTGCAAGGCTGGCAAGCAGCTCTGCGAGAACGGCAAGTGGGGTGCCTGCAAGGGCGAGGTCCTGCCCTCCGACGAGACCTGCGACAAGCGCGACAACGATTGCGACGGGCTCGAGGACGAAGATCAAGGCCAGACGACGTGTGGCAAGGGCGTCTGCCAGGTGACGGTGGAGAACTGCGTCGCCGGTGAAGCTCAGACCTGCACGCCGAAGACGGGCAGCACCACCGAGAAGTGCGACGGCGCCGACAACAATTGCGACGGCCAAGTCGACGAGGGCTGCTCCTGCACCGACGGCCAGAAGCAGGCTTGCTACTCCGGCGACCCCACCACGAAGAACGTCGGGGAGTGCAAGGCGGGGTCGCAGACCTGCAGCGGCGGCAAGTGGGGAACCTGCACTGGAGAGCTCTTGCCTGGCGTCGAGAAGTGCAACGCGCTCGACGACGACTGCGACGGGCAGACCGACGAGGGCAACCCGCAGGGTGGCCAGACCTGCAATACCGGAAAGCAGGGCGCGTGCAGCGCCGGCACGACGGCGTGCCAGAACAACACGCTGGTCTGCAACCAGAACGTGCAGCCCAGCGCCGAGATCTGCGACGGTGTGGACAACAACTGCAACGGCACGGTGGACGACGGAAACCCGGGCAGCGGGCAGACGTGCAGCACCGGCAAGCAGGGCGTTTGCTCGGCCGGCACGACGCAGTGCCAGGGCGGAACCACCGTCTGCGCTCAGAACGTGCAGCCGAGCACCGAGAAGTGCGACGGCTCCGACAATGACTGCGACGGGCAGGTGGACGAAGGCTGCAACTGCATCGACGGCAACTCGCAGGGCTGCTACACCGGCGCGCCGGGGACTTCGGGCGTCGGTCAGTGCAAGGCGGGCACGCAGACCTGCAGCAACGGCCAGTGGGGGACCTGCAACGGCCAGGTCGTGCCGGCGCCCGAGAGCTGCAACGGCAAGGACGACAACTGCAACGGGTCGACGGACGAGGGCAACCCTGGCGGCGGCGCTGCGTGCACGACCGGGCTCCTGGGCATCTGCAGCGCGGGCACCAACCAGTGCCAGGCGGGCACGCTGAAGTGCGTGCAGAACCAACAAGCTGCGCCGAGCGACATCTGCGGCAACAGCTTGGATGACAACTGCAACGGGACCGTGGACGAAAATTGCGGGTGCCCCCACGACGTCTGCACCACCGGCGCAAAGCTCACCAGCGGTTGCGATTCCGCCACGGGCAACTGCGTTTCCAAGGTTTGCCCCGTGGATCCCTATTGCTGCGGCACCAGCTGGGACTCGACCTGCGTGATGGAAGTGCGGACCGTCTGCAAGAGCCTCAAGTGCGCCGAGTCGCAGGGGACCTGCGCGCACTCGCTCTGCACCTCGAGCACGGCGCTGGTCAACGGCTGCGACGTCTTGAAGGCCAACTGCGTGAGCGCCATCTGCGCCGCGGACTCGTGGTGCTGCACGAACTCTTGGGACACCATCTGCGTAGGCGAGGTCGCGTCGGTCTGCGCTTACAACTGCCTGTGACCGAGCTGTTGCTCACGCCCATCGGCGTGGTGCGCTCGCCCTACCGCGAGCCCGCCCAGGCTCCACGGCAGCCGGCGGCGGCGCGCGGCGTCGAGGGCCGCATCGAGCTCGAGCCGGGGCGTGGCCTCGAATTCGCGCTCTCCGACGTCGAGACTTGGCGCTACCTCTGGGTGCTGTTCTGGTTCGACCGCGCCGAGGGCTGGCGCCCCAAGGTGAGGCCCCCGCGCAGCCGGGCGAGGCGCGGGGTCTTCGCCACGCGCTCGCCCCACCGCCCGAACCCCATCGGGCTGTCGGTCGTCGAGCTGGTGCGGCTCGAGGGGCTCACCCTCCACATCCGTGACGTGGACATGCTCGACGGCACGCCGGTTCTCGACCTCAAGCCCTACGTTGCCTACACCGACGCAGTCGAGCGGGCAGGCTCCGGCTGGCTCGAGGGCGAGGCACGCCAGGACCCCGGGCCACGCTGGGAGGTCAGCCTTGCGCCCCGCGCGTTGGAGCAGGCCAGCTTCCTGAACGAACGCTACGGCATCGAGCTCGCGGTGCCTGTCGCGACCGCCCTCGCGCTGGGACCCGCGCCCCACCCCTATCGCCGCATCCGGCGCTACGGCGATTGCTTCATCCTCGCGCACAAGGAGTGGCGCGCGCGCTTCGTGGTCGACGGCACCAACGTCACGGTGCTTTCCTTCGCGACCGGGTATCGGGCCAGGGAGATCTCCGAACCAGCCCGCGAGCCTCACCGTGGCTTCGTGGAGGCCTTCGGCTACCCCGGGCACGGCGTGTAGCCGAAAGCCTTGCGCTGAACTACAATGAGCGCACCCATGGGCAGCGCCATTCGATCCCTTTGCGCAGGGCTCGTCGCACTCTCGCTCGTCGGCTGCGCCGTGTCCGACGACAACCTCTTCGACGTGAGCGACGCCGGCATCTCGGACTCCGCTGCGGGCGGCGCCGGCGGGTTCGGCGCGAGCGCGGGTTTCGGTGGGGCGACGGGCGGCGCGGCTGGTGCGCCCGCGGGCGGCGGGACCGGCGCGGCGACGGGAGGCAGCACCTTCGGTGGCAGCGGCGGCAGCCCGGGTGGTTCCGGTGGCAGCACGGGCGGCTTCGGTGGCAGCACGGGCGGCTTCGGTGGCAGCACGGGTGGCTTCGGTGGCAGCACCGGCGGTTTCGGTGGCACGGCTGCCACCGGCGGCACCGGCGGCGGGACCTCGACGGGTGACTGCTGCAAGCCGCAGACGACTCCCGGTTGCGCGAACACGTCGATCAAGAACTGCGTCTGCGCGAAGGATCCTTTCTGCTGCAGCACGGCGTGGGACTCGGGTTGCGTGAGTGAGGTCAAGACGCTCGGCTGCGGCAACTGCGGCACGGGCGGCACGGGCGGCACGGGCGGCAGCGGCGGCTTCGGCGGCAGCGGCGGCTTCGGCGGCTTCGGCGGCAGCGGCGGCTTCGGCGGCT
>Ga0233425_10010790_pt1 | contig 10938 bp, 11 predicted proteins | sample Watercolumn_Towu_2_FD_181712 | JGI IMG/M metagenome (GOLD analysis project Ga0233425, IMG submission 181712) | Freshwater microbial communities from Lake Towuti, South Sulawesi, Indonesia - Watercolumn_Towuti2014_140_MG | ecosystem: Environmental > Aquatic > Freshwater > Lake | place...
GTATCACGAAGAGCGTATCTTTGAACCAGGGCTCCTTCTCTGCAAGCTCGAAGAACTTTCCGAGCGCCCAGTCACTGTACCTCAGGCCGTTCAGCCGCGGCATCAGATGTTCAGGACCCTTGAGGTCAGCAAAAGGCGCGGGTGCAGGCAGGTCGAAAGGCGCATGGTTGCTCACTGTCTGGAGCAGGGCAAAGGCAGGGCCTTCCTTTGCAAGCCTGCGGATATCCTCCACCCCCCTCGTGAACATGTCTTCATCTGATACGCCCCAGGTCGCGTCCATGTATTTCGGATTGATATAGTCATCCCGGCCGACAAAATTCTTCATGCCCTGGTTCCTGAAAAACCCTTCCTGATTGTCCCATGTAAAGCTGCCGTTATATACATAGATCGTATGGAAATCTGCCTCATGCAGCATCGATATGAAGGACCTGAAAGGCTGCTGGCCATGGCTCTGCTTCATCAGATATTCGAATCCGGGCAGGTTGGGAAAGCTGACAATTGTGGCAAAGAGGCCCTGATGAGTATGTGTGCCCTGCGAGAAGAACCTGTCAAATAGCACACCCTTCTTTGCCAGGTGGTCGAAGTTCGGTGTTGCATTATATTGCGAGTCCGTTGCGCCAACAAAATCGCCTGAAAAACTCTCCATCATTATCAGGACCACATTCTTCGGAGGCCTGTCAAAAGACAGGGACCTGCCAGTGCTGCCGGGATAACGCAGCAATGCGTATTTGTCATCCATAGTCAGAGAATCGCCGGGCTGAAGAACAAGTTTGCGCGCTATATCCACTGCATCCTTCTGCGACAGCTTGCCTGACCAGAACCTCACCCCGCGGTTGAACTCCAGCACTGCCCGGGAGAGCGTGAACATTCCGTTAAGCGCAAGATGGTTCGCAAAGGTGTTGTTGCTGAAATAGGCATCACCCCAGCGCAAAGGAGCGCCTATCTGGAAACCTCCCCGCATGCCGAAGACAAGAAGCACTGCAAGCAGAAGTCCGGAGGGAAGCACCCTTCTCAGATAGTGCTTCTTCCCGAACAAACCTTCAGGAGAGGAATTTCTCATCATCCGGCTCAGCGCATAGACATTCAGCCCTGTAATTGCAAGCCATAACACCGTATAAGGTATCACCGGATACCCGTTCCATATCATGCTTATGACCGTGGCATGGTCATCGAGGAAGTACTGGATGGCCAGCTGGTTGAACCTGTCATGAAACTCCCGGTAGAACTCCCACTCTGCAATACTGAGGAATATGAGGGGGGACCAGAGAATGGATATGACCCACGGCAGCGCCTTGCAGACACGGGAGCTGTACTGCCATCCAAACTTAGGCATCAACGCCCATAGCAGAAGAGGGCTCAGAAGATAGCTCGCTATCACAACATCAAAACGGGCCCCAACAAGAAAGCTCTTCGCCAATGTCACTGCAGGCACTTCAGCCGCGAGGTTTGAATTCCTCCAGAGAAGCCCGAGCCGCACAAAAGAAAAGACAGCCAGCAATACTAAGAATAACTTCAGCAGGTATGACAGCTCAGAAGGCAGGAAACTCCTGCTGTTAATGTCCTTTGATTTACCGCCCGTCATGGTCTGCCTCTCAGCCGCCCTACGACAAGCTCACCCTTGCCCTTTCTTAAATACTTTGAATAGATTCTGTCCCACGATCCGTCGGTGAGCGAGGTCTTCCTCGGATTGTCATCAGGATCATCAAGAAAGCCGGTATCATAGATGAAATAGATGTCCCTTCCTGAAGCCTGCATGGCCTGCAGCTTATCGAAGCCGTCCGCCATCAGCACCTTCTTCTTAAGATAGCAGGACACTGCCTGAAACCTCTTGTAGCCGAGCTCATATATTGCCTCGGCATCATCAGGCAGCATGCTGTTTATCTCAGCGGCTATCTTCTTTGGATAGCTCTCCTGAACCGAAAGGTACTGCGCATAGATTCCGAAGAAGAGAGGGAAGAGAAGCCCGACAAGGAATGCGGTCACAACCGGCAGACTGCGAAGCTGAATTTTATCGGTCCTCAATATCACATAGAACGAGAGCGTTATGACAGCTGCAGCAATAATCAGGGCCGGCAGCGGAAGCTGGAGCCCCTTTTGAAGAGCTGCAGCAGCAAGCAGGACAACCGCGACAAGCGCGATCATGGCAAATGCAATCAGCAGCCGCTTCAGAAATGTCCGGACCGCCGGCATCTTTTCGGCATTCTGAATATAGAGCTCAAACAGGGCAGCAGCAACTATGATCAGGAAAGGGGCTACAGGAAGTATGTATCTGTCCCTTGAGCTCGGAAGCAGCCAGTAGACCGGAAAGTTCACGGCTATCATCACAACAGAGAAGAGGACAAGTTCATTGTCCAGCAGGCGTTTTGCCGCTCTCCTCAGGTCCCTGAAAATCAGCGCAGGGATGCAGAACAATATCCATGGCATGAAGTTCAGAAAGGCAGAGGCGGGATATTTGAAGAGATGCCCGAAGAACGAAGACTTGCCTGCATTGCCCCTCTGTGCCACCTGTCCGACCCATATGTCAATGTACTCTCCCAGCGATATGGTCCTGAGCACGACAGAGAGAAAAAGCAGAATAAGGCCGGCAAATATCAGAAGCCCGAACATATGTCCTGCAGTAAAGAGCATTGGGAGCCTCTTCCTGATGAAAAGGAAGGCTATGACCGTACTGTAGAAATAGGCAGGCGCCTGCGGCCCCTTTGTAAGAAGGCTTATGCCGAGCAGGAAAAGGGGCAGGCCCCAGAGCAGATACTGGTTCCACTTCCCTGAGTAAGCGTTGATCCAGACAAGCAGTACAAGAAGCACAAGAAATATGAAGAGGCTGTCAACCTCTGCCGCACGGCCGCGGAGGATCAGTCCTGTTGTTGTGAGCGCTGCAAGCGCTGCAAAGAGACGGCCCTCGATGTTCAGCCACCTGCCTGTCATGAAATACAGGGACAGGGCTGCAAGCAGCGCCATAATAACAGAAGGCATGCGGGATGAGAACTCAGTCATTGCGCCTGACAGTTCTGCACTCGCAGCAATGAACCAGTTGATGAGCGGCGGCTTCAGGAAATACGGCTGACCGTGGAACATTGGCTGCAGATAGTTCCCGCTTTCGATCATCTCCTGCGCCACAACTACCCGGAGCGGCTCATTGCCTTCCCATGCCGGACCACCGAGAAAAGGCAGGTATACTGAGGCAGAAAGAAGTATGATGAGAGCGATATGGAGTGGCGCACCTGACAGCCCTTTCGGACCATTTAATACCATCAGATAATCCTTCAATGTTTATGTTTAGTAAACCGGCAATGAAACACTGCAATTTGTCATTCCGGCTTGTCCGGAATCTTTCTTTGTTTTCAGAAGGATTCCCGACGCGCTACGCTTGCGGGAATGACATTGTTTGGTTGCCGGGTTAATAGTATATAATAATCGGACTTATGTTGTCCCTTTGCCTCCCCAACTCTGACCTTCATAAAGGCACGGCAGCAGACTGTCAGGCCGGGATCTGAGATGTACTCATTTGTCCAACATAACGGGCTCCTCATAAACAATAATTTCCTCAGAATGCTTCAGGATGCAGGCCTTGCAGACTATGAAAAACTGAAGTTCCATGAAGATACAGACCTCATAAAAAAGACCCGCTTCCGTTCCGTTATAAGGCTCGATATTCAGGGCAGGCCATTCTTCCTGAAAAGGCATTTCAGGCCGCTCAGGGAAAGGCTGCAGTCTCTCATCCCGCTGACCGCAAAAGAGGATGCAGGCAATGAATGGAGCAACATGCTACTGCTGGACAGGCTCGGGATAAGGACCATGGTGCCGGTCGCCTTTGGTGAAGAGAGCTCCCTGGGCATGCCGTCCTTTTCGCTCACCCTCACAGAAGGCCTTTCTGACGCAGTGAAGCTCAAACCTTACATCATGCGGAACTTTGCAATGCCCCTCAGCCCTGACAGTATAATCAGGAAAAGGGAACTCATAAGGAGAATGGCCGCATTTGTTCGGGACTTCCACAACAAGGGCTTCAATCATCAGGACATGTATCTCGGGCATCTCTTCTACAGGGAGAGCGACAGCAGCATCTTTGTTACAGACATACAGAGGGTACATCAGAGGAGTTCCATCAGAAAGCTCGACAGGATAAAGGACCTCGCCCAGCTCTGCTATTCGGCAATGACCACAGGCGTCATCTCGCGGACAGACCTGATGAGGTTCGCATATGACTACTTTCAGTGCCGGAAATTGGGCAGACAGGAGAAGGGACTGATACGGAGCATATTATGGAAGGCGGGCAGAATATCCAGACATGACAAAAAGCTGCGGGCATCGAGAAAGGAAAAGGGGCAGCAGGCAGGGGCAGCATGAGGATTTGCATCGTGACAAGAAAGATCTCCCTCAGCTGGGGAGGGGTCGAGAGGGTGGCAGCAACAGTCGCCGGCAGGCTTGCAAAAATGGGACATACCGTGCAGGTGTTGACCTCATATTCTGACTGCAGTATCGAAGGCGTTACGATAAAGCTGCTGAGGCCGTCAGGCCTGATCTCCCCGCTTAAAATACTTTCGTTCAACAGTTTGGTTAATAAGGAACTTGAAGAAGAGAAGTTCGAGATCGTCTACGGTCTCTGCAGGGTGACACCTCCGGACATATACCGGTTAAGCGACGGCATTCAGAAATACTGGATGGAGATACGCTATCCGGACAGACTCATAAGATTTCTGAAATACTGCACCTCCCTCGTGCACTGGACGAACAGACTTATAGAGGAGAAGATACTCCTGGACAGCAGCAAATTTCTTGTGACCAACTCACGCTTCATTAAAGAGAAGATCATGGAGCATTACCCTGTTCCCCCTGAAAGGATCGGGGTTATCTACAACGGCGTTGACCATGCGGTCTTCAACCCGGGTGTCAGTGCGTACAGGAAAGAGATGAGGGGGAAGTACGGCATTTCAGATGATGCCTTTGTTCTTCTGTTTACTGCGAACGACTGGGAGAGGAAGGGCCTCTCGACAGTGATACGCGCAGTCGGAAAGGCAGGTATAAATGGTCTGAGGCTTATGGTAGTCGGCAGAGGAAAGAAGGAAAGATATCTTTCGCTTGCAAGAAATCTCAATATTTCACAAGAGACCATGATCTTTGAAGAACACTCCGGCAATATTGAAAAGTACTACGGCATGGCAGATGCCTTTGTGCTTCCGACAAGATATGACCCGTTTGCAAATGTCTGCCTTGAGGCTATGGCCTGCGGCCTGCCCTGCATATCAACAAGGACAAATGGATCATCAGAACTTATTGAACATGGGGTGAACGGTTTTATTCTGAAAGACTGGGATGATGAGGACCGGCTTGCAGATCAAATCAGACAATTAAGCGCCCAAGACCTGAGAGACAGAATGTCTTCCAGTGCCTCGGAGACAGCGACCTCTTACACATGGGAGAGGCATGTTGAGCAGACTTTGGCACTATTCAAACAAGTGGCGGAAGGCAAGCGATGAATGACAACATTCTGATAAAATAACGCACTATTAACGAGAGGATGATCTTCAGACATGTTCAATGATCCATCAGAGTTCTACACCAACAAGAAGGTCCTGATCACTGGCGCAGCAGGCACTGTCGGCAAAGAGATAGTGAGGCAGCTTGTCAGAACAGGGGCAAAAGAGCTGCGCCTGATGGACAACAATGAGACCGAGATGTTCTTCCTTATGGAGGAGTACGGCAAGGGCAAGGTCTTCTGCTTCCTCGGCGATGTGCGCGACTACAGCAAGATACATCAGCTTGCAGAAGGCGTGGACATCATCATCCACTGCGCAGCATACAAGCATGTGATCCTTTCCGAATACAATCCCTTCGATGTGGTGCAGACGAACATCATAGGCGTTGACAATATAATAAGGGCGGCAAGGTCGCTGAATGTGCCTTATGTGCTCTTCACAAGCAGCGACAAGGCAGTGAACCCTACAAATGTGATGGGGACTTCCAAATTGATGGGTGAGAGGCTCTTCACCGCTGCAAACGCCATCAACGGCAGCAGCCGCATCGTATTCAGCAGCACAAGGTTCGGAAATGTGATAGGCTCGCGCGGCTCTGTTGTGCCGCTCTTCATGAAGCAGATCAGGAACCGCGGCCCTCTCACTCTGACAGACCGAAGGATGACCCGCTTCATAATGACCATAGAGGAGGCAGCTGAGCTTGTGCTCAAATCCCTCACGACAGCAAAGGGCGGGGAGGTCTTCGTCACAAAGATGCCTGTTGCACGGATAGCAGACCTCGCAGATGTTATGATAGAGATGCTTGCGCCGAAGTACGGTCTCAACCCAGGTGATATAGAGATCAGGGAGATAGGCGCAAAGCCCGGGGAGAAGATGTACGAGGAGCTGATGAGCGAGGAGGAAGTCCACCGCTCGATGGAGCTCGAAGATATGTTCGTTGTCACACCCGCATTCAAGTCAATATACCAGTCCATTACATATGAATACCCTGGCACAGTATCGGAGAAGCTCAACAAATCCTATGTCTCTGAGACAGAGACCGTCATGACAAAAGAAGAGATAAAACAGTATCTCCTTAAGCATCAGGTGCTTGAGAATATTGACAGGGAGATCTTCGGAGGCACTGCATGAAGGTACTCGTCCTCGGAGCAGACGGCTATCTTGGCTGGCCCACCTGCATGCACTTTTCAGAAAAGGGGCATGAGGTGATCGCTCTTGACAACTACTTCAGGCGCAACACCTCAATGGAGCTCGACTGCGAACCGCTCATGCCTGTCCCAAATCTTCTGCAGCGTGCAAGGATATGGGAGCAGGTATCCGGCAGAAAGATATCCGTACATATCGGGGACATTACAGACTATAAGTTCCTTTCAGGCATATTCAGGCAGTACAGGCCGGATGCTGTTGTCCATTATGCAGAGCAGCCCTCAGCTCCTTATTCGATGATGGACAGGGACAGGGCAGCCTTCACCCTGCAGAACAACCTGATAGGTACGCTCAACCTGATTTATGCAGTTCATGAGACGAACCCCGACTGCCATATTGTGAAGCTCGGAACAATGGGCGAGTACGGCACTCCCAATATAGATATAGAAGAGGGCTGGCTCGACATCGAGCACAAGGGAAGAAAAGACAGGTTCCTCTTCCCGAGGCAGGCCAGCTCGCTCTACCACACATCCAAGATACAGGACACTGACATGCTCTGGTTCTATGTGAGGACCTGGGGACTGAGGGTGACAGACCTCATGCAGGGCCCAGTCTACGGCATATCAACTGACGAGACTGAGAGGGACGAGAGACTTCTGCCCTGCTTCAATTATGACGAGATATTCGGGACCGTGCTGAACCGTTTTGTTGTGCAGGCAGTTGTGGGTCATCCGCTCACAGTCTACGGCAAAGGCAGCCAGGTCAGGGGATACCTGAACCTCAGGGACACGCTCCAGTGCGTTTATCTCTCCGCAATGCAGCCCGCGCAGAAGGGAGAGCTGAGGGTATTCAACCAGGTGACGGAGACCTTTTCGGTGAACCAGCTTGCGGAGAAGGTGCAGGCAGTCGGTACCCGGCTTGGCCATGATGTGAGGGTGAACAGCATCGAGAACCCGCGGGTGGAGAAGGAAGAGCATTACTACAACCCGAAATATACAGGGCTTCTTGATCTCGGGCTTCAGCCGAATTATCTTACGGATGCAGTGGTGGAGCAGATGTTCAGGTCAGTCGAAAAGCATAAGGACCGCATCAACAGGGATGCAATATTCAGGGGCATCAAGTGGAAATAGCATGCAAAATTCCCTTCCCCGCTGTTTTTAGCGAAACTGAACAAGGATATTTAATGGTAAACTATGAACAAAGGAGTTTACTCATATGAAATCATTTAAATATGTTATCTACAGGGACGGTAAGTACTACGTATCACAATGCCTGAATGCAGACATCGCAAGCTGCGGCGATACCATTGAAGAGGCATTGAATAATCTCAAAGATGCAGTTGAACTTTACTTCCGCAACGAACCAAAAAAGAAACAATCATTATTCCACGATATAGGTGAAACATTAGTCGGCGAAACAAAGATTTATGCCTAAACTGTATTCATCCCGGCATATCATTACTGTTCTTCTTAAAAGAGGATTTATTGAAATAGACCAAACCGGGAGCCACAAGAAGCTGAGAAAAGATGATAGAACTGTGATTGTCCCATCTCCCAGGAAAGAAATGCCTTATGGCACATTTGCCTCAATACTGCGTCAGTCCGGCCTGAATAAATCTGATTTTGAGAAATAAAGTGAATCGCAGGGACCTACCCCGCACTGGTTCAAGAGGAGTTGAACATGAAAATATTTTTTTCGAAAAAGCAGTATGAAGCGATGATGAAGATGGCGTATCTCGGCGGTTGGCTTGCGAATGCATTCAAGGCAGGCGATGACAGGGACATGGAGCTTGAAGAGCTGGAAGACTATATCTTCTCTTTTGCCGGGGATTTTGGCATGGAGGAGCTTGTTGAGCAGGCCGAGAATGGTAAAGTTTATCCTACACAAGAATATGAAGAGATGATGGATGAGTACATTGACGCTTACAATAGAGAGACTTTCTGGGATGACTTGGTAAATGATCTTGCCAGACGAGATTTTATAGAGCATTACGGCAAAGAAGCCATAGAAAAAATGGAAATAACAGAGCTGTTTGAAAAAGAGCAGCCTTTCATAGAGAAATATGAAAACGAATTCTACGATAATGGACTGCAAAATCTCAGACTTAGAGAGAAATTCTGACCGTCGTTCTATTACATGAGATGTGCCGGAGATGCACTCCGAAAGTTAACTGATTCTTCAACGTCCCCGAAGGGTTCGCACAATTCGATCTCTTGACAGAAAGGAGGCGGCTGCATAAGATAATGCAACTGGGGCCTTCTTACTACAACGAAAGGCGCAATCTCAAGGATGTGCATGATAGAGATAGTCACAATAGCTCAAGCTGCAGCCGTAATTTCTGCTTGCTGGGCGATAATCTCCGGTGTTGGTGCCTGGAAGCGTGAATTTATTGGAAAAAGAAAAATTGAGTTGGCCGAAGAAACCTTGGCCGGGTTCTTTGAAATTAAGGACGCCATCGCATTTATCAGAAATCCGTGGTCAAGTGGAGATGAGGGCAAGTCCAGGAATCGAGCAACACATGAGACCGAAGCTGAATCTCGACTCCTTGATCGGGGATATATTGTCTTTGAAAGGTACGAGTCAAAAAAAGATATTTTCGTTCGCTTTAACACTTTGAAATACAAGTTTATGGCTATGTTTGGTCCAGAAACAGAAAATATTTTCAAGGAAGCAAATCAAACCCTAAACTCAATATTTATGTCGGCCAATATGCTGTCCACTCACTATTGGCAACGGCAAGGACACGTGAAGATGGAAGCTGATGAGTTTCAAAAGCATTTAGATGAAATGCATAGGCATGAAGGAATATTCTGGGACCGATATAACGAAAATGATGAAGTAAGAAACCAATTGGCAGAAATTCAGCAAAGGCTGGAGCAAGTAACAAAGCCCTGTTTTGAGGAACCTATGAAAACCTATACTCTCTTCACAAAGCGATGGTTCAGCAAGGGCTAACAAGACAAATTAACTCGGCCTGCAAATTCGACCGCGCTCCATTTGCCCCCGGTTATTTGCGGAGTTATATACCACAGGAGAAATGATATGCGTGTTATTGCTTTGTTATTCAACTCCACAGCTCTAATCTTCTTGGTGTATCTATTCATTAGCGAATGGCCACATAGTGATTATGAATTGGGATGGAGCTTTGGCCTTTTTGTCTTCCTTTGCGTAAATATTTTCGCGCTGTCCAAACCGTTTGTTGATGAGAACAGCTGGATAGGACTGTTTTTGAGGAGAAAACGCCTTGAGGAAATAAAAAGAATTGAAAAATTGGACAAAGAAGTAGAATTATGAAAGCCAAGCTCGAATTGTTTCTCAAGGCAGGCAAAAAGAACTAGGCAAGCAGGTCACCATTGACAGGTTGTTGAAAAAGTCTACTTTGGGAATTTCTGCTATACACCTGGCGTTGGCATACAGGCGAACATCTGCAAGCCAACAAGCCCCCGAGAGACACATCCCATTATTGCTGTAACCAGGACCGCTTATGCGTGCTGTCTGATATATTCTCTCAGGGCCTCAGAGATAAGCGTCTGATAGCCGGCCTTCTTTTCTGACGCTAATTTCTTGAAATAAACAAGGATGTCATCATCAAGTCTGAGTGTAGTAGATGTTTTATGCGGCCGGTAAAATCTGCCCCTGATTCCTTTCGAAAAATCAACCTCTGCAGGCAATGTCATTTTCTCTCTGTCCTTACCCGATGCTTTCATATCTTGCATGCTCCTTTTTTGTCGCTTCCCTCGCCGTAATTATTCTTATATGTTCTTTCCCGTCTGACTCCATGCTATATAGATGTCCTGCAACCAATAATCTGCCGCCTTTTGTCATACCCATGGTGATCCATCGTTCTTCATAATAATCGAAGCGAACATCCAGTACAGATATATGCAGTGGGTCTTCAAATATTTCAGAAGTCTCATCGAAAGCAATGCCATGTTCCTTTGCGTTACTGGCAGCCTTCTGTTTATCCCATGAAAACAGCATATTTCATATTATCGGTCAGTACATACTTTGTCAATACTGCAAAACAGAATAAATGTTTTCATGCCCCCCTGCTGTTGCATTATTGTAATCACCCTGGATCAAAAAGATGTCAGCACTAACTCCATCGCTGTACCGGCCTATCTTTGTCCCCCGATGCGCTTTTACTTTTATGCAGGCGGAAGGTAAAATAACCAGACATTCCCATCCTTACAAGGAGCATAAATAGAGCTGATGAAAAGAAAGATCTGTTTCGTCCTTACATACAGGGGCAACTACGCAAAGACAAAGTCCATCATGAGGGAGATAAAGAATATCCCTGACCTTGAGCTTCAGCTTGTTG
>Ga0233425_10010791_pt1 | contig 10938 bp, 8 predicted proteins | sample Watercolumn_Towu_2_FD_181712 | JGI IMG/M metagenome (GOLD analysis project Ga0233425, IMG submission 181712) | Freshwater microbial communities from Lake Towuti, South Sulawesi, Indonesia - Watercolumn_Towuti2014_140_MG | ecosystem: Environmental > Aquatic > Freshwater > Lake | place: Indonesia...
TTTCAGGCTCTCGATGATCTTGGCGTTGGCCAGCGCCCGGGCGTAGCCTATCTCCCCGGCCAGACAAGAAAGGCCGGCCTCGGTGTCCGCGTCCTTGGCAATCATGTCCTGCAGCTCGTCGGGAGTGGCGCCGGAGGAGCGAGCCTGGGCCGTCGCGTTATTCGTCCGAGTCTTGGCAGCGCGGAGCGCCGTTTGGGTCACGTCATCGGCCAGCTTGAAGCTCTTGAGGGCCTCGCCGTAGGCGGTCCTCCCGGCATCGAAGCGAACATCCTGCTGCTTCAGCAAGTCGCCCAATTGACCGTCGCACTCGGCGATCGCACCCTGCAGCGCCACACGCTGCTTCGCTGATTCCTTGCCTTGCTCCGCGAGCTGCTCCCGCTGAGTCTCCAGCAATTGACGGCTGTCACTCCGGATCTTGATCTCATCCTCCAGGGTCAGCAGCCGGACGGTCAGAGCGTCCAGGCTCCCGCCAGCCAGCGGAGCCTCGGCGGCCTCGTCGTCCTCCTCATCCGAAGGTGTTCTCGAAGCCGCGGAGAGACCACCCTTCAGTCTCGCCGCCTCGGCATCGGCCTCCCTGGCATTCTGAGTCCACTTGCGGTACTGCGTCTCCGCATCCTTCCCCCCCTTGGCCAGACGAGCCTCGAGATCCCTCGCCTTTGTCCAAGCCGTGGCGGCTGCCGCTTCTTTCTCCGCGATGCTCGCCGCAAGCTTGTCGACCGCGTTCTTCACTCCAGATCGCTTCTCCTCGCTGTCGGCGATCTCCTTCTCCAGCTTGCCGATTCGCTGGTCGATGTCCGCCAACGCCTTCGTTGGGTCGTTCGCCTGGTTGGCGGCAAGGTCCTGGCGAAGCTGTGCCTTCTGCGCCAGTTTCTGGAGAATGCTCGAGCTGCCGGCCGACGTAAGCTGCTGATCCAGACGCCCGCGGTTAGCCAGCATTCTGCCGGCAGCCAAGTAATACATTGCCTGGATGCGATTGACCTCAAGGAGCCCGCCGGCCGTAGCCTGGCCGCGGGTGATTGCTCGCAGGCGGTCGATGGCCGCCTTGGCCTCGGTCTGCAGCTTGGCGTTCGCCTGAAAGTACTCGCGGCGCATCTGGGTAACGGCAGCACCGGCGTTGAGCGGACCGGAAGGGCTGGCGCCCTCCCGAGCCCGGTTGATCCCTCTCTGTCCGTCCCGGCTGTCGGCTTGGGTGAGAAGCTGAAGAGTCTGATTGATATTGGCGGTCAGGCCCTCGCCGAACACATCGGGGTGGGCAGTCTTGATCTCGTCCGCTGCCTGAGGAGTGAGCCTCTCACTCTCCTTGATGGCCGCGTCCGCATCGGCGATGGCGGCTAAGTGGTCGTCCAGGTTGATAACCGCGCGCCGGATCACCTCGACGTCGTCCTGGGCTGCGGCGCGCAGCGATCGGTCGTCGGACTCCAGTGAAGTCAGGTAGAATGGCGTAGCGGCGATTCCGCCAACGATCACCACGCCGATGATGCCGCCGACGATGCCGCCAAGCCCAGCCTTTGGTTTGTTGCTCACGGCGCTGCTCCTACCCTTCCGGCGCTGTACGCTCAGAGGTTGCTGTGGTGTGTACCGCGTCCGCCTGCCCCCGAAAGGCGTGCCGTCAACTTCTTGAAACTACTATATTTACCACGGAGGCCCGGTGAAGTCAACCCGCGTGCTCCCATGTCCCACGGGGCGAAGCCTGCAGGCCCCTCGCCGATCCCCGGCGTAGTTGTTGCTGTGATCGCGGCCTCCCGCTTCTCGGCCCCTGGAGAATGCCCGGCGGCCGCCAGGAGCGTTATGCAGACGTGGCGCGGCCCAGGGGTCGGGGTTGATGGCCCTGGCTCAGTCCCGGGCCTCGATGAACCGCAACGCGTCGCGGAGCGCTTGCGGAGACCAACTCAGCACGATGTAGCCGTCCGTGACCTTCATAGCGGGACCGAGAATGCCGGCCTGCACGAACCACACGCCGTCCGCGTCATGGCAGACCTTCGCCCGCAGGAGCTTCCGGCCCGTCTGTTCCGCTCGTTGATCCAGGTACTTGCTCCACGCCGCGAGCAGTGTGTCGCTGGCCATCTGGACGGCCTTGCGATCGTCGATCTCGATGGCAATCGTCAAAGCAAACGGTATCCGCAAGGGGTGGGGGGGGTAGTCGAAGATCACGATGGTCTCTCGCAGGTGCTCGATCAGCCCGCCGCGAATGTCAACCCCGACCTCCTTCTCCAGGTTGCTCCAAACCTTGTTCCAGGCCCGTACATGACTCTCTGATCTGGCCGCCACCCACGCTCGAGGCAAGTTGTCCACCAGCCACCGCGTGGGGACATGGATGATCCCGTACCGCCCGGCCCGTGGAGGAATGATTCGCAGATGTCTCGCCAAGGAGCTTTCCGGATCGCTGTACCGTCGATGTACGTCCTCTCCCTTCTTCCGATAGCAGCGATACCAAGTAATCGCCCGGTCTTCCTGCCCGATGGTCCATAGGTCTTTGTCGATATTCTCCGCCCCGAGGGCTCGAATCACCTGCGTATGCCGTCGCTGGGCGACCTGCGCCAGCCGCTGTTCCAGCAGCGACAAGGCGACGTAGGCTCGAGCGGCCGCTCGATCTCCGTGCGTTTCAACGTGGTTGGACTTGAACCAGGGGTCGTCCGCCAGGCTGAGCTCCTTACCCATGTAGGTCTGCGCGATCCGTTCGAAAGCCCCGGCGCCAAAACTAACCACGAAGAAATCGTCGAATCGACCCCACTCCCAGACCGCCCAGCCCGGCAGACGATCATCGCGGAGCCGCTGGTGCGTCGGGCTCCCAGACTCGACGACCTCCAATTCACCCACCTTCTCGTTCGTATACCGGCCGACAATTCGGTTGATCTGCTCCAGGACGAGGCGCTGGCGCCCGTCAGTCCGAAACACGACGGCCGCTTGCATGTCCTTCAGACGCAGGCTGACTTCGTCCTCGCCGCCCGGCTGTGTGGTGGCCGGCACGATGCGGCTGGACACGTCCAGCAGCACGAAAGCATGCTCGAACTCCCCCAGCAGCGGCAGCGCCGCCGCCACGTCGGCGAAAACCTGGCCTTCATCCGGGATGAGGCCGCTTGCATTCAGAAACACGAGGATGGAGGCAATCGACAGGGCGGGGGACTGCTCCGCCGGCTGCGTCGCCCCCGCGGCCGGCTGGCTCGTTGCCACTAGGCTGGCATACGGCTTGGCGGCGTACATGACCAGGCAATCCGCCGGAACCAACGAGGTAATCGCGCGAGGCTCCTCGGCGAAGACTGCCGCCGGCCAGAGCAAGAATGTGACAGCCGGCAGCAGGAACACCCGGCGAAACCAATCGGGCGTCAGCGATGTCGTCTTCGCCCCTGGGATCGCGACGGCCCGGCGGACCCGATCCCCTCCAGCGCCCCGTTCAGATGACTCCTCCATTCAGTTCTCCCTTCGCCGAATCAACGGCGGGAAAGTCCTGCATGCACGCCCTGGATCAGGATTCTAACCGCGCCGAGGCTCAGCACACCACAGGTCGAGGAATCGCAGGCCGGCCTCCCTCGGCGTCGCCTGCCAGAAGCAGGCCGCCCGTGGGCCCGACCGAGGACGCCCGGGATGCTCCCCGTCCGCGTCACTCCTCTCGACTGGGCGGCTCCCGCTGCCACAATCGTCGCCGACAACCCCGCCGGCGGGGTGAGCCCCCGGGCGTGGGGGGACGGAGCCTCAAACCAAGAGCCCCGGGTCACGTCGAGGGACGTACAAGAGCACGGCCCGATTCGGTAGAATCCGGCCGTCCAAGATCGGGCCGGGCTGTTCGCCACGACAAATACCCTGCTCCATCGCTTGCCAGCGGCCTGTATGTATTGTATAATGTAATTATGTAGTATAATAATATTGATCATCAAGGGCTCCGCAGCGTCCGATCTGAAGGACTTACCCGGGGCAGGCTTCCGGAGCGGATGCCGGCGGCTCACAGGCGCGGGGGAGGAGAGGTCGCATGCCGGCCAAGAGAAACAGGTCTGGATCGAAGAAGGCAAAGGGCAGAGCGAATCCGGCGGGGGGCAAGCAGCGGCATCCTCGCGGGGCCGCCCCCGGGCAGGCGTCTTCGCGACGGCCCGGGCGGCGTGCCAGCGGGGGGGGCGTTGTGCATTCGACTCTCCCGACGACCTTGGCGGAATATATCCCAGCCTTGCTCGGCCCGAACAAGGCGTTCGGGGCGGCTGTCGTCGTCGCCGTCGCTGACCGGGTTGGCGAACAGGCGAAGATCAGCCACGCGACCATCGAAGAGGTGTTCCAACGGCCCGGCATGAGGCCCAAGGGCCGATTGCTAGACAGGGCGGATCCCGAGGACTTGGCCCGTCTGCTCGGCGGTCTCGCGCATCCCGATCGTGTTCGGCTGGCCAAGGCTATCTTGGCCGGCGCCGGCAGCCATCGCGAACTCGACAAGGAGATGGAGATGCGAACGGGTCCTCTGTATCACCATCTTCGCGAGCTGGAGCGAGCAGGAATCCTCGTCAAGGCCTCACGTAATCTATACACCGTCACGGAACGGGGCCGCCTTGTTCTGTTCGTGGCGACCGTCCTTGCCGGCTTTGGATCCGGCGCCCGCTCCGGATGGCGTTGCGCAGAGATCAAGTGCGGCAGAGCGCTGCGCCGCCGGGCAGGTCAGTCCGCGAAGCCGAACAGCAGGCCGAAACCGCGCCGGACCCAGGACCGTAGGCGATGACCGCCGGACCAGGCGGCTTGGGGTCACCGACCGCGGCGAGATTCGCAACGTCCCATAAGATATCTTATGTTGCACTCGGTGGGGCGCAGGCGCTTCGGCGAGCGGCGATGTTTGATCGCCTACGGCTTTCCCTCGGCGAACTCACGCTTGAAATCGTGAGAATCCCACAGGCGTAACTGTTCTTGAGTGCGCTCGAAGGAGTAGACGTTCATCCGGCCGGCCGCCGCATCAGTCACGTAGATAAGCTCGGTATTCAAGGTGTACTGGCCCGTGACCACCACATAGTCGCCACCGCGGTCGAGCTGTCCGGATGCGAGGGCCTGGTTTTGCCCCCCCGAGTAGAGCAGAACGATGCCGACGAGCAGTATCGCGGCCGTGATCGTAAGAACTCCCGCAGCCATGTTCGCTTCTTGAGCCTTCATGAGTCTCCGGTCCTTTCCGAGTCCCCCTGCCGGAATTCGCCAAGTCTCCTGGCAGCCGACGCTGTGCCGACCGCAAACACTAACCACCGCGGAAGTCCCGCTGCAGGTCCCGGAACGCCTCCAGGGTGACTCGCCGGTTGTTCTGATCGCGATTGGGAATGAACACGAACATCCTGCGTTGCGCCAGGTCGAGAACGTACAACCCGTCCACGCCGTCGTGGATCTCGCCCGCCACCATGAGGTAGTTCTGTCCCAGCGGCGCGGGTTGTGCATATGCCGCGGGCAACCGGTATCCGGCCAAGATCAACACAGCCAGGAGCAACAGATTGACCCCCGCCAGCAGGACGACCAACGCTCGCTTTGACATTGCCCTACTCCTCGCCATCCGTACCCCGCTCGGCTGCCATCCTCACTACGCCGGCCGCCTCGTCGTTCAGGCTCGCCAGCGGGAAGCCTAGAGAGGCCCGCCCCGCGGCAGCACGAGATCCTCTTGTGATCGCTTGCTCGGCATGAAGCCGATCCCCAACGCTGCAAGCAAAAAGAGCCCGGTCAACACGTATTCCAGGACGGGAGAACTCTCCGGCAGCCGCTCGACATTGTTGGGGGGGATGCCGTCGTCGTTCACCTGCCCCGAGGCCATCGGTGCCACCAGGAAGACCACCGTCAACGCGAACATCACCCTCTTCTGCCACACTGTCGTCCGACTCCGATCTCCGCACGAACTCCCATCGCGCGGTCACCAACCAGTCTTTCAGTCCGGCCTCTTCCCGCCCTGCCCCGCCGAGCAGGACGCTCCATTGTACGGGCCCGGCAGGTGGATCGCAAAACATCCCTCGCACTTGCCCGCCGGGTGTGCCGGTTCAGCACGGCGCCGCCGGCCACACCGAGGCCAACGGCCGCGTGATGCTGCGGAAAACCCCACAAGGGACTGCTACGGTGTCCCAGCTCCTGGAGAGGCGTTTCTGGCGACTGGCATATTCCCGAACCGGCACGATCCAGAAGCTGTATTGGCGACCCGCGAACGAGAAGGTGGATCGGCCATCACGCCCCCCGCCGACGCTTTCCGTCCCCCCACTCCCGGCCAACCAGTACGCGAACACGAAGGCACCGACGAAATCACGCCCGAACAGACCCTCCCACGCCAGCAATCCGTTCACGTCGGCCCGGGTCACCCAGCTCCTCTGTCGGCACTCTCCCTCGGCCGCCGCCGTGCTCTTGCGCCCCTTGACGTCGACCAGACAGGCCGGCCCGCCCGTCGGGTACACGATGTAGTCGAACGCCTTGCAGCCCAGGCCGCCCTTGACGAAGTGACGCACATCCTCAACGGCCACAAAGGCCACGCCCCGTCGATTCAGATAGGCCTCGAAGGCCATTTCATAGTGGCTTCGCCGTATGGTCACCGCTCGGCTCCAGGAAGTCGGTCGGACCGGCGAGCAGCGCGTCCAGGGGGACTTCGCGGCCCTCCCCCCCCGCCATATCCTTCACCTGAACCACCTTCCGCTCCAGCGTCTCCGCCCCCAGCACGACGACGAACCGCAGGCCGCGTTTGTCCGCGGCCCGGAGCTGCTTGCCCAACGCCTGCCGGGCGTAGTTGAATTCCGCCTGAATCCCGCCCCGCCGCAGAGCGGCCACCACCCGGTGCAGCGTCGGCCGCAACCCGTCGGCCGCGTCGGCCACGAGCACGCCGCCGCCCCCCGGCCGTCCTCGCGTCAGACCTTTTTCCGCGAGGATCAGCGAGAGGACGACGTCGCCCATGCCGAAACCGACGGCCGGCTCGCGGGATTTCCCCAGCTTACCGAGCAGATCGTCGTATCGCCCCCCGCCGCAGATGGCCCGTTCGTTCTGCGAGCGGTCGTAGAACTCAAACACCGGCCCGGTGTAATAAGCCAGACCGCGGACAATGGCCAAGTCGAATTTACAATATTCTGTTATTCCAAATTCATGTAGTATTGCCGAAAGCCTCGCCGTCTCCTCCGCCGCCGCCCCGTACCCCGCCGAAGCCGCCGCCGAACCGATCTTAGCCCCCAACGCCTCAAGACTGTCCGCCGACAACAGCTCCCGCAACCGGCCATAGGAGAGCCGGGCTCCGAACGCCGCGTTCCACTGCCCCCCCAGCTCCGCCGCCGACGCCTTCCCGGACTTGTCGATCATGGCGAACGCCGCCGCCTGATCCTCCGGTCCGATCCCCAGGCCGGCCAGCATCGCCGAGATTAACCGCCGGTTACTGATGTGTACCGCGAAGTCGCTCGCAGTCAGCCCCAGCTCCCTCAACGCTTCCACCCCCACCAGAATGCACTCCGCGTCCGCAATCACGTCCGCCGTGCCGATCACGTCCACGTTCCACTGGAAGAACTCCCGCAGCCGTCCGCGCTGAACGTTCTCCCCTCGAAAAAGCCGCGGAACGCAGAACCACTTGATCGGCCGCGGAAGTGAACTCAGCCGCGCCGCCACCATCCGCGCCAGCGTCGGCGTCATCTCCGGACGCAAAGCCAGTTCCCGTCCCCCGCTGTCCGTCAAACGATAGAGCTGCCCCACCAGCTCGTCACCGCTCTTCTCGCGGTACAGGTCCAGCATCTCCAGCGTCGGGCCTTCGTACTCGACGAACCCATGCCGCTCCGACACCCTTCGCCAGGCATCAAAGACCCGCCGAAGCGGGGCGTATTCCTCCGGGTAAAAATCTCGCGTGCCTTTGACGGCTTGAATGGGCATGGGCGACATTCCGATCGGCGGGCCTTTCCGAACGCGCCGGATGAGGCCCACGCTTACCTAAGGCGTCGAGAATGAAAGGCGAACCACGGTTGTTCGCCCATCTTCGTCCGCAACCACCAATTCGGCGGAAGTCTCGCCGCTGTGGTCCACTTCACCGCATGCAGGCTCGTACCGCACCCGCCAGCGGCCCTGCTCGTCGGGTCCCGTTCCGCCGAATCCACGGCTCTGTCCGGTAGCCGCCCGGATCGTCGTCTGTCGACCGTCCGATCTTCGCAAGACCAGCCTGGTCAGCCCCCAGTCCGGATGGGTACCATCCAGTGAGAACGTGGCCTCCAGGACGCTCTGGTAGGGCTCAATCGCCACCACAGCCTGGGCGATCCGCCAGTCCTTGGGGTCATCCGGCCGGCCCCCCTCGACGAGTTCGCCGCGGATGGGCATGCAATCCCTCGCCCCTTTTCGGGAATAGCCGTCGACCACGAGCCTGCGCAGGACGCCGACGGGCGACGCCTCCCCCACTGAATGCGTCCACTCGAAGCTTCCCGTCGTGGGCGAGCCGCAATCGTAGTACTTGCCCTCGCCTTCATCGTGGAGAACGGCGTCGTCGCAGGCCCCCATCCTGGCGCGAAATCGCATCGTGAAAGACTCGCCGACGTGAACGGCGTACACCGGGATATCCGCGTGACCGGCTCCTCGAACGAAGCGGACGGGCGGGCCGGAATCCACCTCCACAAACCCGTTTCGTTCGGCGCAGCCGGACCCCGCAAGAAGGCCCAGCCCGCAACTCAGAGTGTGCAGCAACCGTGGTAAGCCGCGGAGAGCAATTCGCCGTCCCGCTCGCGCCGCCGCGGCCATCCTGAATTGCCCACATTCACCCATCGTCTGGCCGATCCTTTCGGGCGGCATTCTAGATCAGCCAGACGTTAGGGGCAATCGGACCTCTCAGGATGATTCATCGTAAGCCGCGTGCGGAACAGCGCCGTCACTTGGCTTTCTTCGGGTACTCCGGCGGCTCCGGCAGCGCCATCGGCTCCTTGGCCAGCTTGTCCATCAGATAGCCGATAGACGCCTCCAACTGGGCGTCCTTCCCGCGGATCACGTCGCCAGGCATGTTCTGCACCTCGATGTCCGGCACGACGCCATGCCCCTCGATAAGCCACTTGCGCTGCAACCCATACGGCGCGAACTGCGGCGGCGTCACGCTCCCGCCGTCCACCAAGTCCTCGTGCGGCTCGATGCCGACGGCCCCGCCCCACGTCCTCATGCCGATGACCGTCCCCAGGCCCTTGATCTTGATCGCCTCCGCGAAGTACTCGCCGTTAGAGCCCGTATCCTCGTTGATCAGAACGACGATGTGACCGTGGAACGTTTTCTCCGGGTCGCGGACTGTCTTGCCCTCTCGCGGCTTGGTCACCGCCCACAGTTTCCGCTCGATCTGGTCGATCATCATGTCACCGGTGAAGCCCCCGCCGTTGTAGCGGGCATCGATGATCATCCCCTGCCGAGTATGCTGTGGATGCCAGGCCTTGGCGAATTCGATCAGGCCGCTCTCGCCCATGTCCGGCACGTGTACGTAGCCCACCAGCCCCTTGCTGGCTTTGTCCACCGCGGTTCGGTTCCGCTCGATCCACTCCCGGTAGCGAATCGCGCCTTCACTGCCGATCGTTCGGACGCGCTGGGTCTTCGCCCCCTCGGCAGAGGCGGCTGAGTTGTAGGAGATGGTCACGACCCGGTCGGTCAGGTTCTCCAGGAATTGGTAGATGTTGTCCTTGGAGGTGATCTGCCGCCCGTTGATGGCAATCAGGTAGTCGCCCTCCTTGATCGGGCAACCGGGCACCGCCAGCGGCGAGGATTCCGCGGGGTTCCAAGGCAAGCCAGGGATGATGCGGGCGATGCGATGGAATGGGGCGCCCTGAGGCGTATCGAACTCGACGCCCAGGAGCGATGTGCTCACGTGCTTCGCGGAACTGGGATCATCGCCGCCGGAAACGTAGGTATGCCCGGCGTTCAGCTCGCCGATCATCTCGCCGATGAGATAGTTCAGGTCGCTGCGGTTGCCGCAGAACGGCACGAACTTCCGGTACATCTCGCCCACCGCCGCCCAGTCCACGCCGTGCATGCCAGGGTCATAGAACCAGTCTCGCTCGATCCGCCACGCCTCGTTGAACATCTGCATGAATTCTTCGCGTTTGTCGATCTTGATGCGGACGCCGCCGAGGTCCACCTTCCCGTCGCCGACCTTGCCTTCCTTGCAGACGTCGAGGACGCCGTAGGTCCCGCCGCTGCGATAAACCACCTTCTTGCCGTCGGCGGACTGGTGATAGTTGTTGATCCCCGAAATGAGCTTCTTCGGCTTGCGCTCTTCGGGGTCCTTGGCGTCGACCTCATAGTAATACAGGTCCAGGCTGTCTCCGGTCTCATCGCTTACCGTCTGGTACTTCGAGAATTGGTGCTCCTCCTTCTTCAAGTAGAGGAAGCCCTTCTCCGTCGCTTCCAACCGGAAGTAGTTGCCCGCCGGGATGCCCTCCGCCGCGACAATCCGTCTGTCGCAGTCATCAAGATCGATCTTGACCGGCTTGGTCTCATCCTTGCCGGCTGCCGTCTTCTCCCCCTCGGCCTTGTCGGGCTTCTCGCCCGTGGCCTCCCCCTTCTCGCCCTGGTCTTCGTCCTTGGCCTTCTCCGCAGGGGCGGCTTTGACCGTTTCCTCTGAATCCTCGGGCGCGAACGGCGAGGCCTTCCCGCCCTCGAGCACGAAGATGTACGGCCGGCACATGTTGAGGAACACATGGCTCTGATCCACGAAACTCATGATCGGCTCATACGTCCTCTCGGAGAGGAAGTACAGGTACCGCCCTTGCGGATCGAACGTCGGGCTCCAGTCCTGAGTCATATCGCTGGTGACGCGAAGGACCTTCTGGTCGGCCAGCGAATAGAGGAAGACCGACTGGTTGAGATTCTGCTCCTGCTTGGCGTAGGCGATCCACTTGCTGTCCGGAGACCACACGTAATCGCGAATTCCCCACCGCTCCCACCCGTCGTCGTACTCCCCCTGGTCGATGAGGGTCACGGCCCCGCTTTCCGCATCCACCAGGTTCAGCCGCATGAACTTGTCGCCAA
>Ga0233425_10010792_pt1 | contig 10937 bp, 5 predicted proteins | sample Watercolumn_Towu_2_FD_181712 | JGI IMG/M metagenome (GOLD analysis project Ga0233425, IMG submission 181712) | Freshwater microbial communities from Lake Towuti, South Sulawesi, Indonesia - Watercolumn_Towuti2014_140_MG | ecosystem: Environmental > Aquatic > Freshwater > Lake | place: Indonesia...
CGCCCAGGTGGATGCCGCAGTACAGCTCGGCCGTCTGGCCGTAGGAGTGGGCCCAGGGCAGGATGGACAGGCCCACCGTGTCGTTGCCGAGCTGGCTCATGGTCTTCATGCCGGCATGCACGTTGGTCGTGAAGTTGCCGTGGCTGAGCAGCACGCCCTTGGGCTCGCCCGTGGTGCCCGAGGTGTAGATGAGGCCCGCGATCTCCTGGGGCGCGGGCTTCTCGGACGGCACCGGCGCACGGCGGCCGGCCTCCTCCAGCGCCTTCAGGCTCCCGGGGCCCTCGCCGTCGATCAGCACCAGGTGCCCCAGGCGGGGCAGGTCGGCCTGGAAGGGCTTCACCTGCTCCAGGATCTCGGGCTTCGACACGAACAGCACGCGCACGTCGGCGTCGCCCAGGATGTACTTCCAAACGTGGGGCAGCTCGGCCTCGTACATGGGCACGAAGCGCGCGCGCAGGCCGTAGGTGGCGAAGGCGGCGATGGCCCACTCGACGCGGTTGTTGGCGATCAGGCCCACCGAGTCGCCCGGCCCCACGCCCAGCTGCTTCAGGCCCGCGCGCACGGCGTCGACGCGCCGGGCCACGTCGTCGAAGGTGCCCCACACGTACTCGCCCGAGCCGTTCTTCACGCCGAACAGCCGACGGCCCCGGTTGCGCGCCGCGCTTTCTTCGAACAGGTCGACCAGGTTGTCGGGCTTGGGATAGTGGAACGAAGCCGTGCCGTACGACGTGAGGGCCATGGTGCCTCCGCGGTGGGTGCGTCGAGTTGATTGTTTGTAGCGCAGGCGGCGCCGAACCGGCAAGACGTTTCATGGTCGTGTTCCGACCGAACGACCGCATACCATAGGTAAAATGCCTACGAAAAGTGTCCCGTCCCCCATTCCGGGGTTGACACTTTCCAACCAAAGAAGACCCTGGAAGGAGGCGGAGAGGCATGAGGTCACGGATGCAGCGTAGGCCGATGGGCCCAGGGCTCGACGATCTGTTGGCTCCCGAGGCGGGGTCCGAGCGGAGCGAGGCCGACGACTCGGGGGCGTGGCCCTACACGGCCCGGGAAGTGACGACGATGAGCCGCGAGACTTCCCGGGGCAAGGCGACGGTGAGGCAGGTGCGTGGTAAGTCCTCGCCCCGCCCCGCAGCCCCGGGGGCGGGGCGAGGACTTACAGTGCACAAACGAATGAGGATGGGATCCCACATGCCGGCAAAGTATCGCTATGCGTCGTTGAGTTTCCTGGCGTGCGGTATGTCTTTGGTGGCGTGCGGGTTGAATGTCGGGCGAACTGATGGTAACGATTACATTGAGATTATGGGCGAGAGGATGAGTAGCGAAATCGGCGGACGCGTTGGTGAAACGTTAGAAGATGGTTTAAAGATGGATATATATCATATATATGAATGCAATTGTGCGGGAGAAGGTGGCGCCTATCCAGGCGCCGATGTATATTGGTGTAGTATTGAAGAAGAAGGCTTGACTGTGGAATATTACGATGCGGATGTAAATGTTGGTGAGGCGATGTGTACGCCAAATTGTACATACAGCGATACGGAGAGTTCATGTGGGGATGATTCTTGCGGCGGCTCTTGCGGGTATTGTGGGGAAGAAGAGGTGTGCGTTTGGGTCGGCGGGGGCGGGTTATGCAAGGCGTGCACCGAAAGTTGTACTGGAAAGGAGTGTGGGTACTCCTGCGACGGGGCATTGTGTGGCGTATGTGCGTCGGGTAAGTCATGTGACGGCTCAAAGTGCGTACCGTGCATCCCGGATTGCGATGGAAAGCAGTGCGGTCCGGACTGGTGCGGCGGAGTATGTGGGGAATGTGGTTACATGGAGGGGTGTCTTTGGGATTTAAGGTTTATACTGGGCGAAACGCAAGTAGATTACTATAAATGCGTCCAATGTCTTGGTTTGCAGTGCGGATACGAACATATAGCATGTATGGACATGGACGCGGATTGGGCGAATGGCAATGAATACGAAACTACGAATCAATGCGCCTACGAGTGCCTGCTTCCCTTTACGATGCAGTGGGCGGACGGGATGTGCGGCTTCTGATTTCGGGTAACCGTTCAGCCCCCGCCCCAAGCGTGAGCTGGCGGAGTAAGCGTTCATCCCAGCTGACGTGACCGACGACAAGCCGGGGTCCGACGAGTATCAAGCCGCGAAGCAAGGGCGAAGGACGAGGTCGGAAGCGGGAGACGTAGGGATACGATCGTCGCGCCCGGAACGTCAGAACGTCCAGGTCGCCGACGCCTGGAAGAACATCGGCGCGCCGGCGCCCGACAGCACGTACGGGCCGCGGGCCAGGTAGCCGGGGTCGAGCTCGAAGTCGAGGAAGAGGTGCGTGAAGGTGAGGCCCACGCCCAGCGTGTAGTAGTAGGCGGCGTTGGAGGGCTGGTCGCCGATCTTGGGCACGAAGGCCGTCTTGGTGGTGACGGTGGTGTTGTCGCCGGGCGTGCGCGCGAACTTGTTGATGTCCTTCTTGGTCACGTCGGAGATGAGCTTCACGAAGGCGGCGCGCAGCACCATCCAGTCGAGGATCTGGTACTCGAGGCCCGAGCGGATCGACGGCAGGGTGAGCATCTCTTCCTTGGCGGTGTGCGTCTTGTTCCACACCGTGTCGTTGCTGTCGACCTCGTGGGTGCCCGTGGTCAGCTGCTTCAGGCGGTACTCGATGGCCGGGGCGATGTAGACGGTCATGCCCGACAGCGGGGTCAGCATGAAGGCGGCGCCGAACTCGAGGTTAAGGTCGGAGATCGAGCGGTGCGTCTCGGCCTCTTCGGGCAGGTAGCCGCCGTCGCCGGTGTCGGTGCTGTGGGTGCCCTTCATCGAGAAGTAGTTCACGCGGAACATGGGCACGATGGACCAGCGGGCCGACAGGGCCCAGTTGGCGCGCGTCATGAACTCGATCTCGGAGCCCGCGTTGAGCGAGCCGGGGAAGCTGGGGCCGTCGGCCTTCAAGTTGTAGCCGTGGGCGCCGTACTTCAGCGACGTGTCGAGGGTGACGCGGCTGAACTTGAGCGAGCCGCCGAACTGCAGGCCGAGCTCGTAGACCTTGAACTTGTCGGACAGGCGGCACTGCTTGTCGTTCGGGTCGCAGGCCGGGTCGAACTTGGTGGTCTCGCTCCAGGCCGGCGAGCGCGAGTAGGTGGCCGAGCCGTACAGGACGTGCAGGCCCAGGCTGCCCCAGTCGAAGGCGCGGCCCAGGAAGATGTCCCACTGGCGGTTGGCGGCCGAGCCCGTGGGATCGAAGCCGATGTTGCCGCCGGCCGTGTTGACCACGCCGAAGCCCTCGGTGAACTCGGCCGCGCTGCGGTCGTCGTAGTCGCTGGCCCACACGCCCAGGACGATGCCCCAGTACGTGTTCAGGTGCAGGTGCCCCGACACGGTGGACAGCAGGGGATCCATGGGGTTCACGAAGGTGTTGTTGACGGCCTTGCAGACGTCCAGGCCGAACTGGTCGGCGAACTCGGCCACGAGCTGCGGGAACAGGCGAACGCCGGACTCGTCCTTGAAGTAGCGGCCGCCCTCGCCCAGGGTGTGGACGCGGGTGAACGAGGCCAGGGCGGTGGAGGCGAACCCGCCGACCACCAGCGCGACGACGACGAATCTCGCGAGACGCTGCATGTTACTCCCCAATCGTCGGATGGAACTCGGCCGCAGTCTGTTCATGGCAGCCCGCGTTGTCAACGACTTTCGAGCGGATCGGGGGCCCGGATCAGCGGCCCTCGAACAGGCGCTTGGCGAACTCGGGATCGAGCGGGGTCTGCAGGATGCGATCGGCGGCTGCCTTGATGTCGTACTCGAAGCGCCGGAACTCGATGGAGCCCACCTCGGTGTCGTAGACGACGTAGCACCCGCGCGGGTCGCGGTCGCGCGGCTGGCCCACGCTGCCCACGTTGACCACCACCTTGGTGCCGTCGTCGTCGTCGGGCAGCTTCTCGCCCTTGAACTCGACGGCCTTCTTGGCGTTGAACTGGAACATGCGCGTCATGTGGGCGTGGCCGATGAACGTGACGCGGTGGAGCTTGGCGAAGAAGTCTTGCGAGCCGAGCGTCTGGGCGTGCTGGCGCGTGATGACGTAGTAGAAGTTCGAGGGCAGGAACGGCGCGCCGTGGAAGAACGAGGCGTCGGCCTCGGACAGCGAGTAGGAGTAGGGCAGGCGCGACATCCAGGCGAGGTTCTCGTCGGACAGGGCGTTGCGCGTCCAGTCGATGGCGAACTGCGCGGTCTCGTAGTAGTACTCGGTGCTCATGAGGCCCAGCACCGCCGTGTCGTGGTTGCCGAGCAGCGTGACCTCGGCGGTCTGGCGCACCAGGTCGCAGCACTCGTTGGGGCTGGCGCCGTAGCCCACCACGTCGCCCAGGCAGATCACGCGGTCGATGCGCTGCCGCGAGAGATCGTCGAGGAAGCGCTGCATCGCCTCGAGGTTGGAGTGGATGTCGGAGAAGACGGCGATGCGCATGCGGCTCATTATTCCGCTCCCGAAACGGTGGTCAAGCGTTTCCGATGCCGAGCGCCAAGCGTCGCGCGGGCGCGCGCGTCAATTTACTGACGTCCCGGCGACACGGCGTTGCCTTCTGCGCCCGTTCTTTCTAACATGAATGAAGTATCTACGGGGGCTCCATGCCCGGACTCCAGCCCAGCCTCTCGCGCCTGCGCGACGTGCTGCCCGACAGCCCGTTCGCCTGGCTCGAGGGCGACGCGTTCGAGGGCGACGCGCTCCCGGCCTCCGTCGGCGTGCTCGGGCTGGTGCGCCTCGACGAAGGGCTGCTGGCCGGAACCCCGGGGGCGCTGGCCGAGCGCCTGTCCGGCGCGGTGGTGCTGGTCGAGCTGTTGGGGCCTCCCGGGCGCGACCTGGCCCGCTGGCTGGGCGAGTGGGTGGGCGCCTGGACCGACCTTTCCGGCCTGCTGCAGCCCGACGAGATCGCCGACTTCCCGCGCTTCGTGGTGTGCGGCACGGCCCTGGGCGAACCGCTGCCCGGGTTCGCGCGCGTGACCGTCGAGCGCCTGTCCGGGCCGGGGCGCGCCGATGGGGCCGCGGGGCTCCCCGAGCCGCTGCCCTTCGAGCACCTGCACCCCGACCTGCACGACCGGCTGGCGTGGCTGGCGGCCGTGGCCTCGCCGCTCTCGTCGGCCGAGCTGGCGCACCTCACCGGGATCGAGGCGCCCCGCCTCGAACGCGAGCGCGTCACCCTGGCGCGTGCCGGGTGGCTGGCGGCCGATCGCTCCGACTGGTGCCTCTGTGATCACGCGGCGGTGCCCGACGACGCCGTGCTGCACCGCGCCCGGGCCTCGCGGCCGGCGCTGGCAGCGCGCTACGCCGAAACCGGCTCGCCCGTGCTGGCCGCGCGCCTGCTCGAGCTGGCCCTCGAGGCCGGAGAGCGCGCGGCGCTCGACCTGGGGCTGACCGTGCTCTCCGGGCTGCTGGCCGGCGGGCACGCGGCGAGGGCGGCCGAGCTGGCCGCGCGGCTGATGACGGCGTTCCCCGCCGAGGCCGCCCTGGTGCCCCTGGCCGCGCGGGCGCTGCGCGAGGCCGGCCGCCTCGACGCGGCCGAGGCCGCGCTGGCGGAGGCGGTCCCCTCCGAGCCCCTGGCCGTCGAGCGCGCGCACCTGGCGTTGGCGCGGGGAGACCTGCCCGCGGCGCTGGCCGCGCTCGAGGGCGCCGTGGGGTTGCCGGCCCGCCTGCTGCGGGCGACCACGCTGCTCGAGGCCGGGCGCGGCCTCGACGCGCAGCGGGTCCTGTCCGACGCCGGGGCCCTGCCCGCCCACACGCCCGACGCGCTGAGGGCCGAGGCCGACAACCTGGCGGGCAAGATCGCGCTGCACCTGGGCGACCGGGCGGCCGCGCTGGCCTCTTTCGATCGCCTGTGCACGTCCACGCTGCCCGTCATGCGGGCGCGCGGCTTCCACAACAAGGCGCTGCTCCGGCTGCTCGACGGCGACCAGCGCCGCGCCATCGATCTGTGGCAACGGGCGCACGCCATCGCCTCGGCGGCGGGCCAGTGGTACGGCGCCGCGCTGGCCCTGTACAACGTGGGGGTGGCCTACGAGTACCTGGGCAACTACGGCGTGGCGCTCCGGTTCCTGCGCGACGCGCTGTCCACCTTCCGCGCGGGGGGGTACCGCTCCGAGCTGCCCATGGCGCTCACCGCCGTCGCCGACGTCTACCTCACGCTGGGGCGCCTGCGCGGTGCGCGGGCCATCCTGCGCGTGGCGCGCTCCATGGCGGTCGCGAACGGCCAGCCGCTCCAGGCGCTGCGTGTCGAGGTCCGGGAGGCGCGGCTCGACCTCGAGGTGGGGGCGGTGGCCGAGGCCCAGGGCCGCCTCGACGCGGCCCAGGCGGCCCTGGGCGAGCCCGCTCCGCCCGGCGACCGCGCACAGGCGCTGCTGCTCCGGGCCGAGGCCCGGCTGCGATTGGGCGGGGGCGCCGAGCTCAAGGCCGCGGTCGCCGACGCGCTCACGCGCGACGCGGGCGCCCTCGACGCCGAGTTGATCGGGCAGCTGACGCTGGTCGGCGGCGTGCTCCGTCGCGACGTGGGCACCGCCGAGTGCGGCTTCGCGGCCGTAGAGCGCGCCGGCAACCCGTGGGCCACCTTCCGGGCCGCGGGGCAGGTCGCCGACCTGATGAACGTGCTGGGCGACGCCACGCGCCACGCCCATTGGCGCGACGTGGCCGAGGGCTGGCTCGAGCGCTTCCGGCGCCGCGTACCCGCCGACTTCGCGGCCGGGGTCGAGCAGCGCCCCGACGTGCGGCGCCACCGCGCCCTGCGTGCCGGCTGCCTGCTGGCCGACCCGCGGCGGCTCGAGGCGCGGCGCGGCCGCCTGGCGCGCGCCAGCTACCCCTGGCTGGTCGGTACGTCGCCCGCGTTCGTCGACACGCTGGCGCGCCTCGAGGAGGTGGCGGCGCTCGATCCGGCGCCCGTGCTGCTCAGCGGGGCCGAGGGCTCCGGCCGGCAGGCGCTGGCCCGGGCCCTGCACGCCGTGTCGCCGCGCGCCCACGGGCCGTTCGTGGTCGTGGGGGGCCGGGCGGCCCGCGCCGCCGGTTCGATCGCGCCCGCGCTCGCGTCGGCCGAGGGCGGCACCCTGTTCGTGGCCGAGGCCGCGGCGCTCCCTGCCGCCACGCTCGAGGCGCTGGCGCACGTGGTGACCGGACGTCACACGGAGCCCGGGGCCGTCTCCCACCGCGCCCCCGACGTGCGCGTGGTGCTGGCCGTCGAGGCCGCCCCCGGAGCCGCTGCCCCCGCCCTGCACCCCGCCCTGGCGCCCGCCGCGGGCCTGCTCGAGGTGCGCGTGCCCGGGCTGGCCGACCGGCGCGCCGACGTCCCGCTGCTGGTGGCCGCCTTCGTCGACCGGCTGAACGAGGCCCATCGCGCCCAGCGCCGCCTGGCCGACGGCGTGGCGGCCGACCTGGCGCGCCGCGACTGGCCCGGACAGGTGCGGGCACTCTGCGACGAGGTGAGCCGCCTGTACTGGATCGGCGACGCGCCCGTCGCGGCGGCGCGCACCGGGGCCCTCGACCCGCTGCCCGTCGACCTGATCCAGATGAAGACCGAGCTCGAGGTCCGTTACATCCGCGAGGCCCTGGTGCGCACCGACGTCAACATCGCGGCCGCGGCTCGCCTGCTCGGCATGAAGCGCCCGCGGCTCTCGCAGAAGATCCGCGAGGTCGGCATCGATCTCGATCGATTGAGGAGGCCATCGTGAAAAGAAGCATCTTCCTGGCGGCGCTGTTCGGCGCCCTGGCCCTGGCGCTCGCCGGCTGCGACTACGGCTACGCCGACGGCGAGGATCCCGCGCTGGAGGGCGACGACGGCACGGGTACGCTCGAGCTGGGGCTGCGCGCCGACGATCCCGCCACCGACTCCGAGCGCCTGGGCTCCTCCGTCCTCGACCCCTCCGGCGCGCCCACGACGGTCACCTTCGGCTACGTGGCGGGCACCGGCAGCGGCACGGCCCCGGTCCCGTCGCTCCCCGTCCAGCACCCCGACCCCAAGCCCTGGAAGAACTGACCGAAAGGCCCGTCCGCACCCCATCAGGGTTTCCCCGCCTTCGACCGCCTGCCCGAATTTGACACCCCCCCCGGGCCACCGGATAATCCTCGCGGGGATCCATGCTCCGTCGGAGGCCCATGCGCCCGCTCTTCCCGTTCGCCCGTCGTGCCGGTCGCGTCCCGATCCTGGCGCCCCTCGCCGTGCTGGCCCTCGCCGCCCTCATCCTCGGGCTGGTGCTCCTGTCGGGCTGCTCGGGGGCGCCGTCGGATCCCGGCAGCGACCCCGGCCCCGAGATCGTCGAGGACCTGGCGCCCGCCGATCCCGGCCACGAGGCCGACGTCGTCGAGGTGGAGGCCGACGAGGGGGACCCCGCGTGCCGCGAGAAGCCCGAGCTGGTCGTCAAGTACCCGGTCGCCGAGGACCTGCTCAAGGGCAAGCCCAAGATCCAGCTGAAGGTGACCCACTCGTGCGGCATCGTCGCCCTTCGCGAGCACTACAAGTTCCCGGCCGGTGTCAAGAGCAGTCACGGCGCCGACCTCGGCACCGTGCTGGTGCAGGAGGCCAGCCCGGCCGATCCCTTCGCTGAGGACAACGAGGACCTGCGCATCCAGATCAAGTTCCCGGCCGACGCGGTCGACTCGGCGGGCAATCCCATCGGGGGCGAGGCGGTGCCCGACGGCCCCGTGCTCCTGATGGTGACGGCGGTCTCGGCCTGCCCGGGCTGCCCCACCGAGACCCGCAAGGTCCTCAAGGTCACGCTCGACAACACCGGGCCCGCCATCCACCTCGAGAGCCCCTCTCCCGACGCCGCCGAGCGCGAGTGCCTGAAAGAGGAGCTTCCGATCCGCTTCTGGGTCGAGGACGCGGTCAGCGGCCTGTTCGACCTGGCCGACGCCCAGAACCCCGTGCCGCTCACGGTCTCGGTGGTGGTCGACGGCCAGACCGTCGCCGAGCCGCCGGCGACCGAGGCCACGGCCGATCAACCCTTCTCGATCATCCATCACCTCGGCAACACGACCACGGGCCGGGCCACGCTCACCATCTCGGCCGTGGACGCCCTGGGGAACAAGTCCAAGGTCGAGCTCGAGCTGTGCGTCGAGCTGTTGCCCCGCTACCGCATCGTGCAGAAGATCGGTCCGCGCGACGACGCGGGCAACTTCCTGGCCCTCACCACGCGCTGGATCGACCACGGCAAGTTCAAGGTCGACGGCAAGCAGGCGTCGCTGATCTTCCTGGCGACCAACGCGGGCGTGTACGCGGCCGAGCTGTCGCCCGAGGGGCTGCCCGTCAAGTGGCGGCAGCTCACCGACCAGCCCACCGAGTTCGTGCGCGCGGTGCCCAGCCGCAAGGGTTATCCCTACGCCCTGGTGGTCGTCGACGTGGTCAACGACGTCTACGAGTTGGCGGTCTACGAAGACCCCTACAGCGTCGACGGGCACCCGGCGCCCCAGGTGGCCGAGGCGGGCGACGGGGCCGAGACGACCGGCGCTTCGGACGCGGCCGACACCGCGGCCGGGGTGCTCGACGTCGACGCGCCGGACGCCGGGCCCCCGGAGTACGACTGGGGCCGCAAGGTCGAGGCGCACGGGATCAACGGGGCCGTCACCGCCGTGTGGTTCGGCGATCTGATCGGGCCCACCTGGAACGACGGCGGGGCCTACGACGTGGTGATCGGCACGGTCGAGCCGACCACGGGCCTCCAGATCATCGAAGGCAACGAGGACCCGGCGCTGGTGGACGACGACGAGGACCGGGTCTGGTTCCGCGCCGAGGCCATCGAGATCCCGGCCATCGACCTGACCAAGTCCATCGCCGTGGCCGACATGGACGGCAATGGGCTGAACGACATCACCCTGGGGCGGCAGTCCGAGGGACTGTACCGCGGGTTCAAGCAGACGCGCCAGTACGAGCGCGGCCGGTTCACGTGGGCCCAGAACTACGACCTCTCCAAGGCGTCCGGCGGCGGACCGATCTACGGGCTGTCCGGGCTGGCCGTGGCCTCGTTGTACGACGAGGCGACGGGCATCCAGGTGCCCGAGATCGTGGCGACCAGCGCCAACGAGTACGAGCTGACCATCCTTCGCCGTGGCTTGAGCGGCGACCCGATCGCCGACACCTACGACTACCTGCCCACCACCTTCCACGCGCCCGACGGGAGCTTCGGCGCGTCCGTGGCGCTCGGCACCCAGCCCGGCCAGGTGCTGGCGGTCGATCTCGATCTGAACAGCACGCTCGACCTGGTGGCGCTCAACGAGGGCTCGGGCGACCTGGTGGTGCTCCCCTCGTACGTCATGGGCGCCAACTACCAGATCGAAGAGAAGGAGATGGTGTACTACAGCCTGGGACCGGACCCGTACCGCCTGTGGTCGTTCGACCTGGACCAGGACGGGTGCCCCGACCTGGTGGTGGCGCACCAGGGCTCGGTGGCCTACTCGTGGGTGCGTAACCCCGCGTGCGACGGCAAGAACATGCTGGCGGCCGTCGACTCGCCCGTGCCCCTGATCTCGCCCGACGGGGGCGAGCGCCTGGTCCCGTTGCGCTTCGGGGTGGCCGACTTCGATCAGAAGGCCGACGAGTTCGACGACGTGGTGCTGCTCACCGAGCAGATCGCGACGACGGTGCCGCTACCGGGCAGCACCACGGGCGAGACCGAGGAGGTCGAACAGTACCCGCTGTGGCTGTACGCCTCGCGCGGCCAGGCGGGCGACGGCGTCGACTCGAGCGCGGCGCTGGTCGGCCTGGTGCCCGACGTGTTCAAGAGCTCCGTCATGGACCTCGCCGTCGGCAACGTGGGCGGTGGCGTGCACCCCGACGTGGTGGTCGCCTTCGACGCGCAGTGCCCGAAGGACTCTCGGGCAACGAGGGAGGCCCTGGCCGTCATGGTCTGGCAGAACTTGACGCAGGTCTTCGCGTCGATGTTCGACTACTCCCCCGAGCCCCCCCCCCCGC
>Ga0233425_10010793_pt1 | contig 10934 bp, 6 predicted proteins | sample Watercolumn_Towu_2_FD_181712 | JGI IMG/M metagenome (GOLD analysis project Ga0233425, IMG submission 181712) | Freshwater microbial communities from Lake Towuti, South Sulawesi, Indonesia - Watercolumn_Towuti2014_140_MG | ecosystem: Environmental > Aquatic > Freshwater > Lake | place: Indonesia...
TCATTTGATGACCACAAACTTCCCTACCTGCACTTCACCATTCTTGAGATCCTCGACCGAGAAGAGATAGATGCCGCTGGAGATCGCCTGACCGACCGACGACGTAAGATTCCAATCCTCAAACCCTCTGTTTGGGTCATCGTGGTGAAGAGTATTGACCAAATCGCCTGCCAGTGTGTAGATTCTGATCTCGCATCGTTCAGGCAAATTGATGAACTGAATGCGGCGGTCCTGTTCCATCCACCATGGCCGACTCCCTTGCGGTCGCTCCCACGGCGGATTGTACGAGCTGTATGCGATATCACCACGGTATGGATTTGGAACGACAGCAACGTCACCAATGGTCTTCGGTGGAGGTGTGCCTGGTGTCACTGTTCGCGCGTTTGCAGACAAGCTGGTTTCCTGCGAAGGGAAATTGGTGACCCGGTCAGGCTGGGAATAGGCAGTGAGGGTGTAGTAGTATTCGACGTTATTCAACAGACCGACGTCTCGATAGCTGTACTCAAGCCCGGTGTTATACCCCAGGTCGTTGATGATGTCATACTCGGCCAGCAGGGACCATGGTCCGTTCAGACCCTTTGTGCTCTTGTAAAGTCGGTAGCCCTCGAATGGTTTCTTGATTGTATCACCTCGTGACGCATCTTCATACAGCTCTGGATTCGTTCGGCCAACCTGTGGACGCCATTCGATGTTAACTTCGTGGTTCCCGGTCGCGACACGGAATATGGGCTTGGGAGGAGCGGAGGGCACCTTGAACCCTTTGGCCTGAAGGAAATTGAGGTAATCAGCGTTCTTCAACATGCCCTTCATTCCGTAGCCAAATACCTCCGCCATGTCAACCTTGAGCGTGTCGTTCACGTTCAATTGAAACGGACCGAAAGCAAGGACGATATGTGCGCGCGCGGGATCCAGCCGGTCAAGCATGATTGTGCCACTCGCCATCTCTCTGTACACAATGGGATCTCTCCCTGGGAGGTCTTCATGTTCGTAGTACTTGAAGGTCCACCTCAAATCAGGGCTCGTGGGGTTCATGACCCTGAAGCCGATAGGGCTGATTGCTGCACCGTCATTACCATGTCGATCGTCCTCGGCAACGGCCATGTGATATTCAGGGAAGTAGTGTGTCAACTCGTCAATGAAGTTGTCACCGGCGTTAATCGTCCCGATAGAACTGTGCATCCAAAAACCGATGTAGACGTCTTTCAGCGGGAACCTCTTGGGCACGATGTAGTATTTGAAGATGAGGAACTCATCTACCGGCGGCGAACCCCAGGCATAACTCGTCTGCATCACATCGAGATAGAGCGGGATATGGTCAACGATGTTCAGCACGTAGTAATCGCTGTATCGACAAACAAAATCCTGATCGGAGATGCCGACATACTCTGGTCGATATGGGATCGGGAGAGTATCCCCCCGCGACGCGACCCATACCGTATCCCACGGAGCGCCCGTGGGATAGAACTCGTTCGGGGTGAAGTGCGCTTGAGTCATTGAGACCAACGTGTCTCCCGTCGGGGTAATTGCTCCGATCCACAGACCTCCTTGGTACAGATGTTCCTCGTCGCTCCCCGGCGGAAACTCGGAGAAGATCAAACCTGGGAACTTTGTTGAAGCCCTGTTGAGCGTCCCCATATTTGTGACTACTTGTCGCACCTTGCCGACGTTGTGGACCTTCCAATCAAGTTTGGCGAACTGCGCATCGAGCAGTGAGCTGCACAGCATGACTACCACAAGAAGAGCTAGCACGTTGTTGCGATCAACCATAGATTCTTCAAATCCCCTTCGTATCTTTCAATCCCCGATCAAAAATCAATCCGGATTCCGAGTCTTGTCGTTCGCCCCGTAGAGAACTGACGGGGATCCAGCATGCTGAGCATTGTGTGGTAGTCGTAGAGATTCAACTGCGGACGCTCCACATCCCCGTATCGAAACGGCTTGCCAGTCCACGTGTTGAATCCATAGCTCATTTGAATGTTCTTCTGGTCGAAGAGGTTGAAAACATCCAGCGTGAGCGCAAGCCTCACCCCGCTCACCGCAAAGCCTCGTTCGAACCTTAAGTCGGTGGTGGAATACAGCGGACCCGTGGATGTGTTCTCCCGTTTCTGAGCCTCGACAGGATTCAACGAGGCTTCACCAGGGGTGTACGGGTTGCCCGTGGAGAACCTGTAGAGGACAGTAAGGCTCCAATCGTCGGGGAGTTTGAGCCCGAAGAGAGTCTCCCTTTGATGCTCGGGCACCGCCAGCGTTCCCTGAAAAATGACTTGATGTCTGACGTCCCACCCCAGTGGGCGCTCGCGAATTGGGTATGGGAAGTTTATGATCGATCGAACATAGTCGTCAAACGCCGAGGAAGAATAACCGCTGGTCCATTGAATTGTGTAGTTCAACTTCCCCGAAACTAGATCCGAGTACCGCTTGTTCAATTCGAACTCAAGCCCTCTCGCTCGCGCGTATCCCTTGTTGTCGTACAGCTCGACAGGGAGCCCCTCTTTCCCGTAAACGCGCGTGGTCCCCACTTGCTTCGAAATATCCTTCGCATAACTCTTGATGTCGATTGTCCAGAAATCCGAAAGCTGATGCGTAAATCCGAATTCATACAGGATAGTCTGCTCGTAGTCAAGCTTTGGATTCCCCGTGTAAATCCCGCTATACGGATCCCGATAGAAGTACTGAAGTTCGGGCAATTGATTGAAATGCCCATAGGAGAAGAACACGACCGTATTCTCTGAGATAGGAAAGGAGACCCCGAACCTGGGGCTCAGCTTGTAGAGGAGTGATTGCCAATGAGCGCTCAGGCCCGTTGCGCGCTCCCACATGTGCTTCCACTCATCCTGCATCACTGCCGAACCCAATTCAAACAGATCTAGCCTAATTCCGGCGTTGATGATGAGATACTCCAGCTCAAACTTGTCTTGAATATAGAGAGCGCCTGTCACCGGGGTGACGTGAAACACCCACCGGTTCTGACCAAACAACGGGAACGGACCTGGAGGGGGGAGGGAATCGACGCCCTCCCCATATCTCGAGAGCTTCACGCCGCCATCTTGAATGTCAATGTAGCTTATGTCATTATAGCGCACCTCAATGCCGGTCTTCAATAGATGGGCAGGATGAACCTGAGAAGTAAGATCTCCTTTGAGCGTGAACGTTTTCGTCACATCGTCCCTCCAGATATTCTCATGTCCGCGATCGTCATAGAAGCCACTGCGAGGATCAACCTGCGGCGCAGCGGTGGTCGTGATGAGCCTCCCGGTGCTGTCTCTGTACCAAAAGTCTACCGGCGATTTGCCGTTCCAAGATCCTCTGTAGGTTACACCAAGGTATCCAAAATTCAGGAGACTGAACGTTGATTTGGAAATGACGTTGCTGAACTGTAAGTTGGTTGCCTGATTCACTCTACGATAGGAGGCTGTACGGTCAGGAAAATACTTCCATGCCCAGTCGAAGCCGCTCCATTGTTTCCATGATCCGTGGTAGCTGAGCGTGAAACGATCCGACGATGAGAGATCATAGCTGAGCTTGGCGTTGAGGTTTTGGGTGTTGTCCTGTTTCTCGGGAACCTCAATACCGAACAGCGAAAGCTTTTCTCGCGACCTGTTGTTGTTGTATGGGGTATTCGTCAGCGTCGCATTCCCTGAGATGAAGAAGCTCATGTCGCCAGGCATCTTGATCCCTCCCCATGGCAGAAGATCCCGCGTAATTGGTTCAGGACCACCGAAGTAGAAGGAGCCATATTGAGTGCTGTACGATTCACCAAACAGTTTGAGTTCATCGGTCTTGTACTCGATACCTCCCTTTAGCCTCTCGCCTCCGGTCCGAGTCGTAATGTTGACAACGCCCGATTGAGCCTGGCCATATTCAGCATTGAAAGCGCCCGTCAGCAATTCAACGCTCTCGACATCAACGACATTCAGGTCAATCACACTGCGACCGCCGTAAATCGGGTGGGTCACGGGCATGCCGTCTACCATGTAGAGGATCTCGCCACCGCGACCGCCCCGAACGTGGATATCCTTCAGACTCTCATCGCGCACTTGGAGCTGCGTGCCGTCAGCAAGCTTCAACGTCGGGGGCACACTCGAGAGGATTGCACCAGCCTGCAACTTGAAGATATCAGTTGAAGATTCAAGTCCCGGCGTTTCTCGTATGGTTTCCCGCGAGACGATGCGCCGCGTCGAGGTGACATCTTTCTGCACCATTTTCTGCTCTGCAGTAATCACAACTTCTGACATCTCAACCGAAGATTGATCCAGCCGGGCATTGATCTCCGAAGTCAGATCTGCGTGCACACGAACACCCCGGACTGTGAGGGATTTGTATCCGACCATAGAGATCTGGACCTCGTACGTGCCAGGCGGGACCCTGAGAATGAAGTAGAACCCGTTTTCGTCCGCGGAAGCACCATAGGTCGTTCCCTTCAGGAGGATGTTCGCACCCACCAGCAACTCTCCTGTCTGCTTGTCCTTGACGGTTCCTGCGATCTTCCCCGTGTTCTGTGCAACGAGATGCACCGGAGGCGTCCCCCATAGCAGTGTCGCCAACAAAAGCGCTCTCATCGCATTTGCTCTGAAAATGCTCCCTACCATGAAGGCTCCCTCAATTGACATGGAGACTTTGCAGGATTTCCCGAGCGATCACCTTCGCATCATCTTCCCTCAAGAAATACATGGGGAATCCGAGGACAACAGCGTCGAAGACCGTTCCGTAGTACCGCAGGGCGATCGATCTCCCCCGATAAGTGACAAAAGGACTGTTGTCCAGATTCACGTACGAGTAAAGAGCGTCTGTGAATCCGGCTGTCTTCGTGATCAGGTTAACTTGACCCAGCTTGCCGTCGTAGGGGAAGAAGGCGAGTTTGGTTGAATCAACTCGAAAATCGCTGAAGAGTCCCCTCTTCCCTTGGCCGCCAAGACAATCCCCCAAGATCTGTGTCTCATCCACAGTATAGATATGCAAGAAATCGAAGACAAAGCTTCCTCTCTGGAACGTGAAAGGGAAGTTGTTATAGTACGCAAATGACTTGAGAATTCTCCACCCGCTCATAAGAAACTTGCCGCCAACTTTGAGGTAGTCCGTGAAAACTGCGATATTGTTTGGATCGGAAATCTTGTGAGGTCGCGCCGCAGGGATGTCATCCGCCTGCCAAACAAGCAGCCTGTAACGAGCAAGAACTTCACGCGGAGGCATACCTTTTTCCTTGAAGTCCCACGAATCCGATCCGGGGAACACCTCTGCATAGAACCCGTCTATCGTCGAGTCACGAATTCCAAATGTGATGAAAGGGTTGTTAAACTCATCTGTTTCGTCGATGATCAGAATCTTCTTATCGAACGGTGGAATCATCAACTGCACAGAGATCGAATCTCCAATCGGATCTATCAGATTCGTGTTGTTCTTGCATGTCACTTTGATCGTGTGGACGCCGTTCAAAGGTTGCCTGAATTTACTGGGAGAGAGAAAGATCGATGTATCCGATCCCCAATTCCACGCTCCTCCATCGGCAGACCATGCAAAATCAATCACCCTGCCCCCTTTCGTGAGATCCGTTCCTTGGAACACAACTGGGACACCCTCCCACCAGTCGGTGACACGGTCAACGACAAGCACAACGCTGTTCTTGCCAGGGTAAACAATCTTTGAAATGGGCGGCGTCGTTCTTGTTGTATAGAGGGTTTTTTCCGCAGGATCCGGATCCACGTCGCCGTCATTATCGACCGCGCGGACAAGAAATCGTTGCCGATTCAAGGCTTCAGTTGAATTGAAGGCGATCGTGACTGTTGAGCCGGTTGTGTCAATCCAGTTTGTTGAATCGAACAAGACCCAGTTTGTCGTTGATCCGGCGAGAAGATGATACGTAAAGCATCGATATTGATACCCTTTTATGAAGCCATCATTGTCGCCCCCGCTCCAGTTCAGTGTCGCCAGGGCGAAGACCGTATCATTGTCCTTTGGAATATTTGCGAGTTTTGTCGTTGGAGGAATATTGGGATGAGGCGGCGACGTGGGACGCTCACATGACATCCAGAGAACCATCCCCGCAGTAGCCGCGGTCACCGAAACACGTTGAATTATCTTGCCCATAAAGTCTTCAGAATGTGTTTTGATGCATCCGCACGCTTGGGTTGGAATGAATCGGATGATCAGAAGGGTCAGCCACGCAATTTGCCTCGCGTCCACTTACAGATTGTCAACACCTACCACGTTCACTTTCCTGTCGAAGAGATACGAGTCCCGGTAGCGAGTCAGCGAACGAAAAGGAAGTATTTCAAGATTGACCTGTGTGACGCGCCCTTCATTGACCTTGATACTTGTAGTAAACTGCATTGGGGGCCGCGTCCCCGGGGGGAGCTGAACCGGATTTTGATACACCTTCGGTATGAAAATCAGAATCTCGGAGGCCATCAACGTGAACGTAAGAGAATCATATGTGCCAGGAGGCACGAAGCTCTCAAAGACAACATACGTCATATACCGACTGTTCTTGGTGTTGATCTCCATGACGTCCGTATGCTTTGTCGGCACTCCGTTCAGCCACTCCCGATGCAGAATATTCACGGTGCTCCCCGCGATCCGGTCAATGCTTCTATTCACGTACAACAAGGCATAGTTGCTCCCCCGGTACAGTCTCCCCTGCGAAACCGCTAGGTTGAATTCATCCCATCTTGATAACCGCGATGTATCGCTCTGGATGATGATAGTCGTATCAGCTTCGTTCGCCTTCAGCGTGACCCTCAAGATGCCGGGGTCTGGGGAAGGCTCGACGCCAGTTTGACATCCATTGAGCACAATTGCGATCGCAAGGCACTTCACCACGAGGCATGTCGGCCGCTTGAGCATAGCGAACCCTCTTGGTCTTCGACCACGTCACATTTTCGACGGAGGATGCCTCAAATGCACACTACTGAAGTTTCTCCGTTCTGGATCTCCCGCCGCAACCCGCCCGACAAGACCGTCCGGGCGGGTCTCATGGCGAGCTGCCTGTCAAGAACAGCTGCGAACAAACGGTACGGCGTGAGGGCTTTTCAAACCGCCTTCGAGAGCGTTTCGATCAGCGGAGCAGCAACATTTTTTGCGTTTTGACAAGATCACCAGCTTTCAGCTGGTAGAAGTAAACCCCGGAAGCCACCCCAAAGCCGTGATCGTTCGTTCCATCCCAAGTGACACGGTGCTCACCCGCGTGGCGCTCCTCATTCACCAGCGTCTTCACCTTGCGGCCAAGAAGGTCATAGGTAACCAGGGAGACATTCTGGAACTTCGGAATGGTGAACCGAACCGTCGTCGAAGGATTGAATGGGTTCGGATAGTTCTGTGCCAAATCAAACGCCCACGGGATTCCACCCATCTTGTCGCCATCGACATCCGTCACCAAGCCGGCGGCCGGATAGTTGTAAACCTTTACGTTGTCGATCCTTCCGCGGAATGGTGCCACATACCAGTTATCCCCTGGAAGGAAGTGTGCTCTTCCGATTCGAAGAGGAGCGCCTGCCATCAACGGAGGATCAGCTTGCGTCTTGAACGTCTTGAACATCAACGCGTCGTTCTCATCTCTGATCGCCATCCCAAATACATTGTTCGTCTTGCTTCGTTCAAGAATGACGTGCCTCCACTTACCAACGTGGGCCGTGGCCGCCACGAATGTGTCCTGCAGTGCAGTCGATGTTGTAGCTCCCCAGTACCGCGCCGTAAACACCGGTTTTCCTGCAGCACCGTTCCGGAAGCTGAGCTCGAAGTTCGCGTTGTTCCAGTCGTCAGCCTTAGTGGGATTGATGATGATACGTGTGGCGTGGAGATTAGCCGAATCAGCTTTGATCCATGCGTCGAGCGTAAATTCCTCGACTGCGAGGAACGGAGATTCAGCTTCCACCCAATTAGAATCGACGGTCACACCAGGATGTGACTTCAGCAGGAGCGAATATGTTCCCCCTCCCATCGGCACCTCAGTCGAAAATTCAAGATACTTGCGGGTAACAATTGTTGCGCCGTTTGGAGACAGGTCTATTGGCTTGCTCGGAGCCTGCTCGAAATTTACATCGAGCACTTTCATGTTCGGCTGATAGATCAAGAATGAATAGTAAGTCGGATTCATCGTCGCCTCGGCATCGACCGGGGACAAAGCCGCGTAGTTGTTGTTGTCGGTGCATTTCACGTAGTACTGAATCCTCTTCTTGAACGCTTGGCCGGGTATGTCTCCTTTGTACACATTACCGCCGGCCGGTGTCATCGAAATGCTCGTGAACGAGCCCACTGTGTCTGTTCTATAGTATAGCTTTGCACTCGTTATGCTGCCGCCAGCATTAAGTGGGAAGACGGTCACTGATACTGGATACGATGTCAGCGTAGACGGCTGGTTCGCCAATCTAGTGACGGATGATATGACAGGAGGACCCGCAAAGTTTCGGACGACCGAGCTGATCCGCACTTCATCCACAAAGCCATCGAGCCACGAATCCGTGCTTGCAGTCGTGATACCAACAGCTCCAGCCCAGCCGATATGGACTTTTTGCTTGTTCGTCAACGGAATGTCTTTGCTCTGGTCGAATCCTCTTGTGATGAACGATTTGAGGACCTTGTTCTTGTCATGCACCATACACGCGATGAATGCACGCGCCGTATCTCGTATGAATGTGAGATGGACCCATTCTCCGGGCACAAACATGTTGTTAGGTGATGAAAGGCTTATCCACTCACCATTTTTTGTGTAGAAACCTGCGTGGAACAAGCGATTGTCTCCCCACATCTCGAGCCAGTAATTTGGCATGTAAAATACGCCATCGCCAGGCTTCATCACGACGCGCGGCACCCATCGATAGTCGCTGGAGTTATCTCCAAAGGTAAAAATGTTTGCCCAAGCTTCGATTGTCCAACTGCCTGTCATGTCAAATGCCGTCGTGTCATCAATAGTGATGTAGGACGAATCGCTGATCGAGGAATTATCAATCCGCACGCACTTCCCCATTCCTGAGACGCCGGTGTTGTCAAGAAAGAAAATCTTTGCTGGATTCGTGCTGCGAGGCACGGCAACCGCTGCTGTTTTTCCGAGAGCAGCGGCATCATTCGTGAAGTTGCCATCGAAGTGAAGCAGCAAGACAGTGACCGAGTCCGCTTTGTACGGTCCGCCAACCTGCTCCAGCTGCTGTGCTGAGGTGCGATGCACCATAAAGAGCAAGAGTATGGCGAGGGCCGCAAACGTAGTCAAGGATTTCATGTTCTTCCTCTCTTTGTCGTGAATTGTTTGATTACGGTGAGATCCTTCTACCACACCATTTCCTCCCACTGCCATCCCTAAACTCTGCGTTCTTGCCTTTCTTTCACCCCCTTTCCCGACTGTCGTTTGACATAAGTTCATCCCCTTACGGTTGTTAACGATTTCCAAGCTACCGGTTTCACACAATCATGACGACGATGGTTGGCGCTCTACATTCTGCGAGCGATTGCGAGACAGTCGAACTACCCCTAGCTTGATCCTCTAACGATGAGTTTCGTATCCAGAACCAATGTCTTTGGTTCGATTGTCTTGTCTTCGATCGTACTGAGCAAGATCTCTGTGGCCTTTCTACCCATTTCGAATGAAGGTTGGTCAATTGTAGTAATGGGAGGATCGACAAGCGCCGTGATTTTGTTGTTCGAAAAGCCGACTATGGCAACATCAGCCGGGATCTTCAATCCTGCTTCCTTAATACGTTGAAACGCTCCGATGGCCACAGGATCATTCACGGCGAAGATCGCGTCGGGCATCATCTTCTCCTTCAGCATGAAATCCATGGCGCTGTATCCGTCTTGCTCGCGGAGCCCGCAGTAGCGCATATATTCAGGCTTGAGAGCGATCTGGTTGATCTTCAACGCATCCACATATCCGCTCCTTCGTTTGATGCAGATACCCAGCTCCCTCGGGCCCCCGAAGTGTGCAATGTTCGTGTACCCGCGTTGAATCAGATGCGTCACGGCCTCATACGCACTCTTGTAGTCATCAATCACAACCTTGCTCGCCTCCACATCATCGCAAGTGCGATCGAAGAAGACAACAGGGATCTTGCGCCGAAGCAGGTCGCGAAAGTGCTCGCCGGACTTGGTGCTCTGGGAGATTGAAACCACGACGCCAGCAACCCGGTGATGCATGAGTGCGTTTGCGTTGACAACTTCCCTTTCATAGCTCTCATTCGATTGGCAAACAATGATCGTGTAACCGGCGTGATAAGCGATATCTTCCATCCCGCTGATTGCTGACGAGAAGAAGTCGTGCTCAATCTCAGGAACGATGACACCGATGGTCGTTGTCCGACTGCTCTTCAGGCTCTGGGCGATAGGATTAGGAGAATACCGCAGTTTATCAGCGGTTCTTTTAACGCGATCCTTCGTTTCCTTTCTGACGTCAGGGTGATTTGCCAACGCACGCGAGACGGTGGAGGGTGAGATCCCAAGTTTCACTGCAATATCGACTATCGTCACATGTTTCATGGTCACAAACGTTCCCGCAATCGTTTGCAATATACATTCTCATGACCCTCGTGTCAAGTCCTTTCTGACAAATCAATGTGCCTGCCTTGCAGCCTTTCAGTGCCACGGGATGGCCGATAGTTCGCGGATCAACTTCAACATGGGCCCTATCTACATCTTCGGTGTGAGCATCTTCACCTGACCCGTACGCGAAGAAAGCCCTGTTGAAGAAGTGCATTTCCGAAGTTATTGTTGACAGGGCCAAGAACGTCATACGTCTATCGGCCCGCATCCTCCCCACCATCACCCCCCAGCTCGAATACCTCCTCCTGCAAAATGAAAAGGCAGTTGCAACTGACGTTGCAGCTGCCGTGAGTAGCGGGGGCACGCGGCGCACACGATTGTAACTTTGGTCTCATTCCACCGGAGTTGCTCTGTGTGCCAATTTTAGACCATCTTCGATAATTGGGACCCGAGCTTGTCGTTGCCTGCGTTTT